>Ga0065720_1019277_pt1 | contig 30320 bp, 33 predicted proteins | sample Thericmetagenome_FD_59107 | JGI IMG/M metagenome (GOLD analysis project Ga0065720, IMG submission 59107) | Thermophilic microbial communities from the Joint Bioenergy Institute, California, USA of rice/straw/compost enrichment - eDNA_2 v2... | ecosystem: Engineered > Solid waste > Grass >... | reverse complement strand
AAAAAAAAAAAAAAAAAAAAGTTAAGTCAGAGCAATTCAACAGTGTTATGGCATTTAAGTACAGGGCTTCCTAGCGCTGTTCAAGCTGTGCTCCAGAATATACTTGCTAAGAAGAACGCTCTTCTTCCTCCCACTCCTGATCGGTTGACAACAGCCAGCCCCAACTTGAGAACTATCGACTCCGGTTCGAGCCAGGAATCTAATTCATGTCATTTATGACTTGCCCTCGAGGGCTTGTTTGATATATGCAGTTAATATACAACCTATTTTGATATAATTAAGGACAGTACGAGCCCCTGCCGTCTTGAAGCGTGCACCGCAATCGTTTAGAATTCCACATCCTGTAGCTAGTCGAGTCGCGTGCCCTGCCAAACGGATGGCGATCTGTCGATTCAAGAGCTACAGCAGGCACTGATCTTTTTCTATCGAGGGAGCTAGGACTAATATTCAACTGAACTTGTCTTGGTGAGATTATCCCGAACACAGCAAGTTGGGTGACTAAAGCTTACTTACTATTGATGTTCTTCTACGGCAACCAGATCTCGGCAGTTGGTGTTGCTCAGTTGAGGAAAAGACCACACATATCGACAACATCTCAGTTTTCTCAGAGACGTCGGATCTATTCCCACGTTATATATGTATGATCGTCGTCGTCCCGTTCGCAGTAACCCTGCGGTCCGGGGACGGGGACTGTGAGACGCATCTAGCTTGCCTACGTACCTGTCAACGGTCGCATGCAAGTTACGACGATCATCCATCCCGTTCGTACCGAACCCAATCCGTTCCCGTTCGCCCGCACATCCCCTTGTCAAGATGGCATCGAAGGACGCAACCGGCACGTATGGGCGGTGCAGCGAGCAACAGTCGATCCCGCAACGGTTAGTCGGCAAGGCGCACGGATCGGCCCTGCGCAAGAATCAACACCTGATGAGTTCTGCTGACTATACTACTTCACAATCACGTTTTGTCCCCATTCCATTGATTAAGACCTGGGTCAATCAACGTTGATAGGGTAGCAACTATGACTTCTGATTATAAGATCCCTGGAACTGGGACTGAGCCAAGCATCTCGGTGCCTGCGCGACAAAAATTATCGGTCGGACGGTCGGCGATCCCACATTCGCAGGGGCTTGGCTGGCTCTGAGCACGCACGCTCAGTCTGATGTCAAATTCGCTATCATATCCCAGGATATCTAAATGTCGAATAGGACCTTCGGGACTTGTAATACCTGTTGCGTGGCTGTGACAATCGGTCACGTTCGAGAAGGCTTTCAAAGGCTCGAGCCCCAGTAAGTACTAGGTAGGGTCCGAACGTTGTTTCAGATCCTCCTTGAGCTCGTAATCTATTTATTGCAAACTTTGATTGAGAGCAACACAATCATTGCCCATTGGTTTTCCTTCTAAGACAGGGCATGAAGGGATTGACTGAGGAGTGGCGATGAGGGCACCATCGTGATATCTTGATGCAAGATGCATGCACCTGTTCGCAATCCTTCTGGAAGATTGAGCGATAAGGATGGACTGATGGGAAATGTTCTGATTTGGCGAGAGAAACGTCCGACTGGAGCCTCCAATAGTCAATCAGTTGCCAGAATGGATGCCGGTAGTAAGCCAGCAATATAAGTCTCTCAAGAGACTGGTTACCGTGCCGCGGTGTTCATATATCCTGTTGATATTGGCCCTTTATCCTACCGCTCCACAGACATAAGATCATTACGATGAGTTACTACCATTACCAGGAGACAGAACTGCGGAAACTCCGGCATTATACACAATTTTTTGGTTCCGAGAGCCTCAACTGACCTGGTACTCGGTCTCGGCCATGACATGAACATATCTGCAGCGGGAGTAACCCCAAAGATGGCAGTGAGCGGTTCAATTTTTGTTTGCGTCCGGGAAGAAAGATGGGAAAAAAAAAAACGAAAAATGTCCCAACGCCTTCGGTACAGACCCGAGGTCGTTAGGAAACGACTTACTGTGTCCCGTTTGATAAAGAAACTCGTCCGCGGTTGCAGAAGGCCAAGAGCCGATGAGCTTCCGGGGCTTAACAAGACATTGCAGATACCGCAGCACAAGATCGGCTACTGTTGAGTAGAAAACCTGTTTGCCAATGTGCTGCAGATGTGAGTTGACTTGGAAGAAGGCCTAGAACCTTGCGTTACCTTCTGAGTTAGATGCTTCCCATGGAGAAGGGGGCAAGGTGTCCCGGCTCCCCGTGATGAGCACTTTCTCTGCCTGGGTAGCACTGAATGACTTGCTGATCAAGATCTCCATGCTATCGTTTGTCACGCGCTCTGCATGGGAAGTGAGGAGGTCCTCGCCACCCCACACCGAGCAGCAATGGCGGACATGCTCGTTCGCCTCATCATCTAATACCCGTGTAAGCGATTATAGCCCTCCCCACGTCTTGGTCTCCCTTATGCTGCACCGGCCAAGCGTCTGTTTGGCTGTTTCAACCGCCGAAATGCCGAAGAAGGCTGCCCATCCCTGATTCTTGGGAGAAAAGAGAATACCATACTCCACTTGATTGATGACAGGTGAAGACGCACTGTGCTGTACAACCCCCTCTCTCCGGCGTCGCTCTTGCGGCCTTGCTCTTATAGGTGCTCACGGCCCTCCACGGCCCTCACAGAACGTCTGGTTGGCGATTCATGGCCTAAACAGCCACCAGCAGCCTGCTCCTTTCCCCCAACTGAGGATATAATTGGACGATGTCTCATTTCCGGAGTCAGCGGGGGACCCATGAAAGTCCTTATCGTGGTAGCGAACCCAGTGCCGTCAACATGAACCAAATCCAGCTCCGAAATGTTGATGTGTGCAGATGTTGCTGGAGGGAAGCTTCAACCTGGTCTGAAAGAGGATGACATACCTGCTTGACGAAAGACTCTTTCAAAGACACCAACACCAGGAGAACAAATTCTCTAATGGCCATTAGTCGAGCATAAAGCTCAGATCTAGTCGATGATCTAGTTAGCTTGGGGCAACGTACACCAAGGTGCAATGCAAAACAATTCCAAACAGCTCTCTTTGTTCCAACGGACATACTGGATAGGCTGTCAGACAAGTATGCAGTTATCCCCGAATGGATGTATCAGGCTATAAGGCAACGTGGTACAAGTTATGTCCACAGTCCGTTATAACAGATGGTTAGCATCAGTGTAAGCCGAAGGCGGTAAACTCATAGTATCAGTGAACAGCCACAACCTGGTGACATTTACATCATATGGACCGGAACGTTTCTGGGAATCCTTGGGGAAATATGAGAAATCCAGCAGCAGGGCACGTAAAAGTACCGAGTACCTGGTAACTGCTTCGGGCGTTGCAATGAAAGACCCAAACGCTTAATCTCAGCAAGGTCAAGCTGTCAAACAAACTCCTGGAGTGTCATTTCGTACACCAAGCTCTCCCAAAACAGTAACAAGGATTGAGTAACAGAGTCTGCCGTGTAACTTAACAATGGTTTCGGCTTATTAGCGACTGTCGAAGAGCAGTCCCTCACGTTAGTGACATCGGCCAAACAGAACAGATTCCTGAATATGGGCGAAGGTCTCGTTGGGCATCTCAAATCAAAACAAGCAAGCGAGGTTGGTATTGAAGCTCGACAGTAATACCGTACACCACGCGACAGAGATACCGGGACTCTCAACCGTCAGAGCTTGGCTGTTCTCCGAACATCGAATGACGAGCCACATCTGTTTAGGTATATTGTTGCTTCCTGACGACGGTACCCCGACGGGAACCATCTTACGACGAGAGGCCAGATCTCCTGGGATGGATTTGTCACCAGTTGCGTATTCGCAAATGGCTTCTAAAGAGGTCGTCGATTCGGTGTGGAGAAAAGAGCAGCACCATCCAAGTGATTGCGTTGAGTCAAGACTCCGTCTGTTAATGATAAGTGCCAGTGCGACTGCAGCACACGACATGCTTTCCCAATCCGGGTAATGGACATGAGGTAGCATGAAATTGCATGGCAACGAGACTTCTGAGGGTGTCGTGGGCGCACAGACACTGAACGTCTGGAAGCATTCCTCAAACGTCAGTCGCCAAGACCCAAGCTTTTGTGTGGTAAAGAGGCCGTGGCGTCAGGGTTTATCTGGAAGGATGTAAGCACATACTGCGTAGAGTTGAAGACCTGTAGCCTGGAGAGGGCAAGGATACCTTCATTCAGATCAAATTTAATACAACCGGAACCATGGCGCCGGACCCTTCAACACTTTTATAAACTTCGGACTGTTAAAACGGCAAAGAGTCCCGGAAACCGAAAACCGTGCCACACACTGCAGAAACACTGGAATCGTGTAAACAGGTCACAAAGAACTGTTCCGGCTCTGGAACCTGATGAAGAGCTAATGAAGCGGATGTGGATTCGCATCACTGGCAATTCCAGTAGAATGATTTGTCGATAGAATCCCTGTTACTGTCAAGTAGAGCTGCCTTAGCCTCTTGCAGGGCACTATGGAAGTAGCGAGTCTTTCCACAAGTGCTCACATCCTGGTGTCAGCCGGTTGCTGTCAAAGATATTACGGGTAAACTCCTTGAGCCACTTGTTTTTGATCCTGATCATTCCCGAAGGCGAGGTGGGTGCAACTTGAGGTATGCAATCCAATCTGAATCTGCAGAGGTCTTCGGAATTTTAGGTATTTTCTTCCCATTTAGCTTGTCCCCTGGGGGCTCTTTACCCATTTCACCTGTGCTAGGTAAGTTGCTTGCTCCGTAGCCTATATTCCCGGAACAAACTCGTCATATGCAAGTGAGGCACCTGTGCATAACACGGAACAGGCCGCTCTTAAAGCTGGGCGGTTTGGTTGGATGATGCTCCCAGACAATGCGACCACGGAATTGACAAGGGGCCCGAGGGCCACGCCAGCAGATCGGATGAACAGTAATGAAGTATAGATCCAAATGCAGGGTCAAGATTCTCGGAATGCAGTGCAAATCCGCACCAAAGGGCCCATGAAAACTGGTTTGAAGAGGGTGGGAAGAGTCGAGCAAGCGGACTCTTGGCGTTCGTGAACCCCATGGAGGAGAAAGATCTGAGTGACATGACGCCGATTTCCATGTTCGTTTTTGATCCAACTTCAATCTTTCTGACACGTCCGACTCATCATGGACATGGCCGAAGAGGAAATCCCTTCTTGGCGTGGCGGGGACAAGTATCATCAACCGAGTCTATGGTCACTGTCTGTGCGTTAACAGCAAGCAGTCCCAAGGTCAACCAAAAGCCAACTGTATGGCTGGGACTCGACCTTAGGGGCGCCACTTGGTTCCCTGACAGTGCAGATCACACCGTGCCAGAGGCCTTCCAGAACACTCGCCCGGAAGTTTTTTTTTGTGCATCGTCTGCAGCGGTCCAGTGAGGGAGTCTGGGTGAGCTAGTCAAAAGCCCAGGAATGACGAGATGGTCAACCCCAAACCACATGTAGCGCCAAAATGACCGGATGGCAGCTTTGCATTACTGAAAAAACTGTGACTTTGTTGACGAAAAAGCAAGGGCGTAGTAAGACGTTATACTTAGAATTACGCGGCTCTTGTACTGCTATTCTTGGGAGTGGTAGTCGGTTCTTTTCGCCTTCTCCGGTCCTCGCTACCGAGTTGTGAACTGCATGGAAAGTTTACGCTTTGGGAATGACGTACATCAAACCTCAGTGATCTCCCATGTACAGGGAATGTGAGCAAAGTGCTGACTACGATAAGTTTTAGCCATGTCCTATGTCTTAAGTTGTAGGTTGCAAGGTTGTGGCCTAGGGAGATGGGCCTGTAGGCAGGTGAAGGTCCTTTTAATTCCCCGCAGTGCGTGTTATAGCTTCGACTTGGACTTGGCAGGGATCACGGCGCGGGAGGGGCGCTGTTGGTGGTTACGGCAAACTTCCGGTTCAAGATGAACCCTAGTTGCCAGGAACTGCCAGGCCAACCACGCTTTGTGTAGCTGAGCCCAATACAGCAGGGCACGCCGCGCGAGTGCATGCCGCAAACTCAAGGGGCAGACACAAAAAGCCGGCCAGACTGCAGCCGTCCCGGAGAGAAGGTCCAGTCGACATGAGGGCGGGCAGCTGCCGGAGGTAGGGTGTACGTAGCCGGGCGAATTAAGATACGAGAGAGGGCACAGCTAATGGAATATAACTTATAATGGCAGTTAGCTATAGCAGCTGCCACGGCTATGGTAGTAGGGACCAACATGTCATCTGCCATATACGGGAATTGAAGCGGAAAGTTGATTGCAATAGGCCAGCCCGACATGACCGAGTAACAGCGAGCCCGCCGAGATGGAAGTGTCCGATGCCCGCCTGCCTTTCGAGCCGCAGGAGCCGTGTGGCACGACCAATAGGTAGCAGAAGAGCAATGAGCGTTGTGTTGCCGTACCGGTCGAGCATCTCGATGGGATCCCGAATCTCGTCATCCAGGTAATCTGTAATCAGGTAATCAGGGGCTGAGTGACTGGACATGTCAAGGTGTCACCAATGGGCCATCTGACAGGCTATAGTCGAGCTCGGTACACTGAGGACCGAGACCTCGATGCAGCCGAGATGGTCGATGAGGCAATCGAGAGATCCGAATGGCCATCCAAGCACGGAGGCTGGAAGGGGTGAGAGGCCCAAGACATCAAACGCCGAGGATCCTGCCTGTTTGTCTGCACGGGCAAGTGGAGGATGGACGCATGTCAGAGGAGGTCAGGGCCTGGAAGCAATAAATGTGTGGGATAGATAGGATCATAGGTGGTAACGGTCGCATCGAAGTCTTCGCGGAAGAGAACGAGAGACGATCCCGACATCAGCTGCCACATCCCAACAAATCGAGAGATTGATATGGCGCTGAGGATTGGGTTGGTGCGAAGTGTAACGGTGTTGAAATGAGAAGTTGGCAATAGGTGGAACAGGAAATTGCAGAGTTGTAAGATCGTCGGCAATTTTGGAGACGGCATCGGTAACGATGAGGGCAGAGCCCAGCTTGGATGGGAGCGCTGTGCTAAGACCATAGTGTTACCTTTACAACACTGTGGGTAAGGTATTCCGTGGGTGGGGTCATGAAATTGTTAAGCCCAGATAGTAGGACGCTGTGCATACTATCGTTCTAGGGTCTAAATCCAGCACGGCCTTGCTAGTGCGATGCATTGTTGCTATGCATGCACACCAAGATCACTATTTGCTGGATACGACGGAAGAGATCCAGCTTTTCAAGCATTCCTTTTCCATCTCTTGTGGACAACTATGATGGCTGTCAGTCTCCAGGTAGCTGACATTGGTTTGTGTGCCCCGCCAAACGTTCCACTCATATGGTTGAGTGTACGGAGCCCCACAGCTGAAGCTGTCAACAGTGCTGGCGGCGCCGCCCTATGGTCATGATTTGTGGGTGGTTCCTGGAGATCCCGGCAACTTAGCGTCACTTTAAGTTAGGATGAGCCTGGTTGCATAGATTGATTTGGTACCTATTCAACCTAGCTTCATCTTGTCTGACGAGTTCTGACTGAGAGAAGTGTTACACGTCGCTACAAAAACTACTGTCATGGTTCTAGTATGTCCCAAAAGATACGGCATCTGTTGAACCTCAGTCATTGCTGGAACACAGTACATGAGAAAGTCCATCCTGCTAGATACAGCAGCTGGAAGAGGAATTTACTGATAAGAGGTCATTGAGCATCTGCTGAGCCTATGCAAGTCAGCTTCTTGTCATAGCAAATGTGTGATTGGCACTTTATCCAAGTTGAACTGGAAGCTGGTGAAGAGGATACTGAAGATGCAACGTTGCTAAAGTATCTTGGGAGTACGCGGTTTAAGTATGAGTGCAGTAGAAGAGAGTGTCAGGCGGAGGGCTTCACATGAAACCTTGATGCCTAATTGGTGCGTGTGCAGAAGATGTACATCTCAATTCGTCGATGATGGATTGAGGAGAGACATTATTGGCATCGTCAAACTTATCGCTTCATGCAAATGAAGAGATCTAGAGCTAGTATCAGTAAAACCAGACCTCTCTCCAGCCTCAAAACCAGGTATACAAAGGTTGTAGCGGCGATCTACTTAGCACGTTCGCTTCGTTCGGATGTCGAGTCAAAGCTGGGAGACCCTACAGATACAGCCACTACACAAATTGTGAGCTTAGGTATGGGTACTTCTACCCCTGGCAAGAGGTACGGTACGGTTGTGTTCACATGGGAGTCAATGTGTTGAAAGTAAAACTAAGTGAACAATTTGAAACCAAGTGCATGTGAATAGTTTGGGAGCTCAAAAATTTATCACCACAGAATCTCGGGCAAAACTCTGAGGGGAATATAAATGCTTATTAAAGGACGTTGCACTTGTTGTCCATCAAGATAGTCTTGATGGGATGAAAGTTCTGCTCCAGATTTTCATTGGGGTGGGCCCACCCCGGCAGATTGGTGGGGCTAGATTGGTGCATGCACAGTCCCCAGTTGACCTCATGCACAGTGTCACAGGCACGCAGCTTTCACTGTGCTTTACCGGGCCGGGGATGGACAGTGGATCAAAATGCAACAAAGCTGGGCTAAACCTTCCCCTGGCCGCCCAGGATGCTCGACCATCATCAGCATAGTTTCTCCACTCTTCCACGCTCACCTACCTTTGACCTGCTGTGTGGTGTTCAAAGCACCGATCCAAGAAGCTATTTCACCTGTCAACGACACGCTTGAGCCACAGCCAGACTATAAACTACCGCAACGCCCTTCGGTCTCGCCAGCCGCCGTCTCCAGCGCTGAGCCTCATCGTGGCACCGAGTCCTCGTTTCTTTGTCACCAGCCTTCCTCCGTTGGCATACCGATCAGGGTTCTCTGGGTTCCCAGCCCGGTCGCCAGTCTCTCGCCGCTTGCCCCAACTTCCACTGTAAATTCAGCCGTTGTTTGTCCCATCCCTAAAAGCCGAAGTGCTCTCAACCTAGTCCTCCGTCACAGCCGCACGCCTCTCCGGTCCGCTTCCCGCTGTCCGCCGTGGCCAGATAGATTGGCAGCCCGGCGCAGCCTCTCTCTTTCTCGCGGCAGTGACCGTCACTCCGTGTCTGATCCCAACCGTCCGCCAAACCTTCCCAAAGCCTAGCCAGAATCCACTTCTGTCGCGCTCTCCGGCGATCTGTCAGACGAGCCCGGCGCAGTCCCGAGGGACTCGACGGTTGTAAACAATGAATCAACCACCATATCCGTCGAGCTCGGCGCAGAGCCTTCCCCCCGACATGCACTCGCAACCACATCCGCATCATTCACCATATCCTGCTCATCACCAGATGCAGCCGCTATCTCCAATGCCTGCGCCCAGCACATCCTACCCCTCGAGCACATCTTACACAGAGCCGGCTCCGATGGCTAGCACCGCGGCACCTCCCCCTCCTCCTCAGCCTGCACCGTCCAACGAGAGCTCCCAGCCAACGCCTTCGTCCTCCTCAGAAAAGCCACAGCTCACGCCAGAGCAGAAGCGGCAACAGGAAATCAACCTCACACCCTTCTCTGCCACGGATGAACTAGGCCGGACATACAGGTGAGGTTACTCCCCCCGTGAACTTGAGACGGGCCGTAGCCTTCGGTCTCTCTCGGTCGACCGACGACTCGGCCCGCATGCGCGACACGGTATGAGAACTGTTCGTGCCTATGTCGTGCCAGGCATGTTGACGGAGGTTAACCCGATTCCCCCGATAGCCTTGACGTTGTGCAACAGCCACAACGTGCGCGGATGTGTGGTTTTGGCGACAAGGCAAGTTTATCCTAGTGGTCTTGGCTATCAATTGGCAGAACGTTCGACGTGGTCGAGATGCTAACTGCAGGATAAGGATCGTCGACCTATCACCCCTCCGCCATGTGTCCGGCTCATTGTGCGAGATGCGAAGACTGGGAAAGAGATCGACTGCAAGTAAGTGTCGCCCAATTCCGGCATGTGCCTTTCCCAGCGGTGACCTAACCATCTCACTTCTACTTCCGATAGCGAGATCGAGCATACTATGTACGTTCTCAACGTCGATTTATGGTCTGAGGACGCCTTGAGAGAGGTCAACTTAGTCCGTCACACAACAGCAACCCCTTCCATCTCGTCGACCTCGCCAGCCTCTTATGCTCAGATCGACCAGGCCACACCTACCTATTCTCACATCCTTCCCTCAAGCCGAGACGTTGCTTATGGGTCCCAGATGGGCTATGGCCCTCAGAACCAAGCCGTTGCCCCATACGGCATGCAGCAACCTTATGGCCCACGTATGTTATGCTCATGTCTTGCGCCATTTGTTAAGTCTAGGTTGCTAACAAGGTACAGCTGGCTATGTGTCATCCAACGGAACAGGCTATCAGCCAAGCCAGTACTACTCCCAACCGGAGCTGCACGGCCTGAATCAAATGGTGCCGTCACCATACGGGCCCCCGCGGGTATACGATCAATATGGCACTGTGTCTCAACGGATGTCGATGAGCAGCAATCAGCCTCAGGGCATGTTCACCCGAAACCTGATTGGCAGTTTGGCAGCTAGCGCCTTCCGTCTGAGCGACCCCGAAGACAAGATTGGTATCTGGTTCATCCTCCAAGATCTTAGCGTTCGCACAGAAGGTTGCTTCCGGTGAGTCTCGTTGTAAGGGTTTCCAAGTAATCTGAGCATGGAGACTGACAATGTGCTATTGTAGCCTGAGATTTTCATTTGTCAATGTTGGCGCTCCTGGTGCTCAAGGGAACGGCGTCAACAACGGCAAGGCACCAGTACTCGCTTCTGTTTTCAGCGATGTATTCCAGGTTTACTCGGCCAAGAAGTTCCCTGGCGTGTGCGAGAGCACTTTGCTCAGCAAGTGTTTCGCTACCCAGGGCATCAAGATCCCGATCCGCAAGGACAACCCCAAGAACAACAATCAAGATGATGATGATGACTATTAATTCGGAGGTAGACATTACCGCATCGGCCACTTGCGGTCGAAATGGTGGGCCTATGCGGTGTTCCCACTATATCGGACAGTATCGCCCGAGATGGGGAACAAGGGCAGGCGGTTGAGCAGGATCTCTCACGGATATATACCCAGCGAATCCTTGAAACAATGCTGCTACATCGCGGCTCGTCTAATTCGTTGATGTTCCAATGGCTTCCTTGATTCTACGTTGGTTGCTGGTCTCGCTCATCAGATACGAGGTATACAGCGGGAAAAGAAAATACGCAGCATGCAAGTGCGAACAATAACTTTATGGCTGGTATGCCAGGTTGATGGTATCTAGGATTTATTGTGGTTATTTCACAAAGTGATGGTTTGCTTTCTTGACAGGGGATATGGTGATGCAGTCTCGGATTGGAGTAGGAAAACAAGAGAGTGAGGTGAAAAAGACGGCAGTTCAGATGTTGCAGTTGGGTTGGTCTATTTCATTAGGGTTCAATGTTCATCGCATGCGTGCCACAACCGTGTCAGCCGTTTATGGCATTGCAAATATCACTGACCTACACATAGGCTCTCAAGGTAGTCTGTAGATGGGATGGTTTTGGGCGAATTTAGATAGGGTACACAGTTCGCGCTCTCTGTAAATTAGCTTGTTTGTTCGAATTCAAGCCATCTCCGACGTTCTTTGTTGGTTCTCATACTGTTCGTGATCTGTTCAATCGTGCCAAGACGGTTTGCACACTTCGAGGAAGGGTTGAAGCCCCGGCATGTGCTCTTAGGACTGGGTGTCTCTATTGACAGTAGGCCACAGAGACACGGACATCTTTGAGCGGGGTTCGATTGCATTAATAGCCCGAATTTTTTTATGCCCATTAAAGGGGGATTGAAGGCATTATATCACTGGGAAGGGCTCGGGCGGACTGAAAGTTGGTCAAGACTGACGAGAAGTACATGGGGACAGTAAAACCATCACACATCAATTTTACAAAGTGTAATAAACTCTCAGCCAAGTGAAATATTATAATACTGAAGTGTACTGACAGTAACGTCCCCCTAGCCGAGCAGCGGAGGGCAAGCCCCGCAACACCAAGGCATGTCCCGTATCGACTCTCACTCCCCGCAAAGCCTTTTTGATGACGATCAGAGATCACCGAAGCTAGCCAGTCAGTATTCAACGGTTTTACCAGGTAGCACGGCATAAAAATTGCAGTTCTCCTCCCGCAGGGTAGTTGAGAACTTGAAGTCGTTGTAGCCTCGTGGGGCCTTGGTGTTACATGAGTTGCTGCCTTGTCCCATGCTGCCCCATCGACGCTTCGATAAGCGGGTTAAGATGAGAGGACGGGAGGACGGGGGACGGAAACAAGCCTTTGAAGGTTGTGTGGGCCTCGAGCTTCCACAGGGGGGAGGTACGAGCTCCGCTCCAGACTGCAGGCCGCGCAGCACACCTGGACTCTCTCAGACAACCCTCTCAGCATGCTACATACAGCAGGCACAGTTTCCCGTGTAGGTAACACGACGTTGGGCGCCAGTGCCTTGGTTCTGGCCTGATGCAATACCGTCGAATCGGCGACAGCTTTTGGCCATTGAAGTTTTTTGTACAATCGACTTATAATTTACGACTTGCTGCAGAAGCCACCGCTCTCAGAACAGAACATGAGGCCTGCCCTCGGCATGCACGGGCTGCCCCTCCACACCACCTGGCACCTGGCAGGCGGGAACGAATCAAGGTTCCTTCGTGCTGGGAACCACCCCGCCAACCACCACGCGGCAATCCACTGCCTATGCCCGCGTGCACCTACCCTACCTAGGGGAATCGAGCCATGTCTATGACCGCCGGCGCCGCCGGCTGCTGGCGGCCTGGCTCTGGCAGTGCGCCAATGCGCCAAGCGAAATGGCACCATCGGACGGCTGATCGCTGCAGTGTCTTTGCTCGCGTGCACTTTGCAAGCAGCCAACAGCCTGGGACCTCAGCTGCCCTCCTGACGTCTTGCATCATCGTCGGGCGCACGACGCGACAACGACCGGGACGCTGAGCATACTCCCCCGCTCGGGCTCCAGACGCCGACAGAGTCCAACATCGTCACCAACAGGCACGAGTGCCCGATGGACGGGCGCGGATGTGAAATGAGGTTGCCGCGACCCCTCACGCAACTCCAGCCCAATGAGGGGCAATGCGGGGCAGCGCGAAAGAAAAAAAAAGTCCAGGGATGCCCAGCTGGTGTCAAGTCCGCACGTCCAAGACGGGTACCACAGAGAAGCTAGCAGATCCTGACGCCATGGTCCTGGGTTGTTTCTGAAGATAGAAAAAAAACTAGAAGATGTAACGAATGGGGTGGGAGGGCAAGGAGGAAAGAGAAAGAAGGAAATAAAAAAAAAATTCTTTCGAACCTTGTGATCACTTTTGCATCCCTCCACCGCCGCCGCATCGCATTTACCAGACTTCTCTAGGCCGGTTTGCGAAATTGGGGCGAACACCATTGCCCGCTAAGCCTGCCAGTGTTCGACATTTTCAGACACTTGCACGCCTTACTTCGGAACTGCCTTGAGTGCGGCTCCCCTTAACAGCGAGACTAGCCGGTATATAACCAGCCGTCCTGTCCCTCCTCTCTTCCCCCCCAGGACTGTCATCAAACACAAATAGCGAGTACATCGATTTCTCAGTCAACCGTAATCAAGCCTGGATTTATCTTGACTGTTTATCCAGTCCCCCACTCCACAATCTCGGCCGCTTTCCCTGCTTGCCACTTCACATATACATTCACCAGCCAACAATGTCGCACATGCAGTCCTCCGGCCGCGGTGGCGCCGGCAACATTGTTGACAGCTCCAAGGCTCCCCAAATCCAGCCCAAGGACCTGGAGACGCCAACCCTGAAGAGCGAAATGGTCACGACTGGTCGTGGTGGCACCGGCAACATGGCCGCCAATCTGGATGCCGAGGAGAAGCGCCGTCTTCAGGACGTTGAACCGTGTGTCTCCCCCACTAGCCGTTTCCCTGTGCCTGTTCACTCCGCGCTTCCGTGCAGTGACGACACAGTTCGCCACTGCGCCCCTTGCCCGACATACCAAGCGTATGAGGCTGACAAGTATCCAGAGTTGTCCGTCGTGAGACCCAGACCGCCCACATCGGCCGTGGAGGGACCGGAAATGTTGTCAAGGCTGGCGCTGATGCCTCTGACGAGATTACTTCTGCTGCTCCCGGATCCCCGAACCTACTGACTAAGATCAAGTCGAACGTCCTCGGTGGTGGCGACGCAAAGGAGGAAAAGAAGGAGAGGTCGAGCGGCGAGGGCGACGCACCCGAGACAGGTGCTGCCCACAGCAGGCGTAAGTCTGAATCTACTGGCCAGGGGCTGGTAGAGAAGGGCATCAATCGTTTGTTCGGGAAGAAATAGGCTTGCGGTTTCTTTTGTGTTGATCCATATTTTGTTTACGCAATGGAGGAAGGGGGGAGAGGAAAGGGTAATGGGTTCCTGGAAGCTGCGTTGACGTTCGGCAAAGAAGGGTTGTTGGGATAAGTCACGGTCTCCACATCATCTCGGGTGGACTTCATCTCTCGGGGAGCCGGATGTTTGGGTGCGGATTTTGTTTCTCGTGATAACATACCCAGGGGGTTTTGGCGTTGGGTTGTGGCAAGAACTGGTTGTTATGTTTGTCTTGTAGCTGGAAGCGGTCGATCTTCATGACAAAGGGGCATCTATGGGGCTTCATTTCAAAGACTACACACTCTAGCCATAGGAGTGCATAAGAGATGCGAGAATGCAATTTTGGGTTCTCTCTTCCCATTACTGGTCCAAACCTTCTCTGATCTACTACTATACTCCACATGTTTCGTATCCGCCCGAAGATGTCCTTACCTCACTAAGAGCTCCCGAAAACGACTTAAGACGCTGATCACAATGTTGACATGAGGGCCCTCTCAGGACAACCATTTCCCTCATCCGCCTCGATGGATATGGGACATCTGATATGGCGCATCTAAGACCTCGGCCACAGTATATGAATAAGACATCTAATATGTTGTCAACCTGTCAAGCCTGACTATCTGTGTGAAAAGGATGTCCTTAACGGGCTTCTCTAAGAGATAGTTTAGTCCTCTACTGTAACACGCAGGTCTCATTGAAACCAATTCTCAATACCCACCTTTTCGTACTTCTTCCAGCGGCAAGGGAAGATGCGGCGGTCAGACTGGGCCTTACCTTCTAGAGCCTAGATTTTCGACGATCTAATAGACGTTCTCCCCGGCCGGTTCCAGCATTTCGGCGACCGAATGGGTCTTGACGCAGATGACGTTGTTACAGTTAAACATACCGAGATATGGTTTGGCCGTGCAGACACTTATATAAAGAAATTCATCAACCCATCATCTAGCCGCCTGAGACTTGCCAGATGGCACTTGTGTATAGTTGCTCATATTATTCCTTGTTCTGAGTTTCCCTCCCCGAAGCTCTTGGCCTAAGGATGTCCGTCTCTTCAAACTACATTCTCCAGCTTTCACATCACATTTTCCTCTCAGAATCAACCAACCCATCTCCAAAACTTCTAGCCCTTCTTGAATCTCATCTCCCTTATTCCCTTCTAGTATTTCGTTGCTTCCAGTTTGCTGCAAAAAGACAGCAGAAAGCGCAGAGTAACGAGCTCTGCGGAGGGCGAATCTTGTTTGCCCGTTATTGTTTTCCGGACGGGGGAACGTACTCTGAGGACAGCGTGTACAACCATTCGGGACCATTCGCAGCTGCATATGTCGATCTCTCGCGCAAGCCGGAGTCGCAGTGCATTGTGTACTGCACGTTGGAGGATCGACATGGTGTATGCTTGACTCTTGATGGTAGATATATATACCCCTCCCCAAACCAGCCCAAGGACAGCGCACTGATTGGCGTACGCAAAAGAACATGAAGAACCAGAATTAGAAGAAAGTGAAGAAGCGCAGAGGGAAGTCAACCTCGTCCTTGCACTTTTTCACCGAATCAAGGAAATCGCTCTTTCAGTAAACTACCGTGGTTGGGGCAACGCCAAAGGCTCCAGGGATTCACTTATCCAGGTTGGCCCTCTCCATGTCGCTACGGCAATGGCTCTGCGATCGCGCGACGTGATGCTGGACTACGTTGAAAATGTGGAAAAGGAAACCCGCATCGTGGGAGGGTTGGGAGTCTGGGAGAGGTGGGCAATACAGGTGAAGGACTTGTCCTCAATCCCTATTGAAATACCCCTGCCGGAGGGGATGAAGTGGGATAACGTGCAGGAAGAGGATATGGAATTGGTGCTCAGTAAGATCGTGAGGAGGCGTAAAAAGTGAGTGCATATCTCTGAGATGAAGTGGTTGAAGGAGCCAGCGATGAACGCGTGGGCTAACCTGACCTAGAGACATTTTGTTGACGTTGCCCAGTATGGGTGTTCGTCTTGCCGAGGGAAGACTTATCGCATGGGCATTTGTGAGTAAGTGGATGTCTCCCAAGTCTGATATTCACTCGTTATATGTCTGCGTAGCTGACGAGATCTCCACAGGTATTGACGGAGACATAATTGGCTGCTATGTTGAGGTAGGATGTCGATCCCGTGGCATTTTAAATACCAGACAATCGCTTAACAAGGTAGGAACAATATCGACGCCTTGGGCTGGCCAAAGCAGTCTGCTGCAAGCTTGCATACGAATACCTCAAGAATGACGCCAAAGACGGATGGATGTCTGCCTGCATTGGTATGATGAATCACGCGAGCAAGGCGTTGGCCAAAAGTACTGAAGCGAGAGTTGTCTGGAACGTGACATGGTAGGTTCGGCGAAATCAGTCAATCGAAAACATCTTGCTGAAAGGACCAGGGCTATGGTTCATCTAGACAAACTTGGTTCTGGATCCATAATCAGCCGGTTGTAATTATGTCCCGCGGGGAGGACAGGTAGTCTGTCCAAAAACTTTCGATTCTTATGGAGATATTGTACAACGGAAAGAATAATTTAATGTTCTATTGCTGTTCATCCAGTTTTGTCAGGCGATGGATCTCTTCAAAGAAGAATCTCAAATCATCCGGATTGACGAATGGTGTAACTCCTATATGATATGTGATATCAGCAACCTATTTAAAAGACATCTGCGAAAAGAAAAACTTACCATGTCCAAGATTCACAATCCAACCTCGCCTGCGGTTCTTCCAATCGAAGCCTTTTACCATATTTTCAACCGCCTCTGTAATGGCAGCCCGAGAGCCATACAAAACACCAGGGTCTGCATTACCCTGAATGACAATCGGCCGCTCACCAACAGTCTTCACGGCCTCAGCCGGGTCATGCAGCCAGTCAAGTCCAACAACATTGTAGCCCATGTTGCATGCGGCATCAAGGGCGTACCATGCACCCTTGGGGAAGACCACCATGGGGACGGGTTCCAGCCCCATCTCCCTAAGTCTCCGGGGAAGGTTTCTGGCGATGTACTCAAGGTAAGGTTGGGAGAACTTCTTAAATGATGCAGGGGACAGCTCGCCAGCCCATGAGTCGAAAACTTGAATGATCTAAGGGGGTGTGGTTTAGCCAGCAGGCTCTACAAGCGTGCGAAGATGGCCGGGTTAGACGGTGAGGGACCTACCTGGGCGCCGGCCTTGACTTGAAGTGCGAGATACTCAACGCAGACCTCGGAAATCTTCTGAAGGAGGGCCTTTGTCTCCTCAGGATATTTATATATCCATGTCTTACTCTCCTTAAACAACTTCGTGCCGCCGCCCTCTACCATGTAGCACAGGAGGGTCCAAGGGGCGCCGCAAAAGCCAAACAAGGGCACGCGACCATTGAGCTTCTTGCGGGTAAGGGTAATTGCCTTGTAAACGTAGTCGAGTTCTGCAGCAACGTCGACCTGGCGCTGCATGATCTCGGCGTACTGAGGGTCTCCAGGACTCCGTAGGGGGTTGGGGAAGTGTGGGCCCTTCTTGTCGACCATTTCAACGATCATGCCCATAGCTTGGGGCACTACCAGAATGTCGGAAAAGATAATTGCAGCATCAATGAGACCATCATAGCGCTCAATTGGCTGCAGAGTCAGCGTGGACGCGACTTCGGGGTCTCGGCAGCACTCGAAGAAGTCGCGGTTGCCCTTGGCCTCATGGTACTCGGGCAGATAACGACCGGCTAGGTGTCGTAGTCAGTGGACGAACATCAGGATTGGCGATTGATGGACAATTATTGGGCTAATTCTCACCCTGCCGCATCACCCAGATAGGCGGACGTTCGACGGTTTGGCCTGAGATGTCAGCAGCGCGTTCTTCTTTTCTGTCATTTTCCCTTTCGCTCTTCTTCTCCCCCGCAACTCCCAACCCTTCATAAGGTAAGACATACCCCATGCTGCCCTCAAGAGTAGGTCGTTCTGCAGAGGGGCAAAGTCCTGGTCCGCCATTGTTGTTGCTGTTGACCTCCAAGATGCCAGACGTCCACACTCACGTCCGTGTCGGAGGCTCGGCAGAAGATGAGTCGGGGCCGGGAAAGCCCCACACAAGTTGACCAAGATGCCCCGAGCCAACGCGGGGCAACCGAGCTTCGGAAGCGGGGCCGCGTTTCTCATCGATCTAGCCACATCTGCAGGGGCAAGTGGGGTGCATACGTGGATACCAGCCACACCTCTGGGCCAATATCCGATGTCTCCTGTGGCTCACTGGCCCTCCATATTTCAGTGCCAAGGCCGTGGCAGAAGCTCACGAGCCGCAACTGAGCTGCGTCTTTTGCCTCAGTCTGCGACCTTTCCTCGTCGATCGTCGACGAGCCGAGAGGCATTGGCCCTTCCGACGCCGCTCTCTTCGGCCAAACCACCCTATGAAGCTTTTTCCGAATGGGTCGATTTACGATCTGTCCCTGCAGCGCCCCCTTCATCGACCCTTAGAGAGCGTCTCCCGGCAATGAAGGCTCCCATGTCGAAGTGCTGCCGCTCGCTCCAGCGCCCCGTCGTGGCTCCCAACCTCCAGGCTTACTCGGTGTGGATTACCGATAGCCTGCTTGTTAGCGCCTTCGACCGGTATTGCTCTGTCTCCCGGGCATGGAACCGAAGCCTTTCCCATATCCCTGGCCCGCTGGAGAGCCAGCGTCGGCTGGGGAAGCGCCGCATGGGCGATGCTAGCACCCAGCTCATGCCTCCAACTCCCGCTCCCTGGATGTTTCCGGTGCCCCTAGATCTGTCGCATTGGACATGGCAGCCACCGTCGCTATGGTCTTCAAGTCCTGCCGAACACAATCGATCCCGCTTTCCCTACGACGACATTGGTGTGGCCGACTTGGTGCGGCAGTGGCTAGGTCCTCAACAAAGGCTCGTAGATGATTTCCAAGAATTCCCTGCGGTTTCTGAAACGCTCGATATCCAGGTTACAGATACAGCACAAGTTCAGGCATCCCTCGAGTTTGATATGTCTGCCGTCCGCTTAGCTGTCCAGAAGCGGAGGGGTTTCGAGGTTAAGAGGCGTATCACGGCGATCGCTAAGAAGCTCAGACAGCATATATACCTCGGACTGGTCCCTTCGGAAAAGATATATTCCTTGGTCGTTGAGCTTTTTGCGATTACGGAGTCCTCAGTGTGCCCTTACGGTCGGAAAGCCGCTCTGGACCTTTGCTGGGCTATCGTCCGGGGTTCGGCAACTTCCTCCGTGTTCTCGCCTACCATGCTGGATCCACGGCTGTGGAATACCATGCTTCTCCAATTGTCAAGAAAGCCATTTGCGGACGACGAGCTCTGCCGCGTGGTCAACTACTTTGCCGACGCTCTAGAAGTCCTTCCTGAAACCGACCGCCCACCGATAGCAGAAGGTCTACTCCGACTCCTCAGTTCCTTCTTCTCTACTTGGGCTGGCGCTGATAAGAAGCTCGTCCCATTTAATACCATGGAACTTCTGCTAGCTGATGCAGGTCTGCATTGCGATCCAGAAAACATGCCGTGGCTCTTGCGTCACCCCAAAACAGTCGTGCGGATGCTGCAGCTTCTTCCTCAACAGGAAGTGGACAGCTTCCTCCATCAGGCCAACCAGCTTGTCCTTGAGCAAGCATCCAAAATGGAAAAGAGTTGCCGAACGCTGCGATCCTGCTGGCTCCTCACCCTTGCCCAGCTACCCAACGTTTCCGAAACCTTTTTCTTTGACAGCATTGTTGCTCTTTCCCAGGCATCGTTGCCAATGAAGCCGATCACAGCTACGGAGTTGTGCGCATTGATATTCCTTCACTGGCGGAGTCATGGGTACCTGGCATCTGAGGAGCGCTGTCGGGTTCTTTATAACGCATACCGGCGAGGCCCAAATAACACAGCTTTTGCCAGACTACTCGCAGCGATAGGGGCTCATTGGTCTGGAACCCCCGACCATGTGACTAAGCTATATACCAGTTGTTGGACGCTCATGGCTAAATTGGGCCGCACAAGGGAAGTCTTTTGGTCTCTCCGACATTACACGCCTTCAAAGAAAGTGACCAAGGACATGCTACAGCAGCTAGCTCTCGTATGCGATAACCATCGCATGGCAATACGGCTAAAAGAACTGTATTGGCGCAAGCTACGGAAGCCTGGAACGCCAGACAGATTTGATCCTGGAGTGTTTGAAAAATACATTGATGCCATTGTGCTCGATCCGCGACTTCCGCCAAGGATGATCTGGCGGGCTCTTGGAATCTACAGGATGGATGGGAGAAAAACAACTTTGGCCGAGAAGCTGCAGCACCAACGAGGTGCATACGGACAACGAAGGGCTGAGCTAGCAGCGAAGGTATCAGATGCGTTTGTTAAGGCCACTCACATATCCGACCGGGTGGCATTCCGTCATGTCTCGCAGTGCTACCTGTTCATCAGGGCCATCAAACGCGAGCCCCCGATCAGGGTGATTGAGAACATCTACCGTGTGGTTATCAGGGATATGCAACGGCATCAACCCGGGAGAACCAAACGCCTGTTATGGTTCCTCAGCATTGTCGAAAGGCACTACGGCATCCAAATCGCATTCTCTTGTCGCCTCATTCTGAGACAATGGAGGTCCAGATTGAAGCGGTGGTGGTTGAGCATGGGATATGGTGAAGCTCGCTTCTGAGTCTCGTTCCTCCGCAGAATTCCAGAGAACAGGATAGTGGGGGGTTTAAATGGACCGACTAGATTACATCCATGTCTAGTTGACGAATTACGCTGCCCCATATGCTGAGCTGACTACTAGGTAGTCGCACACTCCCAGTTGTCATCGTGTGTGTTCCGATGGCCCTAAAATAGAGCAAGCGATTTTCATCACACTCACTCGTCTTATTCCAAGGCTGCCTTCCCTGTCTATCTGTGTTGGTCCACCAGATGCCATGCATGTCTCACTCGCAGTCCTCTCAGATTCCGCGCTTTTGGTGATCTGAAGAAAGGAGAGATCCTGCTGTTTTCGTTCCCGTTCCCCACACCACTCCGGATAAGCGAACCATGGGCCAGATCGATGTTTATGCAGTGTGGCCGAGAGGACAGGTCTATGGCCAAGGAAGTGAAGTCCAGATGAGCCAGGACGTGTGTTTTACATTACGTATGCCGGCTGCTGTTTCCTCGTCTTTTTCAGAATGCTCTCTGACTTTTCCTCTTCTGGCCTTAGTTTCTGCTGTGAACAAGTGATCAAAAACCGACTGCAGTTTGTGGTCGTACACAAGCCCAAAACTAGGTGACACTAAACTATCAATATGTCACATCCATGATGCTTCTAGCAAGACGTCGTTCTTACGGCAAAAGGAAGGCTACTGTTTTTGTTCAAGCCATGTGATTGCCTTTGCTCCTCGAACTAAAACCTTGGTTTATTGAGCGACCCTAACTGAATAGCTCGGAATTCAAGAAACAAAAAACTAGTAGTCACGGTTGTTGCACTGTATTCAGCGTCACATTCCGACGGTAGCCTGCTGAGACGCGGGGAGGCAGCATACAGTCTGGGTCGTTGAACGGGGAGTGTTGCAGTCGTACGCCTTGTTTACGACCTTCCTTTCTGATGGGACCTAACCTCGATGCTGCTGCTGCCCACTGATTCTCGACATCCCATATCGTCAAGTGATGGGACAACATGCATGTGTGTTAACAGAGGAAGAGACAAGTTTATGCACGACAAACCCCCACGCCCCCTCCGGATGCTCACTACACACGGTCTCCGGAGCGAAAAGACAACAGATGACATGTCTCAGCCTGTGCTGCCTTCTCCGCACAGATCTAGCCGAAAGGACAGTCCTGGACACCACATAGGTGCCTGAATAACAAGCTCTCTGGAAGAAGACGACAGAAGACAGGAGAAGCTTAAGAGGGTGTATCTCAGCACACGATAGGGGTTGTTGTCGTTGTTGACCTGACCAAGCTTTGCCTCTCTTTGAGGAGTACAAGAAACTATCTTCTTTTAAGTAGCCCAGCGTCTTCGTGACTAAGCTCACAAAAAATGCTTTAAATCTTGCTCTTTGGCTAGCAGGCATTAATCCCGATCTGGCAAGCCACAGTCGCACAAAAATATGGCTTCCAGTTGGATATCTCTTCTCACGCCACTCCCAAACGGTGGTTTGTGCGCCATGGAAGCATTCAACTGTTGCCAAGTGGCAGGCAGGCAGTTTTCTGGTTTGTGGCTCGTAAAAGGCCCCCAGAAACAGAGGCTGAAGAGTGGGAAAAACAGGCATGGAGAGTTGACCGGCGATCTCGGGAGTATCTCGTCCCGTCCGGCCGCGAGCGAAGAGTCTACCTTCCCGCTGGTCGGGCAAGGCCAGCACAGAGAGCCTAATATAGAGCAAGCAAGAAAGGAAGACGATAGAATGCTGTCAACGGTTTAGGACAGCCATACGCACCATCCAAGGGTACACATGCTCGACTTAACTGGGAGACTTGATCGTCATCGACCATGCTTCGATCTCTCGCAGTTTGCTTGTAGAGCTGTCAGGATATTCTTGGGAGACTAAGAGTCACCACAAGCTACTGCCAATCAGGAAGAACATTTAGTCAGAGCTCCCCGGCAAGACACTAAGTTAATCAGCTCCGGACAATGGTGCAGTTTCAGGATGAGTAGTCTGTGGCAACGGAAGGGTCACGAGAGACAGGAAGCGTTGATTTGTTATTATTTGACCTGCCGCTACCGTTCAATCTCAGTCACAAAGCCCTCGCGCAGCCCAAATACATGCATATCCGAAGCTTATCCAACCTCTCTGTGTTTGGCGGCTAAGCCGTAGCCAGTGCGAGACATCACCAGAACCTACTAAAGACTAGGTTTTATGAAGCAACTTAAAAATGGACTGGTCCTGCCAGCTCCAGTCCGCCTGGTACTATCAGTATTAATTTACATTTGTAAAGAATCAAAAAGGCAGCAGTCGTCTATAAGTCAACAAGTGAATACTCGTGGACCAACGGATAGGATATGAACAAGACGGGACACGCAAGCCAGCAATCAGGCAGTCAGTAAAGCAAGCAATCAAGCAAGGGTCAGGGTCCTTTGCCAACCAAGCGTCGGCATCGAGTATGTGACACGAGGGCGCTTGAGTCAGCAACTAGCCCCATCCTGCCAACTAACTTGCCGGGCCAGAGTGCACTGTACAAGCCCAGCTCAGCTGGTCTGTGACGTGAATGAGCATGGCGGAACTAGTAGACTAGACGAGCAGCCTCGTTATTCAAGCAAACCGGGCAGCGGAAACCGCCGTATAAGGGGACACGAAGATAAGGTTGCTCAGGGGGTGCTCCTCATAATGACAAGCCTGCGCTGTCTCGTGTGTTCCCGGGAATGGCCGCCAGGCTCTGCGATGCGCCACCTATCTGCTTAGGACACCAGAGTTAGAACTGTTCACTGAGAGAGAAGCCATCTAAGCTCCCAACATACATAGCACACTACCAAATGAACCAGATGTTGGAAGTTGAATAATGAACAGTCAGGATACAGGACAAGGACACTGCATAAAGAGGCCGAAAAACAAAGAGCAGACTTTACTCTAGAGCACGTCAACAGCAGCACGACAAACCAAAGCGAGCTGGCGAGGTCCGGCCCGTAATTCTCCCAGGGAGTGCTCAGCGTCGGCCTGCTTCCTGCTTCTTGCTCCCCCCGGGGCATGCTGCAGCTTCATGCACCCTGCTGTGGCCCCAAGTCAGAGTCAAACCATCCCGGCCTGTGCAGTCATTATCTCTCATCTTCTGGATACTCCAACCACCCTGCCAGTTCCTCAGCTAGGGCGGTCTTGGGCATCGATCCGGGCCATCTCGAGTGCCAGGTAGACAGGATCACCCCGACATCGTCATAAACACACACGGCGAAGTCAAAAGAGCTCCTACACAGGCCCAAAAGCGTCATAAGTACTCGGCACCTGCACAGCCAGGAACACGTTTGCCACACTAGTTCGCCTGTCTGCATGTCTGACCCAGCCCTGCTGCCGGTCAGCTGCTGTTCGCTCCGGTCCTGGTCTTGATTCGCCGGACATCTAGATATCGCTCACCATTCTCTTTTATTTTTGTGCTGTTACTGTACCATACTGCTGCCAGTCCCCGTCCTGCAGACCCCTCACACGTCTCTCTGTCACCAAAACGCCATCTTGTCGCTGTCTACCCACTTGAAAACAACATTCTGGCCGGTGTTGTGCAGCTCGCCGCTCTCAAGCCCCGATAATCGACGTCGATCGATTTTAACCCTGCAAGCATCGTTTCTGATCCATCGGCCCGTCGCTTCTAGTCCGGTCGTGTGGCATTTTCGGCTTGCCTGCTCACGCAATTGACATCCTCGCCTTCCTATCTCCCGAGTCCCTGTCCTCTTCTTCCCTCGAGCAAGATTTTGAACCCCGCTGGTTGGACTGTTGTTTCTGTCTCACACATGCCACCTCCCACCGGGGAGCTCAGGCAGCAACCCGACTCAACGGATTCCGCAAAGGCCGGTAGTGGTGAACAGACACTGTTAGTTTGATCGATAGCTTCCTGTAAGCGGCGCTCCGGAAGAGCGGCAGTTACGTTCCGGAAGCAGGTTTCTGCGCTTGTTGCTGTTCTTGCTGACGAGCTCAGTGCCGTGTGCCCATACAAAGACTGCGGGTACTGATTTCTGCGGCTGCTGTCGCTCGTATCAAGGCGTTGGCACTGAAGATCACGAGAACTGAACAGTATCAGGCCGAACGAAGACCGTTCATACCGCGAATCGACATACAGAAAGCGCGACTGTTCGCTTTTGCTCTCTCATTTCAGAAATATATATGCCTACCCATTATATAGATGAGGCCAAGGGCCACCTCGACACCGGTGTTGTGGCGCTTAGCCCCCGTTTAACTACTCCGACGATCCTACCATCCATTAGGCTTCCCAAATCAGGAAATTTTACCTACACCAATATCTGAAGACTTAGTCCTGGCACAAGTCACGACAAAACCTATCGGTCAAAGAACACTCGGAAAGGTTGCGCCACACGACTCAGCCAGTGGGATTCCAACCCGGTCCTCCCTCCCATACCACAGCACTACAGCGATGCCAATGGCTGCCCCTTACCAAGCACATCCCGCGACGACGGCACCGGGTCGGCAGAGCCAAGGCGATGTAGGGGGCACAGTCGTTGTTTCGCCCCAACATTCCGTGCGGGTTGCCCCCCTTGCCGTCGAAGCCAATGTAGGCGATGTCACCGGTAGTTATGGGCCGCTGGAGCCGCGCCGAAACAGCTTGGCAGCGATGCCAGCACTCCCGTCTCTGCCAAGTTCAACCACACCTGCTCCATCTACCTCAAATCTGATTGAGCCAGTGACGGCTACAAATTCAGCTGACGACAACAATGGCCGCGAAGCTCACTTTCCGGCCGACCAGTCAGCTAACCCAACATACCACCTCCCTCTCACAAATTCAACCCAACACCAGCACCATCATCGTCACATCCACGACCCAGATCTTCCAACCCCCCTACCCCCCCCTCCTCCAAGTCCCAAGCCTATTCGTCGGCGTATGCGCATGATCCAGTCCTGCCTGGAATGTCGTCGACGCAAGCTGAAATGTTCCAAGGCCTCTCCCTGCTACAACTGCGAGCGCTTTGGCCGCGGCTGCGTCTACATCGATCATCTGAGCGAGCTGGGACAGAAGCGTCTGACAGAAGTCAAGGAGCAGGTTGGGTCGATTGAGAGACAGCTGGAGAGGGAAGTCGCCGTGGCAGCTGTGGCAGCCAGGAGCTGTTGTGGCGCTGTGGGCTATTCCATCGGTAGCGGGCGAAATAGTGTCAATGACAACGGCCTTCAAAGGCTGAGGAGACGGAGAGGAGGAAGCGACGATGGGGATAGCGATGGTGATGAAGAAGACCCTGAAGGGGAAGCAGATGGAAAATGCGCTGATCAAGGTGCAGGCGCAGGTGAAAAGGGGAAGGGCATAAGCAAGGGACACAGTGCGAGATACCACCATTCGAGAAGACGACAGAGAAAGGGAGCAAATATTGTAGCAGATGAAGTTGAGCGAGAATATGGGGGAGACGAGGGAGATCTGCAAATCACGCCGATGGTGGCGCTGGATCTGACTTACGAGGGGTACTCAGATGGCAGCGGAACAGACGACCTGATCGATCTTGGGATCCGGGTTGGGAGGATGAGGATCACAGAACGGATTGGTGGCCTTAACCGGCCGAGACTCTCAGAGGAGGTATGTCCCTGGCTTATTCTTCCCCTCGTTCGCATAACCCCCTGCTTAACTCCGTAGATTCAAGCTGGTATCGCCGACACCCAAAAAGCTTTCTATGCCACCTTCTCTGCCGACGCTGACGAGCTGCCGGATGCGATCCCGGACTTTCTCCGACCTGGTGATAGCTATCTCAAACCTCCTCGTAGTGGCTACTTGTTCAGGCAGGGCAGCGAGCTGCACGATTTTTGGGACATGCTGCTGGACCAAGAGTTGGCCGACAGCCTGATGGCGCGCTACTACGAAGCAGTGCATCCAATTGCACGTTGTGTGCATCGACCATCCTTTGACCGCGTCTACCAGTCGTTTTGGGAAGACGTGAACAATCACGTAGTGCCGCGAGCTTCGACACAGGCAGTCATATTTGCCGCCTGGTTCAGCGCATCGGTGACTATCGATGATGCCTTTGCTGGAAAGTTTGGCTATACCGCGAACCAGCTAATTAATCAGACAAAGCTGGGCACTGAGACAGCACTCAGCAAGGCCGGTTTTCTGGGGTCCACGAGCCTGGAAACACTTCAGGGGTTTGTGATGTATCTGGTAAGTCGAGAGAAGCCATCCACGTTTTGGGTCCTTTGCATACTCCATGTTTCATCCGTGGACCATCAGTGACTAATGCACGACAGCTTCCACTCTGCCGCGATGAGGTCTCTCGAGGCCATTCGGTGCTTGTTGGGGCTGCTATCCGTATGGCTGAGTGTATGGGCTTGCACCGCGATGGTTCGGCGTTCGACTTCAGTGCAGTCGAGACCGAGGTGCGGCGGCTGATCTGGCATCAGATCTGCTTCCTGGATATTCGCACATGCGAAGCCCAGGGCCCCAGACCGGCCATCCGACGCGGCGAGTACGACACGAAATTGCCCCTTAACTGTGAAGAAACGGACCTGCGGGCAGACACAACCGAGAGCCCTCCTCCAGCCGAGCGCTGGACGCCGGCTTTGCTGTCCATAATCCGTTTCGAGATTAACGAGATGATGCGTAGCATCTGGCAGGACCGACGCAATCTGGAACTGCGCAAGACAACGATCACTGCAGTTTTGACCAAGATCGAGGAGTTCCGACGGCGGCTAATGGACAAGTACAATCGCTTCTTCGATGAGCGCGTGCCCATCCAGCAGTACACCAAGCTGGTCATGCAGCTGCTCATGTACCGCCTGCACGCCATGGTGCTTCATCCGTACCACAGCAACACGGCCAACCCGCTGCCTGACCGTCTACACGGCCTGCTAGTTACGAGCGGCATCTTTATCGTCGAAATCGCCATCAAGCTGGAGAGCAACGCCCTGTTTCGTGACTGGGCCTGGTACCTGGGCGCCTACCAGCAATACCAGATCGCCCTGTTGCTGGCGACAGAGGTGTATTACCGGCCTAACAGCACGCACGCCCCGCGCATTTGGCCATGCCTGGACTGGGTCTTTAACCTGGATCCCAACATGCCTCGGGATGAAAAGATCGTCAAGCTGCTGGCCGAGATTATGGGAAAGACGAGCATCTACATGGGAATGCGTCGCGTACGTGCCCCGACTACCATTGCAAGGGCAGTCCCTGGAAAACAGGCTGTCAAGGACTCGCCGCCGTCGTCGAACGCTCCGCCGCCGGCAGCGTCTCTGCAGCACCGGCAGAAACAACAGCCCGGGCAAGATGAAAAGGAAAAGCAGCAACAAAGGCAACAGCAAGTTGAGCCGAAGCAAGAAACCCAGCAGCAGCAGCAACCACTTCAGCAGGCCCAACGACCTCCTCAAGACTCACAATCCTCTCAACAGCCAGTCCCTCAAGTTCATCCTCATTCGCAATACCAAAGCACACAACCCATCGCTCCCCCTCCACCACCACCTCCTCCACCGCAAGTCCATCGCTCTCTTCAAGTAGCCAACTATCCCAGCATGCCAGCATCAGCTCTTCAACAGGTTCTTCCTCCACCTATGATGGGTATAGTAATGGAAGGACTACCCGCTGGACCCGTACACGCCCATCAGCAACACCTCCCAGCGCACACCCATGCTCCTCCTCCTCAACAACAACATCCAATCCACATCCCCCCAGCACCCTCACACCATCCCCATCCCCATCATGCCCCTCACATCGACCTCACCTCCGCCGCCGCAGCAACCTTTTTCCCCTTCCCTCCAGCCCATCATCTGGGTTCATCTCCAGAAATGGTCTTCCACGGCGTGTCCAACGGCGAAGCCCTCTGGGGGATGCCCCCTCCTCCAGGAACGGTCGCCGCCAGCCCCGAGAACAGCACTACCAGTGCCAGTGACGGGGTTGTTCAGGGGCAGCAAGGGCAAGGAGGGACGCAGAGTCGACATGGGAGTCTGAGTTTGCAGGGCGGCCAGGGACAGCCGGTTAATGCGATGGAGATTGATTGGGTGAGTTCTTCTGTTAAAGTTTATCTCGGTGATGATCGGTGTGTGTGTATGAGTGCTAATCTAGACATATATGCAGGACGCAATCAATATGCTTTTCCCTACAGACCCAGAGACAGGCCAGCTCGGGTTTAACACATTCGAGGGGATGGTGCCATCTGCGGAGTGGACAGGACAGTAAACCAGAAGGATAGAGATTCAGATTGTGTGACAAGATATCTACTTTCGGTTTTGACTTCTAGTTTTGGATACCATCCTCCTCTGTCACTTCTAGTTTTCATAATGTTATGGTAAGATTTGTGTTTGGTTTTCCTCATTGGAGGGTTGAGTCAAGTGAGTAGGATGTCGGGGAATGCTGGAGTGATTTGACTTTGTAGCAACACGACGAGCTAGCGGGTTGTATGGCAGGCAACGTAATCGGAACTGCATTAAGTTCAAAAATAGGACATGGAATGAGACTCAAGGGCCACGGAGGAGTCTATTCTTTACTTTTGTCTATTAATACCACAAAATCCTTATCATTGACGCTCTGGACGGTACGAACAGCGTCTGTCTGTCTCCAAACCAGCAACCTGACATTATTTCGATTTTCTAAACAAAGCTCAGGTATCACAACATGAATCCACTCTCCCACCATCTCCCATCTGGGGCGGTATACCACCTGAACCCATATCTTCCACCCCAACGCCACCAGTTCTCATCTCCCTTACTCCCGAACCCAGCTATTCTTAAGAACGACATAGGAACCGGCTCAAACAGCCAGAGACCCGCACGGCTCATGTCGTCGATCAGCCACCAAGCTGTTACATGAAGCCAGGCCAGCACAAACAGCAAGTTACCCACGCGCCGCCATGTCCGAGATACTCCACATCCAGCCATGACCGGCCTCGCCAGCCGGGCGATCCATGTCTGAAGCAACACACCAGCGCCCTGCAACATGAAGAACATCACTGGTTCCCAAAGCACAGTATTCTCACGAGGCGAGGTGTGCCCGCCTGCACCATGCAACAGCCCGGAAAGGAGAAACGCCCAAAGTATCTGGATCACAGCAGTCGCATCGAACTCCCCATGTCCATGCTTGTGCTTGCTTTGTCCCTTTGCTAAAGCCCATTGGGGCCCAGCGAGGAACCCTGCTCGGAAGGTTTGATGCCACCAACCGCTCCAGAACCCCCTGAGCCCCTTATCCAACACGCAGCTCACAAAGTTTCCAAATAATGAGGGGTTCGCCCAGAGATCGGTTCCCGGCCACCAAGCCCCCCGCAACCGGCGAGGGACGAGAAGTAACGGGAGAAAAACGAAGGCTAGCTGGGCGATCGAGGTGTAAAATTCCAGGCCGGACCAGATGCCTACGAGGGCGCAGGCGTTGCGGAGGAGTGGGAGAGTATACTGTTTGAGAGGAAGGTTGGGAAGAAATTCGGGTACCGTAGGGGCCATCAAGTCGCTGGGGAGGATGGATGGGAAGGGGTTATTGTTACTGGGGACCGGCTCGGGTCCGAAGATGAAGTAGGGGTCCTTACGA
>Ga0065720_1019274_pt1 | contig 30354 bp, 26 predicted proteins | sample Thericmetagenome_FD_59107 | JGI IMG/M metagenome (GOLD analysis project Ga0065720, IMG submission 59107) | Thermophilic microbial communities from the Joint Bioenergy Institute, California, USA of rice/straw/compost enrichment - eDNA_2 v2... | ecosystem: Engineered > Solid waste > Grass >... | reverse complement strand
TCTTTCAAATAAAGATACATCTTTGAAGCAGACCACCTTGAAAGACTTTGGCATACCTGATGACCTTTTCGAGAATACTACCATTCTCTCAGGAAATCCTGAAACCAAAGGGCATGCCAAGAGAATATCTAATGATTTTCCTCTTCTGAAGAGCCAAGCTGAAGAGATCGGCGATAACTCTAATGCTCTCTCACCAGACAATACCCTTCTCAAACAACCCAGCAAGATGAAGTCCCAAGAGAAGTCGTTCTCTACTGTTCCCAAGCAACCCAAAGAAGAAAGATCGGATCAAGAATTTGTTCAGAATAATTCCAAACTCAGCGTCAACAACGAGTTGGAAGAGACTGAGAAGGCTGAGAACTCTTTCCTGAAGGACACAAAACCATCGAAAAGCAATTTCGACATTAAGGTAATTGAGAGGATCAAAAGCAAAGTTAATTACAAACCCAGTGCTAATACAAGCGGGCAGTCTGATTCTCTCAAGACAACTCAAACTCCTGTCTCCGAAACTCGGAATAACAACAACAGCCTCTTCACTGGACCCAATAAGGTGGCTAAGGGTATCAATTTGAACTTTGACATTTTTACATCTGTAGCTGGAAATTCCAATTTTGGTCAAGGTAGTAAAACTCCAGACGAAGATGATTTCGACACTAATAATGAAATTTTAAAACAAGTTAACAATCTCCTAGAGGATGATAAAAAGGAGGATGATGACTCTGATGAGATGTTATTGTTTAGCCCTTTTTCGAACAAAGCTACCACAGCTCAAAATTACGAATTTTATGATGAACAAACACCTTTTCCAACACCCAGAATTGACGCACTCGGACGTCATAGTGTACAATCTAAGCCTACATTTCTTCTAGGCGACAATTCTATTAATCCGACACCTATTAAATCGGATACTTCTTTCAATAATAAAATCAAGACAAGATCAAACCTCTCTTTAATTAGCACTGATTCCACCATCGAGAGCGATACCATTGGAAACAATTTTGATCATCATAATAATAGTTTTTCAACACATTTCAGTAGCAATAGTTTCAACAATTCAGCTAAACTTGATTTCAATAGTCCAGCTCGTTTGGACTCTGGCAGAGATGCTTCTGATTTCAGCTCAGCCAAGAAAAATTCCCAAATGATGAATCCCAACCAAAAATTCCCTTTAATGTATCAGCAGAAAGTTCCCCCTCACTTGAATCATAGCTCCCTTGGATTTTACGGAGGAGGATATGGAAGTGGAAATACAAGTGATAGAAGCAATAGTCTTTCCTACGAAGACCTAGTTAACAGTGCCTTCAGCAGCAACTTCAGTACTCCTCAAGGCAGACACCAGCAAAATTTTGTGAATCAAAGTTTCAATGGTATGCCCAACCAGAAGTTAATGGTATTAAAAATGAAGTTTAATGATTAAATAATTAGGATCATCACCAATTTTTCATGGTTCCTCAAAGTATGACTCCCCAGAATTACCCCGGTAAAATGGGAGGTAACTTTGGAAATTTTGGAAACATGCAAGTTCCTGAAAGGAAGTCTTTCCCTTCAGCAAAAATGAACCATAGTTTTGCTGAGCCTAAGAATGGTGCTGGCAGAATGAGAAGAAAGACTCAAGATAATGAGGATCATCATAATTTCGAAGTGGATATTGACAAGGTACGAAAAGCAATTTTAGTCTATAATGATCCTAGATTGAGTCTAGTGGAAGAACAACTTTGATGATTAAGAACATACCTAATAAGTATGATTTGACCTTGATTCTCCAGACCATTGACAAGAATCATAAAGGAAAATATGATTTCTTTTATTTGCCCATTGACTTCAGGGTATTAAAATCTTTAAGGAAAAATAATCCTTTTAGAACAAATGCAATGTTGGATATGCTTTCATTAACTTCGTTGAACCTAAATATATAAAGGACTTCTATCACGAATTTAATGGAAAGAAATGGGAGAAATTTAACAGCGAGAAAGTATAAAGAACGAAATATTTTATTAATTTTTATCAGATCTGTGAAATCAAATATGCCAGAATCCAGGGACAAGAAGCTTTGATTCAACACTTCCAGTATTCCAGTGTTATGAACCAACAAGTAAAAAATTATGAAGAAAAAAAAAAATAATTCTATAGGATAAAAAGCTGAAGCCATACATTCCTCCCAAGTATGAAATTGCCAACAAGGAGAAGATTGAGGAGCTGGTTGAAAGACAAAAGGTAAATTGGGAAAGAATGAAATGTAATTTGAATAGCGTCAAAGTGGGAAGAACCAAAACGAGGGGCTATAAAGTTTTCGGATAATTAACTTTTGCGTTCTGGAGATTTTACTTTATTTATTAAGCTGAAGTTTTTTGTTTTTGATTTTGATTGTGATTAGCTCTTCCTCTTCTTTATAAATATCATTGATATTATGGAATACATTTTTGAGTATGATTGTGTTTTCCAAAGACCTGACAAATTATTCTTATGATACAGTAAAACAACAACTTTTAGGAAAAGTTTTATCTAAAGATTTATTCACATCCCCTTTACTAGATTAATCATCTCTTTCATTCTAATGTCAGGAATAATTTGTTTCTCATTATATAATCCAAGATAAGAACTCTTTCTAAAGCTATATCACGGCAACAAGCAAAATATTGAAGTGCGTGCTTTTTAAAAATTAGAACATTAAGTACAATGAAATCTGCTTTTTCAAGATGACTTATTAAACAGATCTCTAGAAATATTGGAGTTCAATTTCAAGAAAATTGCCAAACCAAATAAAATCCAGAATTGTATTGATTCTACAATTTTGTGTAAGTCGCTTTCTAATATATAAATATTCAGACATCTGGTGAGGAGCTGTAAATTTGGTGTGTTATATAGCCATTTGATATGAAGACTTGAAATGGATTTAATCCTTAAATTACCTCTTTTTGATATCATTGGCAATAATTATTCAAACTCATTATTTGTTTATGTTAAAAAAAGGGGGATATCAAAGTTCATCACTCAGGTCAATTAACACCCACATCCATGATTTTGTACATAATTTAACAAGTTCTTTTTGCATTATGACTCATCAAGAGCCTTTTTTATTGAAGAACTAGCAATTCAAAAATGTGTACGCTAAACAGGTATATATCTCTGAAAATTTAAAATTATTTCGTTATCTTTGAGTTCGCTATTTTCCCCCTAGACTTACATATCAAAGACCAATAACATAAAAAGAGGACAGTGGTCAGAAAATAGAAAACCTTATTTTATAACAAGTTTTTGCTGGCATCTGCTAGAGACAAACTCTTCAAACAAACATATCTATTCAATCTGAGAACAAAACTATTTTCAGGCTAGATCGTCTCGAGAGAAAATCATCCATATCGTGAGGAAATACACTTATTAACAAGGCATTTTCCATTAGCAGTTGATATTCCAACTAGGCAAATCATATAATGAATCTGATGCTGAATTGCTGAATTACTTTTATATCCTTGAAGTCTGCTTAAAAAGTAGAGGATATTTCCATATGAAGAAACCGTAGAGTTTGTTTATAAAATGGCTTAAATTTTTCGTTAGCATTTATGTTAAGTCATTTCTACAATGCGATGTAAAAAAATACTTGACATCAAAATAAGGTAGATGTATTTCAGAAATCATAACTTGAGATAGGTAATTCGGATGTTTGTTGTCTACCCACTAAAGTACATAGAAAGTGAAATCCTTCATAAAACTCACTCAACAATCTCCACAACATTTTTTACGGAACATTACACAACTATTAAAATGATTTTATTGGATACTATACCTGTAAAAGAAACCAGCTTGCTTATAGTTTGGGATGTCAACTACATGAGAAAAGAATTAATTTTAACTGAAATACTTTGTTTTAATGTATCTATTTATATACCATTGATTAAGAGTAAGAAACGTTTATCATTGCTCTCAATGAAGAGTGCACAATCATAATACCTTAATTTTCTCATTGTTTAATAGTTATATAAAAATGAATTATAATAGTGAAACTGAAAGTCACCAAGTAACCTGTTTTTCGGCACGATATGTAATGTATTTTCTATTAGCATAATAATAGACTCTATAAACACAATTAATCATGAAGTACAACTAAATTTGCAAAAGTCGTTAGCTAATACTTATTAGATCCCATTGACATGTTGTTTATGCCTGTCTGATTTTGATTTAATAAATAGGAACTGTAAAATCCTTCATAGTCCAATCTTAACATGAGATTGGTTAGATGAGTATCAAACTTAACCGATCTAAAGAATTACGAAAAGAAACATATATATTCTTACTGTTGGTTTGCTTGATTCAAGAAATCTTTCAGATGCGCATCGAATGTCTTTGCAAATTTATGAATTGTTCTCAGATATGCCTGTTCCTTGATAATCTTCTGTGTAGCCAATGACTCTTGCTATGACAATTAGGTTATCCCTTGGAAAATATTACCATAATTCTAGCCTTTCTTTTCTCTGTTATAGATTGATGCATCATTCCTTCTTCAGGTTCAATCTAGAAAATTAATACTTATTTTTCCTTTTTTTTACTGGAGTTTGTTCATTAACTTTCATATTCTCAGTAAAGTTTTGAATTGATTTGGAAAAGATATAACAAGCTCCGTTTATCTTAGACAAGATTTTCAACAACTGTTGATCCAGCAATAAAGTTTCCTTAATACAGTCGTTGAGGAAGTCATTATGCAATTGAAGAATTTGATCAAAGTTAGTAACATTTTTCATGGCTTGTTCAAATTTAGCCCATCTTTGTTCTAAGACTTCATAGACCATGTAGTATATAATATTCTTCGAGAAGTGAATCATTCTTTGGGTAAGGCAATAGCTGTAAGTAATTGCTCTTTGGAGATTTAATTCCTTGGTCGATTGGTGAATGAGCCAGGTGTTGCATAATTGTCTTTCAACATATTTGCATGAGAAAAGTTGTCTGAAGATGAGTTGGTATTTTGTCAGAGCTTTTCTGGAAAGAATAATATTCAAAGGCCATTTAACCTATTTTCATGAAAAAGAAAGAAATTGATATTACCTTGTAATCCAAAGTGAATGCCTCAATACCCTTAATATTTTGTAAAGGAGTAAAGATATTAGTCTTTTGAGTGGTTGTATTAGTTGGCAGAGTTCCACTTTCGGCACTGTTGATATTTTGAAGAGCAAAGATCTAAAATTTATTCTCTAGCCAAATTATTATACCTGCTCAGGAAGAGTGTAATTCAATAATTCGCAGACCAGATCATCCTTGAAAGGATCAGCATTAGCACTGGAAGTTCTAAGACTCATTTCAAGAAGACTTTCAATTTTTTCTTTGGAAACGTTTTTAACAGGCTTATTCAGTTCATCCTCAGCAGAGTCCATGAAATGAACAAAGAAATCTCCAAGGTCAAGGAAGAAGTAATGTTTGATGGATCTCAATCTATTCATCAATTGTTCTTCAACAAGAACCAGATTTGTCAAATGGTAATTGGCAAATTCGTAAGCCTTCAAAATTGGCTCAGTGAAATCCATGGTCTTGATGTAGGTCTCATAATTTGCTGAGAGCTCATCAGCAAATGGGCATTCAATATTTCTCTGGCATTCTCTGATGACGTTCAAGTATTTTCCTGTCAACAAAATTTCATTTTGGAATTTGTTCAAAAATATGGGTGTGATATCCTCTCTAATGGTAAATCTTTTCTCCCAGTAATTGTCCTTGAAATCCTTGTTAATATTCTCCTTATTCAATTCTTTTCTTTCTTTAATCATGAATTCTTCATATGTATCATCAATAACACCATGATAAAGCCACTTGCTGAGCATATCACAATAAGGAACAAATGCCTTATCCAACAAGAATTGATAGACCTGAAAAGTTTGCTCGTCAGTTGAGTTTTTCAAAAGCTTGAAAAGTCCAGACAAAAGGGCTCCTCCTTTAAGTTTTTCACATTCATAAATTATTCCCATGAGGTTTTCCATAACCCTCAAAGAAGGCTGAATGTAAAACCAGAGCTTTTGTAAATTAAGTTCTCCTTTAGTGAATTCATTATCAAGTTGATTGATCAAAAGGACATATTCTCTCAATAAAATTTTGATAGCAGCACAGAGAGCTTGGCTCACAAGTCCATAATCGAAGTGGCTGTGAACATTGACAAAATTCTTTAGTCTGTCGTGATAGGCACAAATTGGCAAAATTTTATTCACAAGTTGCTTGATAGAAATATCTAAATATTAGGGAAACTTGATAAATGATTACCACAACCAGAATGATTGAGATTAGGCTCAATTGCATAAATATAATATCCACTATTTTCGGGATCAGGGACTCTCTTGATATAATTTCCTTCGATACTCATCATAACAAAAAGAATATCCTCAATTAGATATAACTCCTGATTTAGAGTATTCATTTCTCCAAGAGTTTTCTTCTCTTCACCAAGAGTTCTCAAATGAGCTGAGACAGTAGTTTTTTCAATTCCGATATTATCAAATTGTGGAGTCAAGAAATTTTCTGAAACAAAGGGTCTCAGGATAGTCCACTCAGGAAGGTAAGGAATATTCGATTTGAAAATCTTCCAAGATGAATCTTCTGTGATAGTAGGGCCACTTGCAACGACTTTTAAATTCGAGTCAGCAACAAGATAGTATCCTTATAAATGAGCTAAATATTCAGTCTTATACCAGAGGGGGATTTGAACACAATATCATCGTAAAAATAGACTTGGCGTCTACTTGAGATGTCATTGGCATCTAAGATAATCCATTTTGCGGCTTTTAGGAGACTTGCATTATCATCAAAGCGTGGTTTTTCGATTCTTAGTTCTCCTCCAGAAACAGGGAACACGTATTGACCATCCCTAGAGATTGAGAATTATTAGGGAGAAAATACTTTGCCAATAAATATACTGCAGATCCAAAAATAATTGGTCCTTTGTAATCCTGAGTGGGAATACTGCTGATTGTAAACTCTTCATTGCTAGGGACAACTTCTCCGTTATTCTTAATCTATTTCAGGTTAATATTGCGTTGATATGAATAACTTTGATGAAAGGATGATTTCCAGTAGCAGTAAACTTTTGGGTTTCAGGATCCAAATGCAAATATTTTCCGTTTCGGTTGTTTCTAAGTCCAATCTGTTTGGTTATTAATAATAAAAGTGCTTTACTTTGAGACCGTAGTGAATCGCGAGTGTTTCCATGTTGATACTTTGCACAAATTTTGAAATTCAAATTGATCAAATAAAATTAATTCGCTACTAAAGACAAAGACTCAAATGTACAAGTTCAGAAAATTAAAAAACTACAATTTTATATTATTACGAGAAATCCTCGTAGCCCTTTTTGCCCAATGTCATATCTACTAAAGCATGAATTAAATCCTTTCCAATTTCCTACAAGTTTTTAACAAAATTTTTTAGTCTCTTACTGGTGTCACAATTGAATCTTTTTTATATTTTGGATGTTTAGTTACAAAGTTTCTTATCCACCTTGCAGAAGTAGGTTTGATACCTTAGTATTATTTTTTTGAATTATAATTATACCTTTTGCCCTCTCGCTAAGAATATGGAAAAACTTCATATTCTGAGCAATTGGGGAGAGCTCATAAGTATTATCCTTCTGATATTTTTCCCATTCTTCAGGAAGATTGACTCCATATTCCTCTTTGCAAAACTCATAAATCAAGTTGAAAAGTCCAACAAACTCCTTATCCTAGAGAATTATCAGAATTTCATTTGTATACCTTTCCATGGAGTAATTCGTCAATAGTGAGCTCAATATATTCGTCAGCACTGTCCTTTTCGAAGCTCTTTCTGAACCAAAATTTATTATTCAAGATTGCGTCTTTCTCATGTCCTCTTCTGAAATTTTCATCAACCTAGATAATTGAGTATCTTTTCAATTTTAATTACCTTGCTTATAGGAATGTAGAAATTGAGCTCTTTCTTTTGGATGATTTTGGCGATAAAATATGAGAACATGGTATATGCTGCATTATCTTCAACTGTTATCCCACTTTCACTCGTTCTCAATTCCACTCTCCTAACATTATTAGATCGATTGTTATTTAGCTATACCATCCTACATTTGAATCAAAACCTGGAGGAGGCTTAAATCTGACATCATTCCAGTTTGTACTTTGAATGCTCTAAAAATATTTATTCTTATTTTGAAAAATACCTCAAAGTGATTTGTGTTCTTTGTGTCATCAACATATACTCTATCTGGAAAAATAACAAGTGGATCTCTAATGAATAGGAATCCGAGATGACGAAGAAGATTTTCATCTAATTCAACTCCGATCTTTTGGGCTTCTTCTTGGGCAAATTTCATTATCTCTTTGTTAAGAGGGAAATCAAGATCATTATATTCAGGTTTATTTAAAGGAGAATTTGATATGTAGTAGCTGATGCTACTATATCTTGATTTGGGAATATATTTTGGGTTTGAGGGCTAAAACAATAAGTTCAAAAATATCAATATTCACATCTCTTTCTGCTGCGGTCCTACAATCAACTGAGTCTGAAATTAAATTCCATCTGTGATCCCATTCAGATAATTTACCTCTAAAGATGGGACTGGAAGCAGTCAGAGGGAGCTATTCATTATTCTAAGAAAAATGGAATTACCAAAATAGAGGAAAATACGTGTAGCTGATCAGTCAGATATCTGGCTTGGTCTATATCTGTTGTTCCAAATGTGAGCTGTAGACAGCAACTACCCATCCCAAAAGCCATGGCATCCATATGAATATATCCAGGATAGGGTTGGTCTTTACTTTTCTCAATTACAGTATTCTCATCTTTGTAAAGAGGGTACAAAATGCAGACTTTTTCTCCTCTTCTTAATCTAATATTCTCAGTCAATGTGGGAAATCTAGGATGCAAATTTATAATCTCATCATGTATGTATGCAGACTTAGTTATAGGATTCTTCTCATTGAATATGTCGTCTTTCTCTTCCTCATCATCCTCATCATTACTCTGTTCATCACCATCTATTCTTTTGATGAAGTAGTCCCCAACTCCGAGAAGAGGATACACTGAGAGGGAGAGGAGAGCATCCCCATCCTTGCAGCACTCCTTAATTTTTTCTATTCTGCGTTTAAAGTTGGCGTATACAACTGTGGGGTCCCCAGTGCAATCATATGCCTTTGTTGGAACGGCTTCAACCATCCAACCACCGTATTCAGGCTGCAAATGGAATATTTCGTCACTGGTTTCTTTGTATAGATAATCAGTATTCAATTGGATGCGTGGCTCACCGGTCTTTGGGTCCAAATTAATGATATGGTACTCAATCTCATCTCCCCATTTAAGATCTTCTGTTTTTATTTTCATATCCTTCATTTTTTTGAGTAAATGAAGGAATTGTAATATTCCATGTTGCTTAATATATTCAAGAAATGGCTTGGACTCTTGAAAATCCAAAGTCTGTCCGACATCGACAAGAAAGCCCATTGTTTTTCTGTTCTAATAAATTAAATGTTTAGATTTTGCAAGGATTTTAAGAGAACAATTTTCCTTAAACTTGCAGTCGACTATCTCCTCAATCAACTATTCTTATAATTTTGTTCTAGAAACTCTAACTACAACTTAGGACATACTCTCCTATCACCCTGATCTCTATAAAGATTGCTGTTTTTGAACCATCTTCAAGACATCAAATTTATCAACAAAAAGTTTATCTTCTTGATTATTGCTTGATTATTTGATTGCAAATGTTATTAAAGCTTAGATTAGTCTTAAATTAGCAGGAGAATAGGCATCCTAAGAATGTTATATGCATTATTTTGACAATTGGAAGGAATTATTTTTGTCATAGTAAACAAGAAGTTTTAATTCTCTATTCAGGATAAGGATTTGATTGCTCATTTATTTCACTCCTCATATTTATGTGGAAACAACAGATTTTTTAGAATCTTTTTCTACAACATGCTATGATGAAATCAAATCAGATATTCAAATCATCAAAGTTTCAGAGTACCACTCTATTAAAGACAAATCTGGGAATGTCTGTGGTATTAATTCCTCGAAATGATCTTAAAGTATTCTTTTTTTAAGAATAAGCATTCGAGAAAGAAACCAAATTATTAATCAATAACGAGTGGTTATATATCTCAACTCACCTCCAAGGCTACTGGCACTCTCCAGAGGCATATTGGTAAATTTATTAATATTTTGGCTAAGCAGAAGTTTTAATATTTTATTGCATATATTTTGATGTCATCTTCACCCAAAAGTGGGGGCTCTAAAGACCAAAAACACCCAGACATCTATAGCAGTCAAGAGTATAGGGAAAGATTTTCCCAATCAAAAGGAAAAAGCTCAACATATCTTAGCGGAAGTCCGAACTTGAAAAATCCCGTTTAATGAAACAATATGTTGATACCTATGCAATGGATAACGAGAAGCACAAATTCTTAATCAAAGAAAATATTCAAAGACTCAAGTAACTATATAATAAACATATTTCACCTATCTATAGGGGTTTCGAACAAAAGGCCAGAGACTTAGAACGTGAAAGATGGGAATTTGAACTAGAACAGCTCAGGAAGAGAAAGAATGAGCGCAAAGCGATATACTATAGAAACTTGAAAGAGACTACAAGAGAGTTAAAGAGAGGACGGAGCTCAAGTCCTGAAAGAAATTCGAGAGCAGACGAGATTCCTATTGAGTACCGCCCATTCCCAGAGCTTAAGGACGGCCAAAAACTTCAAAGAAAAGTTGAAAATCCAAATGAGAACCAAATACCCGAAGTAGGACATAACATTCAGCCGATTAAGGTCAAACAATTTGCTTTAGAAAATAGCTTGCATGAAGCAAATAGTGACTATCCGGGCATCAATCGTTCATTTAATCAGAATGATCCAAGTCCTAAGAGAATAGATATACAGTCAGAAAACAAAGCAGCAGATGGTCTTGACCATAGCTCATCACCGAATAAAATGAGAAGCTCGAGAAGTAAATCTCTTACAAGATCCAAAGTTCCAGAGGAAATAAGCTTTAGAGAAGATATGGTGGATATGGGGAATGAAGAACCTATACCAGAAGATTTTGAAATAGATACTAGCCCAAGTCCTGAGAAGAAACCAAGAAAATTCCAGCCTCAAAAAAGAGTCAAAACTCCACCGAAAAGAGAATTTCCCAAATTCACTAAAAAGAATACCAAAGAGACTAACCCTCAGACTCAATCTACTCTTTCTGCAAAGGACCATTTTAGCAAGTATAATGAAACTTCTAGAAGATCCTTGGAAAAAGCTAATCTGAGAAAGAGCAAAGAACGAGCTGAGGTGTATCAGGCTCTAGATGAAATGGATAAGAAATTAGGCCGTGTTGATTCCAGTGATGAAGAGAATCAGTACTTTGACTGGGCAGATAGTGTCAAAGACGATGATTTCTATCACGATATGAGCAAAGAGACAGGTCTTCCTCCACAAAGGAAAATTCATATTCCAGATAAAGCTAGCACAACAACCTTTGAGACTTTTGGAGGAACAGACGAGGCTGATCTCCCTGAAGAAATGAAGCCAGTTGCTCAATACACCCAATTTAATCCGAATGGAATAGTTACAATGGACCCTCCCAGAGACCCGGATGAGGTTACAGGGGAGACTGAGCCTTCAAAGCCAAAGGACTTCCATCATGAGGATTCAAGTCCAAAAATAATGTCTCAATCTGGCACCAGTAATATGGTTAGTTCTATTGCAAATCAGCCTAATTTGACACCCGCCATGGTTTATAAAGGAGGTACTAAGCAGGGAAAACCCGTGGTCATTACCACAAATATCCATCCTCATAAACAACCAACTCCACCCTCCGCCTCATATAAAAAGGAAACTCCCTCCATGATATTTCCTCAACAAACTAGCTCATCTAATATGAATCCATTGGCAAATTTAAATCATGGAACACCAAGCCAAAGTTATACTTCTTTCAATAAAACTAATACGATTATGCAAAAATCAGTAGAGCCTTTCAAGCCACAAAAAATGACTCCATTACCTCAGTCCGATAGCAATGATCAATTGAGAGTAATTTTTTTAAAAATATAATAATTATGAATAGGAGGAACTTAAAAGACTTAATGAACAGGAAGCGGAATTACAAAGGGAAATTATGATTCTGCATAAAAGCCAAAAGCACTGGGTCAATGAAATAGAACAAAAATACAATATAAATGCCAACCCTAGCAATGCAGAAGAAATCAGGCAAAAATATCGAGGAGCTCAACAAAACAATTTATGTAACAATAATATTGAAATTTCGTAATATTTTAGCTCGGATTGAAGAAAATTCGAAGGAAGTCCTTCAAAGTTCTCCCTCTAATTTCAGACAACTAAGAAACCAGGGGCGTGAGCAGCCCAGGCCTCAAGAAAATGGATATGATGATATGTATGTTGGAAGCGCATTTATTACCCAAGGTGGAGATTTACCAATTCAAAGCTTCTACCCACCAATATCACAGAAACCTAATTCCTTAGTCGTGTATCAGCCAGTTCTAAATCCTGTTAAGCCTAATCAGTCAAATCAGCTCCCTGTTATTCCTTCTAAACAGCCTTCAGCGAATAGTAAATCTAAATCACAACGAGCTATGCATAATCCAACCCTTCCTCAGTCAAAGCCTTCAATCGCAAATGAGAATTATTATGGTAATCAAAATCTAAGACAGTCAATGCCAATCCAACAAAACGAGTTTCCTCCTGATCCTCAATTTGTAGGCAATCAGGGGTATGTTCCTCAACAGAATATGATGTACTATTCTCAGGCATATCAGAATGGGTTAGGACAAGTTAATGGGTATCAAAATCCTCGACAATATCTTCCACAATACCAGAGCCAAAACCCTCCATTAAATATTCCAAGTAACAGGCATATCTCTCCAGCTCAAAAGTGCCCTCAGGTTTCACCACAAAGTGGTTATATTCATCCTCCAGGAGTCTACCAAAATGTCCAGCAAATTCAAGTTAAGAGTTTCAATCCAGCTAATTTGGATCTTAGCTCCCAGCAAACCACACAAAACATTAGTGTCCAGTATCAGGGAAATAATTTATCTCATACTCCACCATTTGAAAATCCAACTGAGAGAGCTAATAATCAGCATTTTAATGGACCACAGCCATTCAAACCTTATACCAAAGCAATACATCAAGCACTTCAAATGAAGCAACCCTCTCAGTCTCCAACAAGAACTGGAGCAAATGGGCCTGCTAAATTCTCTAAAAAGCCCACCAAGCAAAAAACCTTTGATCAAAGTTCCTATGGTGGCTATCCTCAAGAAAACTTCTTAGCCGTACATCAAGATTATCATAAAAGGAATCTAGTCAAATCTGAAGACAGCCACAACTATACTTCTAAGCCATCAAATTATCAGCTTACTTCCTCTCAAGCATATAGCCAAATAGAAACCTTTGATCAACAGTCTAATCAAGGATCTCACTTAGATAATTCATTCTCAAAAGGGAAAGGGTATGCAGCTCGTCAAGCCTTGAAAAAACAATTGGCTCAAAGACTACAACAAATTCAGTCGCCACCTAAAAAAGATAAGTCTAGAATAGAAGTGTATAATGATGATGAGGGCAATGCTATGATTAAGTCCTCAAGCGCTGACCTTAGGGCGCTTCTTGTAGCTGATGATGATGACGACTATTATTAATATTGAAACTTTGTAATTTATATTTGTTTTGGGTTTCTGTGTATACTTCTTGAGTGTTTTTTAAGAGATCTCCTTGTATTTCTTACCACAGGTAGCTTGAGGATTCTCAAGACTAGATTTCAAATTTAGAATTTCAATATTCTTGCAATAAGAGTTTAATTATACAAAAACTTCCGCTTGAAATATCTCTATCTAAAGATGGAAAGCTCAACTGCGGACCTGCAATCCAGTATCCTGTCAAATAATAACAACTCCAGAAGAAGATCTAGGAGACGATTCAGACTTCTCAACCCTTCAGTATTATATCTTTCAAATTATATCAATTGAATAGTCATTTGCAGTCAGGCAAAATTTGACTGAGGATGTGAGACAAAATATAAATGACTCAATCTACTACAACCTTGGTTTGATGATTATTTCTATTTTAAAACTAATCGTTTCTGGGCTGGTGCTAACTCTTACTCCCAGATCTTGTGAAAAACCAATTGATCAATGGCTTATGTTTATGATGGGCCATGACTTTTTATATTCGATCACATTAATATTGACAATAAAAACCATCATGAATATGAATTATAATACCAACAGAGAAGACAGTGAAAATAATGATTATGAAGATGAAGAAGAACAAGAAAATCCTACAGATTCTGTGTTCGGAATTTCAGAAGAAGCAGAAAAGAATAATAGAATGGTTTCCGCATTAAATGCGATTTGCAAAACGTAATACCTATCTTATTTTCTTAAATTTTAGCTTGTATTATGCCCTTTTCCTCTATGGACAGATTCTCTATTTCCAATCAAACTCAAATTGTGCACAGAGTATAGTAATATTTCTTAAAATCAATTTTAGCTGCTCCAACTGTGACAATAGTTGCGTTTGTCTACCTTTGTTTTGGTTACCTTTATCTTGGTTTGCCTCTCATCTTCATTATTTTGGCCTGCCTGTGCATGCCTTTCCTTCTATTTTGCTTCTACTTGTTCTCCAGAGGTGATCAGGTTCCAGCAAATACCGTAAGACTTAGCATTACAATATTAATGATTAGGCTGCGATTGAGAAATTACCTGTTATCACTTATACTGGGAATCTCCCTGGCAATCAAGAATGCAGTATATGTATGGTTGAATATAAAGAAGGTGACCAGTTGATACAGCTTCCGTGTAGCAATATGTAAAGAGGATAATCTTGTTTTTTATTTTTTAGGCATCATTTCCATGACGATTGCCTGAAGAAGTGGCTCAAGATTAATGGACTCTGCCCTATCTGTAGAAGCAGGATCGATGGCAAAAAACCTAGAACACAAGGTGTTGAAATGGGAAGAAATATGCCACGAACAGACCAACAACCTTAATAATACAAGTTTTTTTATGATAAATCTAGATATATCTCTCATTCATTCTTCTTATTATTTGTATCATATTTCATATAAGCGTGCCCAAGATACTTTGTATTCGATGTTGGACGAGCCAAATTATTGAAATATTGTGAGATGATTCGACAATTAGAGTATAAATAGTTCTAGTATATCAGATTAGATTTTACCTTTCTGATTAAAACTTATTTATTAAGTTTAAGAGATGTCCAAGAAATTCAGAGAGAAGATCTTGAAGGGTAATTCCATTTGTTAAGCCACTTATCTATGCAGGTTCCGGGTTTTCCAACAGAAAATTTGAATCTGAATATGGTATGAAGCTCTTAAAGATGATGGGCTGGTCAGAGTAAGAAATTCTCTATGACAAATGCCTTAAATTGTTAGAGACAAAGGTCTCGGAAAAAAAGAGACTGGAATGAAAGAGTGTATTCAGATTCACAGAAGAGAAGATCTTCTTGGAGTATATTTTGATAATAATTGAAATAAGTTCGTAGCTTGGAGCTGATGAGGGATCCAAATTTCAATGGAATAACAATTGGTGGGAACATTCATATAACGCTGCTGTTGGCAATCTGAATATAGTACTTCTAATCTTTTTTTCTTAATTGCCAAGGATTTCTCTGATAATGAATCAACAAATACATCTAGTGAAGACGAACTGAGAACCAAGGAAAACATGAGACTTAGAAAGCAGAAGGTATTTTAGAATATGTATGGATTAATTTTCTAGCTTAACTTCCATCAAAAGTTAAACGAAGTTTATGAAAGCAGTTCCGATGAGGAAGAAGATGAAGCAACATTAAGAGAACTTGCTAAGAAATCTAAGAAAATTGCTAAGGCTGCTCCAAAGGAGGAGAAATCTGGCAAAGATAAATTGAATAAAAAACAGAAAAAGAAGAATATAAGTGACGATTCTGATGACGAATAATTTAATCATGTAATATATGTCTTATCATGCATATACCACAGAAGTAGAAACAAACGCAGAAGCGAATATTAATACAATTTTGTAATGTATTCCCACCTTTAATAGTTTCTCTCAGAAAATATTACAACCTGAATCTTTTTCATTATCCTCATCTCCTCCCATTTCTGAACTAGACCTGCAAAAACCACAAATTACACTCTTTCTTTCTCTTTCCACAATAATTGTTGTGTCATTTGTGAACTTTCTATATCTCGCAGATGGAGAAATTGAAGAGTTGTGCTCCAACTCTTCATGGTATTTTTCCTCCACAATTTGAAGATGATTTTTCTCAGTTTTTCCAGAACTTAAAGCATAATATTCAAGTAAATGCCTAGCAGGATATCCAGTTCCCTTATGATGTTCTTGATCTTCCTGTTCTTCCTTTGGCTCTGTTAGAACCAAAGTATTTGGGTCGCTAGGATTATGGAAATGGATAGTTTCAAAATCATGATATAAAGTATGAGAACTTGAGTTCATTTTGCTGTCTTCTTCCAGAGGACCTCCTAGACTAATTCTTTTACTGAGACTAAGAGTGGATGTTCTTCTAGAAGGCTTCTTCTCAAGATTTAACTCGGCAGCTAAGTCTCTGTCTGTATATGGATCTTTTACTGTTGTAAATGGAGGCCTAATCAATGAGTCTCTTTTGACCTTGAATAATACCAGAAAACAGTAGGATCAGGCAAAGTGCCGCCATATTTCTGCTCAACTTGAGAAGGATCTATTTTCTCAAAAAGTTGATGATATTCGCCCTTCTTGAGCATACTGATTTTCGAGGCTGTGTCAGGATCGAGCCAACCTTTTTGAATTCCAATTAGAAGGATTTATATATATATACCTTTGATGATATTCCAAGAGGTTGCCATGATAAACGAAGGATTCATTAAATACAACTTTTCTAAAGTAGATTGATAATTAGAAGTAGTAATCTCAAGAACTTTTTTAAGGATCTAAGGGTTAGTGAGAGTTGATCACATTGCTTACATCAAATGGGAAACTCCAGAATCCCATATCGTTTGTTTCAACAATGATATGCCAATTTTCTACATGATAGGGAACAAAACAATGATTTTTTCCAAGATCGAGGGTAAAAACAAGAGCGTCCACAAAATCTTCAATTTTTGTCTATTTTGCATTACTAAAGACGGCATTATCGTACATTCTTGACGTCAATTTTGTAAACATTTAAGGTAATAATTGGGCGATACATTCTATCCCTTCCAGAAATATAGACTATTCCTTGTTTCTTCAAGAATTAAACACAATATTATGACATTATACGATAAGATCTAGGGCTCCTTGACTGAGGTAATTGGGGTTTCTGTTACTTCTCCATTGTAAGTAATTTTTCAAAACCTATTCAGTAAGGCTCATGAGTCTGAAATCATTTACCACAATTGATTTTGATAGCACAAATCTTCCAGATAATGCGTATTTCAGTATATCGGCATCAGTCCAGCTAATAATTTATGAAACGGGAAATAATCTTTACTTTTCTGGAATTTGGACGCCTTCCTTTTTAATCAGTTCACGGAATTCTGCAATCTTTTCTTTCTCGAACTTAGAATATTCGACTTTGTAGAATATCTTTCTGATAAGTTTATACCCTTCACCACGCAAAACATAACTTGCTAAAAATTTTAACTTTCTATGGGGAGCAAATTACGATCGTGCTTGACTTGAAACACCTCTTTCGGAGGTCTCATATAGGAAAAATCATATTTGGTGAGATCCATCTTGTAATTGATACTAGTTGCTTTCTTGTCTGAAGTTGAATATTTTATTAATTCAATACTAAAAAAAAGACTTGCTCAGAAATTAAATTTGAGTCCTCGGTATAGTTAACTGTTCTGCTATTGAAAAGACTTAAATTCTTGCTAAGTAACTCCTACACTAGCCTCCTATATGTAGAGTAACTTAATGATCTATTTCTCAATAAATTTCTAATATAGTGAGTCTTTGACATATCAAGGCCATGACAAGGAAAACGAGCATTGTCCAGACAATATATTCACTATCATAATTAAGCCCAGAATCTGACGGAAGGCTCTCTGGGGAATTTCATAGCTTCGATACAAAGAATAGTGTCATAGACAGAGTTGTTAACGTATGACAAGTTTTCAAGAGCGGGACCTTGTCTGACTCTTCCGAATTTATCGTAGACGGAACCGTGGCAAATGCAGACCCATCCGTTGTAAGCTCCGAGGTAAGGAATAGGAACGCAACCCAAGTGAGTACAGACAGCAGAGCACACCAAGATTTTAGTGGAACCAGCATCAGTAAGGACGACTTCCTTACCCTTGTCGATAAGAGTTTCAACTGGATATTCATTCTCTTGCTTGATTTCAGCTTGGGTCAATCTTCTAACGAAAACGGGTTCTCCGTTCCAGACAATTTGCATGACTTCACCAGGAGGCAAATCACCGATATCCATCTCCATATAGGTATCTTTATCGTATCTCTTCCAGCCATTCAATCTTCCAATGACACCGAGAGCATAGACTCTGGCAAGAGACAAGAGACCAGCATAGTAAATGGCGTGTAAGACGTAGAGCTGGGTTCTTCTGATATCAGTTTCGTGCTCATTGTGGACTCTTTACATGTTAGAAAAGAATCAAATAATAAAAACCTATTCTCGTCGAACCAGTTGTCAATTTGAACCTTGAAATCCAAGTGGTCACCGAAGTTTCCGGGTCTAGCAGAGGTGACGAAGAACTGGGGCTTATCTTCAACGAGAATGTTTTTGTTAAGCTTCTTGTTCAATCTTTCGTTGTATTCGCTGATAATACCGAAATTTCTCTTAGGAACGTCTAAATAGTTTAGATCCTAATTAAGGAAGAGTAGTTACTAAGGAATGAAGATCCTCTGATAGCCTTGCTGAGGAAATTTGTGGAATTCTTGAAGGCCATAGTTAAATACAAGATTATTAACTAATTTTAAATAGATCGAGTCTTAGAAAAGATATGATTTTTCAAACACTCTTAACATATTTTGGTCATACACACTTTTATATCTGCTCAGGCTGCTAAATTGTCATTAAATGAGCATCATACCTAAAATTAGTTTTGAATAGAATGTTCTCATTCAATACACTTTCCTTCTCTCTTGAGATAAATTTATTTACTAACTTATACAGACTATGAACTCTCTGAATAGGGCAGTGGAAAAAGCAAGCACTGAAAATTGGCCCGGGAAGAATAGGTTTCTATGTGGAAGGTAAGGTCATCTCAATAGGATAAATAGATTCATATAGGCGTTGTATGATGGGACCATCCACAGATAATTTTACATTATTAGTAGGGTATGGAAGTGTCTTATTAGTTGGATGTAAGTGAATAATATATTGTTGTAATTTGAAGGTTATTTTGAGGCTACTCTTGGTGCCTATTTCTGGGATGAAACTTCCCCGGCAATCGCAATAATCGGTAGTTTCATTTCCAAAATATGTTAATAGTAATAGCTGGGGTTATTATGTTTTTGAGCATTTTCTACCTGATCAAAACAACTTTGACTGAACCAGGAATTATACCAAGAGGGAATATCGAAACTCCTGAAGAAGCAATGCAATTGGGACTGATTACTCCCGAAGACATGAAAGAAGCTCTCGAACAAAAGGCGAGGGGCCGTACCGAGAGAGACCAAGTTGGTATATTTTTCGTCAACAAAAGGATGAACAAAATTAGCCCTACAAATAAATGACAATAATAATGCACCTGCTGAAAATAAAGAAACAGAAATAAAAGAAGATCAAGATACTACAGCAAAGGCTGGGCTCATCCCATCCCATGAACAAGAAAATACGTTGGATCGTCAAGAGAACCAGTCTGTTAATGTCGACAAAGCCTCTCACAATTCTACTCAGGAATCAAAGCAATTATCTATCTATAGGTAAGGAGGGTAGGCATGTTGAATAATTGATAGAAATCGTTACTGCAAAACATGCAAGATTGTAAGACCTCCTAAGGCTTCTCACTGCTCTGAATGCGATAATTGTGTTCAAGAATTTGATCATCACTGTTATTTTGTGGGAAATTGTATAGGTTCAAGGAACCTGAAATACTTTGTTCTGTTCTTGAGTTATGCTGCTATTTTCAGTAAGAGAAAAAAAAGCGAAAAATTTATTCGATAGTTCTCTATGCTCTGGGTTGTGCTATAGCATATTTTGTCGAAGTGTTCGAGGAAAATGAAGAATTAAGGGAGGGAGCTAAAGAATACAAGGTTTTGTTAATTCTTATGGGTTGTTTACTGGGACTTGGCTTATTAATTGGAGGATTGTAAGAAAGAATTATTGTTCATTAAGATGAAGGCCTTTTCATATAAGAGGAACAATCATTGTCTCCGGATTGGTTATCGGTATAGTAGGACTATCTTTAGCCGCAAAGGATTGCCACTTTAGATACTATAAAAATCCAGGAGTGGCCCTCTCTTTTTTAACGATTTTGCTTCCTTTTATATTTTGGTAAAAGGAATAGAGATCTTTATTTAACCATTAGGATTATTCCTGTTGCTTGCTTTAATTGCACTAATGCCTGCGAGAATTTAACCAAGAAAGAGAGGATAGTAATTGACAGGGAAACTACTCCTGAGGAAAGAAAAAAAATTTTGAGGCTTAGACGAAAACAGCTTTGGAAAAACTTGTTTAATTTCCTATTCAAAAAGAAAAATGAGAGTCTAATTAAGGGAGTATGCTAAATTCTTAAGTACTTATTTTTGTTTTTTTGTATGAAATCTTGTACTATATTACCGGTTTCTACTTGCTCCTTGCAGCAACTTTAAAGGAATTACTGGGACTTTTGACTTTTAGTCTCAAATTTCTTGGCGCCTGACTGAATGACTGGATACTTAAGTCAGCCTAAATGTAGTGAGCGCTTTATAAACACTGCAAATTCGAAATTTAAAACAGGAAAATAAAAATTTGAATTGTAGAATGCATATCAAGCAAATCATCATCCAGAACTTCCAGAGTTACAAGTACGAAGTTATCGATGACATTTCTCCCTATGCAAACCTAATTTTAGGTAAAAATGGACACGGAAAATCCAACATTATCAACGGTATTCTCAAATTTATCATCAAATTTACCATTAGCTGTCATGTTTGTCTTAACAAACAAATACTCACTCACCAGAGACGAAGAAAGAAGAGCCATCCTAAATGTACACTTTCCCTCGCCAACCTTACCTTTTAGAACGGAGCCAATCCTGACCATGACATTATCTCAGTTGAAATTAGATTTGACAATAAGGACAGAAAGATACCCGTAAGGAATAAATTAGCTTTTCTAAGTCATAAGATCGATGAGGATACAATTTCACTTAAGAGAGTCGTCAACCCTGACAATAAGTCGGAGCACAGACTAAATGACCGTGCCATTACTAGAAATGAGTTGGATAATATTTTGAACTGTTGTGGACTGTCGAGAAATAATCCCTACAATGTCATTCAACAAGGTATTGTGAATCAATTTATTGTTCAATTCTTAGGAAAAATTAGCAAGATTGCACAAATGAATGAAAAAGAACTCTATAATCTTTTACAAGAAATTATTGGAACTAATCAATATGAGCAAAAGAAGACTGAATCAATTAAATACCTTGATGAGACCAGTAATAGCTTCGAGCCACATGTTTAGAATAATAGCCAAGGAAATTGCCAAGACAAAGGAAATGCTCAAGGAAATCAAGAGAAACATTGAAGATCTTGAAGCCGAAAAAGAAATATATGAGGAATACACTGCTACTGAGAACCAAGCCAGAGGCATTGAATTCTGTATCTACCAAAGGCATATCACAGAAATCCAAGAAAAGCTCACATCACTTACAACAAATCTCGAAGAAGCTATTAATAACAGCAACAATGCCAAGACTGAGGAAATCGAGCATATCAATTACTTAGAAAAGCTTAAAAGCGAAATTCAACAACTCAAATTTAAAGAACAATCCCTTTTGAACAAAGAAAATGCTCTGAATGAAGATCTCAGAGAACTCCAATACAAGAGAGAAAAAACTGAGTTCGAACTCTCAAGTTTCGAAAATGGAAATAAGCAAGGCTCTGCTCAAAAGTCCCAAGTCAAGAAGGCCTCTACGCAGGACTTTACTGGAAAAATTGAAGACTTAAACCAAGAACTTACTATCCTTAACAGATCAATTCAAGAAAAGCTCCATGATGTCAGAAGAGCTAAGGATAATTTGAGAGTCCTTTCTAAGCAACTTGACACTGTTTACATGAGCAAGGGTCCTCAGAACTTCGAAACCAGGGGAGATAAGAACAAATACTATGACAAGCTTATTGGAGATGCCCAAAAGCAAATCCAAAATAACAACCAACAAATCAAGGACAGTGAGGAAGAAATTAAAAAGAACAAGAAAACAATCGCTATTCACAATGAAAGGCTCAAGGAGCTCGAGGCTGAAATCAAAAAGAGAGAAGGAGAATTTGAGACAGTTTCCAAGGCTTATTCTGATAACAAATCTGCCAAGGTCGATATTGCCTCCAGATTGAAGACCTTGATTTATCAAATGAATCAAGATACTCTTGCCTTAGAGGAACATAAGAAGAGCATCAAGAAGATCGAGAGAAGCCTTGAGTTGGCCCTTAAGGATAATTCGCTCTATACCATTGAGAGTATTCTGAAAATTGTGAAGGAAGAAAATATCCAAGGAGTTTATGGTCTTTTTATAGACCTTATCGACATCCAAGAAAAGCTTCACCTTTGTTGTGATATTGCCCTGAAGAACAAGCTTTTTGGCTTTGTTGTTGATGACTACAAGACTGCTGATGTTCTACTAAGTATTAATAGAAGAATCAAGGGTAGCACCATCAACATTTATCCCTTGAGTTGGGTAGCCGAACTCAAGACTAGGGATATTGATTACCCAACCACTAGCGATGCTATTATTGTCAAGAACCACATCAAGCAAAAGCCTGGTCTTGATATTGACCTTAGCAAGCTCATTGACCATGTTTTCGGAAAGCTTTTGCTCGTCAGAGATTATAACGTTGCTACCACTATGGCCAAAAAATACAATTTGAATTGTGTTACTGCTGATGGAGAAGTAGTCTATGCCGGCTCTTACCTTTCTAAACTTGGATTCTATGACATCAGAAATGAAAAAATCTCCCTCTATGAGAAATACAGAAAGACCAAGAACGAAATCGAAGCTGCTGAACTTAGACTCGCTCAATCAGAACAAGAAAAGAATGATCTCAGCAATCAAGATCTCCAAGTGTCTCAAAAAGCCCAACAACTTAGCCTGCAAAAGGCTGATTTATCTCAGAAGCTTGCCAACATGAGATCTGAATACAAGGCTATCTCTGACCACAATATGGTTCTCGAAAAAATCATCCTTGAACATGAAGGGTACATCATTCTTTTTGAAGATGAAAACTCCAAATTGAAGGATCAAATCGAGCTCTACCAAAAGGAGAGAGATGATCCTACGTTAACTAGAGAGATCAAATTGAGCCCTGAAGATACCAGACAAATTGAGCAAATTAATACATCAGTAGAAAAAGCAAAATCGGATCTTAAGAAGGCTCAAGGAGAACTCAACGACCTTCAAAATAGACATAAGGAAGTGACTGAGCAACTTGAGAGGACTAGACAGGAATTCCATGATGCTAAGGCTGCTGATACAGGTGTGGATATCGACCTTTTAAGAAAAGAGCTTGTGACTATTCAAACAAAGATAGCAAACAATACTACTGCTATCCAGAAAAATAAGGAAGAAAGAGATGCAACTATCGCTGCACTTAAGGAAAAGGAAAATGAACTCCAAAAGGCAGAAGATCAAAAAGGGGTACTTGAAAAGAAGAAATTGGAGCTTGATGAAAAAGTCACTCAGCTCAATTTCAAGAAGGGAGAATATCTCGAACTCAAAGAAGCCTACAATGCGAAGATCGTAACATAATTTCCTATTTCTTTAAACTTCTAGAACCAAATGGACCATGTTAAATCTGATATGATCAGTCAATATCGTAACAAGACTATTAAGGAACTGTTGAGTATGTTGGAAAATCTTAGAAGAGACAAGAAGAAGTTCACTTCTAAGGACCAAGCTCTCTTTGAGCGTCTTGGAAATTTGAGTGAGAAGTATGAGACCAACAAGGAGAGATTAAACGAACTTGAAAAAAATGAGGAAGAAACTTACAAATTAATTCAAAGTTTCGACGCTAATACTCAAGAAAGAATCTCTAAAGTCTTCAAGACTTTCTCCAACCACTTCCAGAATTATTTCTCCAAGATAACCCAAGGAGGAAAAGCCGAAGCTAAACTTCTTAAAGAAAAACCCAAAGGCAGAGGAAGTAAATTCTACTAATTTTCCTTTTATAATATGGTAGGAGCTGATGCCAAGTACTTCGCAATCAGCATCAATGTTAAGTTCCATGGTGCCAACGAAGGAGATGACAAAGAAAACCAAGGAAACATTGACCAAGGGGACGAAGACCAATGGACTTCAATGGCAAGCCTCTCAGCAGGTCAGAAGACTGTTGTGACTATTGCCTTGATTTTTGCTCTTCAGAGATGTGATCCTGTAACGATAATCTATTTTTTTCTTAAATCGTAGGCACCTTTCTACTTCTTGGATGAATTCGATGCTGCTTTGGATGCCAGTTACCGTAGGAACATTGCATATGTGTAAGTGTGACCAGTTTTCTTTACTTAGATAACTAGAATCCATGAAAATAGCAAATACAGTCAATATTTCATCACGACCTTCAAACCTGAATTGCTCTACTTACCAAATGCTAGATATTTCGAAGTAATTTAATTAAGTCTAGTATACTAGAGTTATAGGTGAAGTTCCAAGACCTGATTAGCAAAGTAACAAAGCTTGATCAGAATAAGGCTAAAGAATTACTTGCTCAGATTGGCTCAGAAACTAAAGAAGATGAGAACTTAATTGAATAATTATTGGTTCGTTTTTTGTGAGTTTGAAGTGTACATAATTATTCAGTAATATCGTATCAAGTCAGTTCCGAGAGGATTAAATTTTACTGCTCGGGATATATGTTATTTTTCAATTTCTAAATTTCAATCTACAATTAAAAGTACTTATTCTCAAGAAAAATGGTCGACACTGCTGGTGGCTGGGGAAATCCCATCTCAAAAAAGGGAGCATCTAACCAAGGTATAATTTCTTATTGAACCCTTATTCCATAGGAGGCTTCGATTTCTCATCCATAAATAAAGATAATATTTTCAGTGCAGACGTTTTATCCAAGCTAACAGGAACTGCTCCTCTGAATAATGTTGTAAAAGTAAAAGAGCCAAAGGTAACCAAACATGACCCTACTGAGGCTGGTATCAACCTGGAAAAAACTGCGCAGCTTAATTCATACCTTTCATCTTTGGGCTTTACTTGGGGAGCAAGCACTGGATCTACTAACCAACAGAATAAATCGGATGTAGATGAGAACCTTCAAATAATGGCAAGAGCAAAAGAAGGAATTTACTTGGTTAACGACTCTGATAATAATTATCTGGAAGATAAAAGTAAGCTTATTTGCGAGGCTGGTCATGCTTCGGTATTCAGTTCTGATGGATCCATGCTGGCAGTATCATCTAAAATTTCTTCAAGGTTTAATTTTGTAGTACGCTAATAGTAAAGGAGTTGGAATTCATTACTTCAAATTTAATAAAGCTGTCAACGTAGAACTTCCCAATGTTATCGCTATGCATTTCTCACAGACTAATAAATACTTTGTGACTATTGACAAGAGAGAAAATGGAAATAACGGCAAGGACAGCAAGCATTTCATTACTGTATTCGAGTCCGCAACATTAAAAAAGGTAAAATTGAACTGAAAAAATTTTAAAGCAAAAGGTCCTAGAGTATGAAACCATGAGATTTAAGAAGGAGCAATGGCCACATATGAAGTTCACAGAAGGAGACCAATATGTGTTTAGAACAAGAAAACCCACAGCTATTGAGGTCATGAGTCCAGAAAAAAATTTCCAAATTATTAAGACTATTGAAACTCAGCCATTTGATTACTTTGATATTTCTGTCAAGCTTGAGAATCTTCTTATTGTGACAGTGACCTTAGAAGTACCCTAATTACAAAAATGAACTAACTTACTAGAAAACTGCTGGTTATGATAAACATGAAGGAAGCATTGACATATATAAATTCGAAGATCCTGACAAACCTTATGTATCAAAGACTATTGACAAAGCCCATGAGGTCAATCTGTTCTTCTCTCCTACGGGCCAGAATCTTCTTATCTGGGCCCAAACCTTCACCGATAAGACTGGAAAGTCTTATTATGGTGAACACATTCTTTTGTATTTGGATGTAAGATATACTAGAAATTCTCTGATTCAATTAGATGAACAAAAAGAACTTGAGAAAAGTTCCTACTTACAAGGGTCCAATCCATGACGTGGCTTGGAACCCTAACGGAATGGAGTTTATTGTTATTAGTGGGTTCATGCCTGCTGGATCAGTTCTATTCGATAGTTTCTGTACTCCTAAATTTGAGTTTGGAAAGCATCACCGAAATACTATTAAATGGAGTCCTTTATCAAGATTTGTATGCTTGGCTGGATTTGGCAATTTGAGTGGAGAAATGGAAATCTGGGATGTTATTGCATTAAAACAGCTCGGAACCTGCAAGGCAAATTCCGCTGTTTCTTGTAAGTGGGCTCCTGATGGCAGAAGACTGATGACTGGCGTGCTGAACCCGCGTCTTAGAGTTGATAATTGCTATAAAGTATTTAAATATACTGGTAAACTACTCAATACCGTTGACTTTAGTCACACTGAGCTTTATGAAGTTCTATGGAGACCTGGTAAGGATAACAATTTTCTTATATTTATTCTTATAGCAAAATTCTTCGACAGACCTGCAAGCCCTATTAAAAGTACAAATGAGACGAACACAAACAAAGAAGAAGAGCCTGAAAAGAAAGAGAAAAAGCTGTTCAGGCCTGTCGGAGGAGGTAGGATAAAACTATTAGTTTTTAATTTCTTAAGGGGCTTTTGCAGCACAGTTGAAAGCTGAGAAGAGTGGAACTTCAGGAGGGCGCTTCTTAGACCCTAATGAGACCTTTGGAAATGATGAGGATGAAAAAGAAGAAGAGGAGAAGCCAAAAGAAGAAATACCAAGGAAAAAGATAACAAGAAAGACGGAAAAGAAACCTGGAGATGGAGGAGGCGGAGAAAATTCTGACAAATCTGACAAGGATACAGCTCAATAAGATATAACAAAGCTCATCCTAATTTATTATTGTTTATATTTTTACACTTGACACAATAAATATCGGTATGCACAATCCAAACAGAACTTCGGAGAGGACTAAGTTAACTATAGTCTTCCTAGTGATATTTACCCTCTACGTCATTATGTCGGTCCTTCAATCACTTAATGACACTGTACACGATCATTTTCTTTTAAACCTGATCATTTTTAGGTCCAAGAAGCCCTTAAGAATAAACCTCTTAACCACACAGTAGTCGAAACTCCACATGAACAATCAAGTAGCGTTTCTCCCTTTGCGGATTTAAAATATATTAGATGGAACAGTCATCCACGACACTTTAAATAATACAATCAATATTAGTGACTCAAGATTTCAAAGTCTAAGAGGTCTTGCTGGAAAACTCTTTTTAGGCTCTTGGAGAGTTTCAAATGACATTTACCCCGTCCTCGAAAGATTCAAGGAAGACACTGGAAAATTCAAATTCAGACTTTTTATTGATAGAAGAGTATCTTGGTTCTGAGAATATTATAAGAATTACAGGGAATGACCATTGAGGACAAAAAGGCTATTCCTGCCCTTTTATGGGAAATTTATGATGGCCAATATGAAGATGATGGAATCTATACAATGATACTGAATAACTCAGCTTTTGATATGGACAAATTGTACTCGCGAATAAGCCAAAATAACCTTTAGAATATATTCTATTCCAAGCCAAGTTGCAAATGTTTCATATATGGGGTACAAAGACATTGAACGTAAAAAATCACAGGCAATTAATTAAAACTACAGTATGTGAGACTAGTGTTACTCTGGATCTTTCAAAGCTTATTGTACTTGATCCTCAATCTCAGACTCCCAAGTACAAAATTGATAACGAAGGTTCCGTTTCTTACCAAATCATGTCTTCGAACTGCACCTTGAATATTGAAGGTAGTGCTAAATTCGACGATACAGTATTTGAGAATAATACTCTTCTAATTCCAAATAGGACTACGAGAAAAAGACTGTCAATTATTCTATCTTTTTGACCCTTTTGGCTATTGTCAATATTTATTCGGTTGCCAAAATGGTTAGAAAGGCCCTCGAAGGAGGGAACGAAGCTAATAAATATTCCATGCTAACTATTGGATTCCTAATTATCTGGGACACATATATCTGTTTAGCTCATCTGACCTTAGCACTGGTCTTACAGTCATTGTTCCATTTCTTTGTCATGCCAACATTTTGGTACTTCATCTTATCATCCATATTCGAGATGAGACTGTTGACAATTGTCTGGAAGAGCCGATATTGGAATGATTTTAATGTACACATTGAGAAAAACAGTATAACGATTATAGAATGCCGAGCAAATAAGAAGAGGAAGGATCATCTTCCATTGCAAGTTTTGTAAGGAAAAAATTAGAATTCAATTGATCATGATAGATCTTGGAATGATTGTTTTCTTGACATTCTTCGTTCTGTTCATTTCAAATAACTTCTTCTTATTCCTGATGAATCTCTATCTAGTCCCTCAAATCGTTCATAATGTGATGCGAGGAGGAAGAGTTGACTTTGATCTAAATTACATGCTTGTTATTGGCTTGAGAGCCTTCCTACCAGTAAAAGAAACAACATCTCTTTTTAATAACAATAGCTCTACTTTAGAGGATGTCCTGATAATTTCCTGGAGTACAGACCTTCTGCAATTTTCTGTATCAGCCTGATCATAATAATGGTGCTACAGGTATTATACAAGTTCAAAGATTTCTCATAAAATAGATCGGAATAATATACTTCCAATCAATATATGGGGCCAAGTTCTTTATTCCAGCTCAGTTCCTTCCTCCCCAATACAACTATTTACATAATTTGCCTGAGGATTTGGAGGCTGGACTTGAGGCTGTGGTAAATAAAATTGTTATTAGTTTAATTATTTAGGATGATTGTGCAGTGTGTATGAATCCGCTCAATCATGAATCTCTAATACCACAACATGACCAAAACCCTCATACAAGACTTATGTTAATGCGGTTACGTCCTCAGAGGGGCCAGATTATGAGGACTCCATGTAATCATAAATTTCATGTTAGTTGCTTGGTGGAATGGATGTCTATAAAGATGGAATGCCCAACTTGCAGGGCTAGGCTGCCTGCTCTTGAATAATTAAGTATTTTTAGTTCTAAATTATTACTTACACATCGTTGCTTTTTGTAAAGTATTTCTGGCAATCATATCTTGATTAACAAGATTTGTATAGTTTTGAATCTTACTCTAAAGCTTAAGGGATATTCTTGAAAAAGCATTCTAGAAATTATTTTTATTTTAAAAAATTAAGTCTCATGCAAGTCTGGAATACTAAATGAATGATAATCTAGTTTCTGCCTACAGAGTACAGCCAGAAGAATTAACCTCCAATAACAATGAATAGTTTTTAAATTCAATATGATCTTCAGTGTCTTCAAGTAATTTCCATTTATACCCGGTTTAAAACCCTATTCATAGTCCCCTTGCCTTTCATACGCTTTTCCCAAGCCTTACATCTCTTCAGCTTCTTCCACTTGATTTGACAACAAGTAACAATTGAAGGACACAAATTGAGAAATAGTAATCTACACAAAAAAGCAACTTCAGCAGCACTGAGATAAACGAAAATAAAAAGGTGGTTCTCCATTCTTTATAATGATGGGCAGTTATCAGCGTTAATATTATAAATGTGCAAAGCATCACAATCTTGAGTAGTAATTGCCACCATTTCCTGTTTTCTTTTAAAAATAATAAGAATTAAAGAAATTAATTCGAAGAATAAAGCTACTAAAAAATCCCCATAAGAATCTTTATATTCTTGGTAGTGGAATAGTAAGATAGCAATCCCAGCTAGTTTTAGTATCTTAATACCAGCACCTTCGCGAGCGTATCTTCTTACAAAGCCATAAACTAGGAAAGCTAGTTCTGCAAGAGGATAATACGCTAAAATAAAGCTGGACGCAGCTAACTTGTCATGTGTAAAGCCATAGTATACTGTTCCCGCAATTGCAAGGCCTAACAGGAAACACTTCAGGATTTGATGATACCATAAAGAAAGGGAAGGTTTTGAGGTATAAATCAAACATAGCAATACAACTTCGAATTTGATTCCTAGGATGAAAGCTCCCCAGCTGGATTCCACTCTTGCATAAATAAATAAGCAAATGATGA
>Ga0065720_1002985_pt1 | contig 30435 bp, 30 predicted proteins | sample Thericmetagenome_FD_59107 | JGI IMG/M metagenome (GOLD analysis project Ga0065720, IMG submission 59107) | Thermophilic microbial communities from the Joint Bioenergy Institute, California, USA of rice/straw/compost enrichment - eDNA_2 v2... | ecosystem: Engineered > Solid waste > Grass >... | reverse complement strand
CCCGCCGCCACGCTGAGGCGCTCGCCCGCACCCAGCAGGCCCGCCGCGACGAACGTGCCGCTCTCGGTGCAGTGCCGGACGGTGGATCCGACCCCGATCTCTCGGTCGACGCGGCCCGCGCCGCGTGGGAGGCCGCCGACCGGGCCTACCGCCGGGAGGTGGCCGAGTCCGCGCTGGCCTCGGCGCTGGAGGAGGCCCGGCACGCCGAGGCCCGGGCCCGCGACCAGGTCGCCGCGCTGCCGGCCGGCGACGTCACCGCCGCCGTCGCGCTGCTCGACGCGGCCTCCGGGCTCGACCCCGACGCCCAGGCCGCCGCCACGGCACGGGCGGCCGACGCCCACGACGCCGCGGTCGCCGTCGCCGCCGACGCCCGCGCGGAGCTGCGGGCCGCCCGCGCCGAGCTGGCGGAAGTGGGTGCGCTCGACGCCGAGGACGCCGCGGTGGATCCCGGCGGCACCGACCGGGGAGGTGCCCTCGCCGCCGCGGCCGCCGCCGAGCACCGTGCCGCGGAGCACCGCCGGGCGGGGGAGCGGGCCAGGACCGCGGCCGCTGAGGCGACCGCGCAGGTCACGGCCGCCCGCCAGCGCGCGGCCGGTCTGCGCGACATCGCAGCGCTGCTGACCCTGCCCGACCAGGACGTCACCCGTGGCGGCGCGCCGGACACCGAGCCCTTCGCCGGCTCGCTGGACGACGCCCGCGCCGCGGTGAAGACGGCGCGCGAGGCGTGGGACCAAGCCGCGGCCGCCTCCCGGAAGGCGCGCCGGGCGCTGGAGCAGCAGGGGCAGAGGCTCGCGCTGTGGGCGGCGGAGGACCGGTTCAGCTCGGTCAAGCCCGCGGTGCGCGACCGGTTCCGCACCGAGGACCCGGCCCGGGATCTGCTCGACGACCTGCTCCCCGACGCCGAACGGCTGGCCGGCGACCTCGATCTCTACGCCGCGCAGCTGCGGGAGCGCCTCGGCGAGCTGGAGGAGCACAAGGGCGTCGTCGTCACCGCGATGGTCGGCATGGTGCGCCAGGCGCTCAAGGCGCTGGCCAGGGCGCAGGCGCTGTCGGAGCTGCCGGACACCCTCGGCGAGTGGGCCGGCCAGCGGTTCCTCGAGGTCGGGCCACGGGCGACCGTGGAGACGGCCGACGCGGTGCTGCGCGACCGCTGCGCGCGGCTGGTCGACTCGCTGGCCGGCCGCGGCAGCCCGGTCCCGCGCGGGCACGAGCTGCTGTGGCAGGCCACGAGCGCGGTCGTCGGAGAGGGCAACTGGAAGGCGCGGGTGCTCAAGCCGTCCACCACGTACGCGATCGAACGGGTGTCGGTGGAGCGGATGCGGAAGTGGTCCGGCGGCGAGAAGGTGACGATCTCGCTGCTGCTGTTCTGCACGGTGGCCAAGCTGCGCGCCGCCGGCCGCGGCCGCGACCAGCCGGGGCTGGGTGTGCTGCCGCTGGACAACCCGCTCGGCAAGGCGAACTACGTGGTCTTCCTCGACCTGCAGCGCAAGGTCGCCGCCGCCAACGGTATCCAGCTGGTGTTCCTGACCGGGGTGGGGGACCTCAAGGCCGTTGGTCGCTTCCCGAACGTGGTGCGCTTGCGCAATTCCCGGTCGCGCTCGCGCGAGTACGTCAGCGTGGCCGAGCGGACCGTGGCCGAGACCGACCCGGCGGCCGCCGTCGACGTCACCCGGCTGTGGCGGGAGAACCCGGAGCTGACCCTGCTATGAAGATCACATGTGACGGAGCGTCACTGATCGCTGGCCCGTAACCGGTGTTATGTCATCGGTGGCCGGAGGGTTCTGGTCGGTCGGCGGTAGCCGCCGCCACCGCCGCGGATCGGGTGCATCCGGCCTTGCCGCCGGTCGGTGTCGGGGCACGGAGCAGCATGCTTGTGGCCACGGGATCGTGACCAGTGCCGATGGGTGATCAGCCCGACGCGGACGACCGGGTGGGGCAAGCGGCGTCGGTCAAGGGGCCCGGAAACAGGGAACCCCGTTCCGGGTGAGGTGCAACCCGTACCCCGCGTACACGGTCCGTGACCGCAAGTTTCCGCCCAGCGCGAGGGAACGTCATGTCGGCGTGGCAGGGATGCGACGCGCGGTCTGGTCTCGATACGTTCGTGGCACCCCCGAAACCACTGACGATTGGCAACCTGTGTCAGCTGTGCACGTGCAGTACTCCGATCGGCGGTCGGGCCGATGACCGGGATGCTGCCCCCGCGGCCCGCGCCGGACGCGATCGCCGCAGTGCGCCAGTCACTGCAGGCCGTGGTGGACCGACCGCTGGAACTGGCCGAGGTCTTCTACGAAGAGCTGTTCGCGATGGAGCCACGGCTGCGCGCGGTGTTCCCGCACGACCTCTCCGGTCAGATGTACAAGATGACCGAGATGCTCCTCGCTGCGATCACCGGGCTGACCGAGCCCGACCTGTCGCAGCTCGAGGCGCGGCTGCACGAGCTGGGCCGCCGGCACTTCTTCCGCTACGGCGTCGAGCCCTGGCAGTACACCTACATCGGGCACGCACTCGTCCGCGCGGTGCGCGAGATCGCCGGGCCCGCGTTCTCCGGCGCGATGAGCTCCTCGTGGATCGCGCTGGCGCAGTGGGTGACCGCGCACATGATCGCCGGCGCCGAGAACGCCCGGCTCGCAGGACCGGAGGCCGCCGGCCCGGCCCCGGTCGCCGAGGAGCGGCCGCAGTACCCGGTCCCCGCGCAGGCACCCCGGCCCGTCGAGCCGCTGCCGCAGCCGCGCGGCCCGCACGACACCCGCTTCGCACCCAACTACTGACCGACCGCCCCACCCGCCGGCGGCCAGCCCCGCCGGCGGGCCGGCACGTAGGGTGACCCCGTGGCTCCTGTCGTGCTGATGCTGACCCCGATGCTCCCCACCGTCGTCGAGGCCTGCGAGGAGCGGTTCGACCTCGTCAAGCTCTGGGAGGCCGACGACCCGGCCGTGCTGCTGCGAGAGCGCGGCGGCGAGGTGCTCGCCGTGGCGACCAACGGCCAGCGCCCGGTCGACGACGCCCTGCTCGACCAGCTGCCGAAGCTGCAGATCGTGGCCCACTTCGGGGTCGGCTACGACAGCGTCGACACCGACGCCACGCGGGCCAGGGGGGTGGTCGTCACGAACACCCCCGAGGTGCTCGACGCCGAGGTCGCCGACACCGCGATGGGCCTGCTGCTCATGACGGTGCGTGAGCTGGGCGCTGCCGAGCGCTACCTGCGCGCCGGCCGCTGGGAGCACGAGGGCCCGTACCGGCTCACCCCGCACACGCTCGCCGGCCGCACGCTCGGCATCCTCGGGCTGGGCCGGATCGGGCTGGAGATCGCCAAGCGGGCCGAGCCGTTCGGGCTGCGCATCGCCTACCACAACCGCAACCGCCGCACCGACGTCGACTACCCGTACTACCCGTCCGCGCGTGAGCTGGCCGCCGCCGTCGACACGCTGATGGTCGTCGTGCCGGGCGGGCGGGCGACCCGGCACCTGGTCGACGCCGACGTGCTCGCCGCCCTCGGCCCGAACGGCATCGTGATCAACATCGGCCGCGGCTCCGTCGTCGACACCCAGGCGCTGATCACGGCCCTGCGCGAGGGCACGATCGGCGGTGCCGGCCTCGACGTCTACGAGGACGAGCCGCACGTGCCCCAGGAGCTGATCGACATGGAGACGGTCGTGCTGCTGCCGCACGTCGGCTCGGCGAGCCTCGCCACCCGCCGCGCGATGGGGCAGCTCGTCGTCGACAACCTGATCTCCTGGTTCGAGCGCGGGACAGCGCTCACGCCCGTGCCCTGACCACGGAATTCCCGGGACCCCCGCGGGCGGGTGCGCCACCATGGCGGCCATGGAGATCCTGCCGGGAACGCGGGCCCCGGTGCGCATGTGGACCGATCCGGCGACGGTGGAGCCCGCGGCGCTGCAGCAGCTGCGCACCGTGGCGGACCTGCCGTGGACCCACGGCGTGGCCGTCATGCCCGACGTGCACCTGGGCAAGGGCGCGACCGTCGGTTCGGTGATCGCCATGCGCGACGCGGTCGCGCCCGCCGCCGTCGGCGTCGACATCGGCTGCGGGATGTCGGCGGTGCCCACCGGGGTCACGACGGCCGAGCTGCCGGACTCGCTGCGCGGGGTGCGCGCGGCCGTCGAACGGGCCGTGCCGGTCGGGTTCGCCCTGCACAGGAACGGCCCCGACCTGCGCCGGGTGGGCCTGCACCGCGCCTACGACTGGGACGACTTCTGGGCCCGGTTCGACGCGCTGCACGCCCTGCGGAAGGGCATGTCGGCGACGGCGGCGGACGACCTGCGCAAGCGGGCCCACCAGCAGGTGGGCTCGCTGGGCGGCGGGAACCACTTCATCGAGGTCTGCGCCGACCAGGACGAACGGGTGTGGCTGATGCTGCACTCCGGCTCCCGCCACATCGGGAAGGTCCTGGCCGACGAGCACATCGAGGCCGCGAAGGCGCTGCCGCACAACGCCGGGCTCCCCGATCGCGACCTGGCGGTCTTCCTGGCCGGCACCCCGCAGATGGCCGCCTACCTGGCCGACCTGCGGTGGGCGCAGGAGTACGCCCGGCTGAACCGCATGGTGATGATGGAGCTGGTCAAGTCGGCGTTCGTGCGGGCGCTGAGCCGGCCCGTCGAGTTCGGCGAGGAGATCAGCTGCCACCACAACTACGTCGCCGAGGAGACCTACGACGGGGTGGACCTGATCGTCACCCGCAAGGGCGCCNTCTCCACCGCCGACGGGCGGCTGGGCATCATCCCCGGCTCGNTGGGCACCGGCTCCTACATCGTGCGCGGGAGGGCGAACCCTGCGGCGTACTGCTCGGCCAGCCACGGCGCGGGTCGGAAGATGTCGCGGGCCGCGGCGAAGCGCACGTTCAGCATCGCCGACCTGCAGGCCCAGACCGAGGGCGTCGAATGCCGCAAGGACAGCGGAGTGCTCGACGAGATCCCCGGCGCCTACAAGGACCTGGAATCGGTGATGGCGCAGCAGTCCGACCTGGTCGACGTCGTGGCGCGGCTGCGCACACTGGTCTGCGTGAAGGGGTGAGATCTCCGGCTGAGATCTCCAGCTGCGATCAGCGGGTGGGGATCAGCGGGCGGGTGCGGCGAGCACCTCGCCGTGCAGGATGGCGAACCAACCGTCGGGGTGCACCGCCCACGCCCGCCACGCGGCGGAGATCGCGCGCAGCTCGGCCAAGTCGGCGTGGCCGCCGTCGATCGCCTGGCGGGTCAGGTCGGACTCGACGATGCGGTCGGCCCACATGCCGCCCCACCACTCCCGCTCCTCGGGGGTGGCGTAGCACCACACCGACGCCGACGGGACGACGCTCGCGGCCCCGGCGGCGCGTGCCCACGCCAGCAGGTGGCGGCCGGCGTCGGGCTGAGCGCCGTTCCCCCGCGCGACCGCGCGGTAGATCGCCAGCCAGCGGTCGAGCAGCGGATCGGCCGGGTACCAGGTCATGGCCGCGTAGTCGGCGTCGCGCACGCCCACGACGCCGTCGGGCCGGCACACCCGCAGCATCTCGCGCAGCGCCGCGACCGGGTCGCCGAGGTGCTGCAGCACCTGGTGGGCGTGCACCACGTCGAAGCTGTCGTCGGGCAGATCGAGCGCGTAGGCGTCGCCCACCTCGAACGTGATCGTGTCGATCCCGGCCTGGGCCGCCCGCTCGCGGGCTCCCGCCAGCGGGGCCTCGGCGGCGTCGATCGCGAGCACGCGACCCGGCGCCACCCGCCGCGCGATGTCGATGCTGATCGTCCCCGGCCCGCAGCCGACGTCGAGCACGGCTGCGCCGGGCACCAGGCGGTCGGCGAGGTACGCCGCGGAGTTGGCGACCGTCCGGTTCAGGTGGGACCGCAGGACGCTCGGCGCGTGGCCGTGCGTGTAGGTCTTCTCCCGCTCGACGCTCACCCGGCGATTCTGCGCCCGGTCCCCGGTCAGTAGACCTCCGGGTGCTCCAGCGGCACCCGCAGCCACGACAGCATCCCCTTGAGCTGCTCGTACGCGGCGAGCCGGACGGTATCGGTGCCGGCCTGCTCGGCCGCGGCGATCGGCTCCCACAGCCGGTGCAGGGTCTGCGGGCCCAGCTCCATGAGCCCGCCGCTGCCCGCGGTGGCCCACTTCGCCAGCACGTAGCGGGCCAGCGCACCGACCGGGATGCCGGTGCGGGCGGACAGGCCCTGCAGGGTGACGGTGGGATCCAGGCGGGTGTAGTCGGCTACCTCGGCCTTGAACGCGGCGTCCGGGTCGTCGTCGGGCCACGGGCCGGACCAGCGCTCCAGGACGATGTGGGGCTCGGCGGTCATGGGCGAACGGTAGGGGTGGACGACGGCCCTGCCGCCTGCCGGGGCGCCTCGGGGGCGGTGTTGGATGAGTGCTGCACGCAACGAGAGGGGGAGTCGGACTGATGGCACGGGTCGCGGTGCTGGGTGCGGGTGCGGTCGGTGGCATGCTCGGGGCACTGCTGGCGAAGGCCGGTCACGAGGTGGTCGTGCTGGGCTCGGACCGCACGACCGCGGCGATCGCCGTGCACGGGTTGAGCCTGGCCAGCGACACCTACGGCGAGATCACCGCGGCGGTCGAGGCCCGCAGCTGGCTCGTCGAGCCCCCGGACGTCCTCGTCGTCGCCACGAAGGCGCCGGACCTCGCGGCCGCGCTGCTGCGCGCCCCCGCCGCCGTGGTCGGCCGGGCGACGGTCGTGCCGCTGCTCAACGGCGTCGACCACGTCGCGTACCTGCGGGGGGTGTACCCGGAGGCGGAGGTCGTCCCGATGACGGTCTCGGTGGAGGCCACCCGCACCGCACCCGGCGTGATCGAGCACCTGTCGCCGTTCGCGAGCTACGCCACGGCCGGGGAGACCGAGCCCGGCGTGCTCCTCGCCGAGGCCGGGCTGGACGTCGACACCTCCGCCGCCGACGAGGCCACCCTGCTGTGGCGGAAGCTGGCGTTCCTGGCCCCGGTAGCCCTGTTGACGACCGCGACGCAGGCACCGATCGGGCCCGCCCGGGAGGCTCGGCCCAGCGAGCTGGCCGCGCTGGTGGACGAGGCGTGCGCCGCCGCGGCCGAGTGGGGCGCGAGGATCGATCCGGACGCCGTCCGCGCCCGGATCGCGGGGGTGCCGGCGTCGATGCGCTCGTCGATGCTCAAGGACCGGGTCGCCGGGGCGACGCTCGAGCTGGACGCGATCGCGGGCCCGATCCTGCGCGCCCTGCCCGGGAAGGCGCCCGCTACGAAGTCGGCGGTCGCCGCGATCCTGGGCTGACCTGCATCGATCTGGTTCCTCCTCCAGGGCTGGCCAGCCTACCCGGAGTAAGTTACCGTGAGTAAGTTGGCTGCGCCGCCCTACCCGGAGGAGCCCGCATGGCCCAGCAGACCACCCCGGACCCCGAGCACGGTCCCGAGCACGACGCCGAGCACGACCCCGAGCACGTCGACGTGCTGATCGTCGGCGCCGGGATCTCCGGTATCGGAGCCGCCTACCACCTGAGCAGCCGCTGCCCCGAGCGCTCGTACCTGATCGTCGAGGCCCGCGCGGCCATCGGCGGCACGTGGGACCTGTTCCGCTACCCGGGGGTGCGGTCGGACTCCGACATGCACACCCTCGGGTACGGATTCGCGCCGTGGCTGTCCGACGTCTCCATCGCGGACGGCCCGGCGATCCTCGACTACCTCACGGAGACCGCCCGCCGGTACGGCATCGACCAGCGGATCCGGTTCCACCGCCGGGTCGTGGCCACGGACTGGTCGAGCGCCGACCAGCGCTGGACCGTCGAGCTCGCGGACCCGGTCACGGGGGACCGGTCCACGATCACCTGCGGGTTCCTCTGGCACTGCTCCGGCTACTACGACGCCGAGCGCGGCTACGCCCCCGAGTTCCCCGGCGCGGAGCGGTTCACCGGCCGGATCGTCCACCCCCAGCACTGGCCCGAGGACCTCGACTACACGGGCAAGCGGGTCGTCGTCATCGGCAGCGGGGCCACCGCGATCACGCTCGTGCCCGCGATGACCGACGAGGCCGCCCACGTCACGATGCTGCAGCGCTCGCCGACGTACATCGTGTCGCTGCCCAAGCGCGACCCGCTGGACACCAAGCTGCGCAAGGTGCTGCCGGTCCGGCTCACCTACCCGATCGTGCGGTGGAAGAACGTCCTGCTGCAGATGGCGAACTACCAGCTCATGCAGGCGTTCCCGCGACAGGCCCGGGCGCTGATCCGCCGGATGACCGAGCGCGAGCTGCCCGGCTTCGACCTCGACACCCACTTCACCCCGCGCTACGACCCGTGGGACGAGCGGTTGTGCGTGGTGCCCGACGGCGACCTGTTCCGGGCCCTGCGCGCGGGCACCGCGTCCGTCGTGACCGGGCAGATCGAGTCGTTCACCGAGCGCGGCATCCGGCTCACGTCCGGGGAGGAGCTGGAAGCGGACGTCGTCGTCACCGCCACCGGGCTGAACCTGCGGATGCTCGGCGGCGTCGTCCCGTCCGTGGACGGCACACCGATCCTGCCGCGCGACGTGATGACCTACCGCGGGCTCATGCTCGAGGGCGTCCCGAACTTCGCCTACACGTTCGGCTACGTCAACTCGTCGTGGACGCTGCGCGCCGACCTGGTGGCCGACTTCGTCACCCGGCTGCTGGCCCACATGCGCGACCACGGCTACGCGGTGGCCGTCCCGGTGAACACCGATCCGACGGTCGTCCGCCGCCCCCTGCTCGACTTCACGCCCGGCTACATCCGCCGATCGCTGGACCAGCTGCCGAAGCAGGGCAGCCGCAGCCCGTGGACCGTGCGGATGAACTACCCGCTGGAGCGGCTGCAGATGAAGCGGGCCAGGGTGACCGTCGGGATGCGGTTCGAACGGCCGCGCACGCGGGTTGCGGCGCGCGCGCAGGAGGCATCGGCATGATGGCCGGGTGACCCCCGGCCGCACCGACGTCCACCAGCACATCTGGCCCGCCGCGCTGATCGAGGCGCTGCGGGCCCGACGCGATCCGCCGCGGCTGGACGGCTGGACCCTGCACCTGGCCGGAGAGCCACCGTTCGCCGTCGATCCGGCCGACCACGATCCCGCCGCGCGCGCCGAGCGGCTCGCCGCGGCCGGGTTCGGCCGGGCGCTCGTGTCGCTGTCGTCGCCGCTGGGCATCGAGCACCTGCCGGCGGCCGAGGCCGCGCCGCTGCTCACCGCCTACCACGCGGGCGCGCTGGAACTGCCCGGGCCGTTCGGGGTGTGGGCCGCAGCGGCCGTCTCCGAGCCCGACCCCGCCGCACTGGCCGCAGCGCTGGACGCCGGCTGCGTCGGCCTCCAGCTTCCCGCCACTGCCCTCGGCGACGCCGCGGGGCTGCGGCGGGTCGCCCCACTGCTCCACGAACTGGAGCGGTGGAACCGGCCGCTGTTCGTCCATCCCGGGCCGGCCCCGGCCACCCCGGGCGCTCCCGCGTGGTGGGCCGCCCTCGTGCCCTACGTGCAGCAGATGCACGCGGCCTGGTTCGCGTTCGCCGCGGCGGGCCGAACCCGGCACCCGCGGCTGCGGGTGTGCTTCGCGATGCTGGCCGGGCTCGCCCCGCTGCACGCGGAACGGGCGGTCGCCCGGGGCGGGCCGGTCACCACCGATCCGGGCGTGTTCGTGGAGACCTCGTCGTACGGTGCCCGCGCGACCGGCGCCGTGGCGGAGGCCCTGGGCGTCGAGCAGATGGTCGCCGGCAGCGACGAGCCGTACGCCCGCTACACCGATCCGCTGCCCGGCGCGGGGTTGGAGACGGTCGCGGTGGCGCGCCTGCTCGGCTGACGACCAGGAGGACGAATCAGAGGATCGTCTTTGCGTGTGCGGGGAGGTCGCGGAGCCGCACACCGGGATGCTCGTCGTTCGATCAGGGCGGTCGTCCGTGCTGATCCTCCGGATACCGGCGGGTGAATCCTGCGCAGTTCGTCGGCGATCGGCGCATCCGAGGCCGCCAGACGCGGGCCCGGGCCGCGCACGGAGCAGTCCGGAAAGTCTGCCAGAGCGGGGAACACGGGTCGTCAGCGATCGCGGTCGGCCTGCCTGCCCGTCTGCTCGGCGCCCGCCCGGCCCGCCGGCGCGGGTCGGCGCTTGGCGAGCCGGACCGCGTTCCGGCCGCTCCGCTTGGCCTCGTAGAGCGCCGCGTCCGCCGCGGCGACCACGTCCAGCAGGTGGTGGCCGTGGTCGGGGAAGACCGCACCGCCGACCGACACGGTGACGTGGTCGATCACGACCGGCTCCGGTCCGGTACCGGCCTCGACGCGCAGCGCCTCCGCCGCGGCACGGATCCGCTCGGCGACCGTGCCCAGCTCGGCGCGCGCGCTCTCCCCGGGCGCGGTGTGCGGCAGCGGCAGGAGCACGACGAACTCCTCGCCGCCGAACCGGCCGACCGCGTCGCGCCGGCGCAGCGTAGTGCGCAGCGTGCGGGCGAGCGCCGCGAGCACGGCGTCGCCGGCCAGGTGCCCGTAGCGGTCGTTGAGCTCCTTGAACTGGTCGATGTCGACGATCAGCACCCCCACTGACCGGCCACGGACGCGCGCCTCGTCGAGGTGCGCGGTGGCCAGTTCGTGCCACGTCGCCGCGGTGAGCAGCCCGGTCTTGCCGTCGATGCGTGCGGCGAGCTCCAGCTGGCGCACGAACAGCGCCCGGTGCAGCAGCAGGAGCGGCGGGAAGACGAACGCGATGAGCCACAGCTGGATCGACATGGCCGCGGTCAGCAGCGCGGCCAGGCACAGCAGCGCGGTCTCGAGGGTGAGCTCGGGCCGCAGCCGGGGCAGGTCACGGATCTTGAGCACCCCGGACAGCACGACGACCCCGACGACCGCCACCGTGTCCACCGCGAGGTAGGCGGCGAGCGCGCCCACCGTCGTCGCCAGCGTGACGTCACCGTCGGTGACCGCGCTCGCGGCGTGCACGGCCAGGAGGGTGGCCGACGCCGAGTAGACGATCTTGTAGAGATCCCGGTTGGCGTGCGCCGGGTAGACGAAGCAGCGCAGGTGCAGGTAGCTGACCACCGCCACGGCGACCGCGACCGGGGTCGGGCAGAGCACCGCGGCCGTCGCGATCCACAGCGAGCCCAGGTTGAGCGCCGCCGTTCCGCTGCCGCTCGCGACCCGGCTGCGGTAGCGCTCCACCCGGGACGAGACCTCCTGGTGCAGCACGCCCGCCGCGGTGAGCAGGCCGGCCGTCGCGAGGTGATGCGGAGTGACGGCGACCGCGCCGGTCGCCACCCGCACGACGTCGCCGACGACCAGCAGCGCGGTCGCCAGCTCGACGGCGACGACCACCGCCAGTGCCCGCCCGGGCAGGGCGAACACGGGGAACCGCCGGCTCTGCACGTCGGTCACCCCCCGAAGCGGCGTTCATGCCAGATCCCGATCGTAACCGCCGGGATTCGTCACACCCGCCTACTCCGTTCAGCGCAGCACTTATCAGCTGAACGGAGTCGATCGACACCGACTTCTGGACACTTGTCAAAATGATCGCCTTGTTCGGCGCTAATGGTTGTGTAATGGTGATCCGGAGTCGGGGATGATCTGCGGTGCCATGGCGCGACGGACCGTTGTCGGTCCATTGTCCTGCCTCTTGCGGTGCGTTCGCCGACCTCTCGTCGACCACCCGCGAAGCGCGGAAGGAGGGGGACATGCGCGGCTGGGACTGGTTTTGACCTGCAGCGATACAAGATCACCTGGTCGGCGGGTCGGCCTGTGGCGCTGGTCGGTCCCGCAGCGACACGGTGTGACCTGAGGTTCACGCACCGCGTCCGTGGGTGCATCTGCAATTGCAGGTGCGCAATTTTCGTGCGTGGTGTGAGGCACGCTTGCCGGGTGTCCGGAAAAGCGATCAGCGGTGTACCCGGTCGGCGATCCCGCGCAGGAGCGCCGCCTGCCCCGCGTGCTCGAGGTCGTCGTCGAGCACGGAGATCAACCGGACGCCGAGGCTGACCGGCGGATCCCAGCGCTCGTCGACGATCCGGTCGAGCGCGGCGTCGGTGAGGGTGCGCAGGAAGGCCGTCGTCCGCTCGTGCACGGCGTCGTAGTAGGCGAGCAGGTCCGCGGCGGGGGTGCGCACCGCGGCGACCTCCGCACTGGTGTGCCCGTAGCCGGTGGCCGCCGGGTCGAACGGCAGCCCGAACCGCTCGGCCCAGCCGCCCGCCGTCCACTCCTGCTCGATCCCGGCCACCTCGCTCACGTGGTCGTCCTGCACCCGCGTCAGGTGCCAGACGAGCCACGCGATCGTGTTGGTGTCCGGGTCGACCCGATGGGTGAGCCGGTCGACGTCCAGGCCTTCGACGGCCGCGTGGACCGAGCCCCGGACCCGGTCGAAGCCGTCGAGCAGCAACTCCGCGGTGTTCATGAGCCCCGAGTCTGCCCGCCCGGGCGCCGAACGCCACCCCGGCCCAGGTGGACCTTGCCCGGCGGAGGGCCGCGGCGACGATGACGGGGTGACCACTTATCCGTTCGCCCAGCTCGACGTCTTCGCCACCGGCCCGCTGACCGGCAACCCGCTCGCGGTGGTGCACGACGCCACCGGGCTGGCCGATGAGCAGATGCAGCGGTTCGCGCAGTGGACCGACCTGTCCGAGACGGTGTTCCTGCTGCCGCCCACCCGGGAGGGCGCCCACTACCGCACCCGCATCTTCACCCCGGACCGGGAGCTGCCCTTCGCCGGTCACCCCACGCTCGGCAGCGCGTACGCATGGCTCACCGCGCATCCGGAGCACACCGCGGACGCGGTGGTGCAGGACTGCGGTGCCGGGGCGGTCACCGTCCGGCGCACGGCGAGCGGGCTGGCCTTCGCTGCGCCGCCCCTGCTGCGGTCCGGGCCGGTCGACGACGCCGAACGGGCCGCGCTCGCCGAGGGCCTGCGCATCGATCCGGGTGCGATCCGGGCCGCCGAGTGGGTGTCCAACGGGCCGGGCTGGCGGGCCGTGCTGCTGGAGGACGCCGACGCCGTGCTGGCCGTCCAGCCCGGGCTGGTGCCCGGCGACGTGGGGATCATCGGGCCGTACCCTGCAGGGAGCGAGTTCGCCTTCGAGGTGCGCGCCTTCTTCGTCAAGAACGGCGCTACCTGCGAGGACCCGGTCACAGGCAGCTTCAACGCCGGTGTCGCCCAGTGGCTCTACGCCAGCGGCCGGGTGAGCGGGCCCTACGCGGCACGGCAGGGCACCGCGCTCGGCCGGGCCGGTCGGGTGGACGTCGAGCGCGACGCCGCCGGCACCGTCTGGGTGGGCGGTGCGGTGCGCACGCACATCCGGGGCGAGGTGGAGATCTGACGAGTCAGTGCTCAAGGGCGGTGCGGGCGAGCGCCTCGCCGGGCAGCGAGGTCGCGGCGCTCGCCCGCAGCCCGTCGAGCAGCACCCCGAGGCAGCGCTCCAGCGCGGAGGCGGCGGTGTCCGCCTCCGGGACGATCAGCGGCCGCACCAGCAGCAGGAAGGCGGCGGCTACGTCCCCGGTGCCGACGTCAGCGCGCAGGCTGCCCTCGGCCTGGGCGGCGTGCACGATCCGGTCCAGCACGTCGAGCATGACCCGGCGCAGCTCGTAGATCTCCGGGTCGTCCTCCATCGCGGCGCGGGCGCCGGGGGAGTCGATGACCAGCCGCACCGCCAGCCGAACCTCGTGGGACTGGCGGAGGAAGCGCTCCAGCGCGGCCCAGGCGGTGGGCTCCTCGATCACCGCGGCGCGCGCGTGCGCCATCGCACTGCGGACGGTCTCCTGCGCGACGGCGCGGATGAGCGCGTCGCGGTCCGGGAACCGCCGGTAGACGGTGCCGATGCCGACCCCGGCCGCCCGGGCGATCTCCTCGACCGGGAGGTCCGGGCCCCGGACGGCGAAGGCCTGAGCAGCGGCTGCGATGATCCGGTCACGGTTGCGGCGCGCGTCGGCGCGCAGCGGCGCCGAACCGCGTGCCGTCGTCGGCTGTTCGGAATCCATGTCCGTTTCGTCCTCCGTTCGGACGAGTGTCGCATCACTCGACCGCTGCAGAAAAGCGGAGGGGTGTCTCTCAGATACCGATCCACGTGGTTTACATTGCGCCACACGGTGGTTCCGTGACGGCGGAACCGCCACGGACGGTCCGTATGACGACCCATTCGTCCCCCGAGTGGAGCAGTCGTGCGGGAAGGAGCTCGATGGACGCCCGCCACGCCCGGTCCGGCGGAGGTTTCGTGATCAACCGGACCCGTGTGCTCGCCGCCGCCACCGCGCTCGTCGGTGTGGTCGGCATCGGTGCGGTCGCCTGCACGGCGGCCGAGTCGGACAAGCCGCGCACCGCGACGGTGGAGCGCGCGACGTTGACGACCGGGGTCTCCGCCCCGGGTGCGCTGACCGCGATCACCGAGCAGAACCTCGGGTTCCCCAAGGGGGGGCAGCTCACCTCCGTGCTGGTCAAGGTGGGCGATCGGGTGGAGGCCGGGCAGGTGCTGGCCACCGTCGACGACTTCGCGGCGAAGCAGGTGCTCAAGCAGCAGGAGGCCCAGCTCGCCGCGCAGGAGGCGGCGCTGGCGCGGATCACGGACTCGCCCGCGGTGTCCGGCGCGGAGAACACCCTCGCGCAGGCCCAGCAGATCCTCGAGGCGACCGAGGACTCCGTCGAGGCGATGCTGGAGGCCGACGACGTCTCGATCGGCGCCGCCGAGCGCCAGCTGTCCGCCGACAAGAACGCGCTGCGCCAGGCCGAGGCCAAGGCGGCGGCCAGCTGCGGGTCAGGACGATCCAGCGCGTCGTACGACGACGCTGACGACGACGACACCGGGTGGCCGCGCCGCTCGACGTCGCTCTTGACCAGCCCCAGCTGCACTGCCGACCAGCAGGCAGTAGCGGCTGCGAAGCAGCAGGTCGCCGCGTCGAAGGCCGCGCTGGAGCAGGCCGAGCAGAAGCGCGAGATCGATGAGGCCAACGGCCGGGTGCAGATCGAGAACGCTCGACAGGCCGTGGTGAGTGCGCAGAACAACCTCGACTCGACCTCCGCGGACCGCCCGCACAGCATCGATCAGCAGGCCGCGCTCGTCGCCGCCGCCCGGGCGGCGGTCGAGCAGGCCCGCCGCGACGTGGAGAACTGCACGCTGCGCGCCCCGGTCGCGGGCACTGTGGCCGTGATCAACGGCACCGTCGGCGAATACCTGGCACCCAGCACCGGCACGAGCGCGCTGGCGCCCGGCAGCGACGCCCCGATCCCCGGGGCGGGCGGCGCGACCGGCGGCGGGGCCGCAGCGGCGGCCACCGGGGTGTCCGCGAACCGGCCGGGCGGCACCCAGTTCATCGTGCTCAGCGACGTCGACCAGTTCCAGGTCGTGGTGCCGTTCAACGAGTCCGACGCCGTGCAGATCCAGCCCGGCCAGCGGGCCGACGTCACCTTCGACGCGATCCCCGACCTGACCGCGCCCGGCTCGGTGCTCTCGGTGGCGCCGGTGGCCACCTCGATCGGCGGTGTGATCAGTTACTACGCGACGATCACGCTGAACAGCGACGATCCGCGGCTGAAGAGCGGCCTGACGGCCACTGCCAACGTCATCACCGGCGAGACGGAGGACGTGCTGACGGTGCCGTCGTCGGCGGTGCGCAACGTGGACGGCCGCAGCGTCGTCACCGTGCTCGGCCCGAACGGCCCGGCGGACGTGCCGTTCCAGCCCGGCCAGGTGGGGCTGGACCGCACCGAGGTCGTGTCCGGGTTGCAGGAGGGGCAGCAGGTGCTGCTCCCGGTGGGGCAGTAGGAGAGGGGTCGCGGTATGGCTGGGGGAGCGGCCGGGGGATCGGTCGAGGCGGCGCCGGTCGAAGGGGGCGCACCCGCGCGCCGCCCGCTCAAGCGGTCGACCCGCATCGCACTGATCGTGATCAGCGTCGTCGCGGTGATCACGACGATCGTGCTGGTCGCGGTCTACGTCGTCGAGGCGGGTCGGTACGTCAGCACCGACAACGCCCAGATCGACGGCGACCAGATCGTCGTGAACGCGCCCACCAGCGGTACCCTCGTCGACTGGCAGGCCACCCAGGGCCGAGTGATCAAGAAGGACCAGATCGTCGGCCGGATCCGCGTCCAGGGCGGGTTCGTGCAACCGCAGCAGGCCATCCGAGCGCCCGGCACCGCGACCGTCGTCGTCGACAACGGGGTGGAGGGCGCGTTCGTGGCGGCCGGCACCCAGCTCGCCATCGCCTACGACTTCTCGAAGATCTACGTGACCGCCCGCGTCGACGAGACCGACATCGACGACGTGCGCATCGGCCAGCTCGTCGACATCACCGTCGACGCGTTCCCCGGCGAGAAGTTCACCGGCACCGTGCGCGAGGTGCAGGGTGGAGCGGCCGGGATCTTCTCCGCGTTCCCGCAGTCCAACACCTCGGGCAACTTCCAGAAGGTCACCCAGGTGATCCCGGTCAAGATCGCGATCTCGGACACCAAGGGGCTCGCGCTGGTGCCGGGCATGAACGTCACGGTGCGGATCCACAAGGATTGAGTCCGCAGGCGACGGGCCGCGGTGTAGAACTCTCCGCATGCGCCACGATCTCTCGATCACCACCCCCGACGGCACCTGCCCGGCCACGCTGCACACCCCCGAGGGCAGCGGACCGTGGCCGGGCGTGATCCTCTTCCCCGACGCGGGCGGCGCCCGCCCGACGATGGCGGAGATGGCCGACCACCTCGCCGGCATGGGCTACGCGGTCCTGCTCCCCGACGTCTACTACCGCCACGGCGACTGGGCGCCCTTCGACATGAAGACCGCGTTCTCCGACGAGGCTGAGCGGGCCCGCCTGTTCTCGATGCTGAAGTCGCTGACCAACGAGATGGTCGTCGCCGACACCGAGGCGTTCATCGAGGCGCTGCACGCCCGGCCCGAGGTGACGGACGGGCCGATCGGCACCACCGGGTACTGCATGGGAGGGCGGATCTCGCTCACCGTCGCCGGCCACCTCGGCGACAAGATCGGCGCGGCGGCGTCGTTCCACGGCGGCGGGCTCGCCGACCCGGACAACCCCAACAGCCCCCACCTGCGCGCGGACAAGATCACCGCGACCGTCTACGTCGCCGGCGCGGAGAACGACAACTCCTACACCCCGGAGCAGGCGGAGCTGCTGGAGCAGGCGCTCACCGACGCCGGGGTGCCGCACACGCTGGAGTTCTACCCGGCGCTGCACGGGTTCGCCGTGCCGGACAACCCGACCTACGACCCGGAGGCGCAGAAGCGGCACTGGGCCGCGCTGGAGCAGCTGTACGCGACCACGCTGCGCTGATCCGCCGGCCGAGTCAGTCCAGCAGGTCGAGGACCTGGGGCAGGGCGGCGATGCGCGGCCCGTCCCAGGTCTCGTGCCGGCCGTAGACCACACCGTGCTGCTCGCCCGGCACGGCGAGGTGCACCGCGTGCATCCCGACGGCCCGGGCCCCGGGCAGCTCGTTGCTGCCGCCGTCGCCGACGTAGAGGCAGTCCGCCGGGTCCACGTCGAGCGCGGCGCAGCAGGCGGTGAAGATCCGCGGGTCCGGCTTGCGGACGCCGTGGACGAACGAGAACACCGGGGCGTCGACGAGCGGGGCGATCGGCAGCTGCGGGTAGTAGGCGGGCAGCTCGGCGCTGCAGTCGCTGACCAGCCCCACGGCGAGCCCGCGGGCCCGCACGGCGGTGAGCACCGCAACCGCCTCGGGCCGCGGCTGGCCGAACCGCCGCTCCGCCGACAGCCGCACCCGCGCCGCCTCCCGCAGCGCGGCCGGGTCCGGCTCGACCCCCAGGCGCCGGGCGAGCCACGCGAGCGACCCCTCGATCGACCCGCCCGCACCGCGGAACCGCTCGTCGACGGTGGCGGTCAGCTCCGCGTCGAACACGTGCGGATCGATCCCGAGCGCCGCCGCCTGCGCCGCTCGGGCGGCGAGCTGCTGCGCGCCCGTGCGGCCGGGGGTGAGCGTGCCGTAGAAGTCGAAGACGATCGCCCGGAACCTGGCCACGCACCCCATCCTCCCTGCCGGGCAAGACCTCAGGCGCTCGACCCGACGTACGCGGCGAGCACGAGCATCAGAGCGCCGGAGACGACCGCGGTGATCCGGCGGGCCGACCGTGAGTGCGCGAGCCGGCCCAGCGCCGCCCCGGCCCCGGCGAGGAGCAGCTGCCAGCTCGCCGAAGCGGTGAACGCGGCGGCCACGAACACCGCGGCCGCCGCGCCCGCCGGCCGGTCCGGCAGGCCGACCACGAGCGCGGCGAAGTAGATCAGCGTCGCCGGGTTCACGGCGGTGAGCCCGACCAGTGCGGCGTAGGTGCGCCCCGGTGCGGCCGCCGGAACGTGTGCCACCGCGCCGGACGGCCGCAGCCCCGCCGCGATCGCGCGGACCGCGAGCAGCACGAGCACGATCGTCGAGGCCCACCGCAGCACCGGCATCGCGGGCGCGAGCAGCTCGGCCACCGCCGCCCCGCCCAGCACGGCGACCAGGGCGAAGACCCCGTCGGTAGTGGCGACGCCCAGGGCCGCGGCCACCCCCGTCCGCCACGGCGATCGGGCCGACAGCTGGATGAGGTAGGTGCCGACCGCGCCGATCGGCACCGCGATCCCGTACCCGGCGAGCACCCCGGCGACGAGCGCCGGGACCAGCTCGGCGGTCACGGCCGCGGAGGGGCGACCACCACCGGGGCCGGCTGCTGCTGCGACGCCGACGCGGCGTCGACGGGCAGCGGGCAGCAGCGGTTGCAGATCACGGCTCCAGCATCGCCGGACGCGCAGCGGCGGGCAACGCAGTTCCGCGCGGCGTCGGTCACGCGTGCTCGGGGCCGGTCCGCCGGACGTCGAGCAGGACCCGCCCGACCCGGCCACCCCGCTCCACCGCCTCGTGCGCCTCGGCGATGCGGTCCAGCGGGTACACCTGCGCGACGGGGTGGGTGAGGGCCCCGGACGCCAGCCACCGGGTCACGTCCCGCACCGCAGCCTCCCGGGCCTGTGGCGGCATGGTGAACACCAGCACCGTGCGGATCACCACGCCTTTGCGCATCAGCGGGTAGAACGGCAGCCGAGGCTGGGGCTCGGCGTCCGACCCGTACGTCGCGATGGTGCCACCGGGTGCGATCAGTGCCGAGGTCAGCGGCAGGTTGGCGCCGAACGCGACGTCGACGATCCTTGCGACGCCGCCCGGTCCGGCGAGCGAAGCGATGGTCTGCGCCGCCATCGGGTCGCGGTGGTCGACGACGTGGTGCGCCCCGGCTTCCCGGGCCGATCGCCGCTTCTCCGGCGTGCTGGCCGTCGCGATCACGGTCGCCCCGGCGAGCGCCGCGAACTGCACCGCGTACCGACCGACCGCCCCGGCACCGCCGGTGACGAGGACGGTCCGGCCGTCGACCGGGCCGTCGGCGAACACGCACCGGTGCGCCGTCAGCGCGGGCACCCCGAGGCAGGCCCCGATCTCGAACGGCACCCCGTCCGGCAGCGGCACGGCCTGCTCGGCGGGCACCGTCACGTACTCGGCAGCGGTGCCGAAGGGCCTGCCGAACGCCGCGCCGTGCACCCACACCCGCTCCCCGATCCGCGCCGGGGCGACACCGGCACCGGTCGCGTCGATCGTCCCGGCGCCGTCGTCGCCCGGGATCACCAGCGGATCCTCCATGACGCGGTCACCGGCGCCGGCCCGCCGCTTCACGTCGCGCGGATTGATCCCGGCCACGGCCAGGCGCACCCGCACCTCTCCGGGTGCGGGGACCGGCTCGGGCCGGTCCCCGACGACGAGCACCTCGGCGGCCGGTCCGGTCCGCTCGTACCAGGCCGCCCGCATCACGCGACGGCGGCGACGTACTTGCCGACGCCCCGACCCTCGGCCAGCAGCTGGTGGACGGCCGGGACCTCGGTCAGCCCGTCGACGACGGTCACGGCCGGCCGCAACCGGCCGGCCGCGACCAGCTCGAGCACCCGGCGCAGCGCGGCCGCCGTCTTCTGCGGTGCGCCGGCCTCGAGCCGGCTGATGCTGAACCCGGCGATCGCCACGTTCCCGGCGATGAGCCGGCCGAGGCCGGGCAGCGGCCCGGGGGCGGTGCCGCCGGGGTTGCCGAACAGCGCGATCCGGGCACCCGCGGCCGTCACGCCGAGATCGAGATCGATCATGCTCGTGCCCTGCGGGTCGAGCACCACGTCGATCCTGCGCCCGACCGTGGCCAGCACCTTGTCCGCCGTCGCCTCGGCGCGCGGCAGGACGGCGTCCCACCCGGCGGCGAGCGCGTCCGCCACCTTCTCCGGCCGGCCGACGGTGCCGATCGCCGGCACCCCGCCCGCGTCGCGGACCAGCTGGGCCACAGCGCTGCCGATGCCGCCCGCGGCGGAGTGCATCAGCACAGCCTCGCCCGGCTGGACCCGCGTGACCGAGTCGACCAGCAGGAGGGCGCTGGACAGCATCAGCGGGGCCGCGGCCGCCACGTGGGCCGGTACCCCGTCCGGGATCGGGACGACGGACGCGGCCTGCGCGACCGCGACCTCGGCGAACCCGCCACCGCGGGTGAACGCCGCCACCGCCTGCCCCGGGACGAGCCCGGTGACCCCGGGCCCGGTCTCGCGGACCCGGCCGGCCACCTCCAGCCCAGCGACGTACGGCCAGGCCGGCACATACCCGGGATCGCCTCGGCGGGCCATGACGTCGAGGAAGTTGACGCCGGCGTGGGTGACCTCGATCGACACCTCGCCGTCGGCCGGCCGGGGCACGGGCACCTCCGCGAGGGCGGTCCGCTCGGGCCCGGGGGCGGGTCCGCTCATGACGAGCGCACGCATGTGGCTCCTCGGTCGTCGGGTGCTGCCTCCTCGGCGGAGTCCGCGACGGGGGTGACCGGGCCGGGGATCACGTCCCCGGTGATCCGGCCGATGTAGCGGCCCCCGTCGAGCACGCCCGGATCGTCGTGCGCGGGCATGACGAACCGGTACCGGCGGGCGTGCTTGACCGCGCCGATCTCCTGCAGCACCGATGTCGTGAAGTTGTTGGTCAGTCCCGGGTCTGTCGGGACGAGGTAGGTCGGCTGCACCCCGGCGACGGCCCCCTCCCGCGGCGGGCGGTGCAGGGAGCCCTCCACGTCGTAGAGCAGGTCGCCGCACAGGTACGCCTCACCCTCGGCGGTCTCGACGACGATCCCGATCGACCCGGGGGTGTGCCCGCCGGAGAGCCGGCAGCTGATGCCGGGGAACAGCTGCTCCGGCCCGGAGGTCTCCAGGTCCAGGAAGACCAGCGAGCCCGGGTGGTAGACCCGCTCGATGAGGTGGTGCAGGTCGTCCTTCGCGTAGGCCCGGCCCTGGATGCCGCTGCACGCCCCGGCGAGCTCGCTGCGGTTGACCACGACGGGGACGTGCATCGGCACCTTGTCCAGGTGGCCCGCGTGGTCGCGGTGCAGGTGCGTCATGAGCACGCAGGCCAGGTCGCCGGCCTCCAGTCCGTGCGCGGCCAGCTGCTCGTGGAAGCCCTGACCCGGGGCGACCGTGCCGCCCATCCCGAGCACGGACGGATCGCGGTAGCCGGCGTCGACGAGGATCGGGCCGTCCGGGCCCATGAGCAGGAACCCCTGGGCGGGGACCTCGATGATCCGGCCCGGTGCGGTGCCGCGCACGCGCATCGCCGCGTCGATGCGCACCGATCCGAAGTTCAGTCGGTGGATCTCGTACACGCTCGCCTCCTACTTCGCCGCCCGGGCGGCGTACCGCCGCCACGCATCGCCGATCGCCTGCCGGATCGCCCCGTTGCCGTGGCCGAGGTAAGCGGTCTCGATCTCCGCGAGCAGCGGGGTGATGTCCGCGCTGAAGTCCACACCGGTCAGCAGCTCGGCGAGCCAGCGCCGCACGAGCCCGGTGGCGGCGGTCGAGTCGACCTCGGTGACGACGTGGGTCTCCCGGTCGATCCGCAGGCTGATCGCGAGGTGTTCCTGGACGGCGTGGGCGGCGGCGCCGGCCGCGACCCGCGCGTAGCCGATCACGATGATGCTGTCGCGTTTCGCCACCGGCGCAGTGTCCCAGTGCACCGGTTGCACCTCGGCGACGATCATGGCGCGGTCACCGCCTTCTCCGCTGCGGGAGTGGTCGTGACCCGCACCAGGCTCAGGCAGAGCGCGGCGAGCACCATCGAGACGATCATCGCCACCAGCACGGGCTCGAACGACCCCGTGGCCTGCAGCAGCCCACCGATCACGACGGGCCCGACGAACCCGGCGATCTGGGTGCCCATGTTGATGAAGCCGAGCCACATCCCGACCTCGTGCGGCGCGACCACGTCCATCGGCACCGACCAGAACGGGCCGAGGCCGGAGTAGAGGAAGAATCCCGCGAGCGTGAGGGCGATGCCGGCGAGGGTGATCGACGGCGCGAGCACGGTGCCCACGATGCACACCGCGGTCACCAGGTACCCGACGGCGATGAACCGCCGCCGCACGTGGTTGAACCAGCGCTGGCACACCGCGGCGCCGACGAGCAGGCCGACGGTGCCCGCCACGTACGGAGTCGTGGAGAGCACACCGGCGTGGGCGAGCTCCAGCCCGCGGTAGGTGATCAGGTAGGTGGGCAGCCAGCTCATCAGCCCGTAGAGGACGAAGCCGAAGAAGAAGAACGCGGCGAACGTCAGGTAGATGTGCGGCACCCACCACGAGCGGCGCCCGGTGGAGGGCGGCGGGGGAGCGGTGCGGATCGTGAGGTCGGCGTGCTCGGGGCTGTCGCGCAGGTACCGCACGACCAGCACCACGGCGAGCACCCCGGGCAGCGCCGTCAGGAAGAACACCCACCGCCACCCGAGCTCGGACACCAGCGGCAGCGCGATCGACGGGGCGAGCGCAGGACCGAGCGTGAGCGCGGTGAGCATCAGCGCGAGCGGCAGGGACCGCCGCCCGTGCGGGAACCAGTTCGACAGCATCCGCCACAGCGGCGGCGGATGGAAACCCTCGCCCGCGCCCATGAGGAACCGGACGGCGAGCAGGACGAGCAGGTTCCAGGCCGCACCCGTCAGGATGCTGAACAGCGTCCACCACGCGATCGCGATCAGGATGATGCGGCGCTGCCCGAAGCGGTCCGACAGGTACCCGGCGGGTACCTGCACGAGGGTGTAGCTCAGCAGGAGCGCCCCGGAGACCAGCCCCATCTCCGCCGGGGTGAGCGCGAGGTCGGCGGACAGGAACGGCAGCGCCGCCGCGATGGCGACGCGGTCGAAGTAGGAGACCAGCAGGGTGAACCAGAGCACCGCGAGGATCACCCAGCGGTACGTCGCGGGGTTGCGCGCGCCGTTGCGTCGCATGACGGCTACTCCGCGAGCTTCTCGGCGACGCCGGGATCGAACGTCGAGTCCTCCGGCAGGAACTCGGTGACCGGGGAGCCGAGGAACTCCTGCGGTTCGCCGTCGTCGAACAGGCCGACGGCGAACCCGGAGATCAACCGGTCGTGCTGCATCCCGGGGGTGTGGACCTCGACGAGCGTGCAGGGCACGTCGGACTTGTTCCAGGACCAGTGGATCTTCCCCGGGGGGATCCGCAGGAAGTCGCCGGTCCGCATGTGGAACGCGCGGTCCTCGACGAACACCCACAGCTCGCCGGACTGCAGCCAGTTCAGCTGCTCGCAGTCGTGTGTGTGGGGCCGGGAGTGGTAGCCGGCGGGCCGCGTCGCGATCATGAGCGACGAGCTGCCGCCGTAGACGGCCTTGGTGCGGAACGAGGCGGAACCCATGTCGGCGACGTCCTCGGGAACGGACGCGCCGGAAGCGTGGATGGACATCGCACTCCGTGCGCATGCTGCGCGGTAGACGGTGGCGCGACTGCGACACCAGCCCAGGGAGTGGACGCGACCACGGTGTGCGGCGGGGGAGCCGTTCGCTCTCGCGGCGCTGCACCGTCGACGTCGACTGTGTGGCGACGCGGAACGTTAGGCGATGCCACCGCCGTTCCGCAACGCCCTGGGCGGGTGTTCCGTTTCGCCCCTCCGGAACGAGTCAGGGACGCGCGGGTCGCCACCCGGCCTCCCGCGACCCGATCCCGGAGGCGATGATGACGCTGACTCCGCCGGCGACCCGGCCGTTCTTCTCCGATCCCGACTTCGACTTCGAGTTCCGCTGCGCGCTCGGCGACACCGCCGGAGGCGTGGGCGATCCCGGCCTGTGGCTGGCCACGGCGGCCCGCATCAGTGACGGCGACCGGTCGAGCTGGTTCGACGCGTGGAGCGCGCGGGCGGACGAGCTCGCCGAGCTGGCCGGGTCGCTCACCGACGACGCGTCGGCGGCGTGGACGTGGCTGGCCGCGTCGGCGGCGTACTCGAGAGCGCTCGGTGCGGTCGACGGGCTGCCCGCCGAGCGCGCCGACGCCGTGCTGCTGCCGACGTTCCGGGCGGGCCGCCGCGCGTGGGACGCGATGATCGACCGGTCCCGCGGCCGGCACGTGCGCGTCGACGTGCCCGGTGACGGCATCACGATGCCGGGCTACCTGCTGCGCCCGGCCGCCGACGGACGGCCGCGGCCCACGCTCGTGATCACCAACGGCAGCGACGGGGCGTTGCCCGCGCTGTGGGCCGGGGCGGGGGCGGCGGCGCTGGCGCGCGGCTGGAACGCGTTCGTCTACGACGGGCCCGGGCAGCAGTCGATGCTGTTCGAGCACGGCACGGCGTTCCGGCCGGACTGGGAGGCCGTGCTCACCCCGGTCGTCGACGCGGTGGCGGCCCGGCCGGACGTCGACGCGGACGCGCTGACCGCGTACGGGATCAGCCAGGCCGGTTACTGGTTGCCGCGCGCGCTCGCGTTCGAGCACCGCTTCAAGGCGGCCGTGGCCGATCCGGGGGTCGTCGACGTCTCCGCGTCGTGGTTGTCCTACCTGCCGCCGGAGATGATCCAGCTGCTCGACAGCGGGCAGAAGGAGCTGTTCGACCAGTACCTGGCGCAGGCCTCACCGGACCCGGACGCCGAGCGCACCTTCGCGTTCCGCGCCCGCCCGTACGGGATGGACGATCCGTTCGACCTGTTCACCGAGGTGCGCCGCTACCAGCTGCGTGAGGTGGCCGGTCGGATCAGGACCCCGCTGCTGATCACCGACCCGGAGGGGGAGCAGTTCTGGCCGGGGCAGTCGGGCGCGCTCGCGGCCCTCCTGACCTGCCCGCACGAGGTCGTCGAGTTCACCGCGGCCGACGGGGCGGACCTGCACTGCCAGCCGCTGGCCCGCGGGCTCACGCAGGCCAGGATGTTCGGCTGGCTCTCCGAGCACCTCCGCTGAGCCTCCACGGACGCTCAGCGCGCCAGCGCGGCGTAGCGCCCGCCGCGGGCGACCAGGTCGTCGTGGGCGCCGCGCTCGACGACGCGGCCGTGGTCGAGCACGACGATCTGGTCGGCGTCGCGCACGGTCGAGAGCCGGTGCGCGATGGTGATCGTGGTGCGGCCGCGGGAGAGCTCGTCGAGGGCCCGCTGCACGGCGCGCTCGGTCTCGGTGTCGAGCGCGCTGGTGGCCTCGTCCAGCACGAGCACCCGCGGGTCGCGCAGCAGCGTGCGCGCGATCGCGATGCGCTGCTTCTCGCCGCCGGAGAACCGGTGACCGCGGGAGCCGACGATCGTGTCGTAGCCGTCGGGCAGGCTCACGATCAGGTCGTGGATCTGCGCGGCTCGTGCGGCGGCCTCGATCTCGGCGTCGGTCGCGTCCGGGCGGGCGTAGCGCAGGTTCTCCCGGACGGTCGTGTGCAGCAGGTAGGTCTCCTGGCTGACCACGCCGACGATCGCGGCGAGATCGGCGAAGGCGAGATCACGCAGGTCGATGCCGTCGATGGTGACCCGGCCCGCCGTCGGGTCGTGCAGCCGGGCGACGAGCGCGGCCAGTGTGCTCTTGCCGGAGCCGGTCTCGCCGACGATCGCGAGGTGGGAGCCCGCGGGCACGGTCAGGGAAACGCCGGCGAGCGCGGCGGTCGGGCTGTCCGGGTAGGCGAACGTGACGTCCTCGAGGCGGACCTCGCCGCGCACCGCGGCCGGGTCGACCCGCACGGGGTGCTCCGGCTCGGCCACGTCGACCGGCAGGTCGAGGTACTCGAAGATCCGCTGGAACAGCGCCAGCGAGCTGACGACGGACACACCGACGTCGAGCAGCGCGGTGAGCGGGCGGAACAGGCCGGACTGCAGCGCGGTGAACGCGACCAGGGTGCCGATCGACATCGCACCCTCGGCGATGGGCAGGCCGGCGACCAGGTAGATCACCGCGGGGATCGCGGCGAAGACGATGCTGGTGGTGGCCATGCGCCACCGGCCGGCGAGCTGGGCGCGCAGCTCCAGGTCGGCCAGCCGTTGCGACGAGGTGGTGAACCGGTCGACGAGCGCGGCGGAGGAACCCGTGGTCTTCGCCAGGGTGGCGCCGTTGACAGACAGGCTCTCCTCGATCGTCACCGAGAGTTCGGCGAGCTCGCGCTGCTGCTGGGCCGTGACGGCCCGGCGGATGCGGGCCACGCGCCGCGACAGCCAGATCGACGGCGGGATCACCACCAGCGAGATCAGCGTGAGCTGCCAGGACAGCGCCACCATCGCGACCAGCGTGGCGATCACGGTGGTCAGGTTGGCAGCGAGCGAGGTGGCGGTGGAGGTGACCACGCCCTGCATGCCGCCGATGTCGTTGGTGATGCGGCTCTGCACCTCGCCGGTGCGGGTGCGGGTGAAGAACGCGATCGACTGCCGCTGCAGGTGGGCGAAGACGTCGGTGCGCAGCCGGTGCATGACCTCCTGGCCGATCCGGGTGGAGATCCAGGTCTGCAGCACCCCCAGCGCCGCTGTGACGGCGGCGACCGCGACCATGCCTGCGGTGAGCCAGGCCAGGAGCGGCAGGTCGCCGTGGGGGAGGGCGTCGTCGATGACCGCCCGGAGCAGGAACGGCGAGGCCATCCCGAGGACGGACGAGGCGACGATGATCGTGACGACGACGGCGAGCGGCCCCCGGTGGGGGTGGAAGAGCGCGCCGATGCGCCACAGCGACACATCGCGGGCCTGCTGCTTCTCGGCCGCGGTCACGGCGCGACGGCCGGGGCCGCCGTCGTGGCGGGGACGGTTATCGGGGGGAACGAGCACGGATGATGCGTGGTCCACGGAGGGCTCCTGTCTCTCGCAGATTTACTGAGGTAACCTCACTATGAGGTAGCAACAGCATCTGCGCGAGAGGAATTCCATGGGAGAGGACGAGAGTTCCGCCATACCCGAGGAGTCGGCCGGATCGACGGCCGGATCGACGCTGTCGGACCTGTTCCGCTCCGTGGCCCGCCGACTCCGGCGCGCCACCGCCGAGGCGCTGGCCCCGTACGACATCACGCCCTCGCAGGCCCGGGCGCTCGGCGTCCTGCGCCGCGACGGGGACATGCGCGCCGGGGCGCTCGCTGCGCGGCTCGGCATCGCTGCGCGCTCGGCCACCGACGTCCTCGACGCGCTGGCAGCCCGCGGCTGGGCCGAGCGCGTGCCCGATCCGGCCGACCGGCGGGCGACCGTCGTGCGGCTCACCCCGGCCGGCCGGGAGCTGGGCGAGGCGATCCGGGCGGCACGAGCCGCGGAGGCGGAGTCGTTCTTCGCCGGTCTCGACGAGGCCGACCGGGCCGAGCTGCGGCGGATCCTCCTGCTGCTCGCCGGGTAGGGCCCGGTCGGCACCCAGATCGGCGTCCAGAGTCAGCGCCGAAGGCCAGCGCCGAGGTCAGCGAGTGGGCCGAAGAACGTGCGCAGGTCCGCGACCAGTTCGTCCGGCAGTTCCATGGCCGGGAAGTGGCCGCCGCGTTCGTACTCGCTCCAGTGNGCGCCCGGCGGGGCGGGCACCAGGCGGCCCACGGTCTCGTCGGCGCCGAACACCGCGAACCCCTGCGGACCGGCTCGGCGTCACCACCCGGACCGTGCACCACGACGGGGAACGGCTGCGCGAGCTGGGGCACCCGATCGCGGCCCGGCCCGGGGTGACCGGCGGCTACCGGCTCGGTGCCGGTGCCACCCTCCCGCCGCTGCTGCTCGACGACGACGAGGCGGGCGCGGTCGCGATCGGCCTGCGCGCCGCGGCCACCGGTCGGTCACGGGGATCGAGGAGACGTCGGTCCGGGCACTGACCGAGCTGCAGCAGATCCTGCCGTCCCGGCTGCGCCACCGGATCGGCGCGTCCGGCACGCACCTGCTGGCGATGACCTCGCCCACGGCCGGGGCGCCGCCGCAGGTCGATCCGGACCTGTTGACGGCAGCCGCTGCGGCCTGCCGGGACCACGAGCGGCTGCGGTTCGGCTACCGCACCCACTCCGGCGCGACGGCGCGGCGGGAGATCGAGCCGTACCGCCTGCTGCACGGCGGGCGGCGCTGGTACCTCGTCGGCTGGGACGTGGAGCGCGACGACTGGCGCACGTTCCGCGTCGACCGCATGGCGCTGCGCACCCCGAAACGGGCCGCGGTTCGTCCCCCGGCAGCTGCCGGCCGACCGCGAGGTCGTCGACCGGACCGCCCGCGGCATCGGCGAGGCGACTTGGCAGTACCGCGCCCGGGTGATCCGTGCACGCGCCGGCCGAGCACGTCCGCCGCCGGATGCCGATCCGGTCCGACGTCGAGCCGCTCGGCGAGGACCGCTGCGTGTTCCGGCCCGGCTCGGACTCGCCGCGGATGCTCGCGCACCACCTCGGCCTGCTCGACGCCGACTTCGAGGTCGTCGACGCGCCCGAGCTGGCCGCGCGCTACCGCCGGGCCGCGGATCGCTCCCGACCGGCGGGACCGTCTCACCAGGCGTGAGTAACCCCCTGCGGCGCGTGGCCGAGTGCTTCGGGGCGAGCCATCGCGGCTCCGTTCCCCGAACCCTCGAAGGAGCTCCCCGAACCATGTCCGCACCTGCCCGGATCGGGCCCGTGCCCGTGAACCGCTGGACCGTCGGCAGCGCGATCGCCGTCGTCGTCGTGATGATGTTCGGCTCGTGCGGGGCGTCGGAGCCCGACGGGACCCCGGCCCAGCTCGCGGCTCCGGTCCCGACGAGCGTGCCGACCACCTCGCCGTACCTGCGCCCGACCCCGTCACCGACGCCTGCTCCGGTCCTCGTGGCGCCGACCTCGGCACCGGCCCGCGCGACCACCCGAGCAGTCCCGACGACCACGAAGGCACCGGCCACGCGCGCCGTTCCGCTGGTCGATCCCAACGCGAGCAGCTCCGGCAGCTCGAGCAGCCGCAGCGGCAGTTCGGGCAGCTCCGGCGGGAGCAGCAGCGGCGGCGGATCGGTGCGCTACAAGAACTGCGCCGAGGCGCGGGCCGCGGGTGCGGCGCCGATCCGCCGCGGCCAGCCGGGCTACGCGAGCCACCTGGACCGCGACAACGACGGCGTGGCCTGCGAGTGACCGTCAGCGCGGCTCGGGCAGCGACGGGTCGATCCGCTCGCGGCAGCCGACGCACCCGGCCGGGCACCCGTCGCACCCGACAGCGGCGGAGCCGGACGGAGAGTGGCCGATGCTCCACAGGTAGGCCGCGAGCACGAACGTGAGCGAGAACGGGGCCGACAACCACGAGCCGGCCCACCCGGCGAGGATCATCAGGAGCGCGGAGACCGCAACGGCGTGGCCGTACCGACGAGCGAACGGATGACGCTGCGAAGCGTGGTGCATGTCACCCATTCGAGCCGATTCCCGAGCGTGTCCGGCGGCGGGGTCGACACTACCCGTCACCGCGTGATGACGGCCGGTCGTCGGTGGGCCGCCGGGAAGATCGACACGCTCGGTATCGGTCCGATCGCGCGACGAACGGGCGAGCGGTCAGGCCCGGCCCGCGCGCACGCCGCTGAGGTCCACCCGGAACTGCATCGCGCGGTACGGCCAGTTGGTCGCCGTGTTCCACTGGCTCACCACGAGGTGCAGATCGGCCAGCGTGGAGCCGGGCAGCGGGTAGCCGCCGTACAGCTGCGCGACCCGGCCGGCCGCGTGGTCCTCCTCGCCCCAGTCGCAGCCCTCCAGCACCGTCACGCACGGCGCGGTGTGCAGGTCGGCGACGGGCCCGTCGAGCAGCCGCACGTCGATGCGGTAGTTGGCCTCGTCGAAGGCGGTGAGCACCCAGGCGCCGTCGGCGAGCCTGCGCAGCCCCAGCTCGCCGAACCTGCCGGGCAGCGCCTCGGTCGGCGGCCGGTCCCAGCCCCACGTGCTCCCGTCGAAGCCCCAGGTCTGCCAGGCGTCCCGGTCGAGGAGGCGATCCTGCGGCACCCGGGACAGCACGAGCCCGTGGGCCCGCTGGAACCCGGTCGTGTACGCGTAGACGTAGCCGTCGCCGCCGCGTTCCCAGGTGAGCATCTGGAAGAGCCCGCCGAGGTGGTCGGCGGGCCAGCGCACGCCGGTCGGCCGCCAGGTGCGTCCGTCGTCGGCGGAGCGGTGGATCTCCGTCCAGTGCACGTTGCCCAGCTGCCGGCACACCATGACGTGCAGGAACATCTCGTCGCCGAGGGTGATCACGTCCGTCGGCAGCACGGTCGTGACCCGCCGCCAGCGCATCCCGCGGTGCCGCCGGACGCCGTGGTGGAGGTACCGCACGATCTGGCGGGCGTACTCGCCGCGGCC
>Ga0065720_1000290_pt1 | contig 30439 bp, 37 predicted proteins | sample Thericmetagenome_FD_59107 | JGI IMG/M metagenome (GOLD analysis project Ga0065720, IMG submission 59107) | Thermophilic microbial communities from the Joint Bioenergy Institute, California, USA of rice/straw/compost enrichment - eDNA_2 v2... | ecosystem: Engineered > Solid waste > Grass >... | reverse complement strand
GTCCGCAAGTGGGCTTTTGTGTGTCCTCTCTCTGTTTCCTTTCAGGGGTGATCCTTCCTTCCCTCCCGCCCTCGCCCGCCCGGTTGGTTCGCCGGGCGGGCTCTGGATCTACCGACGGTCGGGGGCAGGTGACTGGAGCGCCTGCCATCGGAGGTTCGAGTCCTCCTAGATCCCCGTAGCGCATGCCAGCGGCGCCGTGACTGAAACGAGCTGGCACTTTGGAAGGCAGCGCCATGGTGGCAAACCGGCCTCGAAAGCCGGGCTAGGCNCGAGCCTAGAGGTTCGATTCCTCTGCCTTCCTCTGTCCCTGTCACCGATGAACTGGAGCCCATGTCTGGTCAGCACGGAGAGGCACCCATGGGACGCACGGGCGTGGAGTTGTTCACCGGCGGGGGAGGCCTCGCGATGGCGGTCCACCGCGCGGGGTTCCGCCCGCTGCTGTTCAACGAGTTCGCCAAATGGGCGTGCGAGACCCTGGCTCTCAACGGGGCCGAGGTCGTGGAGGACCTGGAGAAGCTCCGCATCCCCTTCCCCGGCGATCCTTCGGCCTCTGGTGGCCGGTGACGTGCGGGAGGTCGATTTCGGTTATCTGCTCGGCGAGGTGGACGTCCTCGCGGGTGGCCCTCCTTGCCAGCCGTTCAGTCTCGGGGGCGTGGCCAAGGGAGACGAGGACGAGCGGAACATGTTCCCCGAGATGTTCCGCGCCATCCGCCAGATGCGGCCGAAGGCGGTCATCTGCGAGAACGTCCGGGGCCTGCTACGCCCATCGTTCAAGCCCTACTTCGACTACATCCTGCGGGAACTGGAACTTCCCTTCGAGACCAGGAGGGAAGGCGCGACCTGGCGAGAGCATGACGAGTGGCTACGGCGGCGCCTGGACCAGGACGACGTTCCCGCCGAGGACCGCTATCGGGTGATCATGACGCCGGTGAACGCGGCCGACTACGGTGTACCGCAGGTCAGGAACCGCGTTATCATCGTGGCGTTCCGCGCGGACCTGAACGCCGACCTGGGCCTGTTCAAGCGGCTCATCACCCCCGAGCACTCAGAGACCGCGCTCATCCGCTCCATAGCCGATGGCAGCTATTGGGAGCGTCACCCGCAGGTGCCCACCAAGGCGCGGGACCGAGTCATGGCCAGACTGCCCAAGGCCATACCACCCGAAGACGGAAAGCGCCCCTGGCTAACCCTCCGAGACGCGATCGCTGGAGCGGTCTACGGGGAACCCGCGCTCCCGGATGTCCCCGACGAGCTGCTAGACCGTGTCGAACACGGATACGGCGGCGTCACCGATCACATCGGATGGCCGGGCGCCCGCATCTACGACGGCCACACCCCCAACGAACTCGACCGTCCCGCTAAGACCGTGAAGGCCGGTGTTCACGGCGTCCCAGGAGGAGAATCCGTCATGCTCCGCGACGACGGCTCCCACCGCTACATGACCGTCCGCGAGACCGCGCGTGTGATGACCTTCCCCGACGAATGGAAGCTCGCCGGCCCACGTGGCGAGAGGATGCGGCAGCTCGGCAACGCCGTACCCGTCAAGCTCGGAGAGGTGTTCGCCAAGGCCGTCGCCGGCGTCCTCGACAAGGCCGAGAACCGTCGATGACCGGCCCCGCGACCGATCCCTCAGAGCGTGTTTGAGAAGGGTCCAGCAATGAGATGCAGTGTTTGTGGCGAGTTCATGATCAAGGATGAGCGGTTCGGGTGGAGATGCCCGAATCCGTCTGCTCACGACTACTGAGCTTCANCAGTCTCTCATCATTAAGGGGTCCAGCGCCTTGACTAAGGCTCTTGCCCCCGCCCCTGCGTATATCACCGGTCCAACATGGCGTAAGTACGAAGACGGAAGTTGGTACCTGCCTGAACGGTCGCTCGGGTGGGGCATTCTCGACTTTCTGTTCAAGTACGTGAAGTCGCCCGGCGGCCAGTTCGCGGGCGAGCCGTTCATCCCGACCGACGAGCAGGCCCGCTTCCTGCTCTGGTGGTACGCGGTCGATGAGAACGGNAGGTACGTGTACCGCGAGGGCGTCCTACGCCGCTGCAAGGGGTGGGGAAAGGACCCGCTGGCGGCTTCTATGGCGCTCGCCGAGCTGTGCGGCCCGGTCGCGTTCGACGGGTTCTGCGACGGCGAGCAGTACCACTGCGGCAGACCCTCCTGCACCGGTTGTGGCGAGGCCGTCGGTAAGACCCGGCATGCTGCGTGGATCCAGGTTGCGGCCGTCAGCCAGGAGCAGACGAAAAACACGTTCTCCTTGTTCCCTGTGATGATTTCGCAGGAGTTCAAGGAGGAGTTCGGGCTGGACATCAACAAAACCATCATCTACTCGTCCGATGGTGGTCGTATCGAGGCGGTGACCAGCTCACCGCACTCGATGGAGGGTAACCGCCCTACTTTCGTCATCTGCAACGAGACACAGTGGTGGGTTGAGGCCGTGCAGGGCCACGACATGAAGAATGTCATCGACGGTAACGTGACCAAGATCGAGGGGTCGCGGATCCTGTCGATCTGCAACGGCCACATTCCCGGCCAGGAGTCGGTTGCCGAGCGAGACTACGAGGCGTGGCGCGCTGTCGAGGCCGGGCAGGCGGTCGACACCGGCGTGATGTACGACGCGCTGGAGGCGCCTGCCGACACCCCGATCTCGGAGATACCCCCGAAGGACNTCGATCCCCAGGGGTACGAGCAGGGGATCGAGAAGCTTCGCCAGGGCATCATCATCGCCCGGGGCGATGCGACGTGGCTTGATCCGGATTCGATCATCGCGTCCATCCTGGACGTGCGTAACCCGGTGACCGAGTCGCGCCGCAAGTTCCTCAACCAGATCAACGCCGCCGAGGACGCCTGGATAGCTCCTCGCGAGTGGGACATGGTTGAAGACCGGTCGCTTCGGTTGAATCCGAAGGACCGGATCACGCTGGGTTTCGACGGGTCCAAGTCGAACGACCACACCGCGCTGGTCGCGTGCCGTGTTGAGGACGGCGCGCTCTTCCTGCTCGGGCACTGGAATCCGGAGAACTACAAGAAGCCGGACGGGTCTTTCGAGGTGCCCCGCGAGGAAGTGGACGCGGTCGTTCGTTCGGCGTTCCAGCGTTACCAGGTTGTCGCGATGCGCGCCGACATGAAGGAGTTTGAATCGTACGTCGATGCGTGGAGCCGGGATTTTGGTCGGAAGCTTGTCGTGAGCGCGACCGCCGGTCATCCGATCGCATTCGACATGCGGGGCAATCAGAAGAGGTTTGCGTTCGATTGTGAGCGCTTTGTTGATGCCGTGCTGGAGCAGGAGCTGAAGCACGACGGTAACCGCTTGCTCCGCCAGCACGTGCTCAACGCCGTACGGCATCCGACGACCTACGACGCTATNAGCATCCGTAAGGCCACCAAGGATTCTTCTCGCAAGATCGACGCTGCGGTCTGCGCGGTTCTGGCCTTCGGGGCCAGGCAGGAAGTGTTGATGAGTAAGAAGAACCGTTCACGCAAGGCCGTGGTGCTCCGTGGCTAAGACTATTCCAGAACAGGTAAACGATCTGGCGGACTTCCTGTATGCACAGGAAAAGAGTTTGAGAGAGTCCGCCCAGTACTACGAGGCCACGCACCGGCTNGAGGCCATCGGTCTCGCGACCCCGCCCGAGATGCGGTGCCTGACGGCGGCCATCGGATGGCCCCGAATGATCCTGGACTCCATAGAGGAGCGTCTGGATGTCGAGGGCTTCCGTCTGGCCGGTCAGTCCGAGCAGGTTGACGACCTGTGGGACTGGTGGCAGGCGAACGACATGGACGAGGAGTCGTCCCTGGCGCACCTGGACGCNCTGATCTACGGTCGGTCGTACATCACGGTGGCTGCGCCCGACGTGGACGCCGGTGACGAGCCGGGCGTCCCGATCATCCGAGTTGAGTCGCCGCTGAACATGTACGCCGAGGTGGATCCGCGCACCCGCAAGGTGACCCGGGCGATCCGGCTGTACAAGCCTGTGCGGTGGGATGAGGAGCAGCTCCAGTACGCGACGCTCTACCTTCCGGACGAGACGCACTACCTCGTGAACGTCGGGGGTAAGTGGCAGGCCGAGCAGGCACCCACGGTGCACAACCTGGGGGTTGTGCCTGTGGTGCCGATGTACAACCGCGAGCGCCTGAGCGATCGTCAGGGGACCTCGGAGATCACGCCCGAGATTCGCAGCTTCACGGACGCTGCGGCCCGGACGATGATGAACATGCAGGCGGCCTCGGAGCTGATGGCTGTTCCGCAGCGCGTGCTTTTCGGTGTGAACGCCGAGGACCTGATTGATCCCGGGTCCAATACGTCGGTTCTCGAAACCTACATGGCGCGCATCATCGCGCTGGAGAACGAGACGGCCAAGGCGTTCCAATTCAGCTCCGCCGAGCTTCGGAACTTCACCGAGGTCCTGGAGCAGNTGGCCAANCACATTGCGAGCTACACGGGCCTGCCGCCGCAGTACTTGTCCTTCAACTCGGACAACCCAGCGTCCGCCGAGGCGATCAAGTCGAGCGAGTCTCGGCTGGTCAAGAAGTGCGAGCGGAAGGCTAGGATGTTCGGCGGCGCCTGGGAGCAGGTGATGCGCCTGTGCAAGCTGGTCATCGATGGTTCGGTGTCTCCGGAGCTGTACCGGCTGGAGACGATCTGGCGCGACCCGAGTACTCCTACGTTCGCTTCTAAGGCTGATGCGGTCAGCAAGCTTAAGTCTTCAGGCATCATCCCGACCGAGCGCGCTCGTATCGATCTTGGATACACCGACGAGGAGCGCGAGGAGATGCGGGAGTGGGACGAGGAAGACCAGCAGAAGGGCCCGATGGGCATGCTGGCCCGACAGATCGGCACACNCCCCCAGGGTGAGACCACGGGGCCCGACCAGGAGGGTCGGACTCCCCCGGAGTTCGCTAGGCAGCAGGCGGCGGCGTGACGTACGAGGAGTACACACGCGCCGAGCAGCAGAACACGGCGAACCTAGCCATCTTCCTGGCGCTGTACCTGCGTCCTTTCCTTGAGGACGAGCAGGACGAGGAGAGCTGGTTGTCGCTGGTCATGCTCGTGTACGAGCTGATCGCAGCGGCGCACCGGCGTAGTTCTGAGCTTGCCCGCCAGTTCTACGACTCCGAGCGGAAGTTGCACGTCCCGCCGTCGGTCGATCCGACGGCGATCGTGCGTTCGGGGGTCGGGGATTCCAGGCCGGACCTGGATCGGCACCCGATCTTCCTGAGCGAGACCCGACCGGAGTTCGTGATCGAGGGCCTGGAGCCTGCTCGGGAGCAGTTCTCTCGCGAGAACGCGACCGAAGAGGATCTGGCAGCCGTGATTCGTCAGGCCCAGAAGCAGGCCTTGGCGGGCGGGCGCCGGACGCTCCGGGAGGCGGTCCGTACCGACCGGAGGGCGGTCGGTTGGGCCCGGGTCGCCGGTGGCGGCGAGTCGTGCGCCTTCTGTCTGATGTTGATTTCCCGCGGGCCGGTCTACAAGGACGCGGACCAGGCGGGTCTGGACGCTGGCTCGAATGTCAGCGCTCTGGAGATTTGGAATCGCTATAATCGGACTGGGGATGACTCCCAGCTGATGAAGCTGATGAATCGATGGCACGAGAACTGCGATTGTCGAGTGGTTCCCGTTTTTGACCGGGACGATTGGCCCGGTCGGGATCAGTATCTGGAGGCCGAAGACCTCTGGATCAAGCATACTCGCGGCAAGAAGGGTCGCGAGAAGCTTATTGCCCTTCGTAAGGCGATGGGCGACGGATACAAGCGGACTGACTCCGCTTCCTGAAAACAGTAATGACCAGCGCCCCTGGTGGGCGCTATTTCACATGCCCTGGAGGCACGTTTATGTCTGGTACTGATGGCACGCCTACTCCCCCGGTCACCCAGATCTCGGATCTTCCGCAGTGGGCCCAGGAGTACATCGCGAACCTTCGGCAGGAAGCTGCCGATCATCGCGTGAAGAAGAACCAGCTTCAGCAGGAGCTTACGGCTGCTAACGAGAAGCTGGCTGGCCTTCAGACCGAACTGGCAGAGGTCAAGAAGACCGCCGAGTCTGCCTCAATGGAGTCCAAGAAGCTCCAGATCGCGCTCGAAGCAGGTATTCCTGGCGAAAAGGCTGTTTCGTACGCTCCCCGGCTTGTCGGGAACACGGAGGACGAGCTTCGCGAGGACGCAAAGAAGCTCGCCGCTGATCTGGCCCCGGCTCTGGGGACTGTCCAGCAACAGCCTGCGACCGACCGGTCGCAGGGTGCAGGTAATGCCGGTGTGGCCTTCACAAACAAGAACCTCTCCGAGGGTGCTCGGGAGTTCGCGAACCTGGTGTATGGCCGTCTTGCCGGTCCTTCAGTATAGGACTTAGAACTAAATGGCCGAGAATCTTGCCGCTCACATTGGTCCGGGCGTTCAGGGTCGCCTGAGCCTTATGCCTTCGGACATGCTGCCGGAGACTGTCGTTGGGGACATCTTCTCCAAGGCCGAGCAGCAGTCCATCCTGATGACCCTTGGTCAGCGGGTCCCGGTCTCGCTGAACGAGACCTTCGTGACGGTCGATGGGACCTTCCCGGAGGCCGGTCAGGTCGGTGGCACGACACTGGAGTCTCGTGAGGGTGCGCGTAAGCCTCTGGCGGGTGTGACCTACGGGTCCCGCAAGGGCTTCATGCCCATCAAGCTCGCCGTGATCGTCACGGTGTCTCGCGAGTACGCGCTGACCAACCCGGAGGGTTACTACTCGCAGCTGACCACCAAGCTGTCGGGCGCGATCGCTCGCGCCGCGGACCTGGCCGTCGTGCACGGTCGGGACGCGCTGCGTGGCACCCCGCTGGTGGGTATCTCGAACAACTCCTACATCAACGCCACGCAGAACCGCGTCACGCTGGACTTCAGCGCGCCTGCTGGGCCTGGTGACGTTATCGACCAGTTCATCGCTGGCTGGAAGATGGTTACCGACGAGAACAACGGCCCGGGTAACTACGAGGTTACCCACATGGCTGCTGTTCCGTCGATTCGCCCGGACCTGATGACCATTCGCCGGTCGGATGGTACCCCGCTGTTCAACCCGGGTGGCGTTCCGTCGACCGGGTCGGAGATCAACCTCTACAGCGGGGGTGTCGGTAGCCTGCTGGGCATCCCGACCTCGTTCCACCGCGTGGTCGGCGGCCGTATCGGTAACAACGCCGGTACCAACGTGAAGGTGCTCGCGGGCGACTGGTCGCAGCTGTGCTACGGCTACGCCGACGCGATCTCGGTTCGTATCTCGGACCAGGCGAGCCTTGTCGACGAGGCCGGGGAGACCATCAACCTGTGGCAGACCAACCAGATCGCCGTGCTGGCCGAGGCTACCTTCGGCTGGTACGTGAATGACCCGAACGCCTTTGTTGCGTACGAGGTCGCGGACGAGAGCAGCTGATTAAAATGCGCTTGATCTCACCTACTGGCGTCCGGGTTTCCACCAGTCCGGAGCTTGGTGAGCATCTGAAGCGTCAGGGTTGGCGGGAGCTGGAGGATGCTCCAGCTCCCGCCCCCGAGGCTGCTCCCGAGGCTTCTGAGGTGAAGACCCGGCGCCGCGTGTCCAAGAAGGATCCTGTCTGATAGGGAGGTGTAGGGGTGGCCTACGCCTCCGTTGAAGACATTGAGGCCCGCATGGGCCGCGAGCTGGACGATTCGGAAAAGACGATCGTCACGGTTCGGTTGAACGACGTTGAGCTGCTGATCCTGTCGCGTATCCCGGACCTTCACACGAAGGTCGTGCAGGGGAAGATCTCGCCTGACCTGGTCGCGATGATCGAGGCCGACGCCGTTATGCGGATCCTGAAGAACCCCGACGGCGTGGTCGGGGAGACCGACGGGAACTATTCGTACACGCTGAACTGGTCGACCGTCTCTGGTCGGTTGTCGCTGCTTCCCGAGGAGTGGCGGATGCTGGGCGTGGGCCGGTCGATCTTCACGGTTCAGGCGTCACTGCCTGTTCCGTGGTGCCAGCCGTGCGGTACGCCCGGCGGCGATGGCGGCTCTGGCTCGCAGTACGAGGACGGCCAGGCGGTGTGGTGGGGTGATTCCTGATGTCCCTCCTCGATAAGGGTATCGAGGACATCGTCATCTACCACGAGATCGTCGAGGTGGACGAGGACGGTAACACGAAGACCAAGGCGGCTTCGGTAGGACAGCCTGCCAAGGCTGTGATCCAGGTTGCCGCAGCGTCCGGTACCTCGGGACGCCGCGCCGAGCAGGACAACGAGGGTTATGAGTCGGAGGCGAACTACCGCCTCCGGCTTCCTCGTACTTTCCCGACGATTCTGGGCGCTCAGGCCCAGATCGAGTGGCGCGGGCAGCGATGGTCGCTCGTGGGTGACGCGAAGGTCTACAACGGGTCTCCGCGAACGGCGCACGTCGACTACACGATCCGGAGGGCGTGATGACCGTTCAGATGAAGTCCGAGAGGGCGGTTCGGCAGATCACGAGTCGCCTTCCGGGCGTTCGTGCGTCCGTGACGGCCCACGCCAACCGGTTCGCTGCGACCGCGCGGGCCAACCTGGCCCGGCACCGGTACGAGGGTAACGCCCGGATCGAGGTTCTGGAGACGTTCAACGCCCGGTACGGGCGGCTGGACGCGCTCGTGTGCCTGGTGGACCTTCCGCACCAGCGCCCGGATGGTTCGTGGTCTCGCGGTAACGCGATGTCCATCGAATTCGGGCATATCCACAACCGGTCGGGCAAGTACGTCGAGGGTCTGTACATCCTCACTTCCGCTTACCGAACCCACACTGGTCTCTAATGGTTGATCGCGACATCAGTCGCGTCCAGAGGATCGTCATTCCGGCCCTCAGGGATGGCCTGCCAGGCGTCAAGGTCGGATCGTGGGTCGAGGATATCGACCATCGCACGTACCCGATTATCAACGTTCGGCGTCTGGGCGGTCCCGGGCTTCACCCCTCCATCGGGCGGATTGACTTCGCAGTGATCGAGCTGACGGCGTACCACGACGCGGGCTTGATCGAGTGCGAAGACCTTCTTCTGGACGCTCGACAGATCATCTACGAGATGGTCGAAAACCAGACTGTTACTGAACACGGCTATCTGCACTCGTATTTCGAAACAATGGGTCCAACGCAGTTCGATAGCCCGTTCGAGGATACCTGGCGAATTCAGGCGCTGATGCAGCTCGGCGCTCGTCCTCGCCGCAATAAGGAGTAAATCCCAATATGGCGCTCGATAACAACAGCCTGTTTACGGCGGCCAGGGGCGACATCTACGTTGGACCCGTTGGCACGACCGCTCCGACGCCGCAGGACATCTCGGCGTTCACGCCTGCCGTGGGTCTGTCGCTCCCGTGGGACCACATCGGTCACACGTCCCGCGAGAATCTCCCCGAGTTCGGGTTTGAGGGTGGCGACACCGAGACCCGTGGTACCTGGCAGAACGAGGCTCTTCGTGAGGTCACGACCGAGCCTGCGGTCGACTATGTGACGTTCCAGCTGCACCAGTTCGANCGTCGGGCGCTGAGCCTGTACTACGGGGCGGACAACGACCCGCTGGCGTCGCCGGGCGAGTTCCTGGTGATGGGCTCCCCGACGAGCGGTACGGAGCTGGCGCTGTGCATGATCATCACCGACGGTGACGCGAAGATCGCGTTCTACGCCCGCAAGGTCAGCATCCGACGCGAGGATGCCATCCAGATGTCCGTCGACGAGTTCGCAGCACTGCCGCTGCGGGCGACCTTCCTGAAAGACGGTAGCCACGAGCTGTACCGCTGGATCTCGGAGGACATTGCGGTCAACCCGGACGACGAGAGCAGCTGACGAGCTGGGGGGCGCGGCCTGGACCCGCCGCGCCCCTCTTCTTTTTTCATGGGTCCATAAAGCATTGTCACGACAAAAAGGGTCCAACCGTGTCTAACTCGTACTCTCTGGAAGACCTGAAGGCCGACGTCGAGAAGGAGTTCGCTCCGGTCACGCTCACGTACGGCCGTGAGACGTTCAAGCTGCGCCATCTTTTTCGCCTGACGGATGACGAGCGGAAGACGGTTTTTGACACGCTCGACGCCATCAAGGCGGAGGCGGGCTCCGAGGACCAGGAAATCTCGATCGAGGCTCTGTCCAAGCTGTCCGATGCGGTCTGGGCGATGCTCCGGGCCCTGCCTGAGGACGGTAAGGGCGGGAAGCTGGTCGAGGTCCTGGGTGGCGACTTGGCTATCGGAATCAAGATCGTCAATCTCTACACGGAGGGTACGCAGCTGGGGGAAGCCGACACCTCGCCGAACTGATTGACAAGTACGGCGAGAGTCTGTTCGTGTCGTTTCAGCAGGTCTACGGCCTGAACCTGAGGGACATCACCAAGCCGGGGGCGGGCTACACGCCCCGGGAGGTTCTGGCCCTCGTTAAGGGCCTGCCGGTCGAGTCGGCTTTCTACTCGCAGGTACGCGGTGGCCCGCAATTCATAGGCTGGAATCCGGATCGCTACTTGCTGGCCGCTCTGGTGGACGGGGTCAATAGCCTGACCTACGCCTTCGTCCAGGCCAATTCTAAGCGTAAGGCCAAGAAGCCCGATCCCGTGTGGAGGCCGGAGAAGTCGAAGAGCGATCAGAAGAGCAGCCTGTTCGCGGCGATGGCGCGCCGCGCTTATATGGCTAAGCGAAAGTAGGGGTAATCAATGGCCCGTGGAGGTCCGGGCGGCCCGGAAATCGGGCGCGTATCGGTCCGCGTTGTCCCGGACGTGTCGCGTTTCCGCCGGGAAGCCCGCGAGGAGATCCGTAGGGCCACTGCGGACCTTAAAGCGGACGTCGAACTCTCGGTTGATGCAACGGGCCTGCGCCGCCAGTTGCGGGACACTGTCCGGCTGGCCGCCCAGGGGATTACAGCGCAGATCCGCGTCGAGTGGGTCCCGTCCGTTCAGGTTCTGAGGGCCGAGCTGATGCTCTTGATCCGCCGGGCACAGGCGGGTCTGGACGTCGAGATTCCGGTCCGGTTCAACAGCCGCGGGCTGGGCGGCTTCGGCGGTGGCGGGATGGGCGCCAGTACATTACTGCTGGCTGGCGCGATCGCCGCAATCATAGCCCCGGTCGTGGCTTTGGTGGCTACGCTGCTAGCGGCGCTGCCGTCGCTGGTCGGCATGTTTGGCGCTCTCGCGGGTGTCGTCTATCTGGGTATGGACGGCATCAAGCGATCGTTCGAGTCCCTGACGCCGGTTCTGGACCGGATGAAGTCTCAGGTTTCGGCCGCTTTCGAGAAGGGCCTGAAGCCGGTGGTTCAGGACATCGCGCAGATCCTGCCGCGACTGATGCCGGGCATCAACTCGGTTGTTTCGGGCATCACCGGGTTCGCGAAGTCGATCACGGGCGTGTTGAATACCGCCCAGGGGATCCAGACGATCAACACGATCCTCCAGAACACCGGCAACTTCATGAAGCAGATCCAGCCTGCCGCGGAGGCCGGTACGCGAGCGTTCATGACGCTCGCGCTGGCTGGGTCGTCTTCGTTCGATGTGCTGGGTGATTCGATCAACCGGTACGCCATTAATTTCGAGAACATGGTGAACCGGCTGAACGAGTCGGGCGCCNTTACCAAGGCGATCGAGTCGCTTGCACCGGTCGTTGATGCGCTGGGTGATGCGTTCATCCGCATCATGGAGGTCGGCATTCAGTTCATGCCGATGCTCTCCGGGCCGTTGGNGACGTTCATCAACGGTTTCACAGATCTTTTCGTGGGCCTGATGCCGATTCTGACGGCATTCTCGGATCTCGTGCTTACGCTGNTCGGGCAGCTGGGTTCGGTTCTCGGCCCGGTTTTCGCGGCCCTGGGTCCGCCGATTCAGCGGTTCGTCGACGCGCTGCAGCGCGGATTGCAGCCGCTGCTACCGATCATCGCGGATCTGCTGATGAACGTCGCGGACGTTCTGGCGCCACTGCTGGATGTCCTGGGCCCTGTGGTCGAGCAGTTCGGCCAGGCTCTGGTGCCCGTTCTGCAGAATATGCAGCCGGTGATTCGAGACATCGGTGCGGTGCTCTCGGAGCACCTGACCGGTGCGATCGTGGCTCTCGCACCGCTGATTCCGACGTTGGTGCAGGCTTTTGGCGAGCTGGTCAACGCCCTCATGCCGCTGGTCCCGGTCATCCTTGAGGCGGCCATCGTAGTTCTGCCTCTGCTGGTCGACTGCATCAATGTGGCCGTCATTCCGGTCCTCCAGCTGATGGCCGGGTTCTTCCGGGATGTCGTCGCCCCGGCGATCGAATGGTTCGCTGGGGTTATCAAGCAGGGCATTGAAATTGCCAAGACGCAGTTCAATGCCATGAGCGACCACATCCGTAGTGCGATCGCGACTACGGAAGGGTTCATCAACTTCTTCCGGGACCTGCCGCAGAACATGGCACAGTGGATGACCGAGGTCGTCCGCTGGATCCGGACGAAGTGGGACGAGGTCGTCAATTTCTTCCGCGAAATCCCGGGCAGGATCAGGTCGGCTCTTGGTGACCTGGGGAATCTGCTCGTCGAGGCCGGTAAGTCGATCATCAACGGCCTGCTGAACGGCCTCAAGTCGGCTTGGGAGAACGTCAAGTCGTTCGTTGGCGGAATCGCGGGCTGGATCTCGGCCAACAAGGGCCCTGTCTCGTACGACCGTAGGCTCCTGCGCCGCCACGGTAGGGCCATTATGGAGGGCTTCAACTACGGTCTGNAGAAGGAGTACAAGCAGGTCAAGATCACGATTCAGGACATCACCAAGGATATCATCTGGGCGTTCCGCCCGACGAACGTCGGGCAGCAATTCGCCGAGTCCCTGGTGGGTGGTGTTCCGGACGCTCTGCGGTCTATCGATCGCCTTAGCAGTGTGACTGCGACGGCGTTTCGGTCGGACTTCACGGCTGCCGTGGAGACCGACGACTTCGGATCGATTTCTGATCGGGTTGCTGAGGCTCTTTCCGGTTGGCAGGTGCAGCTTGACCAGAACGGTCTCGCGAAACTGGTTAACCGGTCCAATTTGCGAAAGGCTAGGCGCGGATAGTGCCGTACACTCCTCCAGCCACTCCGTGGCAGGATCTCCCGTCCGAGGAGACTCCGGTTACCGCGGCTTGGCTTACTCAGGTTGACGAAACGCTCGTCGAGCACGACCAGCTACTGGCTGACCTGGAGAACGCAGCGAGCCTTGGCGAGGTGGTCAACGCCAAGGGTGACCTGCTGGTCGGTGTCGCTGATGACACCGTGGACAGGCTGGCAGTCGGGAACAACGGTNGGGTGCTGACCGCCGACTCCACCACCACCACAGGTTTGGTGTGGGCGGCCAACCCGGTGCCTGCGCCGGTCACCCTGACCGACGCCGCGACCGTGAACATCGACGCGGCCGCGGGGCGGCTTTTCCGGCTGTCGGCCTCGGGTAACCGCACGGTCGCTGCGCCGACGAACGCGATCGACGGGCGGATGATCGTGATCGCTCACTACGCGAACGGTGGATCCCGGACGCTGACGCTCAGCACGAGCACCGGCGGGTTCAAGTTCGGTTCAAGCATCACGTCGCTGACTGCTACGTCGTCCGGTACGACCGACTACATCGGCTGCATCTACAACGCTTCCGACGAGCGCTGGCACGTCGTGGCGTACGTCAAGGGGCTCTGATGGCAACTCCCGGTTTTGCCCAGGTCACCACTGTCGACGGCTACGACACTACGGGTCTGGCGATCAACAAGCACGCCACTGCCGTTACCGGTCAGGGGTTGCTCGTCTTCCTGGCGAAGGAGAATGACGATCCGGTCGATCCGCCCGCGGGTTGGACGGAGCTGGGGTCCGGGGCCGTGACCGACCCGGACCCCGACGACGATACTCCGCTGGCGTTGCACTGCTTCTGGAAGCGGGTCGGTGGGTCGGACGACCTGTACTCGTTCACCTGGCAGGAACCGTGCTACGCCCGTATCTTGCTGGCCCGTTTCACGGGTGTGGCGTCCAGCGGCTCGTTCATCGACGTCTACGACGCTGACGACAACTCGACGCTCGACGACGAAACGCCCGCCGTCTCAGTGACCACGACCGGGAGNAATCGGCTGATCGTCTGGTGCGCTACCAACTACTGGGGCGGCTCGTGGACGATGCCGAGCAACTACACCAGCCGGTNCGCCCAGGAGACGATGGCGCTCGGTACACGAGCGCAGTCGTCGGCTGGATCCACGGGCANCGTGGTCGGCCTGTGCTCGTCCGAACGGTACTCGTGTGCGTTCCTGGTTGCCCTGTCCGACACCCCGATCGGCGGTGGCGGACCTTCCGAGCCCGCCTACAACAGCGGGCTTCTTCCGTTCTTGCTGTTCTAAGGAGCCTTGATGCCGGGACTGTACCCAGGCTTTTACCCGGGCTCTACCGCGTTCCCTGGTGTCACCTACCCGGACCCCGATCCTACATGGTGGCTGGGGCCTCTCGGGCGTCTCCGCAGGCTGCCGGTGCCCAAGCCGGGCATCGAGCAGCCGAGCATCCGGTTCGGTGGGATCCACCAGGGTTTGAGTGGGGCCCGGACGGTGGATGTCACCGGCTACCGGCAGGAGTACAAGTTCACGTTCGACTACATGACGCCTGCCGAGTGGCAGTACCTGGAGCTGTTGCACCACCGGCACATTCAGGGCCCGTACTACCTGATCAACCCGCTGAAGCCGAACCGCATCTCGGCCCGCGCCATTGCGGGCCGCCAGATGGACCCGGTGGGATCGATCCGGGGCGGTGTGTCGTCGAACGCCGAGTTGCGGCCGGTCCGGGACGGTGACTACCCGCCCGCGTCGGCGGGCGCGCTGGTGGCCACTGAGCTGCCGGAGTGGGAAGGGTCGCTCGGGTTCTTTGTGTTCGACCGGGAGCAGCCCTTCCCGATCCTGCCTGGCGAGTACCTGTCGGTCGGTGTGTGGATGCGCGGCACGACCCACGAGTTCGACGTGCAGGTTCTGATCAGCTGGTACGACAAGCACCACCAGCCGCTGACTCCGGGAGCCTCGGAGCCGATCGAGGTTCGGCGCCAGTGGACTCATGTTACGGTCGAGGCAATTCTGGTGCCCGCCGGTGCAGCGGGCGCTACGTTCGGGATTCTCATCCCGAGCGCGAGCATTCCGGGTAACCGCGTTCGTTTCGCTGGACCCCAGGCTAACGGTGGGCGCGAGCTCAAGCCGTTCATGGCCGGTCACGGGGCCCCTCAGGTCGTTATCGACCAGCTTACTGATACTTCGCCGCGCTTCCCTCTGCGGAGCGGCGAGCTGACAGTCCTGGAGGTTTAATGCAGACACACGGAGGTGAGGCAGCCGAAAGGGCTATCAAGTCCAACANCCGTGTGTTCCGCGACCGGATCCTCGTCGACTGGAATCAGAACGGGCTGTACGACCACCCGATGGCCGAGATTTCCGGCTTCATCGAGCGGGTCACCACGGACCGGCACCTGAAGGGCTCGATGCCCGAAGAAATTCTCCTGGTGGAGGGTTCTTCGGCGGCCCAGATGACGGTGGAGATGTCGGGCGAGTTCGAGGGGATGCCTCTAGCATCCCTGTTCTCGCCGTACAACAAGAACTCCCCGTTCTACGGGAAGCCGATGGTCGGNGCTGAGATCCAGTACGGAATCCTGGTCGAGACCGAAGAGGGTGTAGTCGTCTACCCCCAGTTCATGGGGTTCGTACAGGACATCAGCGCTGACCGGGCCGCCAACTCGGTGACGCTCGTCGCGGCTGACCGCGTAGAGCTGCTCCGGCGCCCGGTCCAGCTTCCATTCTGGGCGGTAAGTAATGAGCACCTCANCTACGGAGAAGAAGACTCCCAGCTGGTCTGGAGCCACTGGGTTATTGATCACTGCCTTCGGCTGTGTAATGTTTCGCCAGCTCCTCAGCGGCCGAAATTCCGCGAGGAGATTATGGATTACCCGGCTCCTAATGTCGGCCCCCAGTTCTACCTTAGTGGGAATGGTTCGTTCCTTCCGACGATCGGGTGGATGGACAACCCGAATGCAACTTCTTTCCCGTCGGCCGGGACGCCTATGTACCACGACAACGGGCCGAAGCACCCAGATGCGCCAGACGATGCTCTCCCAACGATGGGCCTGGCTGGTCTGGGTTTCCCCGTGTCGCAGATCTACGGAGATCCAAATAGCCAGGGTGCTCTCCGCTATTGGATGGCCGACTGGTACGGCCTGAACGTCTACTCGACGCACTACCTGGGCTTCACGATCAACACGAACGGGCCCGGCAAGNACATTCCGTTCACCACGCCGCTGAGCGAGGTGATGGAGGTTCGGCTGGGAGCCCAGTGGTCGCTGCACATTGACGTTCAGGCGGGCCTTGTCAGGACCCGCCTGTACAACCACAAGACGGACACGCATTACGCGGGCGGCGGTTGCCAGATCCCGAACGATGTCGACCACGTCGACGTTTTCGCCCAGTGGGACCTGTCGGTCCGGAGTGCTCCGCGTTCGATCATCATCGCCGTCCGGCCGGATGGCTCCGGGTACACTACCAACTGGGAGACCCACCAGTCGATCCCCGAGCAGTGGGACTACGACCAGATCGCTGGTCGTGTCTCGGTGTATCAGGGGATCAACCTGTCGAACGTGGTGTTCGCGACCCGTAACTACACGGGCGCTGGCCTGGAGCTGACGGAGGCGTACAAGCCTGCCACCTATGTTGCCCAGCTTGACCGAGGCATCAACCGGTTGTCCTTCATGCCGTTCGCGGAAAAGAAGGAAGCCTGGGAGATCATCACGGGCGTTGCCGCCGCGGAGTTCGGTTCGGTCTTCTGGGACGAGGAGGGGGTCTTCCACTTCTGGAACTGGCAGACCATGAAGGCCAAACGGGAGAACCCGGTTGGCCGTCTGACGGTCGACGATCTCGAACAGCTGAAGTTCACGAACACGATGGACTCTGTTCGGAACGTCGTGACGATCCAGGCGAAGCAGCGGCGTGCCGCGGGTATCGTCAAGGTTTGGGAGTCGAACGACGTCAACCAGTTCTACACGCCCCCGCGCTCCTGGAAGCAGTTCAAGATCTGGGTTGACGACATCGAGTCGCCGCTGACGTTCCGTCCGCAGAAGTACGACACGGAGGATCGTCCGGAAACCGGGGTCCACAACATCTTCCCGTCGTGGAAGGACGACCCGATCCACGGGTACTGTGTGCAGTACCTGATCAACGGGCTGTGGCAGGAGTCGCCGGTCCACGCGGGCGTCGACATCTCGATCTGGTTCGACGTGGACGGCTTCCTGACGGTCNAGATCTGGAATGGGTGGGACTGGCCGATCCGCTTGGCTTCCGGGCTTGGCGAGGACTCCCAGCCCGCGTTCCACATCGCGGGCACGAAGATCACGGACTCCCCGGCCCAGTCGATCGTCCTCACCAACTACGAGTCACTGCGTAAGTACGGTGCCCGGAACCTGGAGCTGTCCGGGGAGTGGCGCCAGGACTTCTACGCGCAGTGCGACGCGGTGTGGGACCTGATGGAGCGGACGGGTGATCCGATCCCGGCCACCGACCAGATCACCGTGCCTGCCGACCCTCGTCGGCAGCTGGGAGACTGCTTCTGGATCGAGGACCGCCACGGGTTCGGCTCGGACATCCTGGTGCAGATCCTTGGCATCAACCGGACGTCCGATGCGTCCGAGGGCTGGACGGACCAGCTGACGGTCGAGGTGTGCAACGTGCCCTACCGGGGTGACGGGCCGTCTCGGCCGCCTGTGGTGGTAGAGCCTCCTCCGCCTGGGCCTGACCCGGGTACCCCGGAGATTCCGCCCGATCCGGGCGGCGGTCCTCGTCCGTACTTCCCGGAGGCAGACTGGCACTGGGATCCGATTCCGCCGAACCCGGTGCTCGATGTCAACTCTGCGGCCATCGCCAACAACCTGGCCCAGGGCCAGCACGTGATGAACATCATCGCGTACGGCAACACCCTGGTCGGGCCTGCGGGCATCGACGCCTCCACGCCGCGGTACAACATCACGTTCGAGTACGCGGGTTCGTGGGGTCCGGCTTTCCCGTCGGGTGCCACGATGCCGATTCCCAACGACATCGACAACTCCGACCTGGCGACCGGCGGCGACAAGCACCTGGCTGTCGCCGACCCGACCACGGACGCGGTCTACTCGCTGTGGATCGCCCAGAAGTCGGGGAACAGCTGGCGCGCTGGCTGGGGTGGCTACGCCAAGCTGAGCGGTAACGGCCGTGAGTCTGTCGGTGGTTCGACGGGTTCGGGCATCTCGCGATTCGCGTGTGTTATCCGGGAAGACGAGATCGACGCGGGTGTGATCCCGCACGCTCTGTTCTTCTCGACGAACATCGCGAGGAAGTCTGAGTACCGGTTCCCGGCCACGAAGACCGACGGCTCGAACATGTCGGGCGTCGCGAACAACGGNACNATCCCGGAGGGTGCCCGGGTTCAGCTTGACCCGACGCTGGACCCTGACGACTACAACCTGAACAAGGCGGAACGCGCCATCTTCGTGGCCATGCAGAAGTACGGCGCATACTGTGGCGATAACGGTGGCGCTCGCATGGCCTTCCTGTGTGAGAAGCCGCAGAACATCAGCGGTATCGGTTCGAAGTATTCGAACGCTGGAGTGACGGGAGACTACTACAACCTCACCAAGATACCGTGGAACAGGCTCAGGGTGCTGAAGAACTGGGACGGATCACCCTGAGCTAGAAACAAAAAANGACCCCCCAGCCGAGCCTAATGCTCGGCTGGGGGGGCTTCGGTCTAAGGACAAACGATGCCTGAGGTACCACACGTTTCCCCAGGGCAGATCATCAGGGCATCCCACCAGAACGTCCTGATCGACCAGGTTAATCAGAACACTCAGGACATCGAGGACCTGAAGGTTGCGGTCGGCGATCCTGAGGCGGTGGAGGAATTGGTTGAGGGGCTGATTGACGTCCACGTCAATGATGCCACACCTCACCCGGCCTACGACGACCTGCCGAGCTTCACTCTGATTTTCGAGAACGGACTTGTCTAGTGTCTCTGTCTACGAACATCACCAACCTCGCTACCCGGATCGCCACCGAGTTCAAGACGGTCCGTTCCGAGGTTAAGGGAACCGTCGGCGACCTGAACAACCTGATCACCACCAGCAAGGGCAACCTTGTTGCGGCGATCAACGAGACCTACACGCTGGCCGAGGGCGCCGCTGGGGGCGGCGCGGTCATCGATGACAACAACGTCAGCAGCTCCACCACTTACTCCTCGGAGAAGATCGAGGAGCGGCTCAGTGATGTCGAGGTTGATCTTACTGATCTGATCGATGACTCTTCGGCGAGCTCCAGCACGGTCTACTCGTCCAGTAAGACCGACAGCCAGATCTCGGCTGCGGTGGCGGGCCTGGTCAACTCGGCTCCGGCAACCCTGGACACTCTGAAGGAGCTGGCCGACGCCCTGGGCGGGGATGCCAACTTCGCCACCACCGTCTCGACTGCTCTCGGTAACCGGGTCCGGGTTGACGAGGCCCAGAGCTTCGACGGAACCCAGCAGGCGCAGGCCCGGTCGAACATCGGTGCGGCGTCAGCTACCGACCTGACGGCCCTTTCGACCAACGTCGGTGACACGAACGCCGACTTCGTGCAGACGTTCGAGGACGGCCTGGAGGATGCGTGAGCCTCAGCGGCAACGTTGATGCGCTGGCGGCTCGTGTAGCTACTGAGTTCAACACCGTTCGTAAGGAACAGCCCGCACTCTTCAACGTGCGGGCTTACGGCGCTGTCGGTGACGGCGCCACGGACGACTCAGGGGCTATCCAGGACGCGATTGACGCCTGCGTGAGTGCTGGCGGGGGAACCGTGTGGTTCCCCCGGGGCGACTATGTGGTCGGTACCGGCCTGGTCGTCGACGGCTCGGGTGTGGTGCTTCAGGGTGAGGGTCGCGGTGCGTCCCGGCTGCTGAAGGGTGACGACATCGAGCTGCTGCGGTTCACCGGGTCCGCCGGTGAGGGCAACCACATCGAGGACTGCGGTCTGCTCAACCTGTCGCTCCGAGGCGAGGACTACTCGGGCCGCCTGCTGAACACCACCTACGTCACCAGGTTCTACGCCAGGGACCTGCACCTTTTCGGTAACGACGGAACCGGCCTGGACATGGCCGAGGCGTGGGACTCGCGGTTCGAGAACGTGTACGTCGAGTGGTGCGGAAACGCCACTCTGCCCGCCGTGTGGGTGCGGTCGTCCCAGGCCAGCTCCGGGGACGGTACGAGCACGGACGCCACCAACCAGGTCCTGTTCAAGGGGCTTTTGGTCGAGGGATGGCGCGCTGGCGCCATCGTCGTCGAACAGGGTCCCGGGTCCCCGGAGAGCATCTACGGAATCCACTTCTACGGCACCAAAGTCGAGACGTGGATGGTCCGGGNCTCGGCGATCGTCATCGGCGACGGCACGTCGAACGTCACCATGACCGACACGTATGTCTACATGGACGGGTTCGACGACGGCTACAGCACGCCGGTGCCCGCGGTCGCTCTCGGTGGGTGGCACCTCAACCGCCTGGACGGCCTGTACATCGGGGTCGGCGATGAGGTCGTGACCGCCGGTGTGGAGGTCACCGGCGGTGGCGTCAGTCTCAACAACGTCGAGGGCAACTACGGCGGTGGTGCGCCCACGTCCGGCTACCACATCTACGTCGACGGCGCGGAGGACGTGACGTTCTCCCAGCTGACGGTGTGGAACGCGGACGTCATCAACGACTGGACCGGGTATGTCGCCCAGCTGGACGGGCAGGGATACCTGGATGCGTTCGCGCTGCGCCCCCAGCCGTTCCTTTTTCAGCGGTTCCCCTCGGCGTCCGGGACTCTCACGGTCTCGGCCGACTCGAACATCAAGGAAGTGGTGCTTAGTGGGAACGTCTCGGTCAACCTCCCGACGGGATGGTGGGAGCGCCAGGTCATCCGATTCGAGTTCTACAACCCGTCGGGAAGCGCTAAGACTGTCACCTTCAACTCGAACTACAAGGTTAGCTCGGGTATCACCCGAGGNCCTCACTCTGTTGCAGTTGGGGAGTCCCTCTTCGCGGCGATCGAGTACTCGTATCGCCAGGAGAAGTGGGTCATCACCGCTCTGACCCTTTCTGCGGCGTAAGGAGGTTCTGTGGCTATCACACTCCGGTCTTCTGCCCAGAACGCCTACGAGGGTTCCTCCGGTGGTTCGTTCTCCGTGGCCAAGCCCTCGGGCTTGGCCAACGGGGATCTGCTGATCGCCATCGAATGGCTGGACGAGGAGAGCACGTTCGCCAACCCTAGTCAGTCGTGGGATGTCACGAATGCTAGCCCCGGGGNATTCCCGGCTACCCATCCGCACGGTCGGGTGCATCTNAAGCGCGTCACCAACGCAGGATCGGAGCCTGCCAACTACGGGTTCCCGTTGGCCTCGTATGGCAACAAGTGCGCCCAGGTGATCGCACTAGCGGGGGTTCCCGCTAGTGCCGAAGTCGCGATCGCGTGGNACTACGGGAACTTCGGATCGTCGCCGTACACCATGACGGCGCCGGACGCGNCGTACAGCGGGTCGGACCCGGCGATCATCGTCGGGTTCTGCCCGATCGTCAACGATGTCACGCCGACCATCACGCCTCCTTCCGGCTTCACGGAGCTGGGATCGGAGATGGTGGCACCGACGTACGCGTGGATTGNTGCGGGACATTCGTACCTGATTACAACCGGCACCCCCGCCGCCGGACCTCGTACCGGGACCACCTCAACTCGCGATTCCGGCTACCCGCACTGGTCCGCCGTGACCGTCGCTTTGCCAGGGACCGTGTCTTCTCCCCCGTCCGGCCCGGAGTCTGGGCGTTTCTTCATCGCTTACATCTGAGGGGCCGGATGGAGCATCCAACACAGCCTACACAGTACATAGACGTTCGAGCAGCCCACTACGAGTCACAAACTCTGGAACGGCTGGCCAGGATCGAAACAAAGATCGACCACATTAGCACCGCACTGGTGTCGCACGAACAGCGGATCGTGAATCTGGAAAAGCAATCGGGGCCAGATCCTGATCACGAAGCGCGAATCCGAAAGCTGGAACGAACCATCTGGATGATCGCGGGAGCCGCCGCTACAGCGGGCGGGACAGCCGGGGGTCTCATCTCTCAGCTTTTCGGAGCCTAAGCAGTAAGGAAATTTATGACTACCAGCCAGAANGGTTGGCCGCTATCTCCTCCACGATCGAGNCGCCAGGTCCCGGGCACCAATGTGTANCTCACGGTAGCGGACGGNCCGGCTGGTGACCTTCTGATGTACGTGGCCGAGCAGTTCCACAAGCGAGTGGAACGGCTCGACGAGACAGCCGATGACTGGGGCTNTTCGTACCGGNNCAACACCAACAACCCTTCGGTGTGGTCCAACCACGCATCAGCGACCGCCATTGACCTGAACGCCACTCGCCACCCCAACGGTAAGGGCGGCACCTTCACCAAGGCGCAGTACGCAGAGATCGACCGGATCCTTGCGGAAGTCGACAACCGCGTTGCCCATCTCCGCGGTTACGACGAGATGCACTTCGAGATTCGCGGGACCAAGGCGCAGGTCGAGGCAGCAGCCCGGAAGATCAAAGGAGGTGGTCCGACGACGGCCCCAAAGCCGTCGTTTCCCACCCTCAAGCGAGGCTCCACGGGCCCCGAAGTCGAGCGCATCCAGCGCGTCCTCAACGTCAGTCCTGCCGACGGAATCTTCGGTCCCGTCACAGAGTCTGCCGTCAAGTCCTTCCAGCGAGCCTCCGGTATCGCCGACGATGGCATTGTCGGTCCAGTCACCTGGGAATACATCATTGCCCGTGAGTCTGGGGGCAACAGCGGTTCTAGCGGGTCTGGGGGGACTGCTGGCACTAGCCGCCCGACGCTCCGCCGTGGCAGCACAGGAAAGGAGGTCGCGGATCTCCAGGCATTCCTCAACCGGGTCTTCCCCCGGTATTCCAGTCTCGCAGTTGATGGAGCGTTTGGCGAGCGAACGGAAGCAGTCGTCAAGGAATTCCAGCGGCGCTCCGGACTCGAACCCGACGGTATCGTTGGCCCGCTCACGTGGCGGGCCCTCGGTTTCCGATGACACCGTAGCCATTTCACCGGCAGGAGTAGACGTGAGCAAGAAGACGTGGGTGCCGAACCGCAAGATAGTTGCGGCCGCGGTGGCAGGGTTGGTTGCCCTGCTGTACTTCATCCTGACGGGCACCGAGATCGATCCGAACCTTCAGTCCGCCATCGTCGGTGGGGTGATGATCCTGCTCGGCTACCTGGTGCCGCTGAAGGAGGATGACAAGGAGGATGAGGGCCCGGGGGTGTAGCCGTGGACATNGTCTACCCCCTGAAGCGGTCCCGCCAGTACGAGGAGCTTCGCTACTCGCTCCGGTCGGTGGCAGCCAACCTCGAACATGACCGGGTGTTCATCATCGGCGGAAAGCCCGACTGGCTTTCCGACGAAGCCATACACCTTCACGCGGCCTGGAGGCCCCAGAAACACCAGGATCTCCGGGAGAACGTGCTGGCCGCCTGCAAGGATCCCAGGGTCTCGGATCCGTTCATCCTGTTCAACGACGATTTTTTCGTCATGCACCCGATGAAGGAGGTCCCGGTTCTGAACCGGGGCACCAGTCGGGAGACGGAGCAGTCGATCGAGCTACAGCGGGACTCCAACCCCCTGTACCTGCAGGCGATGATCTACACCCGGGAGGTGTTGGAGAGCCAGGGATACAAGGATCCGCTGTGCTTCGAGCTGCACGTCCCGATGGTCGTGCACAAGAAGCTCATGATCAAGGCGTACAAGCCCGCCAGGCTGTTCCCCCGATGGCACAACCGCACCGCGTACGGCGCGTACGCCGGTCTCACCGGTGAGACCATCAAGGATGTGAAGGTGTACAGCAAGAGCGCCCTTCCGGATCTGTCGTCGCCGTTCTTGTCGACGAACGACGGGACGTTCCGGGACGGGGTGGTCGGCAAGCACATCAGGAATCGGTTCACCGCCAAGTCGCCGTACGAGCGGTGAAAACACGAAAAAAGCCCCCCAGGACCCTAGCTGGTCCTGGGGGGNTTTTTTGTTTAGTACCGGCTGGTCACTCCCAGCCGCTTGTAGGCGTCCGCCGCCCTTTTCTCGGCGCCCGAAGCGCCGTACCGCCGGACCATCTCCGGGGACGACCATCCACACAAGCGCATCAGGTCTCCCTCGGTGCCTCCGGCGGCCAGGAAGTTGTGCGAGAACAGGTGGCGGAACATGTGCGGGTAGATGTGCTCGATGTCCGCACGCCGCACCGTGCGGGCCAGGATCTGCCGGACGCCCGACGTCGTGAGACGGCCTCTCTTTCCGTGCCACAGCCACGGGTTGTCGTCCGTGCGGGTCCTCAGGTACCGCCTGAGCGCCAGTTCGGTGGCGTCCGACCAGTAGACGGTCCGCATCTTGCGACCCTTGCCGTACACCAGGCCCGGGTTGTCGCGCTGCATCGACACCAGCTCCGAGGCCCGGATCCCGGTGTCGAGTAGCACCCGGATGAGGGCTAGGTCTCGCTTGTCGGTGGCGGCTTTCAGGAGCCGCCGAACCGCCTCGTCGTCGATCAGGGGCACCGGCTTGGGCGGTACCTTCCACGGCTTCACCCGGCGGAACGGGGTTTGGTCGATCTCGTCCTCCTCCTCAAGCCACCGGAACAGCTGTTGCAGCCGCCGGTGGTGGCTTGCCACGTACGAGTCGGACACCCGCCCGCCCGTCCGCTGGTGCGGGCGCTCGGACAGCTCGACCAGGTACCTCCGGATGTCCCGGTGTGTGATCTCGTCCACGTGCTTGTCGGGCAGCCAGTCGGCAAGCCCTCGGGCGGCGGCCGTGTAGTCGGCCACCGTCCGGGGGGACAGGTTGTTCGCTCGCAGTGACAGCGTGTACTCGTCAAGCAGTTCGTGGAGTGTGGCCAATGCGTTGCTCCATCGGTCGACTCTGGGGGTCGTCCGCGGAGTTTCCGCTGGTGGAGCCGCCTGTCGGAATCGAACCGACGACCTACGCATTACGAGTGCGTCAACGAGGCCGTCGAACCCGAAACGGCGTGACCAGAGAGAACTCCGGGACGCTCACAGCGTACCACGGGCGAGTACGTGCCTGTCCTAGCCTGCCCACATCCGCCACCGGACGATCCGGCTGATCACGTTNTGTGAGACCCCGTACCGGGCGGCTAGCTCAGCCTGCGTGGATCTCCGGTCGGCGTATGCCCGACGGATCTCCACGACGTCCGCCTCCGTGAGCTTGGCGTTGGGGTGTCGGGAGCCCCGGACGAGCCTTCCATGCTTGACCATGTCCGCCACGTTGCCCTTGCGGGTGTCGTAGCGCAGGTTCTCGGGCCGGTTGTTGGTAGAGTCCCCGTCGGTGTGACACACCTCGTGCCCCTCAGGCCGGGGGCCCAGGAACGCCTCGGCAACAAGGCTGTGGACGGCGCGGTTGCGGGCCTGGCCGTCCTTCCAGAGGACCACAAACAGGTGGCCACNCTTCCACCTCCCCGGGCGCAAGGTCCTACCTCTGAGCCTCCTACCCGCAGTGATACGGTCCATCGACCGGACGTTCCCCCGGTCGCTGACCTCGTACAGTCCTTCGTAGCCCACGACGGGCTTCCAGGTCTCCAAAGATCCTCCTAAACGCAAAAAAGAACCCCCCGTGGACCGGAGTCCACGGGGGGTTCTTCTGTCTGTTCGTGCTTACCAGCGCAGCGCCCGGAGACCGGGCATCGCCACCAGGCACATCATGACCAGGACCTTGATGGGGANCCACAGCATGTAGAACGACACGTACGCCATGCCNACGACGATCCAGGCTGTGGCCGCGACCAGCCACAGCAGGATGGCCGCTGCGACGCCTGCCGGGGTGTTGGTGTCGACGTGTGTCGTCTTCCTGCCGGGCCAGTGCACGGTCATGTCAGCCTCCTACTGCTTGGTCCAGGTGCAACCGCCGGACACCTTCAGGAACTCTCCCTGCTTTACTGAGACGCTCCCAGGGCCCTGGAGGTTGTCGTTGGCGATGATGGACCGGAAGGTGCCGCTGTCGTCCTTGGCCCTCTCCCAGTAGCACATCGGGAGCAGGTCCGACTTGTCGGGCCCTGCCGTCTTGTAGCGGCCGGGCTCGATGTCCACCCCGACCTCGTAGGTGCCGTCCGAGAAGGTGGTGAGCGGCCCCGACTGCGCCGGGGGCGCCTCGGCGGCTGCGGCGGATGGCGGCGGGTACGACGGGTGGTACGCCGACTGCTTGGGGCTGGTGGTGCTCACCGCCGAACCGATGACGATGAGCGCGGCCACTCCTCCGACCACCCAGGGCCATCGTTTCTTCTTCGGCGGGGGTGGGGTGCTCGGGGGCTGGTAGTGGCCCTGATACGGGTACTGCTGGGTCATGTTGCTCCTCTCTGCGTGACCGCCTTGTCGCACTTGGCGGACTTGGCGGTATTCTGTCATACCACTGGAGTCCAGTCGCTGTCACGCACAGCGACGCTGAATGCTCGAAACTCGTTGACGCGGTCGAACATCGTGAGGTTCCTCGCGACGGTGACCGCTGTGTGCTTGTCGAGGGTCAGGTGGCCAGTGCCAGGNCGGTAGGGCTTGCCGGGTGGCCGGAAGGGCCCGTTGGAGCCCTTCGGCCTAGACCACACCATGTAGANGATCACAGCGGTTCCCACTCTCCTTCCGGCCAGACGACTCGAACGATTCCTGCTGCGGCGATGGCCTTCCGGCAGCCACCGCACGGTTCCCTTGTCACGTACAACGTGGCCCCAGGCAAGTCCTCCCGATCGCAGAACAGCAGAGCGTTCAGCTCTGCGTGGACCGCGACGCACGCCCCAGGACCGGTGTCATACGAGCTTCCCGGCTCGACTTGCGACGTTCTTCTCGGGCAGGTGCTGCACCCCGGGAGTCCGGGTGGTGCCCCGTTGTATCCGGTTGATCGTACGCGCTTGTTGCGTACGACCATCGCACCTACCTTGGCGCGTTCACAGTCGGATCGGACGGCCGCCCATTGGGCGCCCGCCAGGAAGTACTCATCCCACGTCGGTCTTATCGGGTCCATAGCACCTACGGCTTGAGGATCGCCATTCCAGCGGCCTCCGCCTCGGTCAGCGCCGTCAACCGGTCCGTGACACCGAGCAGCATCCAGCGGGCGATCAGCCTGCTGGGCATTCCCGTGAACTCGTCAATCCCCAGGTCCTCGATCACCTCAATCAAGCCCTCGGCCAGTTCGGCGGGGTCCGGTTCCTTCATCATGTTCTCCTTACTGTTGTCGGATAGTTCTCGGCGTTTGCGACGTGCCGCCGTGGGCGTCCCCGAGANTCTTNGCACTCGGGGACGCTGAATTCAGCACCATCGACGATCTCCTTGATGTGGTGCTGGATCCCGTGCTCGCACGGACTGACGACACGCAGCGTTGCGATCGCTGGCCGTCCCATTACTTCTTGTACCCATCTCCCCACGATCGTCCGTAGACCTCGGGGTCGGTGTCGATCAGAACCGGACCCATCTGCTCACGCATGCAGTCCGCGATCGCACGGGCCCCTTCTTCCGCCTCGGCCGCCGGGAGGCTGGCCAGAATCTCGTCATGGATCGGCAGCCGGAGGAACTGCGTGAATCCCTCCGCATGCAGCCGCTGTAGAGCCCTGGCCGTGACATCCCGGCTGGTCGACTGGACCATATAATTGAGCGCCGCGTACGGGCGCTCAGGATCGACCGGGAGTCGACGACCGACCGGGGTCACGATGTACCCCAGACGCTCCGCCTGGCGCTGAAGCTTTTGCGAGTAGCGAGTCACGCCCGGGTATGCGGCGTCGAAGCCTTCGACAACCCGCTTGGCGGTCTTAAGGTCCAACCCGGTCTGCTCGGCCACCGTCCGAGCGCCACCACCGTAGACACGCCCGAAGTTCACGACCTTGGCGTACTTGCGCTCCGGATCGTCCTTGGTGATGTGGTCACCGAAAGCGGCACGCGCCGTGATCAGGTGCAGGTCCTCGCCACGCTCGAAAGCCTCAATCATGCGCCTGTCGCCCGACAGGGCGGCCAGCACCCGAAGCTCCTGCGCCTGGTAGTCAACCGAGACGATCAACTGGTCGGGGTCCGCGATGAAGCACGACCGGATCATGTGGTCGCCCGACGGAAGCGTCTGGGCGGGGATACCCGTGATGCTCATGCGGGCCGTCCGGGCCCGCAGCGAATTGATCGACGGGTGCACTCGGTGGCTGTCGTCCATCGAGTCCAGGAAGCCGTCTACCCAGGTGGTGCGCCACTTCCTAGCCTTCTTGGCCTCGACGACCGCCTGAGCGAGCGGGTTGCCCTGCTTGACGAGCGACGACAGCAGAACCTTGTCAACCTTCCGCTTGCCGGTCGGGGTGCGGCCGGGAATCTCGACGCCCATCGCCTCCAGCGCGTCCGCGACCTGCTCGGTGGAGTTCACGTTCTCGCAGCCGTACTGGGCTGCGATCCCGCGGTAGTACTCCTCGGTGTCCGACAGCTCCTGCTGGAGGTCCCGCGTGTACTCCACGTCCAGCAGAAAGCCGCCCCGCTCCATGTACGAGCAGATCTCGGCCACCTTGTGCTCATCGGCCAGCAGGTTCTCCATCTGCGTGCCCTGTAGCTTGGGGGCCAGCACCCCGATGAGCCGGGCGGCGAGGATCGGGTCCATCCCGGCGTACAGGTTGTACTCCGGGTGGTCGAGATCGATGGTCTTCCAGATCTTGGCCTTGGTGGTCTTGTGCTCCTTGGCCAGCTTGGTCATCAGGCCCTTGACGTTCTCGGCAACCTCGGGATCGAGGTAGTGCGCCACCAGATCTTCCAGGGCGTGCCCGATCCCGCCTTCCTCCTTACCCCTGGGGTCCACCAGGTGCGCGAAGATCCGCGTGTCCCTGACCTTGGGCCACAGGGACTCCAGGGGCACCTCCAGGTGCTGGTCCAGCACCTGGAGGTCAAAGCTGGCGTTGTGCAGCACCAGGCAGCGGGTCTCGACCAGCGTCGACCGGGCTGCGTGCGAGAACGGGCGGCCCTTCTCTACCGGGATGACGTACGCCTCGTCCCGAGTGCCGAACTGGACAGTCCTCACCCGGAAAGTGGGCGAGAAGATGTCCAGGCCGGTCGTCTCGGTGTCGAGAGCGAGCGCCCGGCGGTTGTCGGCCGCCCACTGGCGGAAGTCCCGCAAGTCGTCCTCACCCTCCACCTGGTAGATCGTGACCGGCTGGCTCTTGATGTGNGCGGTGTACTTTCTCATCGTGTCCTCCCTAAAGGCCCGGGGCCGTGAAAAGCCCCGGGCCTTCGCCAGGGGCTAGAAGTGTTCCTCTATCTCCTTGTCGATTTCTTCCAGCTGCTCGCGGAGGATCAAGTCCCTGACGATCGGAGGCCCTGGATGGTTCAGCTGCCTAAGAATCTCCTCCCGTCGCTTCTCCAGCTCCTCGCGGGGCTGGGTCTTCCGGTGTTTTCCGACCATTCATCACCCCCACGGGTCATCGTCCTCGTCCTCCTGCTCGTCTTCCTCGTCGTACTCGTCGTACTCGCCCGGGCCCTCGGGATCGATGTCCAGGTCCGGGTAGGCCCCGGCGTCGAAGTCCCGAATGAAGTTCTGGATCCTGATCGGACTGTCGAAATAGGTCCATTTCCCAGCCGGATCAACCGTCATGGTGCGGGTCAGCCCGACGAGAACGGCCTTCACCTCGTCACGGCTGGTCGAGCTGTAGATGTAGTTGGCGATCGGGCAGGAATAGCAGGAGTTCTTCTTACCCTGGATGCCGCGCTTGGCCAGCTCGTGAGGGACGCTCTGCCACGAATGCATCTCCTCGATGACCTGCTCGACCGGCCTAGCCATCCAGCTCCTCTCCCTTGATCACCTCGGCCTTGATCCGGGGAACGTAGTCCTCGGTCTTCTCGATCGGCGGAAGCTCCGTCATTCCGGGAGCAGGCTCGATAGGCGGGTTGGGGTTCTCCATTCCTTCCTCCTAGGCGGCGTAGTAGATGCCCCGCACGATCCGGGAGATCGTGGCGGGGTTGACGTTGTACTGGTCAGCCAGTTCTGCCTGGGTGACCTGTCCGGTCTTCCACAAGGCCCGGATCTGCCTCACCTCGAACGGGCGGAGCTTCTTCCGGTTGTCCGTCTTGTTCTCCAGCTGCTCCACCCGGTCCTCCAGGAAGACCACGTACTGCTGAAGCTCCTCCAGTCGGCCCATCAGCTCACCCACGAGCTTGGCCATCGGGCTGAGTGCCATACACCACCTCCACAAACTTGATGTTGTCCTCGATGGCGACCTGGATGAAGTCGCCGTTGTCCTGCAACAGGACCAGCCAGTCACCGGTGTCCTCGATTTCCATGACACCGCTCGCTGAAATCTCGGTGCCGTCGCGGAAAGCGACAACCACTCGGGCGGGGGGGAACACCACGGGCTGCTGCTCGTCACCCTTGATCAGGAACAGCGGAGGGCTTCCTAGGGACGGGTTCTCGGTATCCATCAAGCATCCTCCTCCAAGTCGAAGTCCTGGAATGCGTTGGGCGCCAAAGCCTTCAGCCGGGCAAGGACCA
>Ga0065720_1003441_pt1 | contig 30514 bp, 26 predicted proteins | sample Thericmetagenome_FD_59107 | JGI IMG/M metagenome (GOLD analysis project Ga0065720, IMG submission 59107) | Thermophilic microbial communities from the Joint Bioenergy Institute, California, USA of rice/straw/compost enrichment - eDNA_2 v2... | ecosystem: Engineered > Solid waste > Grass >... | reverse complement strand
TGATGGAAAGAAAGCAATAAAGGCCCGCAAAAACGGGATTCCGATAATGCTTCTTTCAGAGTTTATCAGAGAATATTCTTGATAAATAGAGCCGGAGAGAAATCTCTCTGGCTATTTTTTTTCAAAGGTTTATTCTCTTAAAATAGTTGATGACGAATTGGAAATTGGATTTTCTGTAAAATAATAAAAATATTATTTTAAAATAAATTAAACACCGGGTAAATATAATTGTTAATATCAGAACCGTTTCAGGTAATTTTTGGAAATGTATAAACAGTATATCGGGAATGAATTTGTGAGAGAGTCAGATTAAGCAAAAACAAAATGAAACCACCGGGTCTGGCCCGTAGATCTCTTTGAAAAACTAAAAACTTCAAATTATCCCAACGATGATAGGGGTAATCGGCGATATCCCTCGGATTTCTCTGCCTGGGTTGGTCTACTGTTTGAGGTCAACCGTCGCGGAAAGTGAAGAGGTCCTTGCTGAGGTTTTTAGAAAGGGAACTATAGGGCTAGTAGGTGGAAAATAATTTTGGGAAAAGTTAATGACTCAATCTCACAGTTCATATCCTCAATATAAAAAATGAGCCAGAGGGAGTCACATCCCTCTGGCTTGTTGTTTTTTTTTGATTAATATGCAAATATATATTATTAATCAGATAATATAAATGGAAGGAGGATAACATGTCTCTCAATTCTGTTATAAATTTCGATAAAATTTCTAATGAAGCATCTAAACAATTGTTTTTGTGCGAAAATGATGGAGAACCTCCAAAAAAATACACTTATTGAAGCTAATGCTGAATATATTGAAGAAAATAAATCAAATAAATATTTCTTATCCACATTACTACATTATCTCGAAAAGGACAGATATGACAAAAAATCTAAAAGATGGATCAAAGTTAAAAATAAAGATGAAGATAAAATTATTATAGATAAAAAGAGCGCAGCTATGTTTGTTTCTATTCATGCTTTAACATTACTATGTATTCTTAACATTATTTCAAGGGAAAATGAAGACTCTCTGGAAGAAATTACTTTTGAGAGGAATGAAGGAACTTACCGTTTAAAGAAAGTAGATAATACGTGGCTACTCGGATTCACTTTGAGTAACTAATTATATATTATTATTGTGTATATGACACATTATTAGCATATGTAATGATGTGTCTTTACAATCAAACCAAAAAATCAGGAGGAGAAAGGTAAATGGCGAAAAAACTCATTGAAATCACGAACTCTGTGTCTTCGAAGGCGTTCCATTGCGAGCGCAACATCAACGGCGAAGCTACGAAGGCCGAAATTGACATGCCGATCCAGGCCATCATCGACACCGGCATCTCCAACGCAATTTCCCGCACCCTGTATCTGAAGATGAACCAGGAACCGGCTGAAGAGGTCCAGCTGGTTGTTGGTCCGTTCACCTACGGCGTCGTTGCGCGACGGTCGGGCGAATCCCTGTCGCTGAACCCGACGTTCACGCTGACGAACGAGAAGAAGCTTCTCAGCGAACTGGACAACTTCCAGGAGAAGCTGTACAACAATGTATCGCTCATCGAATCGATCGCAACCACTATCGACGACAAAGTCTTCCTGGACACCGTCATCCATTGCTGCAAGCTGGATGAATACGATGTCGCGGAAGGCGAATGGGTCGAGAAGAAGACGGATGCTGACCGTGGGGTTGAGCTCGACGAAATGTCGGCGCAGCTGTTCGTTGCGATTCACGTCGCGGCAATCCTTCACGTTCTGGCGAACAGCAAATCGCCGGAAGAAGTCGTGAAGTACGAAGTTCCCGGCGAGGGAACATACACGATTGAACTCAAGAAGGACAAGTGGGAAATCGGTTTTATTCCTTCGAAGGAGTTCAAACAAACGATCAAGAACGACCGCCTCATCGAAGCTCTCGTCTGATCATGTTCGGAACGCCAGCCGAAACCGGATTATTTTCCGGTTTCGGCCAGTGGCGTTTAGTAAAATTTTTTATAAAATATATTCATCAGACACCATAGAAGGGAAGGAAGAGAGGAGTCTTGGCGATAAACTATCTTGGCCAAATGGTCGCAAAGATGTCAGACAGGATGGCTGCTGATGTCAATGAAGATTTGTTTGATAGAAGAAAAGGAAAACAAATTTGGGAATTCATTGCCGAAGACTTAAAATCAATCGAAATGCTTCCCGATATATTCGTAAGGGATATTGAATATATCCGCGATCCTTCAAAAATTGATGTTCGTCTCAATATGAGGAATATCAAGAATAAAAAGATTATCAAAAATCGTATTGAAAAGCTTATTCCGGTGCAACAAGATGTTTTTGATGCAATAAAATTCACGGTGGATATTGTTGGAGGGAGCAAGGTCGAAAATATTATTCTCCTTCCAAAGTATATAGATAGGTATCATTTTCTGGTTTCCGGTAACAAAACTCTTGCAATGTTTCAGGTCGTTGACAATGCTACTTATAACCGCAAGGGAGAAGTAATACTCAAATCTAGAATACAACTTAGACTCAGTAAAGAAGATAAACGCAAAAGGTTCCACCTTATATGTGTTGAATCAGGAAAAGAATTCAAGATTAGCAATCTCATAGTAAATCTATTCAAGAAGAAATTCAACCCGCTATTCTATTTTGTAGCCAAAAAAGGCATTCTGGGTACTATTGATTTCTTTGGTTATACAAAATTCCTCAATGTAGTTACAGAAGTTAAAAATTCAGATCTTTTCTACTATTTCAAAATAAATTCGAATATCCTGCTTGAAGCTGAAAAGAATTTATTTGAAGAAGATCCGTTCATGAGAACGTTCGCAGGAATGTTCATTCAGGTTTTCAATACGAGAAATAAAATAGAAGATATCTATGATGATGAACTTTGGGTAAAACGTCTGGGTTCACTTTTTACTTCCGCTCCAAAGAATCAACTTAATAAAGGTTATGATGTTCTTAAATCGTTTAGGAATGTTCTTGATACCACAACGCAGAACGCGTTAAGGATCGATTATAAAGATAAAGCAGATATTTACTGTGTTCTTCGTTGGATGATGAGAGAGTTTAATGAACTCAGAAATATGGATAACAACTCTCTCTTCAATAAAAGAATCAGGATTAACGAATATATTGCTGCACATTTTAGCAGATTTCTTAAAGATAAGGTTAATTATGCTCTTAATCTTAAGCCTTATGATAAAGAGAAACTTTCTAAGTTCTTCAAATTCGATGAATATATCTTGATAAAGACCCTGTTTAAAAGCAAGAAACCTTCGCCACTATTCAGATATAATATAGATATTAATGATCTTCAAGCACTGAATGGATTGAAATTTTCGTTTACAGGAATTCAGGGACTTCCTTCTGATAAGGTTAAAGATGAGCAAAGGGATATTTACCCCAGCCATCTTGGAAGATTTGAACTTAATGCAATTTCATCAAGTTCTCCCGGCATCTCCGGCATGTTGACTCCATTCTGCAAGATTTACGATGGAGGATATTTCGGAGAATCGCAGACTATTGAGAAACCTTATGTGAAGAAACTTCAAAAACGTATTAGACAAATTGAAGAAAATGAAGAACTCAATCAAAAGATCGAAGATCATTATAACTCAATCCAGGAAGAACATGAGAGACGCAAATTTGATATTAAATATAGAGATCTCCGGAATGAGAGAGGATATATCAGGATCGTCAGACCTGTTTACAATCGAACAGGTGGATTTATCAGAGTAGAAAGAAGATTAGATCCTTCTAGTTATGTAAGAAATTCAAGAGGTTTTATTGTAATAAAGAAAACTTTCCGACTTATTAAACTTAAAGTAAGAATTAAATCAGAATATAGTGTTAGTTCATACAGACGAAATGAAGATGGGTTAATAAAAATCTATATTAATAAAAATGGGCCGTTCAGAAGTTGCGGAACCTTTAAATGACCGATATTCAGTTNTAAAAGAATAACCAAAAGGAATCCGGATNNATCCGGATTCCTTTTTTTTATTTAAGATGCTTTTAATAGAATGAAAGTATTCTTTTTCCCAACATATGACAATCTTTGACATTTAAAGCGTTAACTTTGTGTTCTTGTATATGATCCTCCTTATTCATAACGATGATAAAATTTGATAGCCTTATTTGGATAGCCTTTGGTATTAAATCTGTCTATGAGCTCTTTCCGTTCTGATTCCCCATTTTCAAATATACCAAGTTTAAGATCAACATTACCAATCGGCATAGTGAGCTGATCGTAATGTTTCAGTTTATTATAAATGAAAATTTTTATATCACATTCGGCAAGATCCAAGAATTGTTCGACTACTGAATCAGGAATAGCCGAAAATGATGGATAAACAAGTTTAAATGTTATATAAACATCATATTCTCCGAATCCTTTTAATCTTACCTTATTAGGAGGAATGAATTTAAATGATCTATAGCTATAGTTTGATAATGATGCAATATTTGTAGCTGCTGAGTTGACAAGAACATCTTCTATAGTTAAGGCAAATGGTCTATAAGTATCCATAAATGAGTTTCCTTCTACACCTGATTTCGCACGAACATCCGCTATAGAAATTATTTTTAATTTATTTGCATCTATTTCTGGAATATTCAAATAGTATTCATTTTCCACATCAGATTTATTTTGACTAGGATTGTATAAAAATCTTCTATAATAGGGAAAGTATTGAGAGAAAATAGGTAGGGTATTTGTAAGAAGATTTCTATGAATCTCTGGATAGAGATAATCTAGTTTGTACTCAACCAAACCAAGTCTTTGATTAAGGAGAATATCCAATATTGTATTTATATTCATTCAATCATCTCCTAAGTTTTTATTTTTTTTTCTTAATTATTCTCTCTCAGACCGCGGATCATATGTCTATAGTTCTCTCTTATATATGATTCGATAGGAACAAATACTGTGATTGAGGTTCCGAGATACGAACCTTCAAGAATAACCTGCCCTTTTTCATTGAAAGTTCCGCAGGATTCTTCAAGCCCAAACAATTCTTTAGCAATTTTTACATTGTCAGACTTTTCGAGAATGAAGTTAGTAATTTGATGCTCGAGTTTCGTAGTATCTACCGGGTATGAGATAGAGCATTCTTGGAGGAAGTCATCAGTATACTCATTCTTAGAAGTAACGTCATCTCTGGTTCCATATGCTTCTTTATGGGAAGGTCTATTAACTTGGTCATAAGTGATAACAGTAAGAGGATGCAATGCAACATTATTTGAATCTGTAGCACCGAACGCACGGAGAGAGAAACCCCATGGGCGCCCTGCCATCAATTTATTATACATATCAAATCCATAACCATAAGGAGCAGTTGTTACATGGGCTTTAAGAAGATGTCCATCCTGCCAATATTTATCAATAAAGTGTGATACATAGGGATCAAGAATCTGAGATTGACGGACTGGATCTTTGCTATCCGGATGGCACCATTCACCAGCCCATTGTTTCTTACTAATATCATTCTGAATTTTGGGATTTTCGTTCAATCCACGCATAACGACCTTTGCAGGATAAGTACGTCCGTTCCAATTCAAACGTTCAAAGCTCTGAAGGACAGATTCAGCAGTTACCGTTTTAACTTTGGAGCCGGTCGCAGTTTCTATTACGTTCTCTCTAATGATATTAGTTCTTATATCACTAGGATTAACCGCTGCTTCTACAATGTAGAAAATGGGAAACTCTTTCTTAGTCGTAGTAGTAATCATATTATCATTTCCTTTCCTATTATAGTATTTCTATTAATGTAGTGTTTAAAAAATGGTGAATGCTGTAGTATTGTATATTTTGAAACATCAGAATAATTAAATATTTATAAGGGGCGATTCTTTCATGGATAGAAGCTTCTATAATAGTAAGCTTTTAAGCGAATATAAATCTAAAATGATTGAATCAACAGGAACAAATATTGATATGGTAATATTTGATGGACTTAGTTTTACTGAAAGCGATAACGATATAAAAACTGAGGCTCTTATAGAGTCATTTATTGAACTTATTGAAGAGAGTGGACTTGTACTGGATATAGAAGAAACACAATTGAATGAAGGCGCAGCTCAAACTTTGAGAAAAATAAAAGATAAAGTATCTCAGGCAGCTGTAAAGGTTACCCTTGCAGAAAAACAACTTTACGAAAGAATAAATGAGAAATTCAATCGTTATATTAAATTGCACAGAGAAGGAAAGAGAAATGCTACTTACGATTCAATTGTAAAAAGATCTATCGACCTTTCTAGAATATTAAAAAGTCTGATACGTTCTATAGTAGTCGGTATTTTGGTTCCTGGAGGAGTTCAAATAAAACTTGTTAGCGCTATAATAGCTATTATTATCCAAACTGCTCTTGATAAAAGAACTGATAAGAAATACAAAAATCTTATATTTAATGATCTTAAATTTGAATTGAAAATAGTTCAGGAAAAAATTAAAGATGCAGAAGCAAGAGGAGATATTAAATCTAAATATAAACTTATGAGAATCGAGAACCAAATTGGTAGAGCAATGGATAGAATCAAATATAATATAAGGGATTAATAAGGAGGAAAAGATATGTCAATTAGAAATAAGCTTAAATCTATTTTGGAAGGAAATCTTCTTCTGGAAGCAGAAGAAGATAAGTATGATTTGGAAAATCAAGATGATAACTCTTCAGAAAATGATGACAATGCGGACCAACCTGATACTAGCGATCAAAATGATAATGAAAATCAAGAAAATGATGATAATAAAGGTGAAGAAAATAACCAGGATGATGAAAATGAAGAAGAATCCGGGGACCCTGATTATGGCTTAGATGATGATAACGACGAAGAACAAGAAACTAATGAAGGTGGTGATGAGCCTTCCACTAGTGATTCCGAGAGAGCGGATAATCCTACGGATAATTCTGGTTCATCTCCTAATCAAGAAAAACCTGGAAGTTTGTTAAATATTGATGGAAAGTCTAGATCCATACTCACATTCAAAAATTTTGAAAGATATAGGAATCTTAGAGATGATACTGGCAGATTAATAAACGAACTATCTGAATTTGTTCCCACTTCTGATGAGGTAAGACAATATTTATTGATAGCAGTAGAAAAGGGCAATGATCTTTTTAAGAAACTTAATGATTATATACTATATAAGTATATTGATAATTCATATGAGGTAAACTATAATAACTATATGCAATTTATACTGGAAAAACGCTATTTGGATGAATTATACAGAAATATAATCCGCATGTCAACTCAGAAGGGATAAAAAATAATTTTTAAAGAATCAACATAAAATCGAGGTTTTTCAAAACCCCAACAAGAGATAAATATTTTACTCACTCTTTATTAAAGGAGGAAATCAAGATGTCACGTGAATATCTTGAACTGACGCTTGGTATGTCGACGGCACGGGATCAGAAAGTCGAAGAATTCTATCAACGACTGTTCGAGTCCTACGGCCCGAATGTTAGCGGCGAAATCGCAAGCATTTTCAAAAGCAGAGAGAGTGCACAGGCGTTCCTGGAGACGGTCAACGAGATCCTCGAAGACAAGAATCTCGAAGGACAAGGTCTGTCCAATGCTATTCTCCGAGAGGACGCTGCAGCTCGCGGCGTTGCTATGCAAAACGTCGTGAATGAGCTGCTCATGGAATCGACACAACAAGGCCTCGCTGCCCTGCGGCCGATCTCGCTGACTTCGTTCGGCTTCCAGATCCGGTCGTATGTCAAGGCTGCAATGCACCGGGCTGTCAAGACGGTGCAAGCTGAACGCCCGGCGTTCAAGATCACGGAGCGCAAGCAATACGTGATCGACATCCAGGGCAACAAGCACTACTTTGTTGACGCTTTCAACCGGAATTCCAACATCATCAACAACCTGCACCAAAAATTCAACTTCACCGTCAACGTTCCGACATCGGACTACGACATCTTCACCACGAACTCGATCGATCCTCGGAACAAGCTGGCGGTGGATATCGCTGTGAAGTCGTTCACGGCTGTCGAACCTGGTGAAGATCCAGAACCAGCTGCAGAAGAAACGCTCAAGATCATCGGTCGGAATCGTCAAATCGACATCGAAACTGGTCGCTTCAGTGTCGATGTCCAATTCGGTTCGGACAATGCGAAAGCAACGATCATGGGCGAAATCGATTTTGAATCGGCCAAGCTGGTGAGCATCAGCTCAACTTCTCCGCGCATCAAAACGGTTACGTTCGCTGCGCGTCTGTCGTCCGAAACGCATCTCAAGGCGCTGGTTACCGGCTTCGAACACAAGCACACCAACGTCGTGATTCCGGACGGCGCACATATCGAAGTCAATCCGTCGGTTGAGTTCATCGACGACGTGAACCGCATGCTGGGTGTGAATGCTCTCGAAGAGTATACCAACCAGATGGGTCAACTCGTCGAACAACTCGAAGACCGGAGCATCTACGAATACCTGAAGGATCTTGAATCGCAGGCCATCCTGACGAAGGACTTCAACGTTACGCCAGATGCCGGCTTCAGTCTGGGCCGCGAAGAATGGCTGCGTCGTGAGTTCCATCCGTTCATCGAGCGGATCTGCATCCGCCTGAAGGCTGAGCTGCAACTTGACGACTGTCACTTCCGCGTGGTCGGCAACCCGATCGATATTCGGGTCCCGAACGCATCCGGTGAGCAGTACATCTTCCGTCGCAATCAGGACATGACCGGGGCGTCGCAAGTCAACTACGACTTCGCGGTGTTGAGCACGGGTATGACGATCTTCTACCTGTCCACGGATCGCGTGGCACCGGGCAAGATCTACATCAACCTGATTCCGAACAGCATCCAGAACAACATGATCACGATCAACCACTACCGGTATGCGAACTACGTTTCGAACAAGTACCGGAGCAGCGTGAACCCGGCATTGCCGGCCATCATGGTGTCGAGCCGCTATCAGACCAAGGAGTACTATCCGGTCATGGCGGTTGTCAACATGCAGAACAACTATTCTGACTACTACCAAGGCTTCTACCTGAATCAGCAGTAATAATTGTTCTGCCGCGAAACTCCCAGTGGTTAATTCCACTGGGAGTTTTATTTTTGTATTTAAATTTCAGAACTTAATATAAATTTGAATATTTCCGAGGGAGGAACTTCATGTGAATAAATATGTATTTCATATTCTCGCTGCTACCTTTGATGACTTAAAGAGGGATTATACGAATAATCTGGAATATCTTGAAAGAATCAAAACTATTCTTAATAATGAGGTTAAAAATCCTCCGTGCATAAATGTAATCATAAACGATTCAACTGTAGCTCAAACTTTCTATGGAATGATCGTATTCCCTAAAACTATTCTGTCTAATAATAAGGGAATAGAGATTAAAAGCTATGCAGTTGAGATACAAAAAAGCCTCCTTGATTTACTTAATGGGCAGCAATTGGCGGCACTTCTTATTCATGATATTTCACATAACGTATTGACATATACAGCAATCGAACGATTCAAAGCCGCTATTTATCAGGCTTGTAAAATGTCTCATATGAAAGTAATTGAAATTCTTTACAATCTTGACAATAGAGCAAGGGATCTTGCTATTCTTGATATTGCTAACCGTACTTATAAAGAACCTGTTCTCCCGGACGTGGAAATTTATGAAGCTGATCGTATACTTATCGATATGGAAATTTATGATTATTTCAATTCTGCTATTAAAAAGATTAAGGAACAAATCGAAGAGTTTGATCTTTCCAATCCAGATCATCAGAATATCGCAGATGTATATACAGCGACTGTAATGATTAAGATTGTAATGGAAAAAGCTAAAGGGATCATGCGCCAATATAATTGGCATAAGGGATATGTTGAGAAATTCTACGATACTAAAATATTTAAATTATTCCCCTCGATTGATATTGAAGTAAGAGAAGAATTGTTTGGTCAAAAAGTTAGTGAGATTGAATATTACAAACCATATGAGCTTTCAATGCTTAAAGAATCTGCAATACTTCAAGAATCTACGCTCGATTTTATTTATAGGAAACAAGGCACTGATAACGGTTCCTTGATTATAGAAAGTGTAAAAGATTATCTGCTTACGGAGTCATTTAGTAAACGTCCGAGATTGACAGCTTTACAGAAAGAATATGATATTATTACGTTTAAAATGCAAAATATGTCTTCAAATTACGAAAGACTTAGCCTTCTTGACAGAATATATGATAACATTTATCTTATTGAAAAATATCTCAAAAAGAATCCGGATGATACCGAGATTCAAGAATTTATGGATAAATTCCTTGAATTACCGAAAATTCTTAAAGAGCTCAAACCTTCCAAAAAAAGATATGATATCTATGTAGAATATCCTGCAGGTTACGAAGGATAAAATTTCTCTATGTTCCGAAAAAAAAATCCAAGGAGGACTCACTCTCCTTGGATTTTTTCATTTGAATCCGGATTCTTAATAATTGTAGTACCCTTTTTTATTTTCTTACGAAGGAGATTCAATGCAGATTTCAGGCAATTTTCATGTGCATAGGCATTCAATTCTCTATTATAAACAAGCTTTTCTTTCTGTTCAGGTTCATTGCAAAGCCAACATTTTTTACTTCCGAAGTAATACATTCTAGCTCTGGCCATGGATATAGTATCATCTCCTATAAAATATAAAAATGGTCAATTCAATAATATATGATTCCCAAGGGATTTATTAACACCCCTTGGGAAACGTTGTTTTCCTCCTTAATATTTTTAAAAATATTATTGACCTGTTTCAATATATTTTTCCCTTATATTTTATATTAAAACTAATAATAAAATCATGATCTTGGATATTTTTAATTTAAAGGCGGTGAGAAAATGCTTAAACGCCCATATAATAAATATGAAGAAAAATTCCATATACATTGGGAAACGTCCAATACTTCATTCTTAAAAGTTGCCCTTCTTTTAAAGAAGGCTGGTATTGAAAATTACTATTTTATGCTAAAATTATATGACGAGGATCTGGTCAATATTGATCCATATGATCCGGATATAACTCCTGAACAAATGGGCAAAGTTTTAGTAGAGGTTTCTAGAAACTATTATTATTTCCTTCGTGAAGTTGCAAGGGTTCCTGAAGAAGGTGCTTCGACCGAAGTTGGTGGTGGTAGCCCGTTCCAGCTCCACCGTGGCAATCTGGCTCAGGCGTTCTGTTTTGAGCATAATATAAGCCACTATCTGGAACTCCCTCGCCAGTTCGGTAAAACCACTGGGGCAGTTCAAAGATATTTATGGCAATTCTCCTATGGTACGACTTCATCCACTACTATATTCATGCATATGGACAAGGCCGGTTCGGTAGGCAACTTAACCCGTCTTAAAGATAGCAGATCCCTATTGCCTGAATATATGCAAATGGTATTTACCCTTGATGAAAAGACAGGTCAGCTTAAGAAAGATACGGATAACGTTAATGAAATTAGGAATAAGAAACTTAAGAATACCATTATCACCAGAGCAGGTGCCAGAAACGTCCAATCCGCTGAACGGGTTGGCCGGGGTCTTTCAGTTCCTTCTATCTGGTTTGACGAGTTTAACTTTATACTTCTTAACGAAACTATTCATGCTGCTGCTATCCCGGCATTCTCTAAAGCATCTGAAAACGCTGCTAAGAACGGAAAACCGTTTGCTATATGTATAACCAGTACTCCTGGAGACCTTGGCACAGCACATGGTGCTTACGGATTTGACTTAAAAGAAAAAGCTGCCAGATTTACCGAATCGTTGTACGATATGGAGCCAGACGAAATAAAGGTCTGGCTCCAAAAGAATTCAAGTAACGAAATGGTATATATCTCATTCTCTTACTTACAATTGGGTAAGAATAGAGAATGGTTTGAAGATCAATGCAGACGGATGAACCATAACTGGTTAAAGATCCGTCGTGAACTTCTTCTCCAATGGAACAAAGCATCTAATAACTCGCCCTTCTTACCTGAGGATATCGATGAGCTGGAAATCATGTCGATTCCGGCAATCGAAACGCTTAAGATTAATAAGTACTATGAGGTTCTCATATATAGAAAATATGATCCCTATAAACGCTACCTCATAGGTGTCGACGTTTCTAAGGGTATTGGCCGCGACTCAACTGCAGTAGCAATTGTTGATTCACAAACCCTTGAAATAGTAGGCCTGTTTATAAATAATACTATTAGATCTAAAGAGCTTAAGAGATTCTTATTAACTCTTGTACTTGATCACTTCCCGAACTCTGTACTGGTTATAGAAAATAACAATATTGGCGATGCAATAATTGAAGATCTTAGACATACTGCATTAAAACATCATCTCTATTATGATTATGCTATAAGACTTGCTGAAGAAAGACGCAAAGATGGCATAATTCAAAAGAAGCAAAAGAATAGAATTATTTATGGTCATGAAGTAACTTCCGTCACCCGTCCAAGAATGATGGAGTTGTTACTTCAGTTTGTTTCTAAACACAAAGAGAAGATTAATGCAAAAGAACTTGTTGACCAAATTCGTCACCTCGAATATAAGAATGACAACAGGATTGAACACGCTTCAGGGCAACACGACGACGCTGTATTTGCATACCTTGCTTGTATCTACATCATGTTCTATGGAAAGAATCTTGCAAGGTTTGGTTTGTTTAATCCTTATAATTTTGATGGTTCTGAAATTCAAGAGAAAAATCATGGTGAAGATAAGATTGGTAAAATATTTAAGAGACTTCATGTTCAGAGAGCTATTAAAGATAATCCATTCCTGGCTGGTTTGTTTGAAGATTTATTAACTATTGAAGATGAAGATCGTGCAATTCAGCAAGAAATATTTGATATTGAAGCTAGTGATGATGGAACAAGCACATTATATCAATCTGATGGATTTTCAGGATCAAAAATTAAGAAGAATGCGTTTAGAGAACTTAATGCAAGAGCGTCTGGAAGAATGTTTAATGGTTTAGGTAGTTCTAAGAGTACGTTGTTCGGTGTTTCCGATAAATACTCAGGGAGTTCCTGGTGGTAGAAAAATTATATGGTCTAGGAGAATAACTCCTAGACCATATTTTTACATATAAAAATATTATCATTAAACCATAGTATTAGTATACACAGATGGAGGGGAGAATTATGGTAGACCTTGAGTTCGATGATGGTCCACAGAATAGTACCAATGTACGGACTATCATAGAATTCATAGACAACGAATTCTATACTGAAGCCATAAAAGAGCAAATTTTTGAAGGTATCGATTGCAATAATGTTGACTACATTGAACAATTCAGAATGAAGATCGAAGAAATTTCTGAAAAATATGATGAGGATGATTATCAATCCGTTATTCTTTTTGAGGAAGAATTATATAGAAATGTAATTTCGTGGATTCAAGATAAGTATAATATAGAAATTGAATATGATGATGACTCTTTAAAGGCTGTTGCTTATGATATGTATAAATTCTTCGTTGTTGAACTTAAAAATATAACTACGTCATTCTTACTTAATTATATAATCGAGAACTATAATTATATCATTTCCGGAATCCCGGAAGAAAATCTTAATAAGCAAGTAATAGAAAGGCTTGAACCAGATAAAGAACCTAACAAGTATATTGCTGTAAGTAATATTAATGAACTAATCAAACAGGTAAGTCTCCTTGATTTTGATTTTGAGACATTTATTAGGTATGCTTCAAAGTCAGGAGATATTGACTCTTTCTCAGAAAGAGATGAAGACGGCACTCCTTCTATCTCATGGAAATTCATTGATGAGGGAGAATTTGTCCAAAAAGTTCTTAGACAAATTGCTGATGGTGAGTATGACAGGACTATAATTTTGTCAATCACAGATAATCTTATCTCTTCTTTTGATATCAACATAACGCTGGACGAGGAGAATGAATAATGGTAAAAAGGAAAAATACCACCAAAAAAGAAGCAACTGCAGAAGCAACTGTCGAAACCAATCCTCCTGTTCCTTACAATGTAATGGCTTCAAACCAGGAGCCTACTCCTATTAAAGCTTTTACTGAAGAAGGGGATATTTTTGAAGGGAAATCCCGTGAAGATATTATCGAAGAACTCGGTAAAACCGGTGTGGATATGGAAGAGGCAACCGGCGTGGTTGTAGAAGATGGTGTAACAGGAGAAAAAATTCCTGGTTTTGCAAAAGATCTTCCTAAAATAAATTCGCTCCAAGAACTGGAGCCTGAGAATATTAAGAAATTTTTGTCAAATATGGTTAAGCAAAATCTTCAAGTTCTTATTCCTGAAGACCTCACTGATGAAGAAGCCGAAGAAATTATCAATTCCATTGAAAAGAAAATCATTAGTCTCGACAGGAAGGAAATCAAAAACCTCGATCCGGTTGAGATTAAGAATATTTATGGAAGTGAAGTATTTAATCAAATCAAGAAATTCAATCCCACTGATTATGTAAAACTTGCTAGGAAACTTCTTGTAGATTTTAAAGACGGAATTGTTGAGTATCAAGATATTATTGATGCAACTGAAGAAATCAATCGTCACATTAAATTCTTTCAAGATCTCGATATCGATAATGTTCAGAAAGGGATTAGAGAGACAATTGAAAATGACTCAGAAAATTATCCTACTGAATTCCATAAATATAAGAAATATTTGGAGATGTATCTTGATTATCTTAATAGTAAAGAGGGTTATGAAAATAACCCCTTCATGGAGAAAGAAAAAGAAGTCACTGCACAGAAAATTAGAGCTGTTGAAGAAGCTCTTGATTTCAGACATATTTATAGTAAATGTGAAAATGGTAAGCAAAAGATTCTTAGGGATTTCAAGACTCCTCAAGTTCTAAATAAAGCAATCTTTGATTTCATTGGGAAACTCAGCAATGATAATTCCATTAATGTAGCATTCCCAATTCCTGCAAACTTTAATGTTAAAGTAAATGCATCTGAAGCTCTTACAGCAGTATGGATTACGTTCCTTGAAATGTCTATCTTGAGAGGTAAATTCGAAAATATCAAAAATATTACCCCCTCTGAATATGTAGAAATGGTACAGATTATTAGAGGAGAAACGCCTAAGAAATCTGATAAAAAGAAGAAAGATGAAAATGTTAAAACTGAGGATGGTATCGATATTAAGAAATTTGTAGAGGAAAATAATATTACTATTGACGATGTAAGCTATTCCCGGAAAGCTGCAATTGCAATTTCTTACATTATTGCGAGAACATTTAAACCAACTGTCATTAATAATAGCACTCATATGAAATACGTTCTTTCTTATACTATGAAACTTTTGACTCAAAGTTTTGTTCATGATGGATGCAATAAATTGCTTCTCGAATTGGTTAATGGAGTCAAGGAACGTTTAAAATAATTAACGCACTTAATATCATTATTGATTATATATTATTGAAATGAGCCGCAACCGGGAATCCTGGTTGCGGTTTCTAATTCTATAAGCTCACAAGAGGGGTGAACAACATTGTCTAACATTAAAAGTATGATTAGAAGATTCGTTGTAAATATTATTAACAGATTCACTGAAAAAGGATATACCGAGGAAGAATTGGAAGAATTCAGAAAATTGGTTGAGATTATGATACATAATGAAGCTCCTATAATATTAAGGGAACTCGGGATACATGAAGATGAGTGGAATTACAAACATAGGATTCGTTTATATTGGGAAGGACCGAGAAAAAATAGAACAGGATTTACAGGTATTCTCGACGATGGAGAATTTTCATTTGGAACTGTAAATGTCCACCTGTACGTGAGAAACATATTGAGAACCAATAAGTACAATAATTTCCCCAAATCTTTTATTCATACACTCGCACATGAACTGAAACACGTTCAGCAAATAAAGAACGGGTATGATGTAACCGGATATATAAGACCTGAAGATGATATCGAAGGATATAAAACACAGGATATAGAAATAGAGGCTGAGGAATTCGCACGAAATTACGTTCTTAGAAGATTTAGGAAGTTAGCCGGTTAATCCGGCTAACTTCTTTTTTTTCTTTTCTATTACTTTATTATGAAAACACCTGAATAAATCAATAAGAGAGGAGAAATAGAATGTCTTCTTTAGATAAACAGTATTTCGAACAAACTGAGTCATCTATACTATTGAATACTTACAAATGTGAAATTTTTGTTCCAGAGAGTTATTTTGAATCAAAGTTGGCAGTTCAAGATGGGGAAATATATAATTTATTTTTTATAGTAAAATATAAATTATATCATAGTGAAAATGATTCTGGGCAAAAGAATTATGGAGATTTTCTCTTCCCGTCTATTGTAACTACAAAACCTGACATCGTAGATTCAGCAGAGCTGGATATTTATGGAGAGATGGAAAAATTCCGTGTATTCACCTACTATAAAGGGTCTCCTATATTGAATAATAGATTTATAGTAAAAACATCTATAATGGTTGAAAGATTCGTAAGTTTAAGAAACGATGGAAAGATTAGAGCTTTCTATGGGAAGATTCCCGATATAGAAAATAAAGTACAAAAAATCCATGATACAAAATTAGGCATCCCTCAATATATTCAACAACTTACTATTTCTGAGGTTTATAGAGATAGAAACGATTATTCAAGACCTTCAAGACTTGTGCTCACATCTCAAGATAGAGATAATTCAAAAATTAGAGCTCTTAATATGAGAGAGAACTCCGCATTTACTTCTACTTTGGCTGGTATAGGGTTTGAGGACGTTAAATCAATGCTCACTGTCTCTGATAATAGAGACGACAGAAATGCCAAAACAATAAGCCCTATAGAGAAAGTTATAAAAGGTATCTAACTAAAATCAACACCTATATAGGGTTTACCAACAATGAATTAAATACTAATTTACTCTGTAAAGAGGAGGGTTTTCACAGATGTTCGATAGAATTGTCCTTGTCGACCAATCAACTTTCACTCCGGCACCAACAGCCGTGGCTTCACCGGATCGGCCCCGTGCATTTATTCCGATCTTCTCAACGAAGGGTTTCGGCAAAGACGATGAAGTGAAACTTTTCGAAGCCTATAACCACGGCACCCTTGTAAAGAACTATGGTAATCCTAACATTCTTATCACTCTTGCTCCGCTGTATTACGCTTATGAATTCCTGCGGGGTGGCGGCGATGTCTATATTCGTCGTATTGTATCGGCGACTGCTGCCCATGCCCATATTGTCATCGTAGCAAAAGTCCGGTTCCCATCCGAGGGTGCGAACGAAGGTAAAGCTGAAGTTATCTTCGAAAACCGGACTCTGAACAGCGCTACGGATCTGGAAACTATGATTACTGATGCTGAAGATCTTCTGAATCTTACTCCGGATGCTGATGGATTCGTAGTTTATCCGATTGCTATCACGGGCGTGAGCTGGAAGGGCGTTGAAGGTAACAAGTATACCATCCGCCTTATTCCTAATACCTCCCTGGATAAGCAAATCGATCAAAAAGCATATACCCTTGAAACGCGTGAATCCGCTTCGTCATCTCCGAAGTCGGTCGGTTTCACGTTTGATGAAAATGCTACTCTTGACGGCCAAAGCATCTATGCTAACGATATTTTTGAAGAACAATCTCCTAACGTATTCTTCAATGTTCTTTCGACCTATTCTCAATTCATTGAAGCTATTAAGGATTACATTCCGGAAGGAGAAATCGGTCGTCCTGACATTTTCTTCGGTCGGGATAAATCCGGTAATATCTATCCGGATTATGTAATTCTGAATACTTCAGTTGATTACACCGTTTCCGGCGGTATCGCTATGCAAGGTGGTAGCGATGGAAGCTTTGCGGTCGACCAAGCGAACCGTGAAGATAGCATGATGGAACGGTATGTTGAATCATTTGATGAAATGCCGACCCAAATGCTCGAAAATGAATATAAATATTTCATTGACTATGTATTTGACTTCGGTGCTCCGCAGGAAGTCAAGGATGCGATTATTGGGTTTACTCAACGTCGCAAGACTACTAAGGCTATTATCGATACAGGTCTCAACAATAAGACGGTAACGTCAATTGTAAATGCACGGGTTAGCGGCGGTGTCACTTACAGCAATGAAAGTGCCATTATTGTCAGCGGCGTTGCTGCTTACCGCGATCCGTTTACGAATAAGAAGATTATGATGCCGCTTTCCTTCTTCGAAGCATTTGCTGTTCCGAACCACATCAGCATGTACGAAGGCGGAGCGCGTCCGTTTGCTGGAGCAAATTACACCTATGACAATATGATTCCTGGCACGTACCAGCCGATTATTTATGATGAAAATAGCGATTCGGCTAGAAAGCTGGTTGACAATCAAATCAACTTCGCTGTCGAAGACGCTAATACTTATCAAGCATTCCATCAGACGACTTCTCTTAAAGTTCGTTCCCTCGGACTGGGTGAGCGCAACAACGTTCATCTGCTCCATCTCATGATTCGTCTGTGTCTGCTGGAAGCTAAAGCCGAGCGCTGGAACTTCCTTGAGGATGCAGATATTGAACGTTATGGTTCCCGTATTCAACAACGCCTTGAAATTGCAATGCAAGGTAAAGTCGGCGAACTCAGTATTCAAACTGAGCGGGCTGGCCAATATGGAGAAGATCGTAATCGTGTCAACGTTACGATCAATGTCCGCTTCAAGAATATTAATAAGGGTACTACGTTTACCTTTACGATTAACTAATTAAAACAACCAACGGGGAGGTAAAAATATATGTCAGAAGTCCTTCAATCGTATGCGCTTTGGCTGGGCGTCCCCAACCTTAGCAAAGAACAGCTCAAGAATTTCGACCCTGCATATACGGGATATGTCCATATCTTCGTTATCAGGGTTCCGGAAGTTCTGAAAGAGCATGACAAACATTTCAGCACCAAACACTCCCAGAACTTCAAGGCAATTTTTGAGCGTCTTTCTACCAGTGTTAACGGTCTTCCTGAAATTACCGTAAACTATCAAGATCAAGTCCATGGTTTTGCTGACCGTAAAGTTCCTCATGCTACGAATATTGAAAGCAACTTTGATACGATTACGATTCGTACTCTTGAATTCAAGGGTCTCCCGACATATACTATGATTCAAGACTGGCTCACTCTGGTCGGCGGCGATGAAATCAGTAAGATCAAAGACTACAAGGGCATGGCATCGTATATGGCCGGTGGTTATTCTCTTGAAAATCATACAGCATCATTCATTATTTGTACCACGAATCCTGAAATGACTGCAATCCAAGGGCGTGCTCACTATATCACGGCTGCAATGCCGGTTTCCCTCCCAAGAGAAATCTACCACATGAATGCTGGTGAAATCTCCATTGTGGAAGGGCATGATATCTCCATGCGGGGTGTCATGAGATACGGTCCGGAAATCAACAAGAAAGCTCTTGAACTTCTGATTGAGCGGAAGAAAGTCATCAACTACTACGCATCTACCGCTTACCGCATGAATGCTCAGGGCAGATACGGCGTTATCGAAAATCCGTACCACAACGGCGGCACGCTCAACGGCGAAACCATTCAGGCGCAAACGTCGCTCATTTAACGGCGAATCCCCATACCCCATCAGCTGGGGTATGGGGAATATTTTTTCTCATATTAGAACGAGGATTAATCTTCTTCTCCAGAGGAAGTTTCAGAAGTTTTATTGACATTGTCTAAAAGTTTTTGCTCAATTAAAAGTTCTCTTATCCGTCTAATAATGCCATCAATAGTCTTCCAATCGTAGGTAAGATTATTACGAACAAATTCTTTAACAAACAGTTTTCTCAAAGTTTCATCATCTTCAATTATATTGATTTCAGCCATCGATTGACCAAGATCTTTAATAGTATTCATAATTTCATTAGTTATTTGCATGAGCATGCTTTTTGATGGGATAAGAGTAGCATATATGGTTTCCATTTCTTGTTCAGTTAGATCAAGTTCATAAGCCATCACATAACGGAGTAGTTTGGTTAAAGGTCCATTCAATTCTGCTTGCGCGTGAGCACTTGATGATGCAATATCAAGGTTTGCCATTGAAAGAGTTTTAGCAAAATCAACTTCTTCACTATAGTCAACAATAACTGACGGTACATTGAATGAAAGAATAATCGATTTAATGAGGAATTGGAGGAACGGTTCATCCATTTCCACCTGTTGACCCGATACCACTTCAGGTTTTATAGGTTGTTCCCCCTCACCACTTTGAGGAATAAATAAATCAACAATAGCTCCAACAGAACCAACTATCCCACTAATAGTACCAACATCGCTCCATCTAATCTGGGATTGTTGGATAGCTTCGATCGCTTGCATAACAGAATCTTCAATATCATTTGATAACCCGTTACTGACATACCAAACAGTTCTATCAGAACCTCTGCGGACTTTNGTAAGAATATTGGTAAGAAGAAGCAACAGATACAATTTCAGNAAAAACAACGAATTTTTCATAATGGAACCTTGTTGACGTCTAAATTCAATCACATCATCAGGGTGAAGTATAATAATATCTCTTGCCTCTTTATGAATTTGACGATCCCTTAAAAATTCATAAAATACATCCATATTATCAAAGTTAGCTTCAATGAATTTTGGAGAGATATTAGCAAGAACTGCGTTTCCGATATTCCTTATAATTTGGTTTTCAAGCATTTTCAAAGTATGCTCATTATACTCAGTGGATGCAGTCCTATAGAATGAGAAATGATTTTGGAAATGATTCCTGAGATTCATTCTAATACTATCATCACGACGTTCCTCAATATAAATGTAAGCAACTACAGTATCTTTGATTCTGAGAGGCCACGTTCTGGCAGGATCTAATCTCTCAATTTTACATCCATTTATTTTAATCTTATCATAATCACTAGCAGACCCTGTATCTATTAATCCTTCGCTAGCGGAATCTTTTTGAGATGTATTTTTAATTTTCGCAACTTTATCAAACATTTCGTCAAAAGATGATTCAATTAAATATGAACTACGTTCATCTCTTACAGCTTCAACTAAAGCTGCATCATATACCAATTTCTTATTTGATTTATAGACTTTTATATTGCTAATGTATTTATTAATTTCCTTATTAAATGAATCTAAAGCTTTTTTCCTTTCATCTTGATTCATATTTCTTAATTTTTCTTTAAGTTTATCTCCAAATGCATCCATAATTGTAGATTCAGATAATATCTGTTTATTACCATCCTTACCGAAATCTATGAGGGATGATTCTCTAACTATTTTCGATTTTGAGGCAGTATTAAGTTTATCTTGTTTAATAGAATCTATTATTGCTCTATAAGGTACTACAGTTATATATTCTGTACCAATAATAAGATAATTTTCGACTATGGTCTTAATTTTATTATTGAGATCATATTTCTCTTTTATCTTTTTGGCGAGAGTATTTTTTGCATCTGATTCAAATTTATATTCAAGTGAAAAGATTTCAGAAGTAATAGCCTCAGGAGTAATTATACTATTGATAAGAAGATCTATGACTCTTGATACTTGTGGTATTGCCCTTCTGAATATTTCATAGTCTTGAAGTGTTTCGTAAAGCCTTTCATTCATTAAAATTTGATTTTTAAGTTCCATGAAAATATTTTTATTTGAAGAAACTATATCAAAAATGTCTCTTTTGCCATCATTCGTCTTATTAGTTCTTGATGTTAACCCAAATGTGCTTATTCTTGTATTATTATAAATACTTCCCTGTACAGTTGCTTTTAATGATTTTTCATCATCTTTTGAAACCTGATTTAATGTATTAATCATTCTTTCAGTGTCATAAAGATCTTTGCTCATTCCGTAAGTAGAGAAATTCGTTATTCTTGATAATCTTGCAATATTATTTAATATAGAATTCATGTTTCTTGTAATATTTCTCTGACTTTTTCCTTTAGATTTATTTTCGGCCAACTTTAGTCATCTCCTTCTAGGTATAATACGTTAAAAACATTGAGTATCTGATATTCAGATTTATTGACTGTCGTTATAGTCAAAAAAACTAAAGAATCTTCATCTTTATAAGGAATACATTTTATTAAAGCTACATCTCCTTTAGTTACATTTTGAAAAGTTGATTTGGATAATCTCGTATAAAACTTTTCATCTTCTATAATAAATGGAATTTCTGAATTATTTATTTCTTTATAAATATCGATTTTAAATTCTTTACCATTGCTAAAATCAGCATTACTTATCGAATTAAAAATTGAAATAATTTTCTCATATAACTCAGTTTTTTCAAACTTTATATTTATAATATAATCATTATTCTCTTTTGAAATAAACTGTGCGATCTTACTAAAATTTTTATCTTCATACATAGATTTAGGATTTGCACATTTATAAATAAAATCTACACCATCTAGTGTAAATCTAATGTCCCTGATTTCTAAATATTTCTCAGTTATTTTAAATACTGCGGGATGGATGTCGAACTTAAACGGAAATAATTCTGTGATATCTTTCTCTATTTTTTCGCTAAAAGTTATAACTGTCATAATACCTTCTTCATATGAAGAAAATACACCTTTTGAAAAATTAAATTCATCTGCCTTAAATTTATTTAAAGTATCTACAACTTTCATGAATGATTTATAAAAATTTTGGATATTCATGTTTGATTCACCCTTTTATAGTTTATCTTATCCATTAATGGTTTTAAGCTTTATAGATTAAAATTATGTATAAACAAAATATTAAAGAGAACTACTTTATCACTATTAAGGAGGAAAAGAAATGACCGATATTTTCAGGGAAAGCATGAGAGCTTACCACGAAAGTGCTGCTGCTCAAAAACGGAATACTTCCGATAAAGAGCAGAATAAAAATGAAGAGCCTATCGGTGAAAGCGATATCACTCCTGAAATGATTTCTGAAGCAACTATTGTTGCAATTTACGAAGCAGCTCATGAACATGCCATGGAAATTGTTAAACAGTATATTACTGAAAGTGGACATGAGTTGGTCCGCGACGGTCTGCTTACAGAAAATGCGGTGGGTCAATCTTTCGTTGTCCTGTCCCGTGAATCACAACGGAGCAAGGCAGAGAGACTCCTGCGCATGCAAATGGCACGTAAAGCGGGAGACCCTCGTTATTTCAAGATTGCATCGCTTCGCCGCAAAATCAAGCAGCTTACTAGAGAAATTCATAATGATTCCCGTTATAACGAAGCAAGAACTATTGTTATGAAACGTCAATTCCGTTATGTTCCTGACCCGAAAGCGCTTGCGGCTAAAAGAACGCAAGGTGCAATGAGGCTTATGTAATAATTAAAACTGATGATGGCTTGGTTAGTCATCATCAGTTTTATTTCAAATATATATTATTGTAATGTACGACGGTGTCAAAACCTTAAGAGAGAAAGGAAGACATAAATGGGTAAGAAAGCTAAGGCAAAGAAAAAAAGAACTACTGTTATATTCAAAAACTGGACACACAATTTAGCGAGAATTGAGGAGCAATTGAAAGAACAGGGCAAATATACCCAATTCGGTGAAATCAACAAATTGTATCCTATCATTAACGAATTTGAGTCTATTGATGAATATGATTCATATATTGAAAGTTTGATCTCTGGGACGAAAAAACTCCTTTCACATTCTAAAGATGAATTGTCTAAGTTGACAATGGCATATAAGTTTAATTCTGATGATGACAAATTCCAGGAAATGAACTTTGTTCGGTTCCTGTTTAATATTATTATGTGGAGACCCTATATTGTATCCGGAATCCCGGTAACTGAAGAGGCTATTTTCAACGCAGAAGTATTCCATAATAAAAAATATGAAGAATATTTTAATAAATTTGCTGATAAATACAGGGACAGATTCACGGTTCCTGAATTCTCAGAAATTTTGTTTGATATTCAAGTCTATTTCAATAAAATCGCTGTTGAACTTGGCCCTCTGTTTGGTAGTTCCATATCGATTTATGATATGGTCAAGATGGCCAAAAGGAATAATGAGATTAATGCTATAATGAATACTCAAATCAATTTGGACAATTTCCAAGTAAGTGAAGTTGAGAGATTCCTTATTAAACAAACTGATAGGTTTTTCCAGATTCTCATGAATGAATCTGATAAGAATAATCCTCTTAAACCTTTTATTCGGGCTGGTGTCGGTGTCAATAAAAGACAAGTTCAAGAGATTTTCATCCATTTGGGTTAAAGGATAGCCCCTTCTGGCTGGAAACGGTCAGTCGAATAATCTGCCTAAATGCTGGGACCGACTAAAGCCTCTATGCCTATACGTCTGGTCAACGTATATGGAGCGAAAGCAGAAACAAGTTAGAGGATGGCCTATGGCGATAGTAAGCCTAAGGGTTTGTGCAATGCGGAATCAGCAGGTTATTTAAAGCCGTTAAAATTAAATTTATAATAAAATCTAAAGAAAAGTTTTCAATACTACTAAAAAAAATAGTGAAAAGACTCAATGTTTCTAAAACATTTATAAGACTTGTTAGAATTAAGAAAATACGAACAGAAATATCTGACCAATATTTCTAAACGGCTTTAAATAACCCCAGAGACTATCCATAGGTCTACCTTTATGGTAGATACTAGCCGTGAAATTCGGCAACAGGAGTACGGCCGCAAGCTTTTGGCGGTGGGTGAGAACCCCTTAAATGGAAACGGCAGAACCCTAAGGGAATATTTTATATTCCTATGGGTAATTATATAGTCCCCTCATCCGGGAAAGCCGGAGAAGTTCATGAGGAATATATCCTCTGAGAACTGCACGGAGTAGCGCCCCGTGTGAAGATAAGGTTTAAACCCGACTTGGCTGGATCGACAATTCCATTGACTACGAATAGTAATTTTACAACGTATGGTCTTAAAGATGCTAAAGCACTTTATATTGATGCACAAGGCGCCCGTAAGGCTGCTATCATGCAATTGGCAGTCAGCGATTCGGGATATTATGGACGACACCAATCGTTCGTCACTTCGAATGTGACGCTCCATGAAGATCCTACGTATTCGTGTAATACTAAAAACCTGCTGAAAGTTAAAATTGAATCTACTCTCGATCTTGAGTTATTTGAAGGAAGATTCTATAAAGTTGGAGATAGAAAATACAAGGTAATTACAAATAAGGACCACCATCTTATTGGTAAAACTATTGAAATTAGATCTCCCGAAACGTGTGCAAATAAAGATAATAAAATTTGTAAAGTATGTTATGGAACCTTATATAATGTAAACTATGGTATGCATGCTGGATTGTTTGCAGCTATTGACTCAAATGAGAATAAAACTCAAAGACAATTGTCGGCTAGACATGCTCTTGCCACCGTTAGTGCGGCTATTAATTTGATTGACGACAAAATGTTTTTGATAAATCAAAATGGTTGGCTTTTCAGCCTTAATGGTGATATCGATAGAAGTAGATATACTATTGTATTCAGCACAACTGATGTATTTATGGAGAATCCTGAAAATTATGACCAAGCTGATAATTATTATGTGAACAAACTGATCTTCAAGAATATTAAAACTGGAGAAATTTTCGAGGTATACGAGGAGCAAAATACTCATCTTTACCTCAGTAAGCAGCTCTATAGGGCATTGAGAGATAGAAGATTTTTCACTATGGATGGGAGCGATACCATTGAAATTCCTCTGGACGAGTTTAGTATTAATGAACCGTTTGCATTTCTGAGAATTTCGAATGCGGAGCTTGCAAAACCTCTTAAAGAATTGGCTGGGTTTATCCAGAAAGGTAAGAAACAGCTTGAAGGTGTTTCTGATTATCATGAATTTACAGCCAAATTGAATAAACTGTACAGATATGGCGGGATGGCCATTCCGTCTGTTCATATTGAAATGCTATTAAGGAATCTGATTAGGAAAGCCGACAACCCTCTTGAAATTCCTGATTGGGAAATTGAACAAACTCCTGATATGTATACACTCATGTCACTCAATGATTCGATCATCATGTCCAATTCGGTTACATTGGGCTTGATGTTTGAGAAAGTTAAGAGACAATTCAAGATGCCTGAAACTTATAAAAAGAGAGGGACGTCTATTTATAGCGTTCTTTTCGTTAATGAACAATAAAAAACAGGGAGGGATTGAGCTTCCCTCCCTCAANTTTTTTAGACACCAATTAGGCACCAAAAAAAAACATCTCTTGTATGAAGGGAATGCCTAAATTGTCTAATGGATCAAGCAAGATGAAACCGGGNGACATATTCATTTTAATAAAAGATTTTGAAAAAAGTCAATTTGTGAAATATAGTTCCGGGTTAGAAGTAGTATTTCTTGGGTATTTATCAAAAGAAGGTGAAGCTATGGTTAGAACTAAGGGGGAACTTACTGGGACATTTATGATCCCTTTAACTTTCTTGGAACCGACAGGGGAATGTATTGAATGGATGAGAACGTCGAAATCGATTATTGTACCCAGAAAGGAATAAACCAAAGTTTCACAAAGGAAGTGAGTTGCATGTTAAAGAAATTTAAACAGCTTTTCGAAATAAACGGAAAAATTGATACTCTTAAAGATGAAATTAATCAACTTAACCAACAGGTGCAAAACCTTTCAAATAAAAAGCCCCCTACACGATACAGGGAGCTTCCTCTCACAAAAGAGATTATGGACTATGAACAGTTAAAAACATTATTTGAAGAGAGGTATCGTAAAGATGCGTTAAGTAAATATTTTGGAATAAAAGATAATTTACAAGAATGTATTATTCAGTACGATAAGGTACTTTATTCCAATAAAGCGTCTATAAATTACGTAGAAGTAATATCGAAATTGTACGAACTTGACACCTTACGTTCATTCATATTGCAATTACTGTTCGGAACCACTGATATACCCAGCTTCTACTTCTACGCGGTTAATAATAGAGCGTTTTACGAAACCGTGACATCACTGCCATATATTGATACAGATAGAATATTTTTATTGGAATATGAACAAGAGCCTATTGATGTGAGTTATTATACTATAGTAAATATGTATAAAGATAAAATAATCATTGTTTCACCCAATGGAGATTTTGAAATGGAGAATCGTTATAGAAAAACTGTAGTGAGAGTATTATTCTCTATTTATTTCGACAAATATTTCTTGTATCATCTGGCAGATACTAGCTCCGAAGCTGCTGTTTAAATAAAAAATACGGTACGGATGGTCTCCGTACCGTATTTATTTTTTCACAAACCAAGATAAGTTAAAGAAATATTTGCTTGCTTTAAAAGGGTCGGATTATTTAGTGAAAATCACCATTTCGATTTCCAGTTGTTTGTTTCGCATTTTGTTCGTTATGTGCATTACTTTTTTCTGCCCGTCCCATTACAGTGATTGCATCTTTTTCTCGTGTCCTCAACTCTCACTGAATCTCCGTTATGTATCGCCATTTGCATAGCTTTAAGTTTTCCACTTCCAAAACAATAGGGGCATAAATCGAATATTGTAGGTAAGTCTTTATAACGAACTCTGGTGGGATCGTAATCATACTTGACCAACGCATCCCCAATTTTAGTTTGTCTGAACATCGTTCATATCTCCTTCTTACCTATATTTTATCCCTCGGTTATTGTTAATCTAAAAAATAAAGAGTCATAGGACTTTTTATAAAAAATAAAAAAGGGGCTGTAGTCATTCATGCAATTACTCGTACTAGGTTCAACTAAGCAAGACCATTTGATGCCTGTTGATGAGGCACTTAAATTTTCTTCTCATTGCGCCGGTGTTTGTTACATGAAAGATGATATTCAAGATATTTTAAATGAAGATATTGAGAGAACTAATAGAAGAATAGAACAAACTCTTAATAGTGGACATCATTCCGTTTACCAACACGTTCATTATACATTTGTGTTTAAAGATATTCCGAAGATCGTAGCAATGATTATCAATAATGAAAAACCATATACGACTTCTGAAAAATCTGCAAGATATACAAAAATGAAAAAAATCCCGGACAGTGAACGCGAACTATATGAAAAATGGCAAGGTATTTTTGAAGAATTGATTAAAAAAGAATATCCTTTGTTAAAAGATACTCATGTAAAGAAACTTGCAATGGAAAATGCAAGATATATGATCAGTGTATTTACACCTACTACAATGGTTTATACAACCAATCTTTGTCAGTTAAATTATATTATTGAAATGCTTATTAAATTTATGAGAGATAATCAAGAAAAATATCCTGGACACCCTTTCTTTATGAAACTTAATAAACAAATTGTTTCATTTATTGAAACCCTTAAGCCTTTCGAAGTGGAAGGAATGAATAGAAAGAATAAGAATATAAATCTTTCTTTATTTAATTTAAGATCCTTGGATAAGATTCCCAATGACTATTTCGATAATGTTTATAATACCTATTATTGGGCATCATTTGCTCAACTAGCACAAGCCCAACGCCATAGAACTATACACTATACTATTTTTACAAATAATTTTTCCAATAAATCTAATGCAACTGAATTTTATATCCCAAAAATTATCCACAATACTCCTCTTGAAAATGAGTGGATTCAAGATCTAGTTTCCCTTCCAGAAGATTCATATCCCCAGGCAACCAAAGTTCTTGTCAATGAAAGAGGTCTTTATGAACATTTCATTCTTAAATGTCATGAAAGACTTTGTTGTCAAGCACAAAATGAAATTATGGAACAAACTAAATCAACTTTTATCAGATATAAACTTTATCTAGAGGCTAATAATCCTGATCATACAATGCATTCAGATTTTCCGTATGTAAAATTGGATAATTTATCCAAAGTACAATTTAGAGATATGTGGTGTGCTGGCTCTTGTAATAATTTTGGAAGAAGATATGCGCTTAACAGAAAGGCATAGGATGTAATAGATATGAAAGAAATAATTTATATTATTTTGATTTCTATATTTTACCTTCTTGGTCTTTTTGTACTTCCAATTGTTTTTGTAAAATATATAAACAAAAATAAAGATGAAAGAAACACCCGAAAATAGGGTGTTTCTTTTTTATTTTTTATTTAACAGCACTATGATGAAATTAATTTTTATTTACTCTGATTCCCATCTCATCTAGTAAGGATGATGACTATGAGTGACAATATAACAGCAAATTTCTCCCATTATATAATACCTAATTTCAAATCTAACACAGATGAATTGTCACCCCTTGAAAAAAAATTAAGTGTTTTTGATAAAAGAATCTATAGGTATGTTCCTATAGGTTATTTTTACAATGAAGAGAAAAATGAATTAAGAATACCGAGAGGATATCCGTACAAGGATATTCTCCGTCAGTTTAATTATGAGAGAAAAATAACTACCAATTTTAAACCTCAGGAGTATGATAAAATAGATATTAGATTATATCAGAAACCCAGAGAGCCTTTACAGGTAGAGATGATTTCATTTTTATGTGGATTAGGAAAGCATTCGTATACTGGAAAATTCTCTCAAGTATTTTGTGATCTGAATACTGGTAAAGGTAAAACATATTGTGCAGTTGCTTCATTATCATACTTTAGGGCAAAAACTGTAATTTTTATCCCTTCAAAGCTTAGTAAACTTATAGATCAATGGTATGAAGCATTTACTTCTTATACAAATAAAAGGGATAAAGATATTTTAGTAGTAAGAGGATCGAATATGTGTGAAGATATTAGAAAAGGTAAATATCAAAATAAAGAAGTTTTTATCATATCTAAAGGAACTGTTTTATCTTATGCTAATACTTATGGTTGGGATAAGTTCCAAGAGATGATTGAAAAAACTAGAGCTGGGGTTAAGATAATTGACGAAGCTCATATGGATTTAAGAACCAATGTGCTTATCGATTGCTTTACGAATATTAAGAAAAATATCTATCTCACTGCTTCTGCGTATAGAGGAGACAGGTTTGAGAATGAAATATTTAAAAAGATTTTTAATGGGGTTCCTATATATGGTAAAGAGTTAGTAAGTCCGGACCAAAATTATATTATAATGCTTATTTATCAATTTAAGCATAAGCCCTCTACTAAACAGAGAGCGGCTTGCAAAGTAAAAGAAGGATTATCGGCCGTTAAGTATTCAGAGTATCTAATCTCAAAAGAAGGGGCTAGATATCAGTTTTTTACTGCTTTGAATAAAGCTATTAAAGATATTTTTGTTAGATGTAGAGAAAAAACTGACTATGTGAATATGAATAAAGTTGGAGCTGGTAGTTATGTAAGAAATAAAAATGGCTGTATTCAAATATATAAAACTGATAAATTTAAAGGGAAACTTCTGATACTTGGAGCAACCATTGATTTTTTGAAAACTATACGTAAGTTCCTTGAAGTAAACTTTCCTCAATATAGTATAGGATTATATTCAAGTGAGATAAAAGATATTAAAGAACGTGAAGCTGAACTTGAAAAAGATATAATTCTTGCTACAGAAAAGGGAATTGGGACAGGAGCGAATGTTGATAATCTTCAGGTAATGATAAATCTTATTCCTTATAGCAATCCTGTATATGCTAATCAGTTACCTGGGCGTTGTAGAGAGATACCTGGAAAGAATGTGTATTATATAGAGATAGTAAATACTGAATTCAATGAAGCCGCAGCTCAAT
>Ga0065720_1000214_pt1 | contig 30554 bp, 31 predicted proteins | sample Thericmetagenome_FD_59107 | JGI IMG/M metagenome (GOLD analysis project Ga0065720, IMG submission 59107) | Thermophilic microbial communities from the Joint Bioenergy Institute, California, USA of rice/straw/compost enrichment - eDNA_2 v2... | ecosystem: Engineered > Solid waste > Grass >... | reverse complement strand
TCGACGTCTGGCAGACGGCGGCCCAGACCCTTCGCAAGGCGGAGGATCTCGCGTCGTCGGAAAAGAGCAGGGGCTATCGCGAAGGCTACGAGAAGGGCGTTCGCGACGGCCTTGCCAGTATGCGGGATGAGCACGCCGCCGCGGCTGAACAGCTTGCCCGCACGGTGGCGGCGGTCGACCGCTACCTCGGATCGATGGAGGGTGAGATCGCCGAGCTCACCATGGGCATCGTCCGCCAGGTGCTGGGCGCCTTCGACGATGCCGACCTCGTCGCCCGGCTCGCGGGCCAGGCGCTGGCCAATTTCCGTCGCGCCAAGCATCTCAAGATCACGGTTCATCCGGATGCCTGCACCAGGGTGCGGGAGGCCGTGGACGGGCTCGTCGAGCGCGAGGGGCTCGCCGTCACCGTCATGGTGGCAGGCGATCCGGCCCTGCGCCCGACGGATTGCCGGCTCGTGAGCGACTTCGCCGTCGTCGAGGCCGATCTGGAGACGCAGCTGGCGGCCCTCGCCCGTGCCTTGCCGCAGCGTGAGGCGCCTCGGCCATGACGGTCGACAGCCTCGGCATCGACGCGCGTATCGCCGGCATCCTGCCGAAGCTCAGGCAGCAGGCCGAAACTGTCAGCACGCGCCTAATCAAGGGGCGTATCCTGCGGGCCATCGGGGTCACGATCCACGCGAGCGTCGCGGAGGTGCGGCTGGGTGAGGTCTGCCGGCTCTGTGACCCGGTGTCCGGCCGTGAGGTTCTGAGCGAAGTGGTCGGCCTTCTCGAGGATGCGGCCGTGCTGACACCCCTTGGTGATCTTTCCGGTCTCTCCAGTGCCACCGAGGTCATTCCGACCGGCAGCGAGATGCGTGTTCCCGTGGGGCCGGGCCTGCTTGGGCGCGTGCTGAACGCCCTCGGCGAGCCACTCGACGGTGGCCCCTGGCCGCCGCCCGACCTTGACGGCACTTATCCGCTGCAAGCGCCGCCGCCGCAGCCGATGGCGCGTGACATCATCAAGGCGCCGTTACAGCTCGGCATCCGCGCCCTCGACGGCCTCGTCACCTGCGCGCGGGGGCAGCGCATCGGCATCTTCGGCGAACCGGGCGTCGGCAAGTCGACACTGCTCGCGCAGATCGTCAAGGGGACGGAAGCCGACGTTATCGTCATCGGCCTCATCGGCGAGCGGGGCCGCGAGGTGCGCGAGTTTCTGGAGCGTGAGCTCGGCGAGGAGGGGCGCCGCCGCGCCGTGACCGTGGTCGCCACATCCGACCGCCCGGCCATCGAGCGCGTCAAGGCGGCCTANGTCGCGACCGCAATTGCCGAATATTTCCGGGATCGGGGGCGCAGCGTGCTGCTGCTGATGGACAGCGTCACGCGCTTTGCCCGTGCCCAGCGCGAGATCGGCCTCGCCGCCGGCGAGCCGCCGACGCGGCGCGGCTACCCCTCCTCGCTTTTCGCCGTGCTGCCGCAGCTGCTCGAGCGCAGCGGACCAGGGCAGGGCGGTGCCATTACCGGGCTCTACACGGTGCTGATGGAGGGAGACGGCACCCAGGACCCGATCGCGGAGGAGGTGCGGTCCATCCTCGACGGGCATGTCGTTCTGTCGCCCGAGCTCGCCCACCGCAACCATTTCCCGGCCATCGACGTGCTGAAGAGCCGCAGCCGCCTGATGGATGCGGTGGTCGACCCGGAGCATTCCCGTCTCGCGGGCCAGGTGCGTGACCTGATGGCGCGTTACGCGGAGGTGGAGCTTTTGGTGCGCGTGGGCGAATACCAGCGCGGCAGCGATCCCCGCGCCGATGAGGCCATCGCGCGTATCGATGCCATCAACGCCCTGCTGCGTCAGGGGCAGGACGAACGCTCGACGATTGTGGACGTCCAGCAGCGCATGCGGACCCTGGTGTCGTGACGCAGGAGCGGACGCTGGACCTGTTGCGCCGCCTGAGGCAGCGCGGCCTGACGCGTGCGGAGGAAGGCCGCGTGCGGGCGGAGCGCAGGCTGCACGAGGCCGAGGCCGCCGTGCGCGCTGCCGAGACCGCTGTCGAGAACCACAAGGCGGCGGTCCGGCACGAGGAAATGGTCTGGCTCGGCCGCATGGCAGCGCATGTGGTCGATGCCTCCGATCTGGCGCGCCGGCAGGTGGCACTCGACGCGGAGGCGGCCGAGGCTGCCCGACGTCGTGACGCCGTTGCCGCCGCGGATGAGGAACGGGAAGCGCGGGAGGCGGCGCTCGCCGCGGCGCGACAGGAGCTGCAGCGCCGACGACGCAAGCTCGCCAAGCTCGAGCTGCTGCTCGACGAGAAGCGGGGGCACAGGTTGCGGCGGGAAGAGGCGCTGGCGGAGATGGAAGCCGAGGATCGCGCAGTCGCATTGGCGGGGGACGGCCATGGCGAGACGNGTTGCGGCCGCTGAGAAACCTGCGCCGCGCAAGCGNTCCGCTCCCCGCAGGCGCTCTGCGGCTGCGCCGGAGGCTGTGCAGCCGCCCGAGGTGGAGCCGTTCCTTCCCCCGCCGCTCGATGTTGCGGCCGTACGCCTGTGGAACGCGGCCTATCGCCGGCGCAGGCCGTGGCAGGCGAGCCTTGCGGGGCGGCCGGTCGGCATCACCTTCGAGCCCCTTTCGGTGTCGGCGGGGGCCGGGATCGTGGCGGAACTGACGATNGCTGGCCAGCCGGGGGCGCTCTGGGTGCCGGAGGCNTTCGCCGACGAGCTGCTGGGGGCGCTGCCGCCNCAGTTCGACCCCGCGCGCCTGTCGCCGGCCAGCCTCGCCATGCTTGCGGAGTTCGCCTTGCTGCCCGGCCTTGCTGCATTGGAGACACGGCTCGGCGCTGCGATCGTGCTCACTTCGCTGCAACGGCGGTCCCTCGATGACACGCGCGGCATCTGGGTCGATGTCAGGATCGTCCCCGACGGGCGGGAGGAGGTTCCTGCCAGGCTCTTGCTTCCGTCGGAGACGGGGGAAGCGCTCATCGCGGCGCTCGGCGACGGTCCGTCGCCGGGCGGGCATGAAGGGTTGCCGTGTCCCGTCGCGGTCCGCATTGGCGCGACGACACTTCCCGGCGCGGACGTCGCCTCCCTGCGCATCGGCGATGCGGTGCTGCTCGATGCCGGCACCGGTCCCGACGCGGCGGTGGCTGTGGTCGGGGAGCATCTCGCTGCGCCGGTGGTGCTGGCGGAGACTGGCATCCGTCTCGAGGACTTTCCGCGGCCGGCGGCCGGATCGATGCTGGAGTGGTGCATGACGACAGCGGGGCGGGAAATGGTGTCCGAAGCCGAAGCCGAGGACACGCCACTCGCGATGGTGCCGGTCTCCATCTCGTCTTCGAGCTCGGACGGCTCGAGCTGCCGTTCTCCGAGGTGCAGCGGCTCGCGCCCGGTGTCACTCTGCCGCTTGCCGTGCCGGTCGCCGGCGAGGTCGACATTCTCGGCAACGGCCGGNGCATCGGCCGAGGCACGACTGGTCCCGGATCGGCGAGAGCATCGGCGTGCGCATCGTCAGGCTGGCCGGCCATGGGTAGCGGCGACGTCAACCTGCTCGGCATCGCAATCGTTTCGCTGGCCCTCGGCCTGCTGCCCTTCCTCGCCGTCCTGACAACCGGCTTCCTGAAGATCGCGATCGTGCTGATGATCGTCCGCAATGCGCTCGGCGTGCAGCAGACGCCTCCCAACGTCGTGCTCTATGCTGTCGCTATCGTGCTGACGGTCTACGTTTCCGCGCCGCTGCTCACCGCGATCCACCACAAGGTNAGCGAGCAGCATTTCGACATTCGCTCCGTCGAGGGACTTACCACCCTGGGGCGCGAGATCTCCGGCCCGTTGCGAGAGCATCTTTCCCGTTTCGCTACGCCCCGAGAGCGGCAGTTCTTCCTCTCGGCGACGCAGCGCATCTGGCCGCAGCAGGCACGCGCTGGGCTCTCCGAGAACGACCTCGTCATCCTGCTGCCCGCTTACATCAGCTCGGAGCTGACGCGCGCATTCCAGATCGGCTTCCTGCTTTACCTGCCCTTTCTCGTCATCGATCTCGTCGTTTCCAACATCCTGATGGCGATGGGCATGATGATGGTGTCGCCCATGCTGATCTCGGTGCCGCTGAAGCTCTTCCTGTTCGTCGCGGTCGATGGATGGTCGCGGCTCATGCATGGCCTGATCCTGAGCTACGCCTGAGCGATGAAGGCCGTCGCCGTCCTGCCGCGTGTCGTCGTGCCCAGAGGTGCCCATGGGTCAGGATCATCTCGCCACCAGGATGGCCGAAGCGCTCGTGACCATGCTCATCCTCTCGGGGCCGCCGCTCGCAGCCGCCGTCGTGATCGGCGTGGTTGTGGGCTTCCTCCAGGCCGTTACGCAGATTCAGGACCAGACGCTGCCGCAGGCCGTGAAGCTGGTGGTCGTCGTGGTGCTTGTCATCCTTCTCGGGCCGGCGCTGTCGGCCGTGCTCCTGGCGCAGACCAACGCCATTCTCGACGAGTTTCCCTTCGTGACGTTCTAGCGCATTCCTTGCCGGCGCGGCGGCGGGGCGGGAGGCTGCCTTGACCCTCGCGCTCGCGTCGCAGGCGATAGAAGCCATCCACGCCCAGCTTCTGATGCTCGCCTTCGTCATGGCCCGGCTTCTCGGCGTCATGGCGATCGCGCCGGCCTTCGAGCGGCTCGGCCTCACGAATATGATGCGCGCNGCTGCTGCCTTCGCCTTTGCCGTGCCGATGGTTGTGTTCGCTTCCCCATCGGCCTTTGAGAGCGGCNCGCCGACGATGTTCGTGGGCGCTGGCATCGCCCTGAAGGAGGCGATGGTCGGCTTCGTCATCGGCTTCATCTTTGGCATTCCCTTCTGGGCTGCCCAGGCCGCCGGCGACATCATGGACCTGCAGCGCGGCTCGACCGCGGGCACGCTCGTTGATCCGAGTTCCGGCACCGACGCGGGCGTGTCCGGCACGTTCCTGACGCTCGCCATGCTCGCCATGTTCTTCAGCGCCAACGGCATCGACGTGATGGTGTCTGCGGTCTACGAGAGCTACCNCCTGTGGCCGCTCGACCGGCTCTGGCCGCAGCTCGAGCTCGCCGATGCGCTCGTCGTGCTCAGGCTGCTCAACGACATCGTCATCCTCGGCGTGCTGATGGCGGCGCCGGTCATGGCCGCCCTGCTCATCGCCGATGTGGTGCTGGCCTTCGTTGCCCGGGCGGCGCCGCAGCTCAACGTCTTCAGCCTGTCGATGGCGCTGAAGAACGCCGTCTTCATGTTGCTGATGGTGGTCTATTGCAGCTTTCTGGCCACCTACATGCGCGACGGTCTCGCCTATACGCTGAACAGTGCCGCGGTGCTCAGGGAGCTTGCGCCTCGGCCGTGAGGCCCGGCGGACGACGGTCAGGTGCCGGTTCCGGCTTCGGGTGGCGGCGCCTCGCCGCTTGCGCTCTGCGCGGCGGCGCGCAGGACGAGGAGGCCGTCCGCCCCGACGGTGACCGTGGCGATCGTCTGGACGAAGTAGTCGGGAGCGATCTCGTCATACGCCAGCACTGGCAGCTGCAGCCCCTCCTGCAGCAGGATCTGGCGCAGGCCGAGGCGCACGTCGCGCTGCGTGAGGACGACGGGCGTGGGAGCGGACAGCGGTGTCTGCAGATGCTCGCGGATGCGGGTCGCGAGCAGCGTGAGTGAGTTGCGTGCCGCCGCACTGCCGAAGGCCTGCTGGAGAACCGTCCGCACGAGGTCCTCGATCTCGCGCTCGAGCACATAGGCAGCGATGACGCGGTTCTCGTCCGCCCACCGGAAGCAGATCTGCCGGCGCAGTGCGCTGCGCACGAAGCCCTCCAGCGTGATCACCTCGCGATGATATTGCGCCCATTCCACGATGGCCTCGAGGATGAGGCGCAGGTTGCGGATCGGCACCTGCTCGGCGACAAGGCTGCGCAGAAGTTCCGCCAGGGATTGAAGGGGGATGACCTTCTGCACCTCGGCGACGAGTTCCCCGTACTCGCCCTCGATCTGGGCGAGGAGGTTGCGCGTCTCCTGCAGTCCGAGGAAGTGCATCGCCACGTTGCCCAGCGTCTGCTCGACCCGTTGCAGCAGGANCTCGCGGCGTTCGCCCGTGGCAAAGCCGGCCGCCTCGAGCGCCGTCCGGTGTGCTTCCGGCACCCAGAGCGTCTCGGCGTGGTGCTGCGTCGCTCTCTCCGCCTCGTAGGGCAGGCCGGCAAGATCGAGGTCCATCGCGCTGGCGGTGACGGCGAGATGGTCGGCCGGCATCATGCCGCGCTCCTCCGGCGTGCCGTCGAGGTCGAGGCTGTAGGCGTCACCGGGCAGCGTGGCGTCGACACGCACGGCGAGGTTGGGCAGGCGCAGTCNGATCCCCTTCAGAAGGTCGGCACGGATGCTGTCGATGTCGGCGGTGAGCGGCGCCGCCGGGATGGCGGCGGCGAGATCCGGGCCGAGCCGCAGCACGAGGCGCGGCTCGAGCGCCCGGGCGGTGGCCTTGAGGCTCTCCGCCGCTGCAACGGCCCGGGCCGTGCTGCGCAGCATGAGCCACGTGCCGCTGGCGAAGATGGCCGCGAGCACGAGGAAGATGAGCGTGGGAAAGCCCGGGAGCAGGGCGAGGGCGGCGAGAACCGCCGCCACGAGGCCGAAGGCGCGCGGATCGCGCGACAGCTGGCCAAAGATGGCCGAGCCCACGTCCTTGTCGCCATCGCCGCCGACGCGCGTCACGACCGTGCCCGCCGCCATCGATACCAGCAGGGCGGGGATCTGGGAGATGAGCCCGTCGCCGACCGTCAGCAGTGAATAGCGCGCCGCCGCCTCCCCGAGGCTCATGCCGCGCTGGAGGACGCCGATGGTCAGGCCACCGAGAAGGTTGATGATGATGANGACGACGAGGCCNGCAATGGCGTCGCCCTTCACGAATTTCATCGACCCGTCCATGGCGCCGTAGAACTGGCTCTCGCGCTCCAGCAGGCTNCGCCNGCGCTGTGCCTCCGCCTGGTCGATGGCGCCGCTGCGCAGGTCGTTGTCGATGTTCATCTGCTTGCCGGGCAGGGCATCGAGCGTGAAGCGCGCGCCGACCTCCGCGACACGCTCGGCACCCTTGGTGATGACGACGAACTGGGCGACGGTGATGATGAGGAAGACGATGAGGCCCACGGCGACATTGCCGCCGATGACGAAGGTGCCAAAGGCTTCCACGGTCTCGCCGGCATCGCCCTGCAGCAGGATGAGCCGCGTCGTCGTGATGGAGAGCGCGATGCGGAACAGCGCGGCCATCAGCACGATGGTCGGCAGCGAGGACAGGTCCGTCGCGCGCTTGATGTAGAAGGCGACGAGCAGGATGAGCGTGCTCGCGGCGATGTTGCAGGCGATGAGCACGTCGACCAGCGCGGTCGGCAGCGGGATGATCATCATCATCACCGCGACGACCACGAGAAGCGCGAAGGCGAGGTCACCCCGCCTGGCGACATTCAGAAGGAGCGTCTTGGGAAGAGTTGCCTGCATCAGGGCGGTCCGCGTTGCTCGACGTAGTCCATGAAGGCCCGGCGCGCCGGGCCAGCTTGCCCGAGCATCCACAGCGCGCGGCTTTCCAGGAGCCGCAGCGCCAGCGGCACGGCCGGCTCAAGCTGCTTGAGGCGCTTGATGACGGCGAGCGCATCCTCGGGCTCGCCGGCGAGCAGCAGGGCCTGAGCGAGGCTGCGCTGCACGCCCATGTCGTCGGGCTGGAGATACTCGGCGAGCCGCAGGAGTGTCAGCGCCCGCTCGTGCCGGCCGTACCGGCTGTAGAAATGTCCGAGGGCGCGCAGAAGGCGCGCCGCTTCCTGCCGGTTCCCGCTCAGGCGACGCCTCCTATGACGTAGAGGCGGGAAATGAGGTCGCGTCGCTGGTCGAGCTCGGCCGTGAGGACAGCGGCCGCGTCCTCGGGTAGACGGTCTGGCGCGCGGACCGCTTCCGCCACGATGGCTTCGAGCAGGCCGAGGCAGGTCGGCCCGGCGGCGAGCGACATGTCCTCCGGCGGAGGGCAAACGTAACTCTCGATGAGCCAGTCGGCTGTTTCCGCCGGCAGCGTGCCGATGCCGGTTCTGCCCCGTGCCGAGGACTGACGGCGTCCGACCGGAGCAAGGGGAAGGGGCCTGACCGCGTCGCCCGGGCGGGCGCTGGTGTCGCGGCCGGAAGAGAGGATGTCGCGATCCCGGTTGGCAGGCATCACTGCCGAAGACCGTGCGATGGGCTGGACGGAGTGCCGTGCCTGGTCGATCCTATTCGTGGTCATTGTCGTGCGTTTCTCCGGCCTTTCGGCGCGACACTTCAGTAGGTGAGCCTCACGACGCTGCCCTCGCGGGCGAAAGTGACAGCCTCGCGGTCGATCCGCTCGATGCGCCAGCCGCCTTCGAGAATGGCACCCTCGTGGTGCCTGCGGCCGTCGCTGGTCACGATATAGGGCATCTCGCCGAACCAGATGGCGCGCAGCCGCAGGTTCTGGATGGGCACTGCGTCCGAGGCGCTCACCTGGGCAACGAGGAGCGGNTTCTGGGCATAGGTCGCGTCGAACCAGCTCCTGATCTCGCTCCAAGCGGACATCTGCTTCTCGGGAACGACACCCGTGACGACGATGCGGTTGCCNTCAGCCGTCGCGATCTGGAGGCTGGCGAGACCGGCAGCCGCGACGCGGGCCCTTAGCTTCTCGGCGGCGTCCACTGCCGTCGCGCCGGTCGGTATCGGCGTACCAGCCGCTTGGCTCACTGGCGGGTTGGCAGGGCTGGCGCCCCATTCCGTCAGGACGAACGGCAACGCCAGCAAGAGAACCGTGCCNAGCGCGAGACAGCTGAGCTGCAGAGGGGTTCGGGCGATCTGGCGGCCGAGATGCATGATGCGCTGCGCGGCGCGTGGCAGGGGGGGCAAGCGGTCGTCTGTGATGCGCAGCCGGGCGCCGCCCAAGGCGATTTCGGCCGGCAGGCGNACGATGCGTCCGTANCCGCTGGGCAGGATGCCGTGGCCGGCGATGTCGACGTTTCCGCCGCGGGCTTCCACCGTCATGGATCCGCGGCCGATGCGGATGGTGGCATGGTCGGGCACGATGCCCGGATCGGCGAGGACGATGTCCGCCTCCGCAGTGGAGCCGATACGATAGACCTTGTCCCGGAGCTGGAAGGAGGCTCCGGCGTGGCAGCCGGCCACGACAGCAAGAGCCGGGCCGGTCGCGAGCTCGTCGGTCAGGTCCTGCAAGGGCGCACGGCCCGAGGCCAGCCAGGAGGCGGCTTGTTCGGTGTCGATGACCTTCGCCAGCTGGCCGGATGTTGCGGTTCGAAGCTGCATGGCGCCCCCCGGGGATCAAGGAGAAAGCGACCGGCGTATTCATGAAGCGGTGCCGGCCTGTGGCCGGCACCAACGACAGTCCTGACAGCGAACGATGAAGGTCGCTTACTGCACGCGGGCGCCCTGGATGGCAGCGTTCGCGCGATCCTTGTTGTTGTCGATCACGGTCTGGATCTGCTTGTCGATCATGGTGCGTTCCGCTTCCACGAGCTGGAACTGCATCTGCTGCTTCTGGATCTCACGCATCTGTCTGCTGAACGTCTCAAGCTCCGAGGCGCTGCTGAAGGCGGACTGGGTGGTCATGGGCGGGATGCTGGACATAAGCGATCCTTTCAAAATCAATGTATCACTGGTTTAGTATTTAATCTCGGCACAGAGCGACAGCTTTATATCATCTAGTGCGCCCGTCCAAGCGGTTATAGAATAACTGACAATGTACTTATATCAACGAATACATGCGCGATATTCGTGAATGCTGAATTCAGCGCAAGGAGCTGATCCGCCGTCGCCGGCCAGGCGTTCGTGAGGCAGTCTTCAAGCGCTTCCGGCGGAGCTTTGCCGCCGGATGAAGTCCCTTGAGCAATGGTGCAGCGCGATGGCGGACACGTCCGAGGAAAAAACCTTGCCGGCATCCGACAAGAAACTCGCGGATGCGCGCAAGAAAGGCCAGGTAGCCAAGGCCGGCGATCTCGTATCGGCCGCAGTGGTGGCGGGGATCGTGTTGCTCGTNGGCGGGCTCTGGCCGAGCTGGGGCGAGCGGCTGCAGGCCCTCACGGATGCGATGGTGCGTGCATCTGCTGCCCCGGGCGATCTTCTGCCGGCGCTCGTGGAGGCCGGGGCAGCCTGGATGGAGCTGGCGCTGCCGGTGCTGCTGGTTGCCAGCGTTCTGCCCTCGCTGTGCGGCGGGCGGAAACGACGGTGGAGGTGGCGAGCGGCCAAACCTTTGCCATCGCGGGCCTTTTCCAGCGCAACATGGGCCAGGCCCTGGGAAAGATCCCGATGATCGGCGACATTCCGGTCCTCGGTGCGCTCTTTCGCTCGCAGAGCTTCCGCCGGGACGAGAGCGAGCTCGTCATCCTGATCACGCCCTACATCGTGTCGCCGGTTCGCGACAGGCGCCTGGCAACGCCGCTCGACCGGCCGCGCCAGGCGCTGGGCCGGCACACGGCGGCGCGGGTGACCAAGGGGCCGGTCTCCGGCCTCATCTTTAAGTGACGGCGGAGAAGGACGATGACGATCATTCTGCGACATCGCGGCGCTTCCTCCCTGCTGGCCGGCGCCCTTGCTGCCGCCCTTGCCGGCTGCGTACGCACCCCGCCCGACTATTCCCCGCACTACAGCAGCGCGGCCGGTCGTGCCGCATGGTCGACTGTCACGGTGCCCGTCGACGGCCTCGTGCCGGAGGCGTGCATGACGCCCGATCCGACGCAGGTGAGCGACCTCGGCCCCTTCCTGCCGCCGGGCTGTGCCAATGCCTACAACCTGATGCGCATGGCGGAGCGCAAGCACGACCTCGTTCACGGCCGTCAGATGGGACGGGCTCCCGGACTCCCGACGTTCCGCGCCGCACAGCAGTACCTGACCGGCAGCGAGCGCGACCCCGGCAAGAGTGTGTCGGGCGGCAGGTGACACGGCGTCAGATCATGACGGCGCCGAGGGCCAGAGCCCTGGCCTTGGCGTCACCCGAAGTTGCGATCTTTCTTGCCTGGGAGAGCAGCTTGTCGACATCGCGAGGGTCCAGGCGGCGCTCCTGCGTCTTCCGCACCTCGGCGGCCTTGTCGGTCAGACCGAGTACGAGCACGCGGGCGCGGTGGTGCCGCTGCTGCGCTGTCGGATGTGCCACGACTTCGGCAATGAGCGCCTGTGCCTCCGCATCGCGGCGGGCAAGAGCGGTGGCGAGGGCGAGGTTGGTCTTGATGTCGAGGTCGGCGGCGTCGAGTGCGAGGGCCTTGCGGTAGGCGGCCTCGGCCTCCGTGAGGCGGCCGGCGAGCGTGTAGGCGATGCCGAGCCGGTTGTAGGCGGTGGCGGTGCCGACCTGAGGGGCCGCCGCGGCGATGAGTGCCACGGCCTGCGTCGTCTCCCCCCGGCGCAGCTTGGCCGAGCCGAGGCCGAGCAGGGCCGTTGCATCGGCCGGCTTCAGGTCGACGGCCGTGGCATAGGCGCGCTCGGCACGCTCGTTCTCTCCGAGCCGCAGATAGGCGTCGCCGAGACGGGTATGGAGCATCGCATCGTCACTGGCGAGCTCGCCCGCGCGGTCGAGAAGCGCGAGTGCCGTCTGCGTCTCGCCGCGGCCTGCGATATCCTCGGCGAGGAAGAGGAGACGGCCGGCCTGCGACGTCTCCTCCGGGATGGTCTTGTCGAAGGGGTGCAGCGGGCTGATCGCCATGCAGCCGGCGAGCCAGGCCGCGAATATGGTGGCCGTTGTCGTTGATACGAGCCGGTGATCCATGCAGTGCCTCCCACAATCGACACCTGCGGCGCATGGCAGGCCGCACGGTGGATGTCGTGTCGATTGCTAGACGACCGCCCGGCGCGCAGGCGCGGGCCGGGCGGTCGACTTGAAGGCAGCTTGTGCACACAGCGCGTCCGGGGCGGCGCGACCCGCCCGGCGGCAGGCTCTCAGGCCTCGCGGACGGTCACGAGACCGGCCGGCTCGCGCGCGATGGCGAGCGGGTTGCGCAGCGGGCGGCCGAAGCCCTCAGCCTCGATCTCGAAGATGTCACCCTCCTGCGTGCGCACGCCGTCGGCGAAGCTCAGCGTCGCCGTGCCGAAGTAGTGGACATGCACGTCNCCCGGCACCCGGTGCTCGGCATACTTGAAGTGGTGATGCTCGAGATTGGCGAAGCTGTGCGACATGTTGGCCTCGCCCGTGACGAAGGGCTTCTCCCACAGCACNGCGCCGTCGCGGCGGATGCGGCTCACGCCNCGGATGTCNGCGGGCGGCGTGCCGATGAGCACCTCCGGCCCGAAGCTGCTCTGGCGCAGCTTGGAATGGGCCAGGAAGAGGTAGTTTTTCCGCTCGGTGACGTGGTCGGAGAACTCGTTGGCAAGGGCAAAGCCCACACGCACGGGCGTCCCGTCCGGGGCGATGACATAGAGGCCGGCGAGCTCCGGCTCCTCGCCCGCATCCTCGGCGAAGGCGGGGGAGACGAGCGGCGCGCCCGGCGGCACGATGAAGCGGCCGTTGCCCTTGTAGAACCACTCGGGCTGCACGCCGACGGCCCCCGGCGCCGGTCGGCCGCCCTCGAGGCCCCAGCGGAACATCTTCATGGAGTCCGTCAGCGCCGCCTCGTCCGCCTCGACGGTCGACTTGTGCATCTTGTCGCGCGTGTCGGCACTGCCGAGGTGGGTGAGGCCCGTGCCGGTGACGTGGCAGCGCGTCTCGTCCGGATGGTCGATCGGCGGCAGCAGGCGCCGGTCGGCGATGACGGCGTCGTAGTCGACGCTTCTGTCGCTGAGCCGGGAGCGCACGAACGTGGCGAGCGGTGTGTTCGCCGCCAGCGCGTCGAGCACGAGGGAATAGACGCTCTGCGTGCCGTTGAGCACGGTCAGGTGGCGGCCGTCCTCGGAGGGCACGCCGACGCGTCGCGTGCCGGCTTCATCGAAGAACTGGACGAGGCGAAGGGACATGCTCAGTCCTCCCGTCAGTGGTTGTCGCGCGGGACAGCCGAGCCGCTCTTGCCCACGAGGAAGTCGAGGTCGGCGCCCTCGTTGGCCTGCAGCACGTGGTCCACATAGAGCTTGACGTAGCCGCGGTCGGTGTGGGGTGCCGGCGGCTGCCAGGCGGCGCGGCGGCGCTCGAGCTCCTCATCCGAGACGTGCAGCGTGAGCGTGCGGGCCGGCACGTCGAGGGTGATCATGTCACCGTTCTGGACGAGGGCGAGCGGGCCGCCGGCGGCCGCCTCCGGCGCCGTGTGCAGCACCACCGTGCCGTAGGCCGTGCCTGACATGCGCGCGTCCGAGATGCGGACCATGTCGGTGATGCCCTTCTTCAGGATCTTGGGCGGCAGCGGCATGTTGCCGACCTCGGCCATGCCGGGATAGCCCTTGGGCCCGCAGTTCTTGAGCACCATGACACAGGTCTCGTCGATGTCGAGGTTCTCGTCATTGATGCGGGCGTGGAAGTCCTCGATGTTCTCGAAGACGACGGCCCGGCCGGTGTGCTGCATGAGGTGCGGGGACGCTGCCGAGGGCTTGATGATGGCGCCGTCGGGGGCGAGGTTGCCGCGCAGCACGGCGATGCCCGCCTCGGGCTTGAACGGCGCGTCGAAGGAGTGGATCACCTCGCGGTTCCAGCACGGGGCGTCCTTGTTGTTCTCCCAGATGGTGCGGCCGTTGACGGTGAGCGCGTCCTTGTTGAGGAGGCCACGCTCGCCGAGNTCGCGCAGCACAGCCGGCAGGCCGCCCGCCTCGAAGAAGTCCTCCATCAGGAAGCGGCCGGAAGGCAGTCAGGTCGACGAGGCAGTGGACGTCGCGGCCGAGGCGGTCCCAGTCGTCGAGGGTCAGCTCCACGCCGACGCGACGGGCGAGCGCGATGAGGTGGATGACGGCGTTCGTCGAGCCGCCGATGCCGGCGTTGGCGCGGATGGCGTTCTCGAAGGCCTCGCGCGTCAGGATCTTGGACAGCACGAGATCCTCGCGGACCATCTCGACGATGCGGCGGCCGGCCTCGCGGGCGAGGTGGTTGCGGCGCGCGTCGACGGCCGGGATGGCGGCGTTGCCGGGCAGGCCGACGCCGAGGGCTTCCACCATGCAGGCCATGGTCGAGGCCGTGCCCATGGTCATGCAGTGGCCGTGCGAGCGGTGCATGCACGCCTCGGCCTCATGGAACTCCTCGATGGTCATCTTGCCGGCGCGCACGTCCTCGCTCATCGACCAGGTGTTGGTGCCCGAGCCGATGTGCTTGCCGCGGTAGATGCCGCGCAGCATGGGGCCGCCCGAGATGCCGATGGTAGGAAGGTCGACGCTCGCCGCGCCCATGAGGAGCGAGGGCGTGGTCTTGTCGCAGCCCATGAGCAGCACGACGCCGTCGAGCGGGTTGGCGCGGATCGATTCCTCCACGTCCATCGAGGCGAGGTTGCGGTAGAGCATCGCCGTCGGGCGCAGCAGCGTCTCGCCCAGCGACATCACCGGAAACTCGAGCGGGAAGCCGCCCGCCTCCAGGATGCCCCAGCGCACGTGCTCGGCGATCGTCTTGAAATGCGAGTTGCAGGGGGTCAGCTCGGACCAGGTGTTGCAGATGCCGATGACCGGGCGGCCATCGAACTGGTCCTGCGGGAAGCCGCGGTTCTTCATCCAGGAGCGGTAGAGGAAGCCGTGCTTATCCTGCTTGCCGAACCACTCCTGGCTGCGGAGCTTCTTCTTCGTGCCGTTGCTCATGGGTCGAAGTCCTCTTGCGGCGTCGGTCAGTTGGCGGGGTTGCGGCGCTCGAGCTCGACGAGGAGGCCCGAGTGGTCGAGGTCGCCGGCATGGGCGAGAAGGCCGCGGAAGAGGTCGGCGGTCGCGGCCGTGAAGGGCATGGCGGCAAGGCCGAGGCGCCCGGCGGCGTCGAGCGCGTTGTCGATGTCCTTGAGGTGCGTGACCGAGCGGCCCCTGGTGGTGAAGTCGCGCTCCACCATGCGGGCGCCGTGCAGGTCGAGCACGCGGCTCTCGGCGAAGCCGCCGCGCAGCGCCTCGCGCACCTTGGCCGGGTCGGCACCGCCGCGCGCGGCGAGCATCAGTGCCTCGGCCACGGCGCCGATGGTGACGCCAACGATGATCTGGTTGGCGAGCTTGGCGAGCTGGCCGGAGCCGTGCGGCCCGACGAGCGTCGCCCGGCCCATGGGCGCGAAGACGGCGGCAACGCGCGTAAAGACCGCCTCGTCGCCGCCGACCATGATGGCGAGCGTGCCCTGTTCGGCGCCCACCGTGCCGCCGGAGACGGGCGCGTCGAGATAGGAGACGCCCCTTTCAGCGAGGCGCGCCGCGTGATCCTGTGCCTCGGCCGGCTTGATCGAGCTCATGTCGATGAGCACGGTGCCCGGCCGCATCGCCTCGGCGACGCCCTGGCCGAAGACGACGGCTTCGACGATGGGNCCGTTCTCCAGCATCGTGATGACGATGTCCGCCTCTGCCGCCGCCTCCGCGGCGCTTGCGGCGATGCGGGCGCCGAGCGGCGCCAGCGCCTCGGCCTTCTCGCGCGAACGGTTCCACAGTACGAGCGGCCAGCCGGCCTCGATCAGGCGGCGGGCCTGGCGTGCGCCCATGAGACCGAGGCCGAGAAAGGCCACGGTCGGCTTGTTGTCGGTCATCGAACCACCCTCGAACGTTCCGCCGGCGCAGCTTCCGGCCTCGCCGCGGCAGCGCCTCCTCAGAATGGCTCTAGACGAAAGAACGATAACCGCCTAATCGCTTTATGCGATCAATTGATATCAAATTGGATATCACGATGCCGATGGAGGAGCGGGCGAGGACGGCAGCGCCGCNGGCGCTGGANGCGGCCGTGCGGCGGCTCAAGCTGCGCCAGCTGCAGCTTCTCGTCGCCATCGGTGAGCATGCCAACCTGCATCGCGCCGCGGAGGCGGTGCATATCAGCCAGCCGGCGGCCTCCAAGCTGCTCGCCCAGGTGGAGGAGGCGGTCGGCACGAGCCTCTTCGAGCGCCTGCCGCGCGGCCTGCGGCCGACTGCGGCCGGAGAGGCGCTGCTGCGCCGCGCCGGCAATGTCATGGCCGAGCTGTCGGCGGCGGGGGAGGAGTTGGCGGCCATCGCCAGCGGTCGCGGCGGTCGCGTGCGCCTCGGCTCGATCGTCGGTGCGGTGCCGGGTCTCATCAGCGCCACGGCGGTGTCATTGCACCGCGCGAGCGATCCAGTCGCCCTGTCGCTCGTCCTCGGCACCAGCGGAACGCTGCTTGCGGCCCTGCGCGAGCGGCGGCTCGACCTTGTCGTCGGCCGCATCCCGGTGTCGAGCGAGCGGCACGACCTGTCGTTCGAGTTTCTCGTCGACGAGCGGCAGGTGGTGGTCTGCCGGGCCGATCACCCCATCGCCGTGCGGGCGCAGGGCGCGCCTGGCGACCTCGAGCTTGCCCATCTCATGGACGAGCCGTGGGTGGTGCATCCGCCGGGCAGCGTGCTGCACGCTCGCTTCGAGGACAGGCTGCGGCGGGCCGGCCTGCCTTCGCCCGTGCAGGCCATCGAGACCGACTCCGTNGACATCACCATCAACCTGCTGCTGACGGGCGACTTTCTCGCCATCCTGCCGCGCAANACGGTGGCGCCGTGGATCGAGCGCGGTTTCCTCGCCGTCCTGCCGGTGGATCTGTCGCTCGACCTGGGGGCCGTCGGCATCATCACGCTGACCGACCGCCCGCTGTCGCGAGCGGCCGAGCGTGTCGTCGAGAGCCTCAGGCGCCACGCCCGCGCCGGCGCGGATCAGGCGGGTGAGCCGTAACGTCCCTTGAGATAGGCGTAGAGTGCCCGCGCGCCCTGCACCTCACCGCCCTCGGGCCGTCCGGGCTTGGTCGAGGGATTCCAGGCATAGATGTCGAGATGGGCATAGGCCGCCGCCTTCTCGACGAAGCGCTGCAGGAAGAGCGCGGCGGTGATGGCGCCGGCGAAGCCGCCGCTCGAGACGTTGTTCACCTGCGCGACCTTCGACTCCAGCATGGAATCGTAGGNGCCCCACAGGGGCAGGCGCCACAGCGGATCCCAGACCGCGAGGCCGAGGCGCTGCAGTTCGCNGGCCAGGCTGTCGTCGCGGGTAAAGAGCGGCGGCAGGTCCGGGCCGAGGGCAACGCGCGCGGCGCCGGTAAGCGTGGCAAAGTCGATGAGCAGCTCGGGTGCCTCTTCGTCCGCGAGGGCCAGCGCGTCGGCGAGAATGAGCCGGCCCTCGGCATCGGTGTTGCCGATCTCGACCGTGATGCCCTTGCGGCTGCGAAGGATGTCGCCGGGGCGGAAGGAGGCGCCGGAAACGGCGTTCTCGACCGCCGGAACGAGGAGACGCAGGCGCACGGGCAGTCGCGCGTCCATGATCATCTGCGCAAGGGCGATGGCCGCCGCCGCCCCGCCCATGTCCTTCTTCATCAGTAGCATGGCGCTCGAGGGCTTGATGTCGAGCCCGCCGGTGTCGAAGGCGACGCCCTTGCCGACGAGGGTGACCTTTGGCGCATCGGCCGCGCCCCAGGTGAGGTCGATGAGGCGCGGCGGCACCGCCGAGGCGCGGCCGACCGCGTGGATCATCGGCAGGTTATGTGCCAGGAGCTCGTCGCCGACGATCGTACGCACCCCGGCGCCGAAGCGCGTGCCGAGCGCCCTGATCGCCTCCTCGATGCCGTCCGGGCCGAGGTCGTTGGCTGGCGTGTTGATGAGGTCGCGGCCGAGCGTCACCGCCTCGACGATCCGCGCCAGCTCGTCGCCGTCCACGCCGTCCGGCAGCACGATGCGGCAGCCGCCNTCCTTCGGCTCGCGGTAGCGTTCGAACCGGTAGGTGCCGAGCAGAAAGGCGAGGGTGGCCGTCTCGGCGCTGCCAGGCGGCAGCGTGGCGAAGTGATAGGTCCCGTCGGGCAGGAGTCCCGGCAGCTTGCCGGGCAGGAAGGGATTGGCCCGGGGGCTGTCGGCGGGGTCGATGCCGAAGAGCACGGCCGCGATGGTCCCCTTCGCGTCGGGAAGGGCGAGGNAGCGCCCCGGCTTCGGCTCGAAGCCGTGCGCCTCGGCGAAGGCGCGGGCACTCGCCGGCAGGCTGTCGCGAACGCCGGGCCAGCTGTCCGGCTGCACGAGGTGAATGGCGATGGAAGGGGTGTCGATGGCGGCGACGAGCGCGTGCACGGTCACGGGTCCTCCTCGATGAACCTGACCCGTCGATAGCACGGGCGCGTTGCCCGGTCACAGATCCTTCTGCATCAGGAGCAGATCGAGCGAACGGCCGAACTTGCGGCCGATGCCCCGGAGTGTGCCGACCTCGCGGAAGCCGAAACGGGCGTGGAGGGCGCAGGAAGGCTCGTTCGGCAGGCCGATGGCCGCCACCATCACGGCGCGCCCGTCGCGGCGGGCTTCGGCGATCAGCGCCTCCATCAGTGTGGACGCGATGCCGCGATGCTGGAAGGCGTCGCAGACGTAGATGGAGTTCTCGACAGTGAGGTCGTAGCCCGCGCCGGTGCGGAAAGGGCCGTAGGTGGCGAAGCCCGCAAATTGCGCAGCGCCCTCGGACGAGCCACCTCCGCGATGAGGACCGGGAAGCCCCGCTGCGTGCGCTCGCGGAACCAGCCGAGCCGCTCGTCGAGACTGGCGGGCTCGTGGCGCCAGATGGCGAGGCTGTTGAGGATGTGGTGGTTGTGCAGGGCGAGAATGGCGGGAACGTCCGCTTCGCGGGCGGGCCGGATGGTCGTCATGGCTCAGAGCGTCTTGTAGAAGAAGGTCGTCGGCGCCGGCGTGCCGTCGGTNGTGAGCGCGTGCNCCGGCACGACGCCGAACNCCTGCCAGCCGCACGCGCGGTAGAGCGCCTCGCCGGCACTGCCCGTCTGTGTGTCGAGCAGGAGNAGCGTGCGCCCGGCAGCCCGTGCCGTCTCCTCCGCCGCCGCGAGCAGGCGCCTGCCGATGCCGCGCCGGCGGTGGCTCGCCAGCACCAGCATCTTGGTGATCTCGCCCCGGTGCGGCGCGTTGGGCTGGTGGGCATAGGTGAGGATGACGGTGCCGACGATGCACCCCGCCTCCTCCGCGACGAGCAGCACGCGCCCGCCGTCGGCAATGCCGGGCAGCTGGCTGCGCCAGAAGGCGGCGGCCTCCTGGGCGGTGAGCCCCGCGAGGAAGTTGACGGAGGCGCCGTGGGCCACGGCATCGACCAGGACGGCGGCGAGCTCGTCCAGGCGTGCGGTCGCCTCGCCGGCCGTCAGCGGGCGAACGACGACGGATGCGGCGGCGTGCCCTTCGGCGATGGGAGCAGTGTCGTTCATGGTCTCAGCCCTTGCGCGGGTCGACGGGGGCGAGCACGACGGCGTAGCGCACCGGCCGCGTGCCCGGATTGCGGTAGACGTTGGGGCGGTCGAGCCGCATGTGCAGGCAGTCGCCCGTATGGAGCAGGAAGACCTCGTCGCCGACGGTCTTCTCCAGCGTGCCGTCGAGCACCCAGACGTGCTGGTCGATGCCGCGCGACAGCCAGGGGTGGTCGAAGGCGACGCGCGCGCCCGGCGGCAAGGTCACGTCGACGATCTCGACAGGCGAGCCGGTGCCGGGAGGCGAGACGGCGCGCCGGACGTAGCCGGTCTCCGGGTCCTGCCACACGGGCTGCTCGTCGGCCCTCTGCACCGGGCTCGCCACGGGTGTCTCGCGCGCGAAGAGCGAGGCGAGGCTGACACCGAGCCCGGCGCAGAGCCGGCCGAGCAGCACGGCAGTGGGGTTCGACTCGCCGCGCTCGATGCGCGAGATCATGGCGCGGCTGATGCCTGTCTCCTCCGCGAGCGCATCGAGCGTCAGCCCGGCCTTCTGGCGCAGCGCCTTGAGCCGGCGCCCGAGCGCCCTCGCCATGTCTTCGTCCGATGGTGCATTATCCAACATAAGAGAATTATCGTCTCATATGTTGGAATGGGAAAGCCTGAAGAATCGGCAGGCTCGCCCGCATATCGGGCAGCGACCTTCCATGCTGCTGCCGCCCCTCCTCGCCGGGCCGCCGTTAACGCCTCGTTAGGGTTAACGATCTATCAACGGCGTCGGGCGCACGATGCGCAATCAGTATCGGGGGCAATCATGGCGGCTCAATCGTGCAGGCCGTTCGCGCGGCGTGGGGCATCCATGGTTTTCTGGCGTGCCGCGGCAGTTTCGGCTCTGGCGCTGTCGCTCGGCGGCTGCCTGTCGAGCGGCGACGTCACCGGCTCGACCGGGCTCATCGGCTCGCGCAAGACCGAGCCGCAGGCGCAGGCGACGGCCGCCCGCGGGGAGGCCGAGTGGCGCGCCGCCGCGCAGGAGTGGGGCAAACACTACGAGGCGCGCCCCACCGACAAGCAGGCCGCCCTCAACTATGCGCGGGCGTTGCGCGCACTCGACCAGCGCGCGCAGGCAGCAGCCGTGCTGCAACAGGCGGCGCTGCACAACCCCAAGGACCAGGAGGTTCTTGCCGCCTACGGCAAGGCGCTCATCGATGTCGGGCGCTTCAAGGAGGCGGAGGGAGTGCTGGCCCGCGCCCATACGCCCGACAAGCCTGACTGGCGCGTGCTGTCGGCGCAGGGCACGGTGGCTGACCAGCTCGGTGACCACGCGGTCGCCCAGCGCTTCTATCTCACCGCCCTCAAGATCGTGCCGGGGGAGCCGAGCGTCCTGTCCAACCTCGGCCTGTCTTATGCCCTGTCGAAGCAGCCGGCCGAGGCCGAGCGCGTGCTGCGCGAGGCGGCGGCGCATCCCCGGGCCGATGCGCGCGTGAAGCAGAACCTTGCGCTCGTGCTGGCGCTGCAGGGCAAGATGGCGGAGGCCGAGCAGGTCCTGTCCCAGAGCCTGCCGCCGTCCGAGGTGGCCGCCTATATGGCCTATCTCAGGCAGACCACCGGCCGTCGCGCCTGAATNAGCGCGACACGGGCGCCGGCCGAAAGGTTGACCGGTGATCGCCGAGGAACGCGGCGGCGATCAGCTCGCGCGTGTAGGCCTCGCGCGGATTGTCGAAGATCGCCGCGACCGGGCCGCGCTCGACCACCTTGCCCGACTTCATCACCATGATCTCGTCCGCAAGCGCTCGCACCACGGCAAGGTCGTGGCTGATGAAGACATAGGCGAGGCCGTGCTTCTGCTGCAGGTGGCGCAGGAGTTCGACGATGCTCTTCTGCACCGAGCGGTCGAGGGCCGAGGTCGGTTCGTCCAGAACAACGAGCGCCGGCTTGAGGATCATGGCGCGCGCGATGGCGATGCGCTGGCGCTGCCCGCCCGAGAACTCGTGCGGGAAGCGGTGGCGNGTGGCCGGGTCGAGCCACACCTCCTCGAAGGCAGCGGCGGCGCGGCGGTCGCGCTCGGCGCGNGTCAGGCCGGGCTCGTGCACGAGCAGGCCNTCGGTGACGATCTCACCCGCGGTGAGGCGCGGCGACAGCGAGCCGAAGGGATCCTGGAAGACGAGCTGCATGTGGCGGCGCAGCGGCCGCATCGCCGCCCGGTCGAGCGGCATCAGCGCGCGGTCCTCGTAGCGCACGATGCCGGCCGCCGGCACGAGGCGCAGCAGGGCGCGGCCGAGTGTCGACTTGCCGGAGCCCGATTCCCCGACGATGCCGATGGTCTCGCCGCGGCGCACCGTGAGGTCGACGCCGTCGACGGCGCGCAGCTCGTGCCGCCGCCGGCCGAATAGGCCCTCCCGCTGCGCGAAGACGACCTGCACATTCTCCGCCGTGAGCACCGTCGGGCTGCCGGGCGGAGGCGGCTGTTTGCGGCCGGTTGGCTCGGCGTCGATCAGCATGCGCGTGTAGTCGTGCCGCGGACGGTCGAAGAGCGTCTGCGTCGGCCCGCTTTCCACCACCTCGCCGCCCTTCATGACATAGGTCCGGTCGGCGAAGCGGCGCACGATGCCAAGGTCGTGGGTGATGAAGACGATGGCCATGCCGAGCCGTTGCTTGAGCTCGGACAGGAGTGCGAGGATGCGCGCCTGCACCGTGACATCGAGCGCCGTGGTCGGCTCGTCGGCGATGAGGATGTCGGGATCGTTGGCGAGCGCCATGGCGATCATCACGCGCTGGCGCTGGCCGCCGGACAGCTCGTGTGGGTAGGACGAGAGGCGCCGCTGCGGATCGGGGATGTGGACGAGGTCGAGCAGCTCGGCGGCGCGCCGCAGGGCCGCCGCGCGGGAGAGTCCCGCATGGCGCATCAGCGGTTCCGCGATCTGGTCGCCGACCCGGTAGAGCGGGTCGAGCGAGGTCATCGGCTCCTGGAAGATCATGCTGATCTTGCGCCCGCGGTAGCGGTTGAGGGCGCTTGGTTCGAGGCCCAGGATCTCCTCGCCGCGATAGCGCACGGAGCCCTCGGCGCGGCCGTTGCGGGCCAGAAGGCCCATCACCGCCATCATCGTCTGGCTCTTGCCGGAGCCGGATTCGCCGACGATGGCCACCGTCTCGCCGGCGTGGACGTCGAGGTCGACGCCCTTCACGGCCTCCACNGGGCCGGTCTCGGTGTCGAAGCGGACGGAAAGGCCGCGCAGGCTGAGCACGGGGTCGGCCATCAGCGGTCCCTCGGGTCGAGCGCGTCGCGCAAGCCGTCGCCGATGAAGTTGAGGGCGAACAGCGTGGCGACGAAGAAGACGGACGGGAAGATGATGAGATAGGGCGCGCTCTGGATGTTGGCCGCGCCTTCCGAGATGAGCACGCCCCAGCTCGTCAGCGGGGCCTGCACCCCGAGGCCGAGGAAGGAGAGGAAGCTCTCGAGCAGGATGATCTTCGGCACCATCAGCGTCACGAAGACAACGACGGGCCCGAGGAGGTTCGGCACGATGTGCCGCCGCAGGATGCCGGCCGTGCCGACGCCGAGGGCTTCCGCCGCCTGCACGAACTCGCGGCGTTTCAGCGCCAGGGTCTGGCCACGCACGATGCGCGCCATGTCGAGCCATTCNACGGCGCCGATGGCGACGAAGATGAGGACGAAGTCGCGGCCGAAATAGACCACGAGCAGGATGACGAAGAAGACGAAGGGCAGGGAATAGAGCACGTCGACGAAACGCATCATGAGGTCGTCGATGCGCCCGCCGGCGAAGCCTGCCGCGGCGCCGTAGGCAACGCCGATGACGAGGCTGACGACGGTGGCGAGAAGACCGACGAGAAGGGAGATGCGGCCGCCGACCATGATGCGCGTCATCAGGTCCCGGCCGCTGCGGTCGGTCCCCATCAGGAAGAGCTGGCGGTTGACGTGGCCCTCCACGACGAGCGCGCGGCCGTCATCGCGGGTCGCGACCACGCGCGTATCGGAGAATTCGTCGAGCCGGTCGATGTAGCGCGTGCTGCGCGGGTCGATCGGTTTGTCGGAGCGGAGAGTGACGCTGAAGTGGTCCCCGTCCACCTGGAAATCGGCCATGGCGAGGCGCGCCCGCTGCAGGGCCTCCGCCATGGCGCCGGCGAGCGCGGATTCCTTCGGATAGCGCTCGAGGCTCGGCGGCACCCCGACATAGGAACGATAGACCCGGTCGTAGGGGTGGGGTGACAGCCACGGCCCGACGACGCAGAAGACGGTGACGAGGGCGAGGATGATGCCGCCCGCAACGGCCGCGCGGTTGCGCAGCAGGCGCCGCACGGCGAGCGAGAAGAGGCTGCGGCCGGCGGGGGCGTGCAGTGCTTCGGCGGTTTCGGGAATGAGGGAGCCGTCAGTCATAGCGCACCCGCGGGTCGAGTGCCGCGTAGGCGAGGTCGACGAGGAGGTTGAAGACGACGACGAAGCCTGCCAGCGTCACCACAGTGCCCATGACGAGCGTGTAGTCCCGGTTGAGGGCGCCCTCGACGAAGTAGGCCCCGACGCCGGGGATGGCGAAGATCTTTTCGATGACCACGGAGCCGGTGACGAGGGCGGCGGCGGCCGGTCCGAGATAGGAGATCACCGGCAACAGCGCGCCCTTGAGGGCATGGCGGACAACGACATGGCCGGGCAGGCCGCAGGCCCTCAGCGTGCGGATGTGGTCGGCGCGCAGCGCCTCGATCATGGACGAGCGGGTGAGGCGGGCAATCACCGCCATCTGTGGCAGGGCGAGCGCCACCGTGGGCATCACCAGGTGGGCGAGGTCGCCGTCGCCCCAGCCGCCGAGGGGCAGGAGCCCGAGCATGAGGCCGAAGACGAGCTGGAGGACAGGGGCTACCACGAAGTTGGGCACCGTAACGCCGACTGTCGCCACCGTCATGACGGAATAGTCGGCGGCACTGTTCTGGCGCAGGGCCGCGAACACGCCGGCCGCGACGCCGCCGATGATCGCCAGCACGAGGGCGCTGAGGCCGAGTGTGACGGAATAGGGCAGCGCCCGGCGCAGCATCTCTCCCACCGTGAAGTCGATGGCGACGTAGCTCGGACCGAAGTCCCNGCGCACCAGCTTGCCGAGATAGTCGAGGTACTGGAGGTAGAGCGGCTGGTCGAGCCTGTAGGCCNGCCGCAGGTTCTCNAGCACCTGCGGNGCGAGCGGCTGCTCGAGGTCGAAAGGGCCGCCCGGTGCGAAGCGCACGAGGAAGAAGGCGACGGTGACGATGACAAAGAGCGTCGGGACAGCCCCGAGGAGGCGGCGAAGGGTGTAGGAGAGCATGAACTTTCCGCGTGCGAGGGGTGGCCCCGGCGGGGCCGGCCCGGAGGCATCAACGGTCGATGCTGATGTAGCGGCTGCGATGCACGTTTCGCACGTTGGGGGCCCATCCCTTCACCCTGTCGGAGACGAGGTGCAGCGACGAACGGTTGAGAAGGGGAATGAGGCCCATGTCGGCGAGCAGGACAGCCTCCGCCTCGGCCATGATCCTGGCCCGCTCCGCCGGATCGAGCGTGGCGTCGGACATCTTCACGAGTTCGTCGTACTTCGGGTTGCTGTACTGCCCATAGTTGCCGACGGCGTTGCCGGTGAGGCCGAGGTAGAGGAAGTTCTGCGCGTCGGCATAGTCGCCCACCCAGCCGGCGCGTGCCACGTCGAAATCGCCCCGGTTCTGCAGGTGGGCGTAGTGGGTCTTGATGTCGGTGTTGAGCAGCGTCACCTCGGCGCCGAGCACCTCCTTCCACATGTCGGCGATGGCCGTTGCCACCTTCTTGTGCGCGTCGTTGGTGTTGTAGCGGATCTCGATCTTGAGCGGCTTGCCGCCGGGGCCGTAGCCGGCCTCCTCGATCAGCTTCCTTGCCTCGTCCTCGCGGTCGAGCTGCGACATCGCCGCGAAATCGGCCTCGGCCGGCGTGTAGCCGTTGATGCCGGGCGGCACGAGGCTGTAGGCGGGCGTGGCCGCGCCGCTCCAGATCTTCTCGGCGAGGAAGTCGCGGTCGATGGCCATGGCAAGGGCGCGGCGCACGCGCGGGTCGCTGAAGGGCTCCTTCCTGTTGTTGATGGCGTAGTACTCGATGGCGAGATAGGGCGAGGTCTTCACCTGGTCGCCCAGCTTTTCCGTGAGGAAGGGCAACTGGTCGATAGGAAACTGGTAGTTGGTGTCGAGCTCGCCGGCCATGAAGCGGCGCACGGCGGCGGCGTTGTCCTCGGTGGGATAGAACATCACCACGTCGGTTCGGACGTTCGCTGCATCCCAGTAATGCGGGTTCTTGACCAGCTTGATGTGGTCGCCTGGCACGTTCTCGGCGAGGCTGTAGGCGCCGTTCGAGACGAAGTTGCCGGGCCGTACGAAATCCTTGCCGAACCGCTCGACGCTCGCCTGATGCATCGGCAAGGCCGTCTGGTGGGTGAGCAGCTCGAGGAAGTAGGGCGTCGGCCGCTCCAGCGTGATCTCGACCGTCAGGTCGTCGACGGCCCTGACGCCAAGCTCCTCAGGCTTCATCTCGCCCCTGTTGACCTTCTCGGCGTTCTTGATGGGGTAGTGCAGCGAGGCGTACTTCGCCGCCGTCTGCGGGTCCATGATGCGGCGGAAGGAGAAGACGAAGTCCGACGCCCTGACGGGGTCGCCGTTCGACCACTTGCCGTTCGCCCGCAGTTTGAAGGTGTAGACCGTGCCGTCCGGCGACAGCGTCCAGCTCTCGGCGGCGCCGGGCACGATCCTGCCGGCCTCGTCATAGGTGACGAGGCCCTCGAGGAGATCCCACAGGATGTTGGCTTCGACGTCGATCGACGTCTGGTGGGCGTCNAGCGTCTTCGGGTCGCCGGCATTGCCGCGGTGATAGACGGTTTCGGCCTGCGCGCCGGCGGAGATCGCGCACAGCGCGGCGACGGCGCAGAGGAACGTTCGAATACGGCTCACAGCAGCCTCCCGCTTTCCGGATGCGCCGGCATTTGACTAAAAGTTGAGTNGTTTCAGGACATTCCGGCGCGGCGACCATGTCGGGTGCAGGAAAGCACTCGCCCCTCGTGCCGTCAATCGCGGCGCAGAGGTGCAGGGTGGCGTGGCGTGCCGAGACGGCAGGGGCCGTCGCTCAGGCCGGTGCCGCACGCGGCGAGCCGTCGGGATCGGTCGCCTCGGGTTCCTGAGAGATGGGAGCGGCGGTCGGATCGATGATGTCGAACGGCCGCTCGGCGCGCACGGCCGGCGGCGGACGCGAGGCGATGCGCAGGCGGGCCACTGCGGCGAGCAGGAGCGCAATGGAGGCCATGAAGTAGAGGAGCCCGTCGATGTCGAGCCGTGCCATCACGCCTGAGCCGATCATTGGCCCGAGGGCCGAGCCGAAGCCGCTGACGAGCACGAGCCGTCCGCTCACCGCCACGACGCGGTCGGCCGGCATCCGGTCGAGCGCATGGGCAACGCAGACCGGATAGAGCGTCGACATGAAGCCGCCGAGCAGGGCGGCGACGGGCAGGACGGCGGCCGCATGGCGCGGAAGGACCGCGAGCAGGACCGCCGAGACCGCGAAGCCGGCGGCGAGCCCCGCCAGCACGAGGCGGCGGTCGTTGCGGTCTGACAGGCGGCCGACCGGCATCTGCAGCGCGAGCCCGCCGAGCACGGCAACCAGCATGAAGACCGCGATGGTGTTCTGGGCGATGCCCTCGCGCAGCATCCAGGCCGGCACGAGGCCGTAGAAGGCGCTGGTGATCATGCCGCCGATGACGCAGCCCGCCACGGCGACAGGCGCCTGGCGGGTGAGATCGCCGTAGCGCAGGGTCACGTCCGGCAGGATGCCCGGCGCCTCGGCGTGCGTCGTCGTCACCATGACGAGCGGGAGGGCGAAGAGCACGACGATGACCGAGAACGGCGCCGGCGACTGGATCGGCAACTGTCCGATCACGAGCTGCCCGGCGGCCAGGGCCGTGAAGGTGCCGACCATGTAGACGGAGAAGACACGGCCGCGCTGGTTCGCTTCGGCCTTGGCGTTGAGCCAGCTTTCGGTGGTGATGAACAGGCCGACGCAGCCGAGGCCGACGGCCGCCCGACAGATGATCCAGAGCGGCAGCGAGACGGCAAGCGGCATGGCCGCCGTTGCCGCCACGACCATGCCGGCGAAGGCGGCATAGGCGCGGATGTGACCAATGCGCTGGATGAGCCGGCCCGAGCCCACGGCGCCGGCCGTGAAGCCGACGAAATAGGCGCTGAGCACGACGCCCGTGCCGGTCGGGCCGAAGTCCTCCACCGTCAGGCGCAGGGAGAGGAAGGTGTTGAAGAAGCCGTTGGCCAGCTGGACGAGGCTCGTCGCGGCGATGAGGGTTCCGATCTGGACGAGCATCGGGGCGGCTCCTGCATCGGCTCCGGCTGTCTGGGCTCCAAGGACAAAAAGTGGAGCGAATGCGTCCCGGAAGAACCGCCTTGCCGTGATAGGGTTCCTGTCACGATGCGGCAGCCCGCCGTCATGTATAATCGGCCCGAATGGCCACAGGGGGGAACATCATGACCCATGCGAAGGGCCGTGCCGGGGGCAGTCGCGCCTTCAGCCTGCGCGTCCTCCTGGCGGTGCTGCTGGCTGGTGCGCCGCTCGCCGTGCGGGCGCAGACTGTGGAGCACGCCACGCGGGAGAGGGTGATGGCCGCTCTGCCGCCGCTGGAGGAAATGGCCCGGCAGTTCGTGGACAGGGACGACGTGCCGGGCCTTTCCGTCGCTGTCGTCCACCGGGACGAGGTCGTGTTCCTCAAGGGCTTCGGCGTCCGGGACGAGGCTGGCCGCGAGCCTGTTGACGCCGACACGGTCTTTCAGCTCGCTTCGCTGTCGAAGCCGCTCGCCGCGACCGTCGTGGCGGCGCTCGTCGGCGAAGGCGCGGTGAGCTGGGATGCACGCATCGCCGACATCGACCCCGGCTTCCGGCTTCGCGAGGCCTATCCCTCCGCGCAGGTGACGGTGCGGGACCTGTTCTGCCACCGCAGCGGCCTTCCGGGCTCTGCCGGCAACGAGCTGGAGGGGCTCGGCTACGACCGCGACACGATTCTCCACCGGCTGCGGCTGGTCGAGCTGTCGAGCAGCTTCCGCGCCGGCTATTCCTACAGCAACTTCGGCCTCACGGCGGGCGCCGTCGCAGCGGCGAAGGCGGCGGGTCTCAGCTGGGAGGATGCGGCCGAGACGCGGCTCTACCGGCCGCTCGGCATGGCGTCCACCAGCTCGCGCCATGCCGATTTCGTCGCGCGTTCCAACCGGGCCACGCTCCACGCGCGGGACGGTGGCGGGTGGAAGGCGCTGTCCAGGCGCGATCCCGATGCCCAGTCGCCCGCTGGCGGTGCCAGCTCCAGCGCGCGCGACCTCGCCCAGTGGGTGCGGCTGCAGCTCGGCAGGGGCAAGTTCGACGGCAGGCAGCTCATCGACGCCGACGCGCTCGGCCAGACGCACCAGCCGCACATGTGGCTTGGCCGGCATCCCATCACCGGCAGCCCGACCTTCTATGGCCTCGGCTGGAACGTCGAATACGGCCGCTACGGCGAGGTCTGGGGCCATGCCGGCGCGTTCAGCGAGGGGGCGCGGACCCTCGTCAGCCTGCTGCCGGGAGAGCAGCTCGGCATCGTGGTGCTCGCCAACGCCTTCCCGACCGGCGCGCCGGAGGCGCTTGCCGACAGCTTCTTCGACCTCGTGATGAGGGGTGACGTCACCCGCGACTGGAAGAAGGAGTGGGACCGGCTCTATGAGCAGGTCTTCGGGCAAACCATCGAGGAAGCAGCCAGGCGCTACGGCACGCCGCCGGCATCGCCGCAGCCGGCGCTGCCGGCCGCAGCCTACGTCGGCGTCTATGCCAACCCCTATGTCGGGCGTGCCGTGGTGGCCGAGGCGGACGGGACGCTGCAGATCCGGCTGGGGCCGGAGGGCAAGTGGGTCGTCCCCCTCCGCCATTTCGACCGTGACCTGTTCACCTATCGCCCCTTCCCTGAGATGCCGGACCTCATGTCCTCCGCGACCTTCTCGGTCGGGCCGGACGGGAGGGCGAGCGCGGTGACGCTCGAGCATCTCCACGATCTGGGGCTCGGTGTCCTGAAGCGCGTCGAGGAGCCGGCGCCCTGACGGCCCGCTTGGGCGGGGCGTCCCGCTACTTCCAGTCGAAAACCTGGATGAGTGCCGGGATGATGATGACGACGAAGAGCACCGGCAGGAAGAAGAGGATCATCGGCACCGTGAGCTTTGGCGGCAGGGCGGCCGCCTTCTTCTCGGCCTCGGTCATGCGCTGGTCGCGGCTCTCCTGCGCCAGGACGCGCAGGGCCTGGCCGAGAGAGGTACCGTAGCGCTCGGCCTGGATCAGCGCGGTTGCGACGTTCCGGACGACGTCGAGCCCCGTGCGGTTGCCAAGGTTCTCGAAGGCGGCGCGCCTGTCGGGCAGGTAGGAGAGCTCTGCGGTCGCGAGCGTCAGCTCCTCCGCCAGCGGCACGGACTGGGAGCCGATCTCCTGCGCCACCTTGCGGAAGGCCTGCTCGATCGACATGCCGGACTCGACGCAGATGAGCAGCAGATCGAGCGCGTCGGGCCAGGCGCGGCGGATCGAAGCCTGCCGTTTCTGGATGGCGTTGGAGACAAAAAGTTCCGGCAGCTTGATGCCGGCATAGGCGGCGAAGATGACGATGCCCAGCTTGATGGCGAGCGGCTGCTGCAGCTTCAGCAGCACGAAGACGTAGAAGGCCGTGATCAGGCACAGGCCGATGGGCAGCACCATGCGGAAGAAGAGGAAGGCGATCTCTGCCTGCTGGCCACGGTAGCCGGCCATGGTCAGTCGCGCCCGGGCGGTGTCCGTGCCCAGCCAGCGGTCGAGGTTGAAGCGGTCGACCACCTGTTTCATGTAGGCCTTGGGCTGCTGCCGCAGGGTGATGCGCTGCCGGGTCATCACGCGCTCGCGCTCGCGGGCACGGATTTTGTCTCGCTCCAGCGCCACGGCCCTCATGCGCTTGTCGAGCGCGTTGCGCTCGGCGAGCGGCAGGGCGAGTGTCAGCACCGTGCCGGCGGCGGCAACGGCGGCGAGGGCCGCCAGCATGAACTGGCTGTCGAGCAGCCGGTCGAGGAGCGCCTGGACGATGGCCACCCGCGCCTCCTCAGAAGTCGAAGTTGATCATGTTGCGCATGACCATGATCCCGATCAGCATCCACGCGCCCGACAGGGCAAGGGCGATCTTGCCGGTGTCCTTGAGCCACAGGAGCTCGATGTAGCTGGGGCTCGTGATGTAGACGAGGATGGCGACGACGAAGGGCAGGGAGGCGATGATGGCGGCGGAGGCCTTGGCCTCCATGCTCATCGCCTGGATCTTGTCCTTCATCTTCTTGCGCTCGCGCAGCACGCGCGACAGGTTGGCGAGCGCCTCGGACAG
>Ga0065720_1019272_pt1 | contig 30579 bp, 28 predicted proteins | sample Thericmetagenome_FD_59107 | JGI IMG/M metagenome (GOLD analysis project Ga0065720, IMG submission 59107) | Thermophilic microbial communities from the Joint Bioenergy Institute, California, USA of rice/straw/compost enrichment - eDNA_2 v2... | ecosystem: Engineered > Solid waste > Grass >... | reverse complement strand
AACAGTGACGTAGGGTCGTCCATGCTCGTGGCCTCGCTGCCTGTTCGTTGTGAGAGACAAACAGCATGGCGAGGCCACGAGCCCTAATCACGCATCGACACCCCGCTCAAGTGCGAAGGACCCGTTACGGCATGTAGCCGCCGGCGTTGACATAAAGAACGTCGCCGGTGATGTAACGCGCCTCTGGAAGCGTGAGAAATCTGATCGCCGCCGCGATGTCGATCGGCTCAAGAATCACCTTCATCGGGTTGGCGATCGGCGATTCAAGCACGGTGCGTTCCAACGCCTCTCGATCGCCGATCTCTCGACGAGTCAGCGGCGTGTCCGTCACTCCCGGCGCGACGATGTTCGCTGTGACACCGTACGGGGCTCCCTCAGTAGCCGCCACCTTCGTCAGGGCGATCAGCCCCGCCTTCGAGGCCGCGTAAACCGCACGTTTCGGGTGGACTCGAACGGCAGTGGTCGAGGTGACCGAAACGATCCGCCCCCACCGCTGAGCGATCATGTGCTCCATCGTCGCCCGCATCATGTAGAAGGCACCATCGAGATTGACTCTCATGACACGGTGCCACTGCTCGTCGCTCAGCTCGGTGATCGGCCGCGACACGCTGATCCCAGCGCTGAGCACGAGAACGTCGGGAGGACCAATCTCAGCGCGAAGCGTCGCAGTCGCCTGCGCCACCGCATCGGAGTCGCCGACGTCGCAACTCACCCACGGCACATCGTCGCTTGGCGCCTGTAGGTCAATAACTCCAACCGTAGCCCCGTCAGCGCGGAGCAGCTCGACCGTCTTCGCGCCGATCCCCGATGAGCCCCCGGTTACCCAGGCAACCCGGCCAGCGTGGGGTTTACCAGGATCCATGCCTCCTCCTGTCAGAAAGATCGTCACCCATCATGGATGGTGAGCGCTGCGTCATCATCGAGCCTTCACAGAATCGCGATCTATGATTGCGTCGACTACGCCCCCCGAACGGCACGACATCAGGTTTGGGGCAGCCGGGCGTCCCTGTCCAAAGGAGCCGTGTCGTTTGAGAGGACCGTGCGTAGTCTCAGGCTCGCGCGCGCATACGCCGCCTGCCGTTGTTTGCTGACCAGATAGGAGGGTGGCGCGAGGAAGGCGGTGTGGCGCGGCAGGCCGTCAGAACGGGCCAGCCACTGCTGGCGTGCTTGTTCGAGGGTCCCGGCCAGCGCGATCGAGTGGAGCATCTCGTCGGTAACGGCGCGGGTCATCGCGTCCGTGTCGCGCTGCGCGAAAGCCTGGCGGATGGCTGCGACCGGCTCCGTCCAGCCGTGATGGTGGACGAACTGGTCGTAGGTCTTGACCGTCAGGTAGAAGGCGATCATCCGCCGGGCGTCGAGAATGGCGCGGTCGGGATCGTCGTCATCGATCGCGGTGATCACCCAGCCGACCTCGCGCCACTGGGACCTCCCGTGTGTCGCCCGGGCACGTCCCTGATCAACGGCGGGTCGCACGATGTCGTTCCACCAGCGGGTGGTGAATAGGGCGTGTCCAACGATGCCGTCGGACACCTCGCCGGCGGCCGCCGCCATCGCGGCGTTGAAGCCGGCTACCAGAAGCGGGATGTCGAGCCGGCCGAGCACCGGTGCGCGTATGTCGGCCTCAATGTCGTAGAAGTTGCCCTTGAACCTGACCACGTCGCCGTTCTCGGCCTCGAGGAACGCTCGCACGGCGCCGACGAGTTCCTTCATGCGGGCCACCGGCCGGTCCGCCGAAACGGAGAACCAGTCGCGGTTGATACGGTAGGCGGCGCTGCCGAACCCGAGAAACACGCGGCCCGGAGCGAGCCGATGCACCTGCCTGGCCGCCGTTGCGTGGGCATAGGGCGTGCGGGCGAACGCATAGGCGATGGCGGTTCCGATCTCCGCCCCGTCGACCCCGTGAGCCATCTCGACCAGATTGAGGTAGGCATCGTGGTCGGCGAAGTCACCGGTGCAGAACGCGGAGAAGCCGGCGGCCTCGGCCTCACGTGCCACCTCGTTGCCGTTCCAGGGCAGGCCGAGTTTCACGACGACATCACGCTCCTCCGGCTCGCCGGGTCTGGTCGAACCCAACGGGTCCGGTGGTGGCGGGCGCGATCACGATGGGCCTGGTCACAACGGGTTCGGCGAGGAGGCGACCACCTCGAGAGCCGCTCGGCGTGACCCGAACGCATTGGTGTAGGCGAGCTGCCGCCGCATGTACAGGTAGGGCTCCGCTTCCGCGGTAAAGCCCATGCCGCCGTGGTTCTGAATGTTGTCGGCGGCGTTGTGCCGGGCGGCGTCGCGGGCGACGACGTGGGCACTGCTGGCGTGGAAGTCGGCGTTGGCATGGCCCTCATCCTCAACCAGAGCGGCGTAGACGGTCTGGAAGAAGGCGACCTCGGCCCGGACGGCCATCTCAGCGCACCGATGTTTTACGGCTTGAAAGGCGCCGATGGGCTTGCCGAACTGCTCGCGGGTCTTCACGTACGCTGCTGAGTTGTCGCGCGCAGCCTCGGCCAGTCCGCAGAACACAGCCGCCTGCAGGACCGTGCCGCGTCGGTGGATGGCGGGATCGTGACGCAACAGGGTCGCGCCCGCGTCCACCCGGGCGATGGTCACCGGAGCCGTCGGGTCGATGGCGTCGATCGCCACCGGTTCGAGGTCCCTGGACGGCACGATCGCTACGGCGTCGGCGTCCAGCACGAGGACGTAGTCCGCGGTCTGAAGGTCGTGGACCCGGATGGTGCCGACCACCCGGGAGCCGACCTCGAGATCCGTCCCCAGCTGCCGGAATGCAACCGCCGCGCGTGAACCGCCGCCGATGAGGTGGTCGAGCAGGTTTCCACTGCCTGCGGCGGCGGCTTCGGCGGCGAGGACCGTGCCGATGATCGGGCCGACGGCGAGCTTACGTCCGAGCTCGCGGAAGAGCGCGACTTGGTCGGCGAGGCCGAGTCCGGCCCCTCCCTGGGCTTCGGCGATGGTGAGCGCGAACAGTCCGAGATCGGTCAGGCCGCTCCAATATTCGTCGGTGGCCAGTGAGTCGACCACCAACCCGGGACGGTCGGCGCGATGGAGCACCTCTCGGGGCAGCGCCGCCTCGAGGTAGCGGGTGAGCGAGGCGGCCATCGATTCCTGCTCGGCCGTGAACAGCATGTCCATGAGGTTGTCTACCTGTCCTTCGGGAGGCCGAGCAGGCGCTCCCCGATGATGTTGCGCTGGATGTCTTTCGTACCCGCCGCGATCGAAGCGCGGAAACTGTTGAGTTGGCCCTGTGCCCAGGGCGAGAACCGCTCGGTGCCGATCGACGACGCGCCGAGCACTTCTACACCGATCGCGTAGGCGCGCTGCAGCAACTGGGAGAAGTAGAAGCGGACGATCGAGCCCTCCACCCCGGGTCGACCATTGCGGGCGATTCGCGACACCGTCGCGTAGTTCAGGGCCCGCAGTGCGGTGACCTCGGCCCGTAGCTCCGCCAGCTGGACCCGCACGGCGTCGTCGTCGTACGCGCGGCCTTTGCCCAGCGGCGACGGGGCCTCACGGGCCTCGTCGATGAGGCGTTCGACGGTGTTGGCCAGCTCGACGATGTCCGCCATGAACGCTGTGCCCCGCTCGAACGACAGCGTCGACATCGCGACCGACCAGCCGTTGTTGAGACCACCGACCACGTTGGTGAGCGGAATGCGCACGTCGGTGTAGAAGACCTCGCAGAACTCCTCCTGCCCGGCGATGTTACGGATAGGACGGACGTCTATGCCCGGGTAGGTCATGTCACAGATGACCCAGGTGATGCCCTTGTGCTTGGGCGCGTTGGGATCAGTGCGTACCAACAGTTCCTGGCAGTCGGCCACGTTGGCGTAGCTCGTCCAGATCTTCTGGCCGTTGACGACGAGCTCGTCACCGTCGAGGACCGCACGCGTCGACAGGCTCGCCAGGTCGCTGCCGCTACCGGGCTCGCTGAACCCCTGACACCAGATCTCGTCGCCGCTGAGGATCCTAGGGAGGTGCCCCGTTTGCTGTTCGCGTGAGCCGTGTGCCATCAGCGTCGGCCCGGCGTGGCTCATCCCGACGAAGTTGACGCCAAGGCCCGGGGCATTGGCCTTCGCATAGGCTTCGTACCAGAGCAGTTGCTGAAGCATGGACAGATTTCGGCCGCCCCAGTCCGCTGGCCACGAGATGCCCGCCCACCCGGCCTCGAACTGGGTCTTCTGCCACGCGACGTCGAACTCGCGGGCCCATCGCAACTCCGTCGGCCGCGGCTCAGTCGGGCGGTTCTCCTCCAGCCAGGTGCGCGCCTCGTCCTGAAAGGCCAGGTCCTCGGGCGAAAACTTCAGATCCATGACGCTCCTTCGGCGAGGCGGCCGTACGCCATCATGGTTAGATTATTGTACGGTATTACCCGTGGTCCAGACCCATGTCGCCGCTGGCGCTCACCACACCCTCGCCGAGATCCTCTCGTTGCGGGACCTGGGCGGCGACACCTTCGAGGCGTCCGGCCGACCCCTCCCGCCACAACGCAAGTTCGGCGGTGAGCTGCTCGGCCAAGCGGCGATGGCAGCCGCCCTCACGGTGACGCCCGAGCACCGTCTCCACGCCGCCCAGATGCATTTCCTACGACCAGCCGACTCCGCGTCCCCGACCCGGTATGTCGTGACCAGGCTGCGCGATGGTGGCACGTTTGCAAGCCGGCGGGTCGAGGTGTGGCAGGCCGACCGGCGGATGAGCGAGGCGATCTTCTCCTTCGGTACGGTCGGACACGGGTTCACCCACCACGACCGCTTCGACGTGCCGGAGTTGCCCGAGAACCTGCCCACGCCTGAGGAGCAGTTGGCGGGCGACCGGGAGAACCTCGCCTGGTACTCGCATATCACTCGTCGCGGTGCCGTCGAGATGCGCTTTCCCGGTGGCCCGTTGCGGGCGCGGGCAGCCGCCGGCGAGGCTACCCCTCGGGGCCAGTCATTCTGGCTGCGCAGCAAGGCTGCGCTCGGCGACGACCCCGCCCTGCACCAGTCGGCCATCCTGTACCTGACCGATTATTTCATGATCGCAATTGCCGGGATGCACCACGGCGTGGTCCCCGGTCGTCCAAACACACGCCTGGCCACGATCAACCACAGTGCCTGGTTCCACGGGCCGGCGCGGGCCGACGAATGGCTCGTTCATGACCAGTACACCCCATGGGCGGACTACGGTCGAGCCCTCATCCAGGGCCGGTTGCTCGACCGGTCGGGACGGCTCATCGCCACGACCACACAGGAGGGAGTCGTCCGGCGTACCGGCCCCTCGGCCGCGACGCGTTGAGCCTCAACGCAGCCGAGGCTCGGGCTTGACGAACGAGGACCTGTCGATCGTGTGGATCCCGTCGGGGCTGCCGATCGTGGCGTAAGCCAGGCCCCGCTGCAACGCCACAGAGCGGCCCACGTCGAGCGCCTCCCAGATCGCGCGGACCGTGCCCTGTACCGCCGCGGTCGGCTTGGCCGCGATCGTTGCGGCGATCTCGTGGGCGCGGGCGCGCAGCTCGGCGGCCGGCACGACCTCGGTGACCAACCCGATCTGCAAAGCGGTCTGCGCCGTCACCCGCTCGTCCAAGCCCATCAGCGCGATGCGCAGCGCCTGGCTTGCTCCGATGCGGTGGATCAGGCCGATGGGCTCCAGGGCGGCGACCATGCCGTAGCTGACGTGCGGATCGAAGAAGGTCGCCTCCTCCGAGCAGATGACGATGTCGCTCTCGGTGATCCAGTAAAAGGCGCCGCCGGCGGCCATTCCTTGAACGGCGCACACCACCGGCTTCCACACGCGGTTGGACTTCGGCCCGAGCATCTCACCGGGATCCCGCTTCGCCCAGATGTTGGCCGGGTGGGTCAGGCCTTGCTTCACGTCGACCCCGGTGCTGAAAGCCCGGTCGCCAGCGGCCTGTAGCACGATCGCCCGAACGTCGTCGTCGGCGTTGAGCTCGGGCCACACCGCCCCGAACTCCTCGCGCATCCGTTGGTTGAACGCGTTCATGGCCTCGGGCCGGTTGAGCGTGATCGTCGCGACACCGTCGTCGTGCCGCTCGACCAGGATCGTCTCGTACTCCACGCGGCTCTCCCTCTCACGTGCCGGAACTGGTATACCAGGTTAGACAGGTTGCTTGCGGCGGTCGCCGGCCACCTCGCGCCAATGCTCGCCCACCTCACCGGGAGGATCCAATGCTGACCACAGTCCCACCGCTGGGCAGCACACCGTTACCCGCGGACACCTTCGCTGGCGTCGTCGCGCTCGTCACTGGCGGCGGCACCGGGATCGGAAAGGCCATCGCCATCGAGCTCGGCCGCCTCGGCGCGGCGGTGGCGATCGCCAGCCGGAACCCGGAGCACCGCGAGGCGGGCGTCGCCGCCGTCAAGCAGGCCGGCGGCGAGGCGATGGCGGTGCCGCTGGACGTCCGGGATCCGGCCGCGGTGGCCACCTGCTTCGACCAGATCGAGCAGAGCCTCGGAACCGTCGCCATCCTGGTCAACAACGCCGCCGGCAACTTCCCCGCCCTCGCCCGTGAGTTGTCGCCGAAGGGCTGGCGAGCCATTACTTCAATCGTTCTCGATGGAACCTTCTACTGTTCCACTGAGTTCGCCCGCCGGTTGATCGAGGCTCGTCAGGGCGGCTCGATCGTCAACATCGCCGCCACCTATGCCTGGACCGGCGGCCCCGGAACCGCCGCCTCCGCCGCGGCGAAGGCCGGCGTTGTCAACCTGACCCAGTCGCTGGCCGTGGAATGGGCTCCCTGGAACATCCGCGTCAACGCCATTGCTCCTGGGCTGTTCCCTCACGACGACCACGTTGCCGCCATGCGTCGCGCCCGGCCGCAGGGCTACGCCGCCGAGGCCGACCGCATTCCGGCCGGACGTACGGGCGAGGTGCGCGAGATCGGCTGGGCCACCGCGTTGTTGTGCAGTCCGTACATGTCCTATGTGACCGGTCACACGCTCGTCGTCGACGGCGGAAACTGGCTGCGGCGCGGTCTGCGGATGCCGAAGTTCGTCAGCGTCGAGGACCAGATCGCCCAGATGACGGCGGAGCAGGCATGAGCACGGTCCCTCTGGTCCTCGAGCGGGTCGTTGACCGCGTAGCGATCCTGTCCTACAACCGGCCTGACCGGCACAACGCCCGCAACGACGCCATGATGGCCCAATGGGAGGAAGCGTTCGACCGCGCCCTCGCCGACGACGCCGTGGCGACGATCGTGCTGCGCGGCGAAGGCCGGTCGTTCTCGTCGGGTCGCGATGTGACGGAGTTAGGGCGCCGGGTCGATGGGGAGACCGACGAGGAGGTCATCCGCCGAGCTCAGAAGCGACATCTGAAGATCGTCAATAGTCCCAAGCCGGTCATCGCTGCGTTGAAGGGCTACGTGCTCGGCGGCGCGCTGGAGACCGCGCTCGCGTGCGACCTGCGGATCGCCGACCCGACGGCCCGTTTGGGTTTCCCCGAGATCGGCCACGGCCTCATCACGGACACCGGCGGGATCCCGTTCGCGACCAGGCTCGCCGGACCATCCCGGGCGAAGTATCTCGTGATGACCGGCAAGCATATCGATGCCCAACTCGCCCTCGACTGGGGGCTGGTCGACGTGGTCGTCGACCCCGACGCGCTCGATGCCCGCGCACTCGAGCTTGCCCGGACGATGGCGGGGTTCAGCCCGGCCGCACTCGCCCGAGCGAAGGGCGTCGTCAATGCCTGCGTCGACGCGGATCTGGCGACGGCCCTGCGAGCGGAGTTGGAGGCTCAGGTCGAGTTGTTCGCCGCCCGCCGCGCAGCACCGTGACGGCGGCCTTATCGCGCCGTCACTCTCGCCCCATCAGCTCCTCCACGAGCCGACGTGACGTGGTGACGGTCGCCAGGACCGGGAGCATCTTCGTCAGCGCGAAGTCGTGCGACTCGTCCGTGGCGCCGCTGACGCAGTCCTCAGGGATGACGACGGAGAAACCTCGGTTCACGGCCTCGATCACGCTGCCGGGAATGGCGACGTTGAGAGAGACCCCGGTCATGATGATCGACCGGATGCCCATGCCGCGCAGAATGTGCTCCAACTCGGTGCCGTGGAACGACGTCAACCCGCGTCGCCGCTTGACAACGATGTCACGGGGATCGACCGTGATGCGTGGATGGATTTCCGTGCTGACGTGACCCTCCACCAGATCCCGTTTCCGGATGCTGCCGGTCAGTGGACTGTTGACGACCCAGCCCCGCCAATCGGGAAACGGCACGACGATGCTGTGGACGACCTGCACCCCGAGCGGGCGCAGGCGGCTGGCGAGCGCCTCGATGTTGGCGATCGTCCCGCGCTTGGCGACCTGACCCGACAGGAGATCGTTGGTCGAGTGGGCCGGATTCGTCATGCCGTTCTGGCACTCGCTGATGATCAGGGCTGTCTCCTTCGGGCCGCCCAACCCGACCAGCGCCATGTGTCGCCCTCCTACCCGAACGTGTGGGAACGTCTAGCGGTTGGACTCGGCCCGAAGCTCCCGGTGCCGACGCATCATGTGCTCGGCCTGCTCGGCGAGGTCGGATGGCACCTCAGGCAGCTGGACAGGGCCGAACTCGCGGCTGGGCAGGAGCACCGTAGCCGTCGCCGGACAGGTGTTCTCGCCGCGCTGGTTGACGCCCCGCAGTTCGATGTCGACCAGCGGCCGACCAGCCTCGATCCGCTTGCCGGTCACCGTCCCACTCATCACGTGGAAATCTCCCAGGTAATTGAATTTGCGAATCTCACTGGACTGCCGCCACAGCCACGCGTTGTCGCCCATCCAATCGGTCACCACGTGGGACAACCAGCAGTCACGCATGACGCCGTAGTCATAGGCCATCGGGACGCCCACCTGTTGCGCCCAAGCGGAGTCCCAATGCACGCGCTGGGCCACATCCGGGATTCCCTGAGCGTTGCGCACATAGAACGCGGCGATGCGCTGGCGGTTCTTATAGGCCAACCGGCTGGTCGACGGGGCGAACGGAGTGAAGCCATATCCACCGGCATGGAAAACGATGATGTCGGTGGTGGTGATGGGGCCCTTCGCGATCGGGCCGAGCGACTCTCCCACCTCGACGTCCTCGAACCAACGTGTCTCGGCGCCGCGCCGCTTCTCCGCAGCGTAGATCGCGTCGATGCGGGCGATGTCATCGTCACTGTAGACCGCTGGCTCAACCACATACTTCTGTCGAGTCTTGGCCGCCTTGCGCTCGGCGTGGATCAGGATCACCCGCGCGACCGACACGACCTGGGCGTCCTGGTTCATCCTGACGTGCTTGCGGACAATGATCACGGTTTTGCCGGCGAACGCCGACACCTTCTCCTCGACCGACTCGTACCCCACGAACGTGTAGAGCGTGTCGCCGGCTCTCACCGGCCGGTAGAACTCCCAGCTCGTGCCAGACACGAAGTTGTGCACGCCGCGAAAGGCGGGACGGCGCAGATCGTCGGGGCGCGGATCGCCCAGCAGCGTCTTGTTGACCGCCACGCCGATCAGGGGAGGAGCGATCTGCGACCCCCAGACCGTGCTGGCACCGTACTCGTCATCGGTGTAGAGCGGGTTGTCATCGCCGTATCCGCGGGCGAAGTTGCGGATGGCGTCCGGATGCGCCGACGTGTACAACTCGCAGTTCCGCTCGGCGAACATGTGACCGCACAGCTTGCGTGCCTGCGCGACGTCTTCCGCCTTGATCTCGGCTCCGGTCGCAGCGTCGGCCATCGGCAACTCCCTTGAGGGTGGAAGGGCCACCATATCATATAACTAGGTACGCTAAGTTACCCGGCTTCGTGCACTACCTCTCCGGCCGGACGTTCCGCCCTGGACCTCAGCTCGGACTCGATGACAGCCATCAAATCGACTCTGCTCACCTTGGCCGAGGGCGAGCGCGGCAACTGGTCGAGCACCACGACGAACGTGGGGACCTCGTACGGCGTCAACGCCTCGCGACACCGCTCCCGTAGCTCCTCAGGCTCTGGGCGGGGCCGCCCCGCCACCACCTCCACCGCGGCGACCGGAACCTGCCCGAGCCGCCGGTCGGGCCACGGCACCACCGCGGCATCACGGACCGAAGGGTGCCGTCGAAGGGCCGCCTCGACGACGTGGGGATGAACCTTGAAGCCACCGCGTATGATCGCGGCGTCGGTCCGTCCCTTTATATAGAGAAATCCATCTTCGTCTATCACCGCGCGATCGCTGCTGCGGACCCAGGTACCGGACCCGAGCGGTGACTGCGCCGACCGGATCTCGAGGATCCCCTCCATCCCCGGCGCGAGCACCGTGCCGTCCTCGTCGACGACGCGCAGGTCGACACCAGGAACCGCCCGGCCCACGCTGCCCTTCTTGGCATCCCACCACTTCTCGTGCATCGGCTTGGTCCACGCCGCGACCGCGCCGGCGAACTCCGTCGCCCCGTACGTCATGAGGACGCGGATGCCGTACCGTTCGAAGAAGGCGCTGGCCAACTCGGGTGGACAGTAGGTGGTGCCGCAGGTCACCACCGCGAGGCTCGACAGCCGGGCCGGGTCAACCTCGGCGTCCAGGACGGCCCTTAACGCGGCGGGCACCAGACCGGCGGCCCGGGGTCGGTGCCGTTCGACCAGATCTACCCACGGATCGACCGCGAACTTGGACAGCATCGCGATCCGGCGTCCGGCATAGAGCGGCGCGAGGACGCTCCACAAGCCGCCCACGTGCACGAGCGGTGCCACCACAAGGCTCACGCTTTCGCGGACAAGCCGCCCGTCCGTGGGCGGCGCCGCCATCACGGACACGGCGCGGTCGACTTGGCGATCGGCGAGGTCTACGCGTTTGGGTGGGCCGGTAGTGCCCGAGGTCATCATCTCGACCATGACCCCCGGGTTCGTCAGTCTGCTCTCCGGCCGCCGGTCGCCACCGAGGTCCTCGATCGTGCAGTTGGGTTGCAAGCGCAGGGTCACGCCGCCTCCGGCGAGCGCGTCGGCGACCCCGGTCCGCTCCAACACACCGGCCGAGGCGACCACGACCGGAACCTTGCTGCGCTCGATATCGGCGATGAGCCGCTCCACCGGCTGCAACGGGCTGAGCGTAACGACGCATCGTTTCGTGGCGATGGTCGCGATGAGGACGGCGACATGCTCAGGCCGGTTCTCCAGCACGACGCCGACCCGCGAGTCCGGACCGAGGCCGTGCCGGTTCAGAACCCGGTCGAGCTGCTCGCCCGCCGACCGCAGATCAGCCCAGTCGTACCAACGGTTCTCGAACTCCACTGCGTGGGCATCCGAGGGCGCCTCGCGAAGCAGTTGCGCGAAGCGCTCACGAAGTCCCGTCACTGCGTCACCTCCGGGGCGGCCCCAAACAGCGCGGCGGTGGCGGCCTTGAACTCGTCGCTCACGAGCAGCGCTCCCTGGACAGCGCCCAGGGTCGCCAACTCGGCGTCGAAGGGCACCAGACCCGCTCGTCGAAGCGACGCCTTGCTGCTCGCGACCGCCGACACGCTGAGCTTTTCAAACCGCGACGCCAGGGCCGCCGCCTTAGCCAGCAGGGCTTCCGGTGAGACGACTGTGTTGACCAGACCCCAGTCCAACGCTGTCGCCGCGTCGATCGTGCGCCCCAGCAGGACAAGCTCCGACGCGCGCGACGCGCCGATCGCCCGGGTGAGCAGATGTGCCCCACCCATACCCGGAACGAGCCCGACGTTGATCCACGAGCTGGCGAAGCGAGCAGACTCGCTGGCGATGCGCAGGTCGCACGCCATCGCCAAGTCCAAGCCGGCGCCCATCGCCGGCCCGTTGACCGCCGCAATCACGGGGAACCGTACCGAGCCGAGGAGCCCGACCATACGGTGGAAGTGGCTGTAGATCATGTCGGTCGCGGCCCGCGCACCCCGCGCAGCGACGGCGCCAAGACTTGGTAGATCCCCACCCGCGCAGAACGCCGAACCCGAACCGGTCACCACCGCGACGCGTACGTCGTCGTCGGCATTGGCCGCCGCGAGGGCGTCGCCGACGGCTTCGACAAGCTCAACCGTCAGCGCGTTGCGCCGGTGCGGGCGGTCGAGCGTGAGCCAGACCTGTGCACCCTTCTTCTCGACGAGCAGGCCGACGGGCTCCGCCATGTACCTCTCCATCCCGCGACGCAATAAGGTGAGATAATAGAACTCATTCTCGTCCGGCTCGCGGAGCGCGACCCGTTCAACAGATACATCCAGATGTCTGCCGCCTAGCGGACCACGTCCGCAGGACAACCAACCCGCCTAGGCTTCGAAGACCGCAGACCATATCACCCTCAACCGATATCACCCTCAACCGATAAAGGTGGCCGCGTAGCGGCGCAGGCTCTCGATGACGATGTCGACACTGGTGCCCGAGGGTTGCAGCACGAACGAGTCGACCCCGGCCTCAGCGAGCCGACCGAGGTGATCCCGATGCTCCTCCACCGAGCCCCATCCGCGAATGAAGCGGGACTGCTGGGACTGGATCTGGACAAAGAGCTCGGTGCCGGCCCCCTGCTCCTCCACGGCCCACTCTCGCACCTGCCGGACCTGGCTCGCCACCTGCTCGATGGTGGCAAGCGCGGGAGTGCGAGTCGTCGTCGTAACCTCCGGCGTCGACATCAGCGGACTCCACCCCTGATGACGCGCCGCGCGGCGACGGGACAGGAGGCTGTTGCCGCCGATGATGATCGGTGGGCCGCCCGGCCGCGCCGGCCCGGGAACTGAGGCCACGTTCCGAGCGCGGAAATGCTTCCCCTCGTGCGTGAAGGGCACGGTGGTCCACACGCCCTTCATCACCGTGAGTGCCTCATCGAAGATCTCGTTGCGCGCGTCCATGTCGACGTTCATCGCGAGAAACTCCGACCGCAGGTAACCCGTCCCAGCCACAACCATCAACCGCCCGCCGGAGAGCAGATCGACCGTCGTCAGCGCCTTCGCGGCGAGGAAGGGGTTGTGGTAGGGCACAACCAGCAGATAAGTCATCAGGCTGATCCGGATCGTGTGCGCCGCGCAGAACGACAGGGCGGCTATCGGGTCCAGAGTCTCGTGTCCGCCGGCTTGGAGCCACTTCCACGACGGCGCGGGGTGCTCGGTGAACGCGATGGCGTCAAAGCCCGCATCTTCAGCGGCCCGCACCACCCTCGCCATGCCATCGGGGCCGACGAGAGCACGGTCGTATCCCGGGGCCGCGACCGGGTACTCGATTGTGAACTTCATCGACCCTCACGCCACCTCTGTTCCATCACTAGGCTAACCTAGTGTAAAAAGTGCGGCGCGCAAGGTCGAGGCGGCAGATGGTCGGCAGTACGGTTGGTGAACTGACCGGGCCCATGGCGACGTGGGTCGCAGATGTGGCGGGGGCTCCCGTACGTGCCGCGCGGCGGGTGGCGGCGGGCGGCCGGAGGCATGGCTACGTGGTCGAACTCGCCGACGGTCGCCCCGTGTTCCTCACGCAGCAGGTCGACGCCTCCACGGCACGACTGCCGAGCCTCAGCCTCGCCTCGGAGGCACGGTTGCTGGCGGCCCTGTCGCGCACCGCCGTGCCCGCACCGCACATCCTTGGTGTCTCGCCGGATGGCCTCGCGATGCTGGCCACCCTCGTGCCCGGAACGGCGTCCTATTCCAGCCTGCGTGATGAATCGGTCCGAGTCACGGTCGCGCGCGACTTCATGCGGTGCCTCGCCGAGCTCCACCGAGTCGACCCACGACAGCTTGACGTCCCCGAGTTCGGCCAACCAGGCACCGCGCGCCAACACCTCCGGCAGTTCCTGGACACGTGGGAGAAGTTTTACCGAGCGGGGCCGAACGGTTCGGACGTCCTCATCGAGTTCGGCCTGAGTTGGCTGCGAGACCACGTCCCCAACGTCGAGGCGGCCGCGGCCATCGTGCAGGGGGACACGGGCCCGGGCAACTTCATGTTCGACGGCGACCGGGTGACCGCCATTCTGGACTGGGAGCTGGCCCATCTCGGTGACCCGCTGGAGGACTTGGGCTGGCTGTCCATGCGCTGTGCCCAGGAGCCGTTCCCCGACTTCGCCGCCCGATTGCTCGAGTATCAGAATCTGTCGGGACGCCCGCTGGACCTCGACCGGCTGCGGTACTACCGCGTCCTCGCCGAGTGGACGATCGCTCTCGTCGGCCACCTGAAGCCACGCCGCGGGTTGGGCGACAGCGAGCGGGGCAACGCCATCGTCTTCGAGACACTGCACCGCCGGCTCACCATCGAGGCGATCGCCGAGGCCGAAGGTCTGGAATTGGCGCCGGTCGAGCTACCGGAGTGGGCCGACACCGCCCGCACATGGCTGTTCGACATGGCTCTGGACCAGTTGCGCGAGTCCGTGCTTCCGCATGTGGACCATCCGCTCGCCGCCCGCCGGACAAAGGGGGTGGCGCGGGTCATCAAGGTTCTGCGGGAGGCGGACAGGTTCGGCGGCGCGGACGAGCGAGCGGAGGAGGAATCGCTGCGGCGCCTGGTGTCGGCCGGCACTATCACCAGAATGCGGCAGGATCTGTGCGAGCGGATCCGGCTGCGAACGGTAGGTAAGGCCGGTGTGCTCGACCACCTATGGCTACTGGTAAGCCTGGAGAACGAACTGATGCGCCCCGCGATGGGGCGCCTCGCCGACCGCCACCTCGACACCCTGCCCACGTTGGGATCGCCATGACCATTCGCGACTTCTCGCCCGCAGACGACGCGCTCCACCCGCCCTCCGACAAGCACGCGTGGACCGAGACCTCATGGTGGTCGTTCAATGTCCCCGAACGTGCTCTTGGTGGCTGGCTCTATGTCCAGGTCCGGCCTCACCAGAACTCCACCGCCGGGGGCGCCTTCGTATGGGATGCCGAGGCGAGCCTGCCGTGGGAGCTGCCGTTCTTCGCCTGGTTCACGCACCAGAAGCTTCCGGAAGGACTCGACCTGCGGGCTGCCCGGCTGCCCAGCGGCGTGGAGATCACCCAGGTCGAGCCCGGCATGGTCTATGACCTTGGCTACCGCTTCCGCGATGAGACCGACTTCAGGGCAGACCTGCGATTCACAGGAATCATTCCACCATTTCCCTACCCGGCTGGAGTGCCGCCGTTCTCCGCGAGTTCACACTTCGATCAGCCCGGTCATGTCACCGGCCGCATTACGCTGCGGGGGGAGACGATCGATGTCGACTGTTACGCGGTCCGTGACCGGTCCTGGGGGCCGCGCCCGGAGCACTGGGGCCGCACCGGGCGACTGAGCTACGCGTTCGGCACGGTCGACCAGCAGACGGCGTTCCTCGTGTTCTGCGCCCCGTCGAGCGCCGACCCGTTCACCGATATCGAGGCGGTCATGACCGGCTACCTGTTGCGGGACGGGGTCACGGGCCGCCTCGTCTCCGGTATCCGCACATCACGCCGTGATCCGGCCGACGGGATGGTCCGGGCCATCGCCCTCTCGCTCGTCGACGAGTTGGGCCGGCGGGCCGAGATACACGGCGAGTCGTTGAGCCGAATGGCCCTGCCACGACACCGGGTCACCTTCAACTCACTGATGCGGTGGGACTGGGACGGGCAGGAGTGCTTCGGCGAGGACCAGGACCTGTGGCCGGTGGCGCTGACCGCCGACCGCCGACGGCGCCAAACCGGGGACTGACGTCCGCCTGCATTATCGGGGATGACCTGGTCCGCTCGGGCCAACGCGTCACGGTCGCGCGACGGCGCGTCCCTTGCCGAAGTACATCAGCAGGATCGTGACGGCGGAGGTCACCAGCGTCATCACGGTGCCCAGAGCCGCGATCATCGGGAACGTACCGTCACTCCACAGATCCAGGACAACGAACCCAACGACGGGTGTGCCGCCGCCCGAAAGCAGGGCTGAGGCGGTAACGTCGCTCATGATGAGCACGAAGAGGACGACCGCCCCACCGGCGAGGCCGGGCAGCATCAGGGGGAAGGTCACCTTGCGGAACGTACGCCAAGGCCGCGCCCCGGCCACGGCGGAAGCCTCGCCGAGTTCCGTCCCGAGTTGGCTGTAGGCCGATCCGGCCGATAGGTAGGCCTGTGGCATGTACAGCACGATGTAGGCCAGCAGCAACAGGGTGAGCGTGCCGCTCAACCGGAACGGCGGGCCCGCCAGGGCGCCTAGGAAGGCCACCGCGAGCACGATGTGCGACAGACCGCCCGGAGCTTTGGCCACGAAGTCCACGAACCGGGACAGCGGTCCGTTCCTCGTACCGACGAACAAGGCCATCACGGTGGCTACCGCCATGCCAGCGAGCGCACAGGTGGCGGCCAGCTGAATGCTGTTGGTGAGCGCCTTGGATGTCACCCGGCGGTCGAACACTGCCCGGTAGTTGTCGAGGTCGAGGCCGGAGAACGTGACCTCGGCGGTCCAGAACCCGCGAAGCGAGACGTAGACCAGTCCCAGCAGCGGCACGATCGACGCGCAGGCGACGAACAGCAGCATGACGCCTCGGGCCGCCCAGCGCCACCGCCCCAGGGCGACCAAGTTGGGCCTGATCCCCTTGCCACCGATCGTGGCGAAGGCGCCCGAGCGCAGGATCCGGCGCTGCACGACCGACAGCGCCCCCACGGTCAGAAGAATCAGCATGCTGAGGGCAACCGCCGGTGCGATCTGCGGGGGGAAGGCGAACGTCAACAGGCGGTAGATCCGCACGGACAGGATCTCGACCCCGGCCCCGGTTCCGACGATGACGGGCACGGAAAACGTGGAGATACCCATCACCACGGCAACGAGCATGCCGCCCACAATCGCCGGTTTGATCGAGGGCAGGGTCACCTTGACCAACGATCGGAACGGCCCGACGCCGGCGACCCGTGATGCCTCCTCCAGCGAGGGATCCAGCCGCGCCAGCGCGGCCGACACCGGCAGGTACACGTATGGAATCAGCAGCAACGTGTACAGGGCGATGAGGCCCCAGAAGCTGAACACATTGAACGGTCCCTCGGACAGGTGGATGCCGACGAGGCCGAGTGCGTCGCGGATCAGAACGTTGGCGATCCCGGATCGGGGCGCCAGCAGGAAGACCCAGCCGATGGTGCTCGCGATCGCCGGCACCAGCAAGGGGGTGAGCGGCATGATTTCGGCGAGGAAACCGAGGCGGGCATCGGTCCGTTCGTTAAGCCAGGCGAACACCAGCGCGATCACCGAAGCCGCCACGGTCGACCCCGCCACCACAATTGCGGTGTTGAGGAGCGTCTTGCCGATGCCGTCGAGGGCGAACGCCTCCCGGATCGGCTCGAGACCCGCTCCTGGACCGCCGACGAACACGTCGAACAGCAGCCGCAACAGCGGGTAGACGAGGAACACGGTGAACGTGCCCGCGACAACCACCATGACCACGGTGGACAGACGCGGCCGCAGCCACGAGGCGAGCCGGCCCGGTGCGGTGGTGGCAGTCTCGGCGGTGGTTGTGCTCACGTCGACTCGCCTTCCGGGAAGACGTTCAAGTCCGCGGCGGACACCGACAGCGTGATTTCCTCGCCGGTCTCGTAGTCCAGATCACCCGAGCTTGAGACCCGCAGTTCCCGGCCGCTCGCGGTCTCGCACACCAGCTCGGTCGTCGGTCCGAGAAAGCGCTTGAAGAGGATACGGGCCGCGACGGTGAGTCGGTCGGCTGAGGCCATGGCCGGCCCGGACTCAATACGGGTCGCTTCCGGGCGCCAAATCACGGTCACCTTGTCGCCGGTCGCCGCACCGGACGGGGGACCGGGCACCTGCACGGCCGGCCCGTCGTCCTCGATCCTGACCGACACCGTGCCGTCCCCCGTCGTGACGACGTGGCCACTGACCTCGTTGGCCCGGCCAATGAAGCGAGCCACATAACTGCTCTGGGGCCGGCGGTAGACGTTGTGAGGAACATCGATCTGGCGGATCTTGCCCTCGCCGAGGACCGCGATGCGATCGGCGAGTTCCATCGCCTCGCTCTGGTCGTGAGTTACGTAGACGGCCGCGAATCCCAGGCGACGCTGCATCGAGACCAGCTCGACCCGCAACTCCTCGCGCACTTTCGCATCCACATTAGACAATGGCTCGTCAAAGAGCACGAGCCTCGGTTCCGCCACGAGGGCACGCGCCAGCGACACCCGTTGCTGCTGGCCACCGCTGAGCTTGCCCGGGACCTGTTCGGCGATGTCCCCGACCCCGACCAGGTCGAGGGCGGCCATGACCCGGTCCTTGATCTCGCTCCGGGGCACCTTGGCCGCCTCGAGCGGATAGGCGACGTTCTTGAACACGGTCATGTGTGGCCACAGCGCGTAGGATTGAAAGATCATGCCGATGCCGCGCTGCTCCGGTGGCAGGTTGACCCGGCGGCTCGAGTCGAAGACGCGTTTTCCATAGATATCGATGGTGCCCGAGTTTGGCGAGTCCAGCCCGGCGATGCAGCGCAGCAGTGTCGTCTTGCCGCACCCACTCGGTCCCAGCAGGACCAGGAACTCGCCCTGCGCGATGGTCAGCGTCACGTCGTCGACGGGCACGATCGTGGTCCCGTTGGCTCTCCGGAACGACTTGGTTAGTCCACCAACCTTCACCGCCGGAGTCTGGCCGGACCGCTCATCCGCCGGTGCGGCCGTCACCCGCGTTGCCCGTCCGCCTTCGTCCGAAGCGACGTCCACGCCTGATCCTTTGCTCAGGGCCACGACAACCTCCTCGCGCGCCTGCCGCTCGCTGACGTCACTTGGCGCTCCGGAATCTGTACACCAGGTGCAATCATCGAGCTATGAGCCTAGTGGCACGGCCTACAGACGTGAAGCCCCGAACCGTCGGACGATCCGAACGCCCGAACTGTAGGCACACCATGTCGTGGGTGCCAACAGCATGATTCGGCGCAGCGGTTGACTGGCACATCGCTGGTCAGACCTTCCGCCCGTGCCGTTCGGCGAACATCTGCTTGAGCACGTTGCGACGCACCTTCTGCAGACCCCCATAGGGCAGGGAGTCGACGATCTCGAGGAACTCCGGCACCTTCTGCCGCGCCACGCCGAGTTCGGCGAACAGCTGGGCCAGCGACTCCAGCGTCACCGTACGTGACTGCTTGGGTACGACGAAGGCGCACACTCGCTCGCCGTATCGTTCGTCGGGCACGCCGACGACCGCCACTTCGGCCACGTCGGGATGCCGGGCGACCGTCATCTCGATCTCGGCGATGGACAGATTCTCGCCACCGCGGATGATGATGTGACGCTTACGGTCGACGATGGTGAGCCGGCCCTGGGCGTCGAGCCGGCCGATGTCGCCCGTCCGCAGCCAGCCGCCCTCGGCGAACGCCTCCGCGTCCGGCACATTCGTGTAGCCGACGAATCGGTCCGGGCCGCGGGTGAGCACCTCGCCGGCCACGCCGGGACCGACCGGAACGCCCGCGTCGTTCACGATGAGAATCTCGGTCCCCTCCCCTGGGACGCCGTCGAAGTTCGCGCGCACGAACAGGTCGTCCTCAAACCGGCCGGTCGCTACCGTCGGGTGCTCACTGAGGCCGTAGCTTCGCACCGCGATCACGCCTGCCGCGTCGGCCCGTTCGATCAGATGCGGGCTCACCGGGGCGCCACCGATGACTACCTGCTTGAGGTGTGACAGATTCAGTTCCAACCCCGCCCCGACGTCCAGCACCGACGCCAGGTGGAACGGAGTACCGGCGAACATCCGAATCCGGAACTCAGCGATCGCCCGCGCGGCCACCTCGGTGTCCCACCAGTCCAGGACCAGGATGCGGTTGCCGTACTGCATGATCCGGACGGCGTAGAGGTATCCGCCGATGTGTCCAGCTCCGGTCGCCTGCATCTGCTGGGGACCGTCGCCACTCGGGCTGGCCGCGTACTGGGGCTCCGCCGCCTCAGCAAGGATGGACCGATGACTATGTATGACTCCCTTGGGAACGCCGGTACTCCCCGACGTGTAGATAATCAGGACTGGATCGTCCGGCTCGGCGTGGTGCACGGTCTCGATCCGACCCTGATCATGAAGGAAGTCGAAGCTGACCGTTCCCTTCGGCACCTGCGCGCCGGCCACGACAACATGGCGCGGGCGCTGGCGGGCCGACAGCTGGTCGATGTTGTGCAGGTAGTCGAAAGTCCTCCAGCGGTCGCGGACCACCAGAACGTCGGGCGCGGCGTCGGCGAGGATGGCGCCGAGCTCGACCGCTCCGAAGACGGGGACGATCGGTACGAGAACGGCGCCCAGGATGATGCTCGCCGCTTGGACGACGAAGTGTTCCTGGCAGTTGGGCAACTGGACGGCCACCCTGCTGCCGGGTCCCACGCCCAGGGCCTTCAACCCGGCAGCGACTGCCCTTGCCTCATCGAGAAGGTCAGCGAGGGGACGGGCCACGATCGCATCGCGCGACCGGAAGAACACCGGAACGTCCGGATAGGTCACGAACGCCTCGTCCAGCACATCGCCGAGTGTCCTCAGCCCGTCCCCTCGCACTGACGTCACCTCACGCTCGCTGTTGGCAAACTGCCCGCACGTACTCGCCAGCTACTGGATGCCGAGCAGTTCCAAGACCTTAGGCAGGTCTGCCTGGACCCGAGCGGCTGGGGCGTCGGCCAAGCCCTCGGGCAGCGGTAGCGTGCCCTCCAGGTTTCCGAGTGGGGAGGCCTGAACGTGCACCGAGTTGTAGATCTGCTGCCCCTCCTCGCTGAGCAGGAAGTCGATGAACAGCGCGCCCGCGTTGCTGTGCGGTGCCTCCTTGGCCAGCGCGATGAACTGCTTGTAGTTCGGCGCCGGGTTCTGCAGGATCATGTCCTTGAGCGGCGCTCCCTGTTCGACCAGCGGGATCTGGGTGTTCACCGTGGTCGCCATCAGGAACCCGGCCTCACCGGCTGCCAGCAGCTGGGCGCCGGGCACCGAGCTGTCGACCACTTGGCGCACGCCTTGCGCGGCGAACCGGGAGATGAAGTCCTCGCCCAGCGATGGCTCGTTGAGCACAACGCTCCACAGCTGGGCCCACGCGTTGGATGACCGCGGGTCGACGAGCACGATCTCGTTCGCCAGGGCGGGATCGATCAGGTCCTCCCAGGACGACGGGTTGAAGTTGGGGAGGATCTCGGTATTCCATGCGACGGCGGTCGGACCGATGCCGATGACGACCGCAGCGTTGTCGTCAAGAATGAACTCGGCGTCATAGTTGGCCACGCTGGGAATCAGGTCGGGCGTGAGCGCCGTGGTCAGGCCGTTCTCGTGGAGGTTGACGAACAGGGTCGGATCCACAGTGGAGAGGACGTCAACTTGGACATTCCCAGCGGACGCCTCCGATTGGAAGCGGGTCCCGATGTCGGCGCTGGTCAGGCGGGTGACGCTCACCGGGATGCCGTACTTCTCCTCAAACGCCTCGGCGATGGCGGCGGCCGGTGCCTCGCTGGAGCCCGAGTACCAGACGACCTGGCCCTCCTCCTTGGCCTTGGCCACGATGTCGGACGCGCTGGTGCCCAGCTCGCTGCCGCCCGAGTCGCCGCCGCACGCGGCCAGGGCGGTCGCGGCCAGCAGGACCGTCGCGGGCAGGGCGAGGCGCACACACCATGCGGAACTGGTCATGGTTGCTCCGATCAGGAGTGTTTGTTCTTGGGTCACCTAGTCAACCAGGTTTACCCTAGCCTGACAAGGCTCACCGAGAAGGGTCGGAGGTGGTCGGTGACGTCACCCATGACATGACAGGAGTCCGGAATGGCCGGTTCGAGGGTGGCGGCACCAGGCCGAGTCACACGCCGTGGCGGATGGTTGCCTTCTGGCCGACGAGGTTCACTAAGATGGAGGAAAACGCCGATGAAAGGGCCCCCCTTGACACAGTCGATCGCCACGAAGTCCGTCCCTGGCTTCCCCAACGGGCAAGTGCGGACGCCGAAGTCGGCTGAGATCATCGCGGCGCGGCTCCGAGGGATGGTGGTTCGAGGGGAGATCAAAGTCGGTGAGAATCTCCCGACCGAGACTGCCCTCATGGAGCAGTTCGGGGTGTCGCGGCCGACCCTTCGGGAAGCCTTCCGGCTGCTGGAGTCCGAAGGGTTGCTCAGCATCCGACGCGGCTCCCGTGGCGGGGCGACGGTCACCGTGCCGGACGTGTCTGTGGCCTCCCGCAATCTCGGTCTTCTGCTGCAGCTGTCGAAGACGACCGTCGCCGACGTCTACCGGGCTCGCGCGATCATTGAGCCCAGCCTGGTCCGGCTGCTGGCCAAGCGCCGCTCGGCTGCGGATCTGCGGCGGCTCCGCGAGACCATCACGCAACTGCGCGCGCTGCTCGAGTCGCCGGATGCGGCGAACTACGACGTGTCGACCTGGTCCAAGGCGGCCTACGAGTTCCACCGGGTGCTCACGGAGCTCGCCGGCAACCGCACGATCGCACTTCAAAGCGCGATGCTCGAGCAAGTCATCCGCATGCATCTCGACGCCGTGGTGTCGCGCAACGCCGACACCACCGTGATCCATCGAGGGTTCGAGCGGTCACTCAAGTCCTACGCCAAGCTCGTCGACTTGATCGAGGCTGGCGACGTGGAGGCGGCCGGCGCGCACTGGGAGAAGCACATGGACGTCGCTGGAGATGTGCTCCTGCGCGGCATTGAAACCAAGGCCGTCGTCGACCTGTTCGACTAACGATCGCAGTTGGTATTCGGGCTCCAAGCCGTCACTGGTACTGGTAGCGCCGGCCGGCGCCGCCGTCCACCACCAAGACCTGACCTGTAACCCACTGCGAAAGGTCGCTGACGAAGTACAACAGCGCCGAGGCGATGTCCCAGGTCTCGCCGACCCGACCTAAGGGCACCTGTTTGGCTGCCTCCCAGTAGTAGGCGTCGTCGGCGTGGCGGGCCACCATGCGAGGCGTTCTGGTCTGTCCCGGAGCCACCGCGTTGACCCGGATCGTCGGCCCGAGTTCAACCGCGGCCGATCCGACCAAATTGTTGAGCCCGGCCTTCGCTGCACCGTACGTGGCGTGCATGGGCGCGGACCGGAACCCTGAGATCGACGAGACAAAGACCACCGAGGACCCCGCGTCCGACCCGAACTCCGTCATCAGTCGCAGCGTTCGGAACGCGTGGCCGAGGTTGAGGTCCATCGTCCGGTTGAAGTTCTCTTCATCGATTTCTGCTATCGGCGCCCACTGGGCGATCCCGATGATGTCGATAGCACCCTGAACCGGCCCGAACCTCGCAGTGGCTGACTCGAACGCGGCCCGGAGGCTGTCCATCGAGGACGCGTCGGCCGTGATGGCCAAACCTCCCGTCTCGCGGGCGACGGCGCCTGCCCGTGTTTCGTCAAGATCGACAACCGAGACATTCGCCCCGACGGCGGCCACTGCGAGGCTCGCCTGCCGTCCGATCCCGCGGCCGCCGCCAATGACCAGGACGTGCCGTCCGTCGAGTCGAAGCATGTTCGCGTAGTCCGGTGGCGGCTGCTCGTCGTACCTCTCCGGCATAATTTACTCCTGGCTCACGGGATCCTTGGGCAGCCCGAGCACGCGCTCGGCGGCAAGATTGCGATGGATCTCCGCCGTCCCGGCACCGATGGTGGAGGCGCGGGTGCGCAGAAAGCCGTAGATCCAGCGGCCCCCCTGGACGGCGTCGGGGTCTTCTCTCGACAGCAGCCCATCCGGGCCCAGCATGTCCAGGGCGAACTCGTGGAGATCCTGCTCGAAGGTAGAGACGATGAGCCGGGACACCGACGACGCCGGACCTGGGTCGCCCGTCGCGATGATGTCGGAGATGGTGCGCATCGCGATGATCCGCATGACGCTGGCTCGGGCGTGCAGGTTGGCGAGCGCATCGACCACTCCCGGTTTGGAGAGAAGCCCCCGTTCGCGGGCGAGCACCACGATGTCGTCCAGAATCCGCCGGTAGAACGCAGACTGGTTCATCGCATTTGCCGCGCGCTCGTGGCCGAGCGTAGTCCTCGCGACGGACCAACCGTCGTTCTCGGCGCCGATCCGGTTGGCCACCGGCACGCGGACATCGTCGAAAAAGATCTCGCAGAAGACCTCGCCACCGGTGATGTCCCGCAGCGGCCTTACCGTGACGCCAGGCGCGTGCAGGTCAATGACGAGATAGGTTATGCCGCGAGCGCGCGACTCCGGGGTACCGGTGCGAACCAACGTGAACGCCAGATCCGCGAGATCGGCATAGCTGCTCCACACCTTCTGACCGTTGACGATGTAGACGTCGCCGCCATCCGCGATCCGGGCCGTGGTTCGCAGGGACGCCAGGTCGGAACCCGCCTCCGGCTCGGAGAACGCCTGAGCCCAGACCTGGTCGCCGCGCAGCATCGGGCGCAACCACCGCTCCCGCTGCTCCGGCGACCCGTGCCGGAAGATCGTCGGACCGGCTAGGCCGACGCCGGTCCCGGGCGGTTCCGGTGCCCTCGCCCGGTTCATCTCCTCGTGGTAGATCACCTGGAGCGTGAACGGCAGGTCCATTCCGCCGTACTCCACCGGCCACGATGGACCGGCGACGCCAGCGTCGAAGAGCAACGACCGCCACCACTTCTGCCAGGCGAGACGTTCGAGCTTGCCGCGTGGGCCGCGGCCGGGGGGATGGTCGGCGAGAAAGCCGCGCAACTCCTTGCGGAACTCGTCCGAGCCCATCTCGCGCCACGGGACGGTCATGCGGTCGCTCCTGTCACCGGGCCAGGATCGGCGGCGAAGCCAGCCACGGTGGCGATGCCGGCTGCCGTCGCGCTGGGAGAACCGAGTAACAGTTGGGAGGACTTGGCCCGCCGCAGATACAGGTGCGCGTCGTGCTCCCAGGTGTAGCCAATGCCTCCCAGCACCTGGATCGTCTTCTTGGCAACGCGCGTTGCGGCTGGGCCGCAGACGTGGGCGGCGACGGCGGTGGCATCGGCCAGCGTCCGGTCGAGGTCCCGATCAAGCACCGCCTCGGACAGCAGCCGCGCGAGGTAGATTGCGGTCGAACGGACGGATTCGACATCGATGAGCATGTCAGCGCAGGCATGCTTGACCGCTTGGAAGGAGCCGATGGGACGGCCGAACTGGTGCCGGGCCTTGGCATGCTCGACTGCGATCTCGAGGCATCTCTCGGCACTACCGACAAGCTCTGAGGCCAGCGCGCAGATTGCCGCGGCGCGGACCCAGTCGTGGATCCGTTTCCCGTCACCGACGCCGCCGATCCGTCGAGCCGGCGCCTGGTCGAGATCGACTCGCGCCATTGGTCGTGTCCGGTCAAGGACGTGCTGCGGGCGCCGCGTGACGCCGGAAGCCTCACCGTCGACCGCATAGAGGCATTGGCCGGCGGCACCGTCCGCAAACACGAAGAGCACCTCCGCCGTGGCTCCGTCGATGACGAGTCCGAGCGTGCCCTCCAATCGGGCGTCGTCGGTGCCCGCAGTCGTTGCGACGACGCGGGCGTCGAGAAAGGCGCATGTCGCGGTCAACGCACCGGAGGCGATCTGCGGCAGATAGCGCTGCATCGCCTGATCGTCGCCCGAGGCTCGGAGGGCGGTCACCGCCAGCACGGCGGATGCCAGGTAGGGCGACGAGTGGAGTTCCCGGCCCATCTCCGCCAGGACGATCGACTGCTCGAAGGCCGTATAGCCCTGGCCGCCGTACCGTACGGGAACGGTCAGCGCCGGCAGGGCCAGCTGATCGCACAGCGTCCGCCACACTGCCTGGTCGTAGCCCGTCTCGCCGTCGGTCAACGCGCGGGCCCGGCCCACCGGCGACAGGCGTGTCATGAAATCGCGCACCACATGCCGGAGCTCGTCCAGCTCGGGCGTCGAGCTGAGTTCGAGTACCACCTCAGCCATGCCATGCCCTCCAGCCGGAAGCCAGTTAACCTGCTGCCAGGTTCTATCATTTTACCAGGTGTAAGAAGTAGCATATGGTATCGCCCATGTTCCAGACAGCCCGGGTGCACGGGATCGCTCTCAATGGGTAGGCGCCGGTCATGACCGGGCCGAGCGACGCTGAGGTCGCCACCCAGCGCGACGCCGCCCTGCGTGAGGGTTACTGGTCGGTGATGCGGCTCATCCTCGGCGGCGGGCGGAGGTTCGGGTTGTTTCTGGCGGGCGCTGCCGTGGCCAACCTCGGTCGGTGGTTCCTCACGCTCGCGGCCGCCGTCCTGGTCTACGACCTGTCGGGGTCGACGCTCATGGTGGGGCTGGTCTCGGCATCCCAATTCGTTCCGACTGTTCTCCTCGCTCCCTGGGCCGGCGCGATCGCCGACCGTTTCGACCGGCGGCGGACGGTGGCCTTTGCTCAAGCCGGCGTCGCCGGGATCACAGCCACGCTGGCTGTGGTGGTCATCGCCGATGTCGTCAGCGTTCCCCTAGTCCTCGCCCTCATGGGCCTGTCCGGCGTCGGGCAGGCATTCCAGGCGCCGGCGAGCCTGGCGCTGGCTCCGCTCCTCGTCAATGCATCTGAGCGTGACATCGCCCTGTCACTGAACTCGATGCAGTTCAACTTGGCACGCGCAGTCGGTCCGGCCCTCGGCGCGGTCGTCATGGCGGAGGCTGGCATTGGGATCGGCCTCGCGGTCAACGCGGCGATGTTCCTCGCGGTCGTCTGGGCCCTGGTCCTGGTGCGTCCTCGCCAGCAAGTCATCCCAACGGGACAAGCCCGGCTCCGCGACGCCTTTTCCGCCGCTCGCAAGTCCCGCTCGGCCGTACCGCTCCTCATCGCGGGAGCGGTCATCAGCGGGGCCAGCGACGTCGCCAATACCCTTACCCCCGCGGTCTCCGACCGGTTCACGGGCTCCAGCGACGCAACCGGATACTTGGTGAGTGGCTTCGGTGTCGGCGCCACGCTCTCCGCGCTGCTCGTATACCCGGCGATCAGGCGCCTGCGTCGACAGATGGTCGGGGCAATGGCGACGCAGGCTCTCGGGGTCGTGGTCTTCGCTCTCGCACCCACGCTGTGGGTCGCCATCGCGGGCCTCATGATCAGTGGTGGTGGCTTCATCGCCGCATCGACGCGGGCGGCGACGCTGCTACAGGACTCGGTTCCGCCGGAGATGTCCGGACGCATCATGTCGCTGTGGACCCTCGCGTTCCTGGGCCCGCGGCCGCTCTTCTCTCTGCTCAACGGCGCTGTCGCCGATGTCGCCAATGAGCGTCTTGCGGCGCTCGCGACGTGCCTGATCCTCGGCCTCACCGCGGTGGGCCTGCACCTGAACACCACCATCCGCAGACGCCGCCAAGGCCAGAAGGACACACATGCTTCTCGGTGACCTCAATGTTGATGGATGCAAGATCCGATACTGTGTTGACGGAGCGGGCCGCGACACCGTCGTGCTGGTACACGGAGCCGGGGCCCACCGGCAGTGGTGGCACCTGGTCGTGCCACCGTTGGCGGCGTCATACCGTGTGGTCACCTTCGACCTCAGCGGTCACGGCGACAGCGGTTGGCGGACGGCCTATGGTCCCCGCATCTATGGACGCGAGATCCATGCGGTCGCGTCGGCGCTTGGCCGCGGTCGTGTCTATCTCGTCGGTCACAGCATGGGCGGGCGGTGCGCGGCCGTGGCAGCGGGTTTGCATCCTGACGCGTACGCCGGGCTGATCCTCCTCGACTCGACATTCCCGTCCGCGCCACGCCTCGAGCGCCCACACCCGGCCGCGCTCACCGTCTATCCGGACGAGGCATCGGCGCGGACGAACTTCAAGCTGATGCCGCGCCAACCACACCCCGCGCCCGACGTGCTGGGACCGGTGATGGCGTACTCGTTGCGGCCAACCGGGGACGGTGGCTGGACCTGGAAGTTCGACCCGGCTTCGCTGGGAAGGTTCGACGACGCCTACGTCGAAGCCCGCTTGGGCGACGTCCGATGCCCTCTGACCTATGCCTACGGTGCCAAGAGCGTCCTGCCCGGTCAGGCGACCGCTGAGCGGATCCGCGCCAAGCACCCCGGCGCCGCGATCATTCGAATCGAAGATGGTTATCATCATCTACCGCTCGACTCACCCAGCGCATGCGTGGAGGTCATTCGGTCGGCGATTGACTCACGAAGCAGCGGCTCGCCGCCGATTCAGTCCCACGCCGGCAGGCCTGTCGAAGGTTCACCACCGGGTGGTGAAGGGCGCCGAGAAGAATCGCCACATTGACCTCGCCGCCGGTCGCCCGATTCAACGATCGATCGAACAGCAAACGCACCCGCTGCTGGGCGAGCAGCCGTACCAGTGCACGGAGCACAGCCGGCAGCAACCGGCCACGCGTTGAGTTCAGGGGCGGGCGGGTTGCGGTCGCAGGCCGTCCATCAACACCGTGAGGTAGGCGTCGATGTGCTGGCGGGACGCTCCCGCTCGGGCCAGGCTGAACGCGGTCTCGGCGATGAGGGCACCGAGAATCGCGGGTCTGATGTCGCCGCGGACCGTTCCGGTGCGGCGGGCCTTGGCAAGCATCTTCTTGACGGTCTGCGTGAGCTCGGCCCGGAGCGCGGTGGTGGCCGGCAGCTCGAGCCCGCGAAGCTGGTCGCCGATCGCCTGATGCTCGGCTTGAAAGGCCATGAGCTCGGCGAGGAAGGTCCGTAGCGCGTTCTCCGGTTTCTCGGTCGCCAGCAGGTGTTGCGCTCGGTCGACGATCGGCTGCAGCAGCCCGGCGACGGCGGCGTCGAGCAAGGCGTCCTTACTGCCGAACGCCCGCACGACCGTGCCCACCCCCAAGCCGGCCTTCTTGGCGATGGCCTCGACGGTCAGCGTTGCGCCGGGCTCACGGAGCAGCTCGATGGCTGCCTCGAGCGCGAGTCGGCGGTTGCGGACGGCGTCGGCCCGGCGACCTCGATCGCTCACGCTTGACATCTGGAACATTCATTCCAAATACTAACTGGAACGGAACTTCCAGTTATCCTAGCGCGAGGGACCTACGACGAACCTACTCGAGATCACGAATCATCGTGTCTGCGTCCTGGTCACTGGCAACGGTCCGGAAGCCCTCCGAGAGATACAGGGTCTGGGAGATCCATTGCGACGCCGAGACCTCTACAGCCTTGCCGGGGCAGCACTGGCCGCCGCAGCACTCGAATCGCGCGTCGCAGTGACACTCGACCACCTCGTCGGCGTCCTACTCCCCTCCGCATCAGGAGACCGACTCGACGAAGATCTCGCACCTCTCACGATCAAGAAGGCGGTGACGGCAGTCACCGACGCCAAGCGCACCTACCAGGCCGGCGCGTACCCCGCCGTTCTGGCCGACCTCCCCGACCTTCTTCGGCGACTGCACGCTCTGAGCGAAGCAAGCGATCCCGCGGACAAGCGCGTGCACCGGCTATCGGCCGACGCGTACCACGTGGCCGCCAGCATCCTGCTCAAGCTGGGCGACGTAGCCCTGGCCACGGTCGCCGCCGGCCGGAGCCTCAGCTATGCCCACCGAAGTGGCGATCCCGTTGCCGTCGCCGCCAGCACTCGCATCGTCGTCCATGCCTTGATGGACACTGGTCACGCCGAACAGGCTCACCACCTCGCCAGTGAGACCGCACAAGCGGTACTCGGCGAGCGAACGCTATCGACACCGAAGACAGTCTCCGTCATTGGCGCACTGCAACTGAGGGGTGCCGTTGCCGCCGCCATCGCCGAAAACCGATCCGTCGCGCACCAGCTGCTCGACGAAGCGCAACGCGCCGCCGAACACGTCCCCGAACGCGGGAACCTCCGCTGGACAGGGTTCAACGCCACCAACGTACAACTCCACCGGGTCAACATCGCACTGCGCCTCGGCGACGCCGGCACCGCGATCGACCTCGCCCGACAGATCAACCCAGCCGACGTGCACCTAGCAGAACGGCGCGCAAGCCTGTATCTCGATGTCGCCCACGCCTACACCCTGTGGGGCAAATGGGACAGAGCCTGGAAGGCACTGGTCGAGGCCGAGCGAGCCGCCCCACACGAGATCGCCACGCGACCCACCGCCCGCCGACTCGTCGCCACCCTCGCCGTCTCCGCCCCTGCACACGCCAGACCCCACGCCGTACGACTCGCACAGCGAGCCGGAGTACCACTGTGAATCGCACGTTCCATGGGCAGTCGCTGACTATCGTCGTTTGCGCTGCCGGGCCCGCTCGGCAGGTCCTGCGCCTCATCACCAAGGCCCAGAACCACGGCTGGACCGTCGACCTCGTCGCGACGCCGGCAGCGGTCGAGTTCCTCGACCTCGAACAGCTCACGGCGGCCATCGGCCGGCCCGTTCGCACATCACCACGCTCCAACGCGGCTGTAACGTCCCGCCGGTCTGGCCCACCCGCCGCGATCATCGTCGCCCCTGCTACATTCAACACCATCAACAAAATCGCGGCTGGGATCAGCGACAACTACGCCCTCACCGCCATCGCCGAAGGCATCGGCCACGGCGTACCGACCGTCGTCGTCCCTTTCGTCAACACCGCCTTCGCCCGACGCGCACCATTCACGCGATCCATCGCACAACTTCGCGACGAAGGAATCCGCGTTATCTATGGCAGCGACGACGAGTGGGAACCACACGAGCCCGGCACTGGGCACCAGCGTGTCGCTCTATTTCCCTGGTACTCAGCTCTTGAGGAGGCAGAAATGCGTGCGGCTCGGGCAGCGGACGCAGCCCTTGACCACTAGTGGGTCTTGCATAGCCCCATGAGGTTCCCCCGGTAGCGTGGAGGCCAGACCTAAGGGGATAGATAGAGGGTCATGGCTGAGACGAGAAGACGGTTCGATTCGGAGTTCCGCGCCGGTGCGGTGCGGAT
>Ga0065720_1000353_pt1 | contig 30589 bp, 31 predicted proteins | sample Thericmetagenome_FD_59107 | JGI IMG/M metagenome (GOLD analysis project Ga0065720, IMG submission 59107) | Thermophilic microbial communities from the Joint Bioenergy Institute, California, USA of rice/straw/compost enrichment - eDNA_2 v2... | ecosystem: Engineered > Solid waste > Grass >... | reverse complement strand
AATTTTATTTATAATACTTGAAAGCAAAAGTATCAAATTAAAAACTTCTACAATATAAAATCATCAACATTTTATAGTTTTTTTTCGTTTATCGTTCAACAAATTAAAAGTCTATTTTTGCGGTTATGGATCTGATAAAAGAATTAAAGTGGCGGGGAATGGTGCAGGATATGATCCCCGGTACAGAGGAACAGTTGAGAAAAGAACCTACCGTGGGGTACATCGGGTTTGACCCTACCGCTACTAGTCTGCACATCGGCAGTCTGGTTCCTATTTTATTACTCGTTCACTTTCAGCGAGCTGGTCATAAACCCATTGTGCTTATTGGTGGGGCCACTGGTATGATAGGCGACCCTTCGGGGAAAAGTGAAGAGCGCGTACTGCTTACCGAGAACCAGCTAGCCGAAAACATTGCAGGTATTAAAAAGCAATTGGAAAAATACCTGGACTTTGACCCGGCAAACCCCAATGCTGCCGTCATGGTGAATAACTACGACTGGTTTAAAAATATTTCATTCATAGAGTTTTTGCGGGATGCGGGCAAGCACATCACTGTAAATTATATGATGGCAAAAGACAGCGTGAAAAAACGCTTTGAAGGAGATGCAGGTATCAGCTATACTGAATTTGCTTACCAGCTCATGCAGGGATACGATTTTTACCATCTTTATAAGGAACATAACTGCAAACTGCAGATGGGAGGAAGCGACCAATGGGGCAATATTACCACCGGTACAGAATTCATCCGCCGCAAGATTCATGGAGAAGCTTTTGCATTTACCTGCCCGCTGATTAAAAAAGCAGATGGTACCAAGTTTGGTAAAACCGAACAAGGCAATGTATGGTTGGATCCCGAAAGAACATCTCCTTACCAGTTCTATCAGTTTTGGCTAAACGCCAGCGATACGGACGCAGAAAATTGGATTAAGATCTTCACCTTCCTGGACGAATCCACCATCAACGATCTCATTGGCCAGCATCATGCAGATCCTTCCAAAAGAGTGCTGCAGAAAGCGCTGGCAAAAGAAATCACCACCTTTGTACACGGGAAAGAGGAATATGAAAAGGCATTGGCAACTACTGAGAAACTCTTTGCCAACCAAACCAAGCCCGCCGAGGAAATGACTATTGAAGATTTGGAAGGTATGGAAGGTATCGTAAAATCAACGATCGAGAGAGAAAAAGTTAATGCTGGCATAGATATTGTTTCATTACTTGCAGAAACAAAAATCACTTCCAGTAAAGGTGAAGCTCGTAAGCTGATACAGGGAGGTGGCATACAACTCAACCGAAGAAAGATCGACGATGTGCAATTCGTTGTAGACAGCGTAAGACTTCTACACGATAAATATCTCCTTCTGCAAAAAGGTAAGAAGAATTACTTTTTAGTAGAAGCCGTTTAGTAAAGCCTTAGTAACAATATAGCAAAAGCATGTGATGCATTCACATGCTTTTTTATTTTAGAAATATAAACAACGCTCCGATAAATGTAAGCGCTATCACTAACTTTCGATAGCTATCATCTTTAATCTGCTTTACCAATTTTACACCTAAGACAAAACCCCCTATTAGAGCCGGCAATAAAAGCAGATCGATTTGCAAGGACGCTAAAGTGATATTTTTCCAGAAAATCACCTGAAATGGCAGCTTAAATAAATTGATTACTAGGAAGACCCATGCTGCAGTTCCAATAAACCGCTCCTTGGGCATACGCATAGCCAAAAAATAAATATTAGCAAATGCTCCGGCCAAATTACCAATCATAGTGGTAAATCCCGATATAAGCCCCATACTTATCACAAACCCTTTATTGGAAGGCACCACCGTCTTATTGCGCATTTCGAGATACAACATAAGAAAAATGGTTACTACAATAATAATAGCCATTACTTTTTTAAATTAGCTGCTCGTTCATGTCTCCACCCACATACACCCCTATTAATATTCCTACAGCCATCCATGGAATCAATTTCCAGAAATGATGCCACTGTGCATGACGATGATAATATTTTACGGCCATGATATCGGCCAGACATAGCAAGGGCAATACCACACCTGTGGAGGCCTTTCCGCCTAAAACAATAGCCATAAGGGTAACATTTAGCATGTCTACCCCTTTCCAGTCCAGCTTTGGACAATCCGATAAAAAAAAGCAGCCAATAGCAGCAGTATCCAGTGTGCTAAAGGATAGCTATGTATCAGTAGTTGCAAATGTTTATTTCAATTTTTTTGAGAACCGCCCACATTTCTTGAGCCACCAACAAATTACCCTGATTGTTCAGATGCACTCTGTCGGTAGTCAAAATACCTTTTTCTTCGTTTTTAGGATTGTGCTTGTCCAAATATTCCATAAAAGCTTTGCGCAAATCTACCAGCGGAATATTATTGGCTGCTGCATANTGACGAATCCATTTAGAATAGTAGTTGAGATCGCCATCCTGCAAATTGGTATCATCATTATACTCGCCTATCACGGATGGGGTACAGATTACCGGCTGAATACCTGCCTGCTTCATTTTGGTAATCATCTTATCATAAAATGCTCCAAATTTTTTAAACTCTGTACCTGTACCACTAGTGGTTTTATGCCATACATCGTTTATACCGATGTATACCACTACAATATCAGGCTTCTGATCCAATACATCTTCCTGAAAGCGGAAGAATAAATCATATACGCGATTGCCGCCTATTCCCTTACCTACCCACTCAAACTCATCCTGACGTCCTTCTAGTTTGCTCAAACTGTCGATTTTAGGAATATAACCGCCGGGTTGGGCTCCTTGCTGGGTTATAGAATCGCCAAAGAAGATAACTTTTTTTCTCTTAGCTGGCTGAAAGGCAAACAATGCTAGGACTACCATCAGCAGCAAGTATTGCATCTTTTTCATATTACATTTAATAAAAAAAATTAGAAGTAAAAAAGCGTCACAAGTTTAAATAAAAGATTACGAAATAGCTTCAAAAATTAGAAAAACTTCACTTTGGAGGGATATCGTTTAGCATATGAAAAAAGCATATGTGTAATTACCTTGTTTTCTCTGTAAGGCGTCACCAGCTCTTTGAACTGTTCGGGAGTTTCAATTGCAAGATCAGAAGCAATAAATCCCATGCCATAAAACTTGCCTTGCCATACTAAAATGCAGGACCGCTGCTCATCGGTAATACCTTTATCTATGATAGCAAAAGAAGGCTGCGCTTTTAACTTTTCCAATGCCTGTGTAACACGCTCATTATAAGATTCCACAGGCTCTAGTTTTTCACAGGCGCCTTTGCAATACGCTGCGTGTGCCTGTTCGTCATACAACTGTTCTTTTATAAAACAAAGACGTGGACAAAGATGAAAGTCTTGCACCAGCTGTCTTAACGCCGCACTGGCATTTTCGTAGTGATGGTAGGAACTAATGACTTCCGCTCGACCATTTACCTTGTCTACAGCTAAACGCAGATAGCCGTTCTGATCGGCATAACATACAATACCAAACACGTCTTCCCGTTTTTTCTGAGAAGCATTAAATCTGGGCCACAAACGTTTAATCTCGGACGATTCTTTGATGGCAGCCATCAACTCTGTACCGCATTCTTCAAAACTAATACGATGTACATAGCGCATAAAATTTTGCTTCTGTCTACCAGTAGAGTTGTTACTAAAGTGACTACTCACGCGATGGCGAATATTTTTAGCCTTACCTACATAGACTACCTTACCTTTTTCATCATGAAAATAATATACCCCCGGTGTAGTAGGCAGGCGCTCGAAATCGCTCTTGGGCACATGTGGCGGCAAAACTTGCTCCTTCGAGTTCCGCTTCAGACTTTTGAGAATATGTCCTTCCGTATCACGTTGTAATAAAAGATGAAATAGTGCTGTAGTGGCCTNGGCATCGCCTCCCGCACGGTGATGATTGACATGTCTAATACCAAGACTGTGACACAGGTTACCCAAACTATACGACCGCAAGCCGGGAATTATTTTGCGGCTCAATCTAACAGTACATAATTTTTGCGCATCATATTCATAACCACAATATCTGAGTTGACTCCTGATAAAGGAGTAATCAAAATTTACATTGTGCGCAACGAATATTCGGTCTTTTAAAATCTCATAAATATCCTCCGCCACCTCTTCAAACAAAGGAGCATCTGCTACCATTTCGTCGGTAATGCCGGTCATGGCCTGAATATACGAGGGAATACGATGCACAGGATTGATGAGTGTTTCATACCGGTCTATCACCTTTTCTCCATCAAACACAATAATACATATCTCGGTAATTCCGTTGGCAGCGGCATAACCGCCCGTAGTTTCAATATCNGTAATGGCGTATTGAATGGTTTGGAAATTTTAAAATTCAGCAATGAAGAATGTTCAAAAAAGAGCATTTGCTGCCAATAACTAGCCGGCAACTGCTAAATTCGCAAAAAAATACACTTGATGAGCGATGTGAATAAATTTGAAATGTTTAGAAACCGGTTAACAAAGGTTTTCAAGCATTTACAAAAGATCGCAAGAAAGCAAAATGTTTCCTGCTTCAGGATTTATGATCATGATTTACCTGAATTCCCCTTCATTATTGAAAAGTATGAAGATCGATTATACGCTTCTGAATATAAAAGAAGGCATAATCTTACGGAAGAACAACATCAGCTTTGGGTAAAGGAAAGCATGAAAGTCATGTCTGAAATAATAGGCATACCGCTCGAAAGCATATTTATAAAACTTCGGCAGCGTAAGCCCGGCCGCGAAGGACAATATCAAAAAACAGGCAACACCAAAAATGAATTTGTCGTTAGGGAAAATAACCTGCAATTTATTATCAACCTTAGTGATTACTTAGATACTGGGTTGTTTTTAGACCATCGCATTACACGGAAAATGGTAATGGAACAGGCTCACGGCAAACGTGTACTTAATCTTTTTGCCTATACAGGCTCCTTTTCGGTGTATGCAGCAGCCGGAGGGGCTACGCAAGTAACTACAGTAGATCTTTCCAATACCTATACCCACTGGGCCCGAAGNAATATGCAACTCAACCATTTTAATGAAGGCGATAAATACGCTTTTGTAGTTGCCGATGCCGTGCAATACATTAAAAACTTAAAGCCGGCCTCCTACGATATTATTGTACTGGACCCTCCCACATTTAGTAACAGTAAAAAAACCGATACGATTCTAGATATACAGCGGGATCATGTACAACTGGTGAATGATTGTCTGAAAGCGCTCACCCCAAATGGACTTTTGTATTTCAGTAATAATTACACCAAATTTGTATTGGACACCGCTAACATTCAAGCGGCTACTATAAAAGATATTACCCGACAAACAACGCCTTTTGACTTTGAAGGAAAGCTAAAGCGCTGTTGTTTCCTCATCACAAAGTAAAACTGTTACCTTTGCACCATGTTTGAAAAGGATGATCTGCAGGTAAGATGGTGGCAACTGGAAGCGAAACTGACCGAACGTTTTGGTAAAAAACCGGACCTAGAAACTATTCTGTTTCTTATCGGTATACAAGAACTGGGCGTCATTAAACGCCGATTCACCAAAGAACAGAAACAGGATCTCATGCATATTGCTGTATGCCGTGTGTTAGCCCCCAGCGGTTACTATGAATTAGAAAAAGTAGATAAAGACGGCTGGCCCCATTACCGTCAACTCAAACCTATNGCCAATATGAACCCAGTTGACCAAGAAAACTTCATCAAAGATCACGTATTACTGTACTTTGATGAAAACGGCTTCTAATAAGCGCTCCCTTCTTTAATTTAAATCAAATATAAGCAGTCTTACCAGTGAGTATACTCACTGATATAGGACAGAGAAGGTGCTATCTCCGTTGTAATGTCTCTAATTCAGTTAGAGATTATCTCTGTGCTTTTTATCGGCCTCTTCCTTACTGATATTACTTTCCATGATTTTGCCTCCTCTACGCCCCAAGGTAGAAACAGGACCTTTCATCGCATTCTGAGGATCGGTAGTATCCAGCGTTTCAGGATCGGGCTTGATAGGCGTAATATCCTTATCGTCTTTTTTCTTTTTATCGTTATTGTGGTTCTCCATAGGAACTATTTTTAGTGAAATAATAATTTAATTCCTTAAACAGATAATTCAAGGATAGAACTGTAAAGGCTAGTAAATGAAGCTGTTTATTGTATAGTGATATACACATCCCCCATCGGGCTTCCTGATGCCATATTACTTTTACCCACTACAATAACATAATTGCCCTTCTGGGTAGCATTAAATTCCACCTCCTGTCCAAAGGGGCCATCCGCACTCCCGTCCGGCATTACGATTTGATTTACCCGTATGTTTCCATACTCATTACGATGCCGTACATTAATTTTCAAGAGTCCAGGTTGCACATCAATTAAATGAATACGAACTGATTGTGAGTTACTTTTAATCGTCTTATGTATATGTGCGGGTAGATTATTCGCCGCAACCGTCTCACTAATTATTTCCTCAATGGGTAATATAGCAACACTAGTGTCTATAACTTCGGTGCTATCCGCGATATCCAACGTATCTACTGCACTTGCAGCCTGCTCTGGCTGCTCCCCTTTAGAGTTCCGACTAGTATGACAACCATACACCAGTACTACTGCTACAGTAAAAAATAAAACCAGCCATTTCATATTTATACTAAAGCAAAAAAGTTGCCAACATTAGTCGGCAACTTTTACAAAACCAACAAAACTAAGACCTTACTCCCTCCCGATGGTTGCAGCCGTTATTCTCCAGCTCCTGATTTTATGCGGTTTTGCTCTTCTCCGGCACTACCTGTACGACGCCGTGCCTGAGAAATTCCATTTTTACCAAACTTATATACAAAGGATACGTTAAATACCGGGTTATCCATTTTACGGCTATTTCTGATATCGATGTTTACATCGGCATAACGGGTAAATCCATTAAAATTGCTCGTTCTGAATATATCTCTTACGCCGGCCTTAATAGTACCTTTTTTATTCAATATCTGTTTCGCCACGGCCATGTTTAGGCTACCCATAGAAGTACCGATAAGCAATCCTTCCGATAAGCGATACGCATACCAACCGCTCAGCTCTGCCATCCAAGTTTTAGCAAACGTAAAGGTGTTGCTCATATTACCCATAAAACCGGTAACATTTACCTCCACAGGAATATTTACAGAACCATTGTTGTAAATACCATTATATTTATTGTTATAAAGATTGGCATAGACATTAGCCATCCACCATTTTTTCACTTGCTTATTGGCAGTAATAGTAATGCCCCACTGACGCATTTTACTGATGTTGTCTTTCACCTGAAATGCAGTCTTCTTTTCATTATCCTGTTGCAGAATTTCGGTAATGATATTATTGGTGAGTGTGTAATTAATAGTAGTGGTTAAAAAGCGGTTAAATGTATGGCTCAGCTCCACATTATTCGAAAACTGCGGCTGCAGATAAGGGTTACCTTGGCCGTAAGTAAGGGAATCTAGAAAGAAAACAAAAGGATTCAGGTCTTCATAATTAGGCCTTCTAATTCTTCTACTGTATGCAAGGCTCAGCTGATTTTTATCGTTTACCGCATAAGTTACCCCCACATTGGGAAACAGATTGGTATAATTTCTTTTAAAGCTGGAGTCATTTTTTATCTGCGTACCTCTAGCTATGGTATTTTCAAGACGTAAACCTGCAGTGAGCTCCCATTTCTTCACTGTAGCGGACAAAATACCGTAAGCAGCATTTATATTTTCCTTATAGATGAAATGATTAGAACGGGATACATCGGGCCACCAACCGGTGCTAGTATCGCGGCGATAAATAACCTCGTTGTCAGTATTCACATAACTACTTTTAATACCTGCTTCTAACTTTAGATCTCTTGTAAAAGGATGTAAATAATCAATTTTACCACTACGGATTTTTATAAAGGAGGGGAAATCGCCATCAAGCAAGATAGTATTACCGATTTTAGTATTATCAGGATTATAAATTTCGGTTGTTAGCAGGTTATCACCATTATTCTTATAATATCCATAATCCAAATCCACAGTGATTTCTCTACCCGAAGAATCAAAAGTGTGTTTATAGTTGACGTTGGTATTGATATTGGAGAAGGATACTGCATTGTAAGCATCAGAAATAAAGGTGGTGGTAGTAATATCGCTTGCATCCTTTAGATGAGATGTAGTATTTTGCCAGCTTCTCCATTTGCTGTCGCTACCGGTAACCACCACTCCTACTACATCCTTATCGCTGAAATAGTAATCAGCACCTACTTTTGCATTGTGCCAATAACTTTTGTTATGCCTGTATGTAAACTGTGCAGAAGCCCCGTTCTGAATGTTATCACTATAAAATCTTCTGTACAAATCCAATGTACTAAGCCCTTCCCAGGTTCCTCCGTTATAGCTTCCGAAGAGATTCCATTTATTATTCCTATAATTGATATTAGCGCCTCCATTATATTTTGGATACAAGCCTTGAGCGTAATTGAGATCTACATTTCCATTCACTCCTTTAATGGAGCCTTTCTTGGTTTTAATATTGATAATGCCTGTATTTCCCTCCGCGTCGTATTTTGCAGGAGGCGTGGTCATAATTTCTATTTGATTCAGATTACTAGATTGAATACTTTTCAGCAGGGATGCTAGCTGTGTGCCGCTCAGATAAGTAGGTTTACCGTCAATCAATACCAATACTCCGCCTTTTCCCTTTAAACTGATATTCCCATCGGCATCCACAGAAACTCCAGGCGATTTCTCTAAGATCTCTAATACGTTTAAGCCGGCATTGGTAGGAGAAGCATCTACGTTTACCACCGTCTTTCCGGCTTTTACTTCTACAGGAGGTTTTTTGGCTGTAACAACTACGCCGGCAAGTTGTGTGTTGATTTTCTCCATGATGAGATCTTTCACTGTCGTATGCTGCAAACTAAATCTATCTGAATATGTAGGTATATAACCTATACTTGTTACCTGCAATAAATAATTGCCCGGACGAATATCTTCAAAGCGATAGCTTCCTTTATCGTCGGCTACGCTTAATTTGACTAGAGAAGAGTCTTCCGCTTTCAATAAAGATACTGAGGCTTTAGATAAAGGCTTAAGTTCAGTATCAGTAATGGTTCCTGAAATCACTTGAGCATTTACTGTTGTACAAAAAACATAAGTAGTAAGAAGCGCAATTAACTGTTTCATCGATGTCCTTTTTAGATTTTCTCAGAGGTACAACCCATTGCTCATTATCGGAAAACGGGAGTAAATCCCTGTGAAACAATTGTGTTGTACAGCTTTATTTTTAAACAAAACTATCTCTGAGCGCTATCGACAAAAAGCACTTAGCGGTGAACGGCATAAAACAACCGACGAACGCAAAAGAAGTCAGCATAAATGGTAATGGAGTTTTTATTTTTCACGAGAAAGCTCACATCAAGCATTACACTTTATTATTTTCTAAACACTTATACCGACAACTTCAGGTGTGAAAAAAATATTTTTATTTTCGGGAAATATTAAAGGGATTTAGCCATATTTGTACCTCAAAATCATATCAAGCTATGAGTTATCCTGATACACTGCGCTACACGAAAGACCACGAATGGATTAGATTGGAAGGCAATATCGCCACAGTGGGTATTACCGATTTTGCTCAAAGAGAGCTGGGAGATATTGTATTTGTAGAAGTTGAAACCGTAGGTAAGAAACTGAATGCAAATGATGTGTTCGGCACGGTGGAAGCTGTAAAAACAGTTTCGGACTTGTATCTGCCGGTAAGCGGAACAATTACCGAATTAAATCCGGCGCTTGCTAATGCACCTGAACTGGTAAATACCGACCCCTATGGCGAAGGCTGGATGATCAAAATGACAGTAGATAACCCCGCAGATGTGGATAGTTTACTTGATGCGGCAGCTTATGAAGCTATTACAGGATAATTCTACTACAATACCAAGTTTTGAAAAAAATATTGAATAGTCACTGGCCGGCCCTTTTGTGGTCGGCCATTATCGTAACGCTATTGTGCATACCGGGCTCCTCTGAGCCTGAGAGTTCATTTCTTTTTAGCATTCCACACATAGATAAATATATCCACTTTATACTCTTTGCTCTCTTTGTGATTTTCTGGGGGCGAGCTATCAGCAATAAACCTAAGGCCCTTTTTCGTAAAAAGCTTGTATGGATTACTCTTGCGGGAATATTCCTGGGATATATCCTAGAACTCGTGCAAAAACATTTTATACCTTACAGAAGTTACGATGGATGGGATGTGGTAGCAGATGCAGCAGGAGCTATTTTGGGATTACTTATTAGTCTGAAAATATCAGCCCAAAAATAAACCCCTGTAGAAACAGGGGTCGCAACCAAAACTAACTGCTTATGAGAAAATTGACTATCTTATGTTTGTCTCTATTATAATAACGCTATAGTAAAGACTTTATTTTTGTGCATTTGTTAAAGTAATCAAAAAAACGTTTTTGCTTTATCCCTTCAACTCTTAGGTTCTAAGCAAAAATACATTTCTAATAATTAATAAACACAAATCATGCCAAAAAATTGATTTGTGTTAAAATAATAAGCTATTATAGATTACTGCAATGTGGTTATTTAAACGATTCACTCTTAGCCTTTTCATTTTTCCACCAACGGATTCCAATAATAGTCATTACTATTAAAGGCAAAAATGCAAGATAAATAATGCCCGTATTCATTCCCCGNGCCGGTCCCTCACCCAGTTGCTGTGCGGTTTTTGTACAGATAGAGCATTGTGCTAATAGCACTCGTGGTATTAGTGTAATAAGGAAGGCTAGGAAAAGGAACCAATCGCTTAATCATGATGCAAAGTTAGAATTAGATCTTTAATAATCGAAAATTCATTAGAATGGAACATACACGTAGTACGTTTCCAATACAACTATTATTGTAACAACTATAGGCTTAAAAGGTTACAATAAAAAATCCCGGTTGCCCGGGAGGTTTATATGATTTAGGTGACTTACCTAAGCTTCTGCAGCCATTTTCTTAGCCTGTCTGTTACGCTCGGTTTCATCTAATATCACTTTACGCATGCGAATAAAATTGGGTGTTACTTCAATGCACTCGTCATGCTGAATATATTCCATACACTCCTCGAGCGTCATTAAGGTTTTTGGTGCAATACGTGTAGCATCGTCACTACCGCTGGCTCTATGGTTGGTAAGCTTCTTTTCTTCTGTGGCATTTACAACTAAATCACCAGGTTTTACATTTTCTGCCAGTATTTGACCAGCATACACTTCCTCACCCGGATCTACAAAGAAAGTCCCTCTATCCTGCAGTTTATCAATGGAGTAAGCTGTGGTTTTACCCTGATTTTTCGAAATCAACACGCCATTATTTCTTCCTGGAATAGGACCTTTCCAGGGTTTATAATCACTAAAGCGGTGAGCCATCACCGCCTCGCCGGTAGTGGCAGTTAAAATCTGAGTACGTAATCCGATTAACCCCCGAGCAGGGATATCAAACTCCAGATGCTGCATTTCGCCTTTGGTTTCCATTACCAGCAGCTCTCCTTTTCTGCGAGTTACCAAATCAATTACCTTGCTTGCAAACTCCTCCGGCACATCCACCACTAAGGTTTCGTATGGCTCACATTTTTTGCCATCAATTTCTTTGGTAATCACCTGCGGTTGTCCTACAGTAAGTTCGTATCCTTCTCTACGCATGGTTTCAATTAATACACCCAGATGCAGAATGCCACGTCCGTATACCAGAAAACTTTCTCCACCTTCTGTTTCTTCCACACGCAAAGCTAAATTTCGTTCTGTTTCTTTTAGTAATCTTTCGCGCAAATGACGACTGGTTACAAACTTACCGTCGCGGCCAAAAAACGGAGAGTTATTGATGCCGAAAGTCATGTTCATGGTAGGTTCATCCACACTTATCACAGGCAGTGCTTCCGGATTTTCCGCATCGGCAATGGTATCACCAATATTAAAATCTTCAATACCTACTACAGCACAAAGATCCCCTGCAGGTACTTCGGCTACTTTTTTCTTTTCCATTCCTTCAAACACATACAACTCTTTTACACGGGTCTTTCTGATACTACCATCGGCTTGAACCAGTGCTACTTGTTGATTTTCCTTGATAACACCACGACTTACCTTTCCAATAGCGATACGTCCCAAGAAAGATGAATAATCTAAGGAGGTGATTTGTAATTGAAGGGTGCCCTCTTGCACGCTGGGCGGTGGCACATGCTTAATTATGCCATCCATCAAAGGCTCAATATTGTCGATCTCAGTTAAGGAATCATTAAACCATCCATGCTTACCTGACCCATAATAGGTGGGAAAATCAAGTTGCTCTTCTGTTGCATCTAGGTGGAAGAACAGATCGAAAACGGCATCGTGCACCTCTTCGGGGCGACAGTTGGGTTTATCTACCTTATTAATGACAACAATAGGCTTCAACCCCAAAGACAAAGCTTTTTGTAATACAAAACGAGTCTGAGGCATAGGCCCTTCAAAAGCATCTACCAATAGTAACACCCCATCGGCCATCTTCAATACTCGTTCCACTTCACCACCGAAATCGGCGTGTCCCGGTGTATCAATCACATTGATCTTTACGCCCTTGTAAGTAACGGCGGCATTCTTACTAAAAATAGTGATGCCTCGCTCGCGTTCCAGATCGTTGTTATCCATAATTAATTCCCCGGTAGCCTGATTTTCTCGGAAAACTTTGGTGGCGTGTAGGATTTTATCTACTAATGTGGTTTTACCGTGGTCTACGTGAGCTATAATAGCGATATTACGTATGTTCATGTGTTCTTTATATAAATGAAAAAGATATAGGGCGGATTTTAATAAATCATCCCTCCTTCTAAAAAGAGCGCAAAGGTACGACTTTTACACAGGTGGACCTAATTGAAACTATTTTGCTCCATTATGAGATAATGGGCTGATTAGCTGGCTATTCACCAGCGAAAACGACATATAGCTTAGACAAACATAAAAAGCTTAGATTCAGATGAGAATAAATTGAAGTATTTATTAACTTGCTGCATTAACAACTGTTAGTATGAATCGCACCATTATTGCCGGAATAGGAAAATATATTCCTGAAAAAGTAGTTACCAACCACGAGCTTACCAAAATAATGGATACCTCGGATAAATGGATTCATGAACGCACAGGCATTCAAACCCGACACTATGCAAAACGATTTGAAGAAACCACTTCCATATTGGGCGTAAAAGCGGCTGAAATAGCCATTGAGCGTGCCGGTATTCAAAAAAGCGATATCGACTTTATCATATTTGCAACTCTTAGTCCCGATTATTTTTTCCCAGGCTGTGGTGTACTAGTGCAACGTATGCTAGGCCTGAAAGAAATTGGAGCACTGGACATCCGTAACCAATGTAGCGGGTTTGTATATGGGTTGAGTGTGGCCGATCAATTTATCAAAACAGGCATGTATAAAAACATACTGCTGATTGGCGCTGAAGTACATTCTTTTGCCTTAGACTTCAGCACCAGAGGTAGAAGCGTATCGGTAATTTTCGGCGATGGAGCGGGAGCCGTCATCCTACAACCATCACCATCAGAGAATCGTGGCATACTAAGCACTCATCTGCACAGTGATGGCGAAGGAGCCGAACTTCTCAGCATGCCTAATCCAGGTTTCCATGCAGGCGTACACAATAAAGAATGGAAACCCCGTGTTGATGAAAATAATCCCTATGCCAATCTTTTTATAAATAAAGACTTGGTAGAGCGAGAAGATATTTATCCCTATATGGACGGACAGACTGTATTTAAAAAAAGCTGTAGTCAAAATGCCTGAAGCCATTCAAGAGGCATTAGCGACAAATGGTTATCAACAAAATGATATTAACCTGTTGATTACCCATCAAGCTAATCTACGTATCTCCCAATACATTCAGCAAAAGCTGAACCTCAAAGAGGACCAGATGTTCAATAATATTCAGCATTACGGCAATACTACAGCGGCTTCCATCCCTATTGCGCTTTGTGAAGCTTGGGAACAAGGAAAAATTAAAGAAGGCGATCTCGTTTGCCTAGCGGCTTTTGGAAGCGGTTTTACATGGGGNAGTGCAATAATGAAATGGTAACACTTGTTAATGGCTAGGTGTATAATCCACCATTTACAGACAGTACATGCCCCGTAATGTATCCCGATTCCTTACTTGCCAAAAATCCTACTGCATGCGCTACTTCTTCGGGAGTGCCGAAGCGGTTTACAGGAATCAGTTGTTTCATCTGTGCTTCATCTATATCAGCCGTCATATCCGTTTTAATAAAACCCGGAGCTACGGCGTTAACCGTGATATTGCGCTTACCCACTTCTTGAGCAAGTGCTTTTGTAGCTGCTATGATACCCCCTTTTGCTGCTGAGTAATTGGTTTGCCCGGCAAGTCCTTTTAATCCGCTCAGTGACACTACATTGATAATTCTGCCATATCGTTGACGTAACATGCTATTTACAACAATACGGGTAACGTTAAAAAATCCTCCGAGACTCGTGTCTAGAACATTATCCCACTGCTCGTCTTTCATCCACATCAACAATACATCATCCTTAATACCGGCATTATTGACCAGCACTTCAATTATCTTATCCGAATTGGCTTCTATCCATCCAGTGAGCACACGCTGCACTTCTTCTCGATTGGCAACATCGAATTGCAACAGTTCTCCACTACTACCGGCCTCATTTACTGCTTTGAGTGTTGCTTCTGCTTTTTCTCGATTACCTTTATAGTTGATGAGCACATGGTACCCCATGGTTGCCAGCTTCACACAGATGGCACTACCAATACCGCGCGACCCTCCGGTTACTAAAGCACAATTCATATTATAGTTTTGAAGTTGAGATTTTACAATGCAAGCTAATCGCCTTCGCTAAATTTGAGATACGGCATTTGCCTCCAACCAACTGCGCATTTTAGCAAGGCTTTTATACATCGGACTATCTTCAATAAATTTAGGAAAGATATTCCTGAGGCTATTATAGAGCGCCCGGGTTTTTGAAGACATTAAGTCCTGACAGTTTAAATAGTCCACCCCCTGCAACAAGGTCATAGCTTGAATGGCCAGCACTTCATATGCATTATCAATTACTTTTTTGGTAAGCTGTGCTGCATTGAATCCCATGCTTACGATATCTTGATTATCGTTATTATTAGGAATACTGTGTACATACATGGGATAAGAAAGCGTCTGACTTTCTGCAGTTGTCGATGTAGCCGTAAACTGTATTCCCTGCATACCAAAGTTGAAGCCCAACACACCAAGGTTCACAAAAGGAGGAAACTTTTGGTTCAACTTGGAATTGAGCAAATAATTCATTTGACGCTCACTAAGCATAGTAAGCTTTGTAATAGCTATTTTCAACTTATCCATTTCGAATGAAACATAATCGCCGTGGAAATTGCCTCCATGAAAAATGTTATGATTGGCTACATCTACCACAGGATTATCGTTCACCGAGTTCAGCTCATTCACCACTGTCTCCTCAGCGTGTAATAGTGTATCATATACCGGTCCTAACACCTGAGTCACACAGCGCAATGAATAATACTCTTGCACTTTGTCTTCAAACACATCGTGCTGAATATTCTCCGGATTATATAAGTGTTCAGAGCGGCTACGAATCATCTTACTGTCTTTCAGAATGTTCCGAAAAACCTCCGCTACATAATTCTGTCCTTTGTGATGCTTAACGATATTGAGCTCGTAGGAGAAATGATCATCGTATACTTCCATCAGCTCATTAGTAAGAGCCGACAATGCAATGGCCCACTCCACCAAGCGGTGAGCACGAATAATATTCAGCAAGCCTACTCCCGTCATTCCCGAAGTTCCGTTTATAAGCGCAAGGCCTTCTCGTATATGTATTTGCAAAGGTTTTAACCCTGCCAATTCAAACCCCTGTGCAGCCGGCATTAATTGTCCTTGGTACCATACTTCCCCCTCGCCTATCACGCCTAAAGCAAGGTGCGCCAGTTGTACCAAATCGCCACTTGCGCCTACTCCTCCGTGCTCGTAAATACAGGGGATGAGATCGGCATTGATCATATCTGCCAGCAATATAGGTAGGTCTGGGACTACACCGGAATACCCTTGCAAAAAATTATTGAGGCGGGTAATCATGACAGCACGCCCTAATAACGGATTTAATACGGCACCGCCTCCACTTGAATGACTTCTAATGAGATTGTACTGAAGCTGCAGGGTATTTTCGCTACTAATTTTGTATTGAGCCATCGGCCCAAACCCTGTATTAATGCCGTATATAAGTTTATGATCAGAAAACTGTTTGAGAAACTCAAAAGAAGATTGAACCTTCTCCAACGCTTGCGGATCAATGGAAATCTGCTTTTTGTGTAGCAGTATTTCCTCAAAATCCCTCAAAGACAGCTGTTTACCGCCTATCTGTATCATTAGACAATTGTATATTATTAAAACTGAGGAAGCAAAAGAACAAAATATCTGTCTGGCTGCCAAAAATATCCTCNCCTACATACCTAGTCTGTGTAGTAGCGAANTTTTACCCGATACTAACCTAACTTTTATTTTACGTCTTTCACACAACGAAAACCTGTGTGTTCCAATCCGGTATCCGGACTGCTCTTCATCCGACGTGCAACTCGATATCCGCTGCAATAAGAGTCGTTACATAAGAAGCTCCCCCCTCTCAAACTTCTTTTGAGTGTATAGGGCTCTTGCGGATCCATAAGAAGAATCGGGGCCTTTGGGATCTACAGTAAGTTTTCCCTCTAAACTGTTTGTAGTAGTCGTAATGATATAAATCGCTACACCACTCCCATACATTACCAGCCATATCATAGAGGCCGTATCCATTGGGAGGATAAGATTTTACGGGTGCTAGTTTAACATAACCGTCTTTCTGTTCATTTAAATATGGGAACTTCCCCTCCCAAGTATTAGCTTTAGGTTTACCCTGGTTCACATGCTCATTACCCCAGGGATAGATATTATTAATAAGTCCCCCACGTGCTGCGAACTCCCACTCTGCCTCGGTAGGCAGCCGCTTGCCTGCCCACTTACAGTAAGCTTGCGCATCTTCCCAGCTTATGTGTACTACCGGATAATCATCTTTACCCTCGATAGAGCTTCCCGGTCCTTCGGGCTGACGCCAATTGGCACCTTTCTTCCATGTCCACCATTGGCTATAATCGTTTAAATCAACAGGACCGTCAGAGGGCTTAAATACGAGCGATGCCGGTACCAGCACACTATCTGGCGGCTTGGGTGTGCCGGGGGGCAATGACTTTTTGATTTCTTCCCAATCGGGTGCCCGTTCTGCGGTTGTCACATACCCGGTGGCTTCCACAAATTTTCTAAACTGAGCATTGGTCACCTCAGTAATATCCATATAAAAAGGAGACACCTGTACCTTATGCTTGGGATATTCATCGGGACTGGCCTGATCGTTATCGGCACCCATTTCAAAAACACCCCCGGGTATTAATACCATTCCTTCTAACGATGAATCCCCACTGAAAGGTATATTGGAAGTATCAGCAGTAATATACCGGGATGGTACCTGCATGCCAGGAGTGTGATGAATCTGCACGCTTTTTATCGGCGTCACTTCCCGATTGATTTTTACAAGCAATTAGTAAAACAATAATCGAAAGTAGCGCAAATCTTTTTGTATTCAGAAGCATTATTAATAATTATTCAATCCGAAGAATTAGAGTAAAATCAATGTTAAACCGGATAAAGTTAATTGAAATAACAATTATACAGTTACTGTAAGAACTGTTTTATAAGATTTCTACCGAAAATATTTGCAATCACTATTTTTAGGGAGTCTCCAACTTACCGAATAATTCGGTGGGTTTTATTCGTACCCCAAACGTGTAAGGGGTAATATCCAATCCTCTTTTGTACATGCTTTTAAATGCATAGGAGCCGTACAGACGCAATACTCCTAGATTCAACTCGCCCATATACGCCAGTTTCCAAGGACGCAAGTCAAAATCCCCCCTAACCTTGGACTTACCCTCATCGGAATTAATAAACTTATTTCTGGCTGAATAGAGATATCCAACACTTACACCCGCACTGATTTCGAAGGGGTAGAGACGTGTAGGCGTCAGATTTAAATTCAACATGATGGGAACGGTAATATAATCTGCAGCTAGTTTATTTTTTCTATAGGAGCGGTTGTTTGTCTGATCCAAGTACATTACCGGGGAGTTATGCACAGCCTCGGTAATAGCCTGATAGCGTACCGGTTGCTTGTAATGATAATTATTCAACTCCAGCCCCAACCCATACTGAAAGTTCACATAATGATTAATAAGATTAAACTGCTGGGTCACAAACCATATGTTGACGTTGCGCGATATAAAAGGTTTTAGATCCAGCCATGTTTCATTTGCTCCAGGAGCATAATCTTGTGCTTCCACACCGGTATAATCGGTGTTGTCTGCATAATTAGAAACACCCAAGTCGATAATAGCCCATTGTGTTTTTACATTTCTAGGACTAATACTGCTACTTAATTTTTTTAAAAACCTTCTCCTCCCCGACTCTATAGGAGCATTATCGCGGATAATAGTTACGCCACCTATTACTAGGGTATCTGGTTTGGGTTCGTCCTGAGCTTTACCACATATGGCCAGCATCAGAAAAAGTACGATGCATAAAAATCTGGCTAACATAATACTGTAAAGATACAGCATCGCTTTCATCTACCCTCACGGGCATTATAATCTGATGCCGATGGTATAGGGAGTCATGTCGAGGCCATTCTTGAACATGCTCTTGAAGGCGTAAGAACCGTAAATACTGAAATACCCCAAATTCAGCTCCCCTACATAAGCCAATTTCCAAGGATTCAGGTTAAAGTTATTTTTCAGTTTTTCTTTTCCCTCATCCGATGTAATGGTTTTGTTTCGTGCGCTATATAGATAAGCAATACTGATACCGGCACTGAACCCCCATTCTTTTCCTTTATCCACCTTCACGCCGCACCCTGAATGTTTTTCATTAGATGCGAAACGATTGCTCGGATTTCCAAAATTAACATTTAGCATAATGGGTAGATTTACATAATCCGCGGCCAGTTTGTTTTTCCGATAGGTACGATCGGCGGTATTATCCCAAGAAACATAGGGTTGATTTTTATTAAAACGAATAGGATTGGTATAACGATAATTATTCAGTTCAAGCCCCAATGCATATTTAAGGTTAAGATGCGTATGAATCAGATTGATCTTTTGCTGAAAAACCCAGATGTTTACATTTATAGACTTCCCGTTCTTCAAATCAAACCACTCTGTATTGCTTCCTGGCGCAAAAGCCTGTGCTTCGGCACTATTGTAATCTGTATGGTCTGAAAAATTGGCAAAGCCTAAATCAAAACCCGAAAACCAGCTGGTTTTTACTCTTACTGGACGTTTGTATACTTCCTTCTCAGTAGTTCTATCTGATGAACTTTCTATTTTCACTTCAACACTTACTTTGGTAGAATCAACTTGCCCATAAGCAACAGTTGCAAAAAGCAACATTATTGTCATCACACTAAAATAAATACGCATATACACTGTTTTTATTTTTCTGTATTCCTAAGGTTAGTAATATTTACTGCGAATCCGGCGATAATTACCTCATCCTCGCCATTGGTTAAAATATCCAAGGCCCGATTTTTAATATTTTTACCAAGATTTTTAATCAAAGATTTTTTCTTCTTAGAGGTAGTAACCTCCTGCGGCGATGAGGGAATGATATCTGAATGCACTATCGCAATGCTTTCTCGATCTATATCTACGGCAGGTGTAACATCTAGAGCAAGGCTCTCCGGTTCTTTTACTCGGTGAATATCGGGAGCATCTTTCACAACTGCTGTTAGACCATATAGTGGGTCCTGTACTTCGATGTTTTCTTGCTCCCTAACAATTGCAGTGCCTACCTTACTGCTCTTTTCCTGAAGTATTGTAGATTGCGGCACATCCGTAGAACCACCTTTTATATTTCGCTGCTCTTGACTGTGAACTAGCTGGGTGTGGGGTGAAACGGCTATTGCTAACTTATTGAAACCAGTAGGTACGGTATCTTTTGTAAAAAGATGTTCCTCTGATCTGCTCTGCTGTGATTTAGCAGCGAGAGGGACCGCTTCCTCTTGTTTTCCATAAAAGGTAAAATAGATTGCTAACAATACTCCTGCAAAAACAGCGGCTACTGCAATTTTCAGCCATGTAGAAGATAAATGACTAACAGGAGCTTTTTTATAAAGTTTCTCTTTATGGGGACAAGTTATCGATAGATCCGGTTGTAGATATACTTTTTGTAACTCCTGTAGCGGTTGCGCATCGCCCTGCTCCAGCACTGCTTCAACCCACAGTTTATCTTCCTGAGATAGCTCACCGTCCAGATATAGCATTAGCNTTTCGTCGCTTACTTTCAGCAACTTATTCTTGGCCGGGTACACTATCTCCTCATCCGGTTGCTGCACGGTAGCTTTGAGGATATCCAGCTCCCGCTCCAAATGCGGATGGCGGCTTAAAAATTCATACAAAGCTTTCCGCTGCCCGACATCCCTGAGCTCACCGTCCACTAGTAGTAAAAACCAGTGTTCGTAATTATCAATATTGATATCTGTAAGCTCCTTCACTATAACACGTTTTCCATTTTAACAATATACGCTTTCAACTGCAAGCGTGCACGGTGCAGATATACTTTCACCTGACTTTCACTCAAACCTGTAATGCCACCTATTTCTTCATAACTATACCCCTCGTAATCTTTCAATAACACTAACGCTTTCTTCGTTGCATCCAATTTTTCCAAAGCATGATGAAGGGCATCCTTTAGGTTGGCAGGCGGATGTACGGTACGAGTTTCATGTGTTTCCACTTCTTCTACAAAACTCATTTTTTTGTTCTTCCGAATCCAGTCAATCATTTTCCGATAGGCAATAGTATACAGAAGCGATTTTGCTGTTTCCGGAATAACCGTACTGCGCAACTTCCACAATTCTTCAAAAGCAGACTGCACCACATCTTCGGCATCAGCCTCATTCTTCAGGCTTTTTAGAACAAAACGGTAGAGCCCATCCGCATAATCCCGTACGCAATTATTATACTCCCGTTCTGTCATGATAGCCTGATTTCCTAATTGCCTTTAATACTAATACGGCTAAGGGATGTAAAAAGTTACAGGGAGGGGATTTTTTTTATCGAAGGATCATCTGTCGGTCAGCATCTAGGCGTATGAGTATAAAAAGCAGTATCGAAAAAGTTAGCAAGGATGTACCGCCATAGCTGATCAGAGGCAACGGAATTCCAATTACCGGCGCTAGTCCTATCGCCATTCCGATATTAATAGCAATATGAAAGAAAAATACGGAGGCGACTCCATAAGCATAACAGCGACTAAATACACTGCGCTGCCTTTCTGCAATGGTTACAATACGAAATAATAAAAACAAGTAAAGCCCCAACAATACCACACTTCCTACAAATCCAAAACCCTCACCAATGGTATCGAATATAAAGTCAGTTCGCTGTTCGGGCACAAATCCATACCGGGTTTGAGTACCGTTTAGCAGTCCTTTTCCCCATAATCCGCCGCTACCTACAGCAATTTTGGATTGTTTTACATTATAATCCGCAGTATTTAGTTGTTTACCGGTTTTTTCATCAATCTTCACCTCGGACTTCAGATATTCTTCCGGAATATCTTTTCCGATGGTACTGAAAATACGTTCTACTTGGTGCTTTTCAAATACATGCGTGAACAAGAAGGGCACCCCGAACCGTTGAATACCCACACATACTACCCATATCAGTATAATTCGCACCAATATAGCCTTGTTACGCTTGATCTGCCTTTTACTAAACAAAATTACCAGCCCAGCTATCACTGTAAGAATTAGAGCCAACACATTTTTATCCAGCAGTAGGGTTGCCACTATTAGCACGCCAATTCCAATGCCCGTAACAATATAAACAGCGGGTAGGCCTTCTCGGTACATAACTAGAAAAAAAGCAAAGAACACCAGTGCAAGCCCCGTTTCCTTTTGAAATATTGTAATAACGGCTGGTGTGAGCGTAAGTGCCGCGGCAATTAATTGGGATTTGGGTTTGGAAAAGTCCATCTCGGGCAAAGAAAGATATTTAGCCAGTGCCAGCGCCACCGTAATTTTACAAAATTCCGCAGGCTGAAACTGAAAACCTCCGAAACGGATAATGGACTCCGTTCCCTTCACCGAAGAGTGAAAGGGGAACACCAACAACAGCAATATAATTCCTCCTGCATAGCATAAATTAGCGGTTGCGGGAAAAAATTTACTGTCAGTCAGCAAAATAAAAAGTCCCAGTACTAGAGCTACACAGGCAAAATAAAACTGCTTGCTGTAATCTGTCTTATATCCGAGAAAACTCTGTAATATCGGGTCGCCTTCCTTATAAGTAACAGCAAAAATAGCCATGAGTCCGATGGACACCAGCAACAGATATAAAATGATTAACACTATATCTATCCCCTTTGATATTTTGACNTTTTGCTGACTCATGCTAATTATGAATAGTATTCGTTACTTTGAAAACATATGGTCTGGGATTACTCACAATCGCTACCCAATTTTCCTTGCGCACTGGCAACGGCAGCTTTTCTTGCTGTTCCTGTTGCTTTTCTTTATTGTTAGCGGCCTTTAACTGCTTAGGTTGTGATGAAGTCGATNNAGAGGTATCTTTCTTTTGACTTCCTTTTATAAATTGTTTTATACGTGAACTGTCACCATAAGCTTTTAACCATTCGACAGCCCTTACCGAGTCCGTATAATACTGCAAACGAGGAATGTAAGGAGGTAAGATATTAGCCTTTGAAATCCGCTCCAAATCGGCCTTGCTTTTGGGCGTCAATGAATCCAGCAAATACTGCTCCATCAAAATACGGGCAATAGGTCCAGCCCATGTAGCTCCGTATCCGGCATTTTCCACTACTACAGCCACACAAATTTTAGGGTCATCCTTGGGAGCGAAACATACGAACATGGAGTTATCCTTCAAGGTCCATCTTTTCCCGGCTACATACCTTGAGTTTTGTGCGGTACCGGTTTTGGCACATACCTCAATACCCGGAATATTCGCCACCCTTGCAGTACCGTGTAATACCACATCGTGCATACCATTAATTACCGCGTTGTAAGCAGAGTCGGAAATATGCGTAAGCACATCATGCCTTTGTCTGTATTTATTCATGAAGACGCTATCTTCCGGAGTTTCATTCTCAATACTGTCTACAAAATGTGGCGTGTAGTAATAACCTTTATTGGCAATAATGCACATGCTATTGGCCAGTTGCAGCGGTGTAGCCGTCATTTTATCCTGTCCGATACCTAAGGTAAGATTGGTACAGGAGCTCCAAGAGCCCTTATATTCCTTATCATAGTCAGCTACTGTGGGAATATTGGCCTTATCCTCGCTAGGTAAATCAATACCCAATCTAACGCCGAGCCCGAAATTGTGCATATAATCTTCCCACACTTCAAAACCTTTTTTAGTATTTCCGATACGAGGATTATCTATCGTTTTCCTATAAATATCTACAAAATAGGAATTGCAGGAATTGGCAATAGCCCGACGAAGATTAGCAGCGTGGCCACCCCCGGCATGGGTACAAGCGGGCTTCCCGGTACCACAATTGTAATAACGGCCTCCACAAGGGAAACCGAATGAGGGGGTAATAATACCCTGATCCAAAGCAACAAGTGCCCCTAAAGGCTTAAAAGTTGAGCCCGGGGGGTATTGTCCTTTTATGGCCCTGTTAAGCAATGGCCCCTTCACATCGAGGAGTAAACGACTGTAATTTTTATTTTTTTCAGTGCCGGTAAGATCGTTAGGGTCAAACAAAGGGCCTGAGGCCATAGCCAATATCCCGCCGGTTTTGGGGTCGATGGCAACGACCGCACCCATTTTATTATCTATAAGTTTTTCCGCCAATATCTGCAGATCCACATCAATAAAAGTCTTCAAACCACGACCTGCTATTGCAATTGTATCAAATGCACCGTTCTCATAGCTACCTACAAGCCGGTTACGATTGTCTTTAATCATATACTGCACCCCACGCTGGCCCATCAGCACCTTTTCATAAGTATATTCCAACCCGCTTTTACCCCGATAATCGCCCATACGGTAAAACCCGCCCGAGAGCTCAATATCTTTGGGCGAAACTTCTCCTACATAACCTAGAAAATGTGCTCCTACATTATAAGGGTATGTACGCACAGGACGTTCCTGCAATGCAAAGCCCGGAAATTTCCAGCTATTTTCCTCAAAACGTGCCTGAAGTTCGGGTGTTAAAAGAGACATGAAAATAGAAGGCCTTACTCTTGTATTCTTGATAATAGCCTCCACGATTTTCTGTCGGAAAGTGGCTGTATCGATCTCCATCAACCGGCAAAAGGCCATGGTATCGATATGTTTTACCTCAGCAGGTGTTACCATCAGGTCATACATGATGGTATTGTTCAGTATAGGGCGACCTTTGCGATCGTAGATAATGCCTCTCTCGGGGTAAACAATTTTCTCAAAAATGGCATTATCTCTGGCTAGTTTATGGTATTTACTACTCAGTATTTGCAAATTCACTAACTGTCCCAGTATCAGCAAGAATACTGAAAGAAAAATTGCCCGAATAATATAACTCCTGGAACGATTAAACACGGACATAGAATAAGGTATGGGAGATTTTTAAGGTTATTTGCAAATATGTTGCAAAGGTATTGTGCCCGCCCATACTTTTACAATTTTATCCCAAAATATTTACTAAAAGAAAATTAAACTGTGTTGGTTCTGTATCTGAGCTTGCGGGGGAAGATGAGCTCGGCGATAATAATCATCAAAAGACTGATAGCTGTGGTCACAAAAATTTTCATTAAGAACACTATAAAAGAACCAAACGACAGCCAGGCCAGAAAAAGCAGATAGAAATTATGACAAAATGAGAGAATTAATGCATACAGTAGATAGGAAGTCCAGCCCATAGCTTTCGGGGAAGGCTCTTTATAACTATACTCTGCAGCTTCTTTGGGTGAAAGCAAATGAATGATAAATGGTCGCAAATAAGCTATCAACACACATGCCGCTGCATGCAAACCCGGGGTAATTGAATAGTAATCGATGGATAAGCCTAGAAAAAAGCCTAAAATAAGCAACCAACCTCGCTTGATATAAAAGGGCAGCCACAAAATGTATAAGAAATACAGATAAGGTGTTATCAGTTCGTGTAATAGCGGCATTTTGTTTAAAATGTATACCTGCAAAAACACAAACAGTATAAAACGTATTGTATTTCTTACCAAATCACTCATTAATTCGCCGGTTTTTTATCTATGAGATTCCGGGTTTGCTGGTCCAGCCCCTCTTGCGTTCTCATACTCACATTTTCCACCACAAATACCTGCTGTACATTGGTCAGATTTGCTGTAGGCTTCACTTTCAGTATAAGAAAATTGCTGGATTTATCGATTAAAACTTTTGAAACCGTACCTACCAGTTGCTCCGGCGGATAACTGAGAGAATAGTTTCCGGTAACAATGGTATCACCTACCCGTACAGAATCGGTTTTGGGAATATTAGTCAAGGTAAGCTCCTGAGGCGACTTACCGTCCCAACTAAGCATGCCGGCACTGCCGGTTCTTTTCAATTGTACATTAAATTTATTGACCACATTCAGTAGGCTCATCACCTGACTGAAGTTTTCGCCGGTATTCACCACCTTTCCTACCAGTCCACCGTTTGAACTAAACACGCCCATATCATCGGCAATTCCGGAGCTGCTTCCACGGTTGATCTGGAGATAATTTTTATCACTGTTTACCGTACTGTACAATACCTGTGCACTACGCCATACATACTGCTTTTGTATAGCGGGGTTGCCCAGTAAAGAATCGGAAAGCGCTATCGTACCGGTATCTACTCTTACAAAATTCTGACGAAGCAAATTCACAAGGGAATCGTTCATCTGGTGTACACGACGGTTTTCCTCCCGCAGGGAGAAAAAATCTTCGAAATAATTATACTTCTGGTTAAAATACGAGGTAATGCTTCCTGCAATTCCCAACCCTTTGGCTCTGTGCGACCTATTATAGGTAAAAAGCAGGGAGAGGCAAAGAACTTGCAGAATTATAAACAGTATAAATACTGAAGACCGTCGGATGAACAAAAATATATTACGCATTGCCCCAACCCCCTGGGGGGATTTTTTTGAATACTTACAATGGTGGATAAAGCGTCGCTCTATTAACGCATTACAAACGGATATTTATCGTAGTTCTGTAATGCAATACCGGTGCCCCTTACTACACTTTTCAGTGGATCATCGGCAATATGTACGGGAAGCTTTATTTTTTGACTTAATCTTTTATCCAAACCACGCAGCAAGGCTCCTCCACCTGTGAGATAAAGACCTCTCCGGTAAATATCGCTAGCAAGTTCAGGGGGTGTTTGTTCCAGAGCCTTTAAAATAGCCTCTTCTATCTTAAAAATGCTTTTATCCAATGCTTCAGCTATCTCCTGATAGCTAACCATTATTTGCTTGGGAATACCGGTTACTAAATCACGACCGTTTACAGGTATATCATCCGGTGGGTTATCGAGATCTTTGGTTGCTGCACCTATCTGAATTTTAATTTGCTCGGCAGTGCGCTCCCCAATCAGCAAGCTATGATACCTTCTCAACGCTTCCATGATATCAGCAGTGAACTCATCTCCTGCGATACGGATACTTTGGTCGCATACAATTCCAGCCAAGGCAATTACCGTAATACCAGTAGTGCCTCCGCCTATATCGATAATCATGTTCCCNACCGGCTCTTCCACATCAATCCCAATACCCAACGCTGCCGCCATAGGCTCATGAATCAAATACACTTCTTTGGCACCGGCTTGCTCAGCACTATCTCTTACTGCCCGCTTCTCTACTTCGGTGATAGAAGAAGGAATACAGATCATCATTCTCCAGCTAGGTGGGAAAAAGCGGCTTTTTGGGGTATACTAATTTGATGAGCTCGCGAATCATCAGCTCAGCCGCATTAAAGTCGGCAATTACTCCATCTTTCAATGGCCTTACGGTGCGGATGCTTTCATGGGTTTTTTCGTGCATCATCAATGCCCGCTTACCAACCGCGAGCACTTCTTTAGGATTGTTGCGATTAAGCGCTACAATACTTGGCTCATTTACAGCCACTTGATCATTATGTATAATAAGGGTATTTGCAGTACCCAAATCCATTGCAATTTCCTGTGTAAACCAGTTAAAAAGTCCCATTCTTATATATATTCAAAATATGTTGGCAAAGGTGGAGTAATTTCACGAAAGTAACAAAGCAAAACTATAAATACACCAGATTTTACTCACCAAAATTTTATTAACACTCTCTTGATAAATACTCGCCCTGGCACCATTTTCATACCAGATTTTATAAGTAGAAATAGTATTGTGCAATTTTTAGGAAATATTAGCTATTTTTAAACGCTCTAAAATTAGGAAAATAAAAAATGTATTTCTAACATTTAATGCAAATAGCATTAAATGGATTGACTTTTTTTCATTACGTTTGCTACTAAACTTTTTACGATGGCTTTAAAAGATATTCAATCAACAGGAAGTAAAGACACAAGAAGCGGATTCGGTGATGGTATAGTAGAAGCTGCCCGCAACAATGAAAATATCGTGGCACTTACTGCTGATCTGCTGGGATCAATGAAATTAAATCAATTCGTTAAAGAATTTCCAGATAGATTTATTCAGTGCGGTATTGCCGAAGCGAACATGATGGGTATCGCAGCAGGCCTAGCCATAGGAGGAAAAATTCCTTTCACAACCACATTCGCTAACTTCAGTACCGGCCGTGTATACGACCAGATACGTCAATCTATTGCCTACAGTGGTAAAAACGTAAAAATTTGTGCTTCTCACGCCGGTGTTACGTTGGGAGAAGATGGTGCCACTCACCAGATTTTGGAAGACATAGGTCTGATGAAAATGCTGCCGGGTATGACCGTAATCGTACCTTGCGATTATACACAAACCAAAGCAGCCACCAAGGCCATAGCCGCATACGAAGGACCTGTTTACTTGCGTTTCGGACGTCCTAGCTGGCCTATTTTTACCAAAGAAGAAGATTTTGTTATCGGAAAAGCTCAGTTTTTCTCTGAGGGTACCGATGTAACCATATTTGCCTGCGGTCACATGGTTTGGAACGCCATTCAAGCCGGCGCCATTCTGGAGGGAAAAGGCATCAGCGTGGAAGTAATTAATATCCACACCATTAAGCCATTAGATGAAGAGGCTGTCATCAATTCGATCAAGAAAACCAAATGTGCTGTAACCGCCGAAGAGCACAATATTATCGGGGGTATGGGTGATGTGATTGCCCAATGTGCAGCTAAACATTTTCCAATTCCTATCGAATTTGTGGGCACTAAAGACACCTTTGGTGAGAGTGGTACTCCTAAGGAACTTCTGAAGAAATACGGATTAGACGTTCCCGATATTGTAGCTGCCGCCGAAAGAGCTATTGCAAGAAAAGGTTAATATAATTTTCTTCCGATAAAACCCTATGGCATTTGCCCATAGGGTTTTTTATATGCCACTAAAAAATGCTAGCGTCTTTGCTTTAAACCTTAGTGTCGAAAAATAGTCAATTTATAAGTTAGATGCATCAGCAAGGCCTTACAGATGAAGCCCTACTGGCTCTTTTTCGTGACGAACGCACGAAAGAGAAGGCTTTTTCCCTGATTGTATCTAAATACAAGGAAAAACTCTACTGGCATATAAGGCGCCTGGTGGTGGTACACGAAGATGCAGATGATGTACTGCAAAATGTTTTTATAAAAATGTGGAAAGGCCTGGAGCATTTTCGCGAGGAAAGTAAATTATATACATGGCTATATCGCATAGCCACTAATGAAAGTATCACTTTTCTCCACAAGCAGCAAAAGGCACGCATCGTAGACCTGGGAGACACTTCAGACTTACAAAACAGTGTAAAAGCAGACCCCTATTTCGATGCTAGCAAACTGGAATGGAAATTGCAGTTAGCCATTCAAACATTACCCGAGCAGCAAAGGCTCGTATTTTGTTTGCGATATTTCGACGAAATGCCGTACAATGAAATCAGCGAAATTCTGAGAGTTTCTACCGGATCGCTAAAAGCCAGCTACCATCATGCGGCTAAAAAAATTGAGGATTATTTGTTGCACCATTAAACTTTTTTATCATCAGTTTGTCTGATTTTGCAAATGGAAGAACGGGACAACATACCGAGTATTTTGATGAAGGTCAAAAACCCTCAACTTTCAGAGCCCCCTTACAGGGTTCCCACCCATTATTTTGAGAATTTGGAAAAAACACTTCTTGATAAAATAAAAGAAGAAGAAGAAATAGAAAATGAATTAAAGACTTACCCATTACTAAAGAGTATTTCGAGAGCAATGCCCTACGCTGTTCCAGATGGCTATTTTGGAAAAATAAAAGGCCAGCCGGACCGCCGCACCACTGTTATCCGATTACGTAGGTGGTGGGTAGCTGCTGCTGTTATTACAGCATTCATGATTATTACAGCCGTTTTCAAATTCTCCCGTAAGCATAATGAATTAGTGGCTGCATCCAGTTCTGACGCCGCCATTCAGTACGTAAGCGTGGATGAGCTTACAAGTTTTATTGATGCGGATATTGATAATATGCTAAATAGCGAAGATATTTCTGAAGGCAATACCTTATTTAAAAATATCAGCAACCAGGAGCTGCTGAACTTTTTAAATGAAACCAGTACCTATGATGGAATTTTAAACTGACAAAGATGAGATTCATTTTGTCCATACTAACCATTATATATTTATCCCTATCCGTAGCTGCTCAGTCTTCCCCAACAGACTCAGTAAGGATAAATGATTTATTTTTTACTTACGTTAGCAAAAACTTAACATTAAATAAATCCCAGGCATCCAGCCTTAAACCTCATGTGAATAAATATCTGCAGGAGCGCAGGAATGTAATAAAAGCTCATAAAGACCCACTGGAGCGAGAGCGTAAAATTGCAGACTTGAAAATTAAATACCGTAAACAATTTACGCCTATTATAGGAGTAGAAAAGGCCAATGCTTTCTTTGCCCAAGAGCAAAACTTTAGAAGACAGGTTCGAGAAGAATTACGCAAAAGAAAAAATAAAAGTTTAAACATTAATTAAGTAAAATTTTAGCTCAAAAATTTTTTTTGAATAATTGTATTTCTTACTTTTGCTCTTGGTGTTTTTCATAGGTTAGCAACGGCCAGCTCTTTTTAGGGCAGGCCCTTTTTATTTGTAGCAATTAANATACAGAGAAAGACCTCCTTAAAATTCAGTGTTTACTCATTGAATTGGTGTNTAGGGGTTTTGATATCATGATAAAATAAAAACTTCCACCCCCCCTCAGCTCCTTCCTTCAGCCATTTTTCGCGCAATTGCATGGCTTTTTTGCCATCGAAATCATATTTAGCTGCAAAGCGAGTGCGCATTTGAGATAGTTGCGGTGCATCATCTCCTCCGAAAAAAGCAATCTCATCCCCGTCTTCTATCCATAT
>Ga0065720_1002982_pt1 | contig 30623 bp, 19 predicted proteins | sample Thericmetagenome_FD_59107 | JGI IMG/M metagenome (GOLD analysis project Ga0065720, IMG submission 59107) | Thermophilic microbial communities from the Joint Bioenergy Institute, California, USA of rice/straw/compost enrichment - eDNA_2 v2... | ecosystem: Engineered > Solid waste > Grass >... | reverse complement strand
GTAAATGGAAGAATATGGACGCAGGTAGCCGTTATGAGTGAAACGCCGGTTGGTAAGGCAACCCGTCTGTAAAACGGCTGCATTTTTTTTGCTACGTGGGTTCGAGTCCCTCTTCACTCAAAGTAGTTGCTTGTGAAAAAGTCGCTGTAGGTAAACGAGTATCACCGCCAGACTTAAAATTTGGAGTTGTGGGTGCAAGTCCCGCCAGTGACAAACAGTTGGGATTTACTTGAGGGTTATCTTTTTGAATAAATGTAAGTATTGACTGAGTATAGACAAGAAAAGTAATTTTTTGCCTTCATAGTCTAATTGGTAACGATAACAGATTTAGGCTCTGTGGTTGTCGGTTCGAGTCCGGCTGAAGGCAGTAAAAAATATAGTAAGTTACTTCGTAAAAATATGTACAAAAATAATTATTGCGGTGCGTTAGCAAATTACTTATACCGTAGTGGGGTATTTCGTTCCACTAAAAATAGTTTACTTTTTACTTTTGGTGTGCGTTACAGCAGTGTGTTTAACCTTATTTATTTTTTCTTTATGTTTATAAGTTTTGCTTTTATGTTTCTTGGGTGTATATTGTGCTACAATTATTTAAAATTGACAGAAATTTCTGTTAATCTTGTTTCAAAAAGTACTGTCGGATTTTTTTGTTTTGACGCAATTTCAATAGGCTTAATTTTCATAACGCTAACCATTTTTCCGTGGTGTTACCTTTATGTTTTCAATAAACATGATCGGCATGCTTGGGCATTTTATTTATTTATTACAGAAATTTTAGTTTTCATGGCTTTTTTATCTATTGATTTGTTATTTTTTTTTATTGTTTTTGAAATTTTAATTTTTCCGATGTATAAAATAATTCTGGGTTGAGGGAGTCAAGGAGACTTACGGCTAACTGCCGCGCGATCTTTTGTTATGTACACCGTGTTAGGATCAATAATACTACTTTTTGTTATTATTTATCTTTACAGTGTTTTTGGTAGTACGAATATTATGATTTTACGAAATTTTAATTGGTATCTTCCAGACTTTTTGTTATTAATTATGTTTCTTGCTTTTGCGACAAAAGTTCCGACATTTCCTTTTTATCACTGGCTAACACTAGCACATGTCGAAGCTTCTACAGTGGGTTCAGTTATTTTAGCGGCTTTGATTTTGAAATTAGGGGGCTATGGATTTATTCGGTTTTTACTACCAATGTATCGTGAACATTTTTCGTTTTATCTATGACGCCATGTTGCTCTTAGTTTATTCATTATTAGTATACTTTTTGCGGCACTTTCAGCCTTAGTGCAGACAGATATAAAACGAATCGTCGCTTATTCTAGTATTGAACATATAAATCTGTCAATAATTGGGTTAGCCCTGTGCTCAACTACTTCGGTAGCAGGTGCTTACATGATAATATTAGCTCATGGTTGAGTTGCTGCTGGCCTATTTTTTGCTGTTGGGTGAGTTTACGATTTTAGACATCAGCGCGATATTTTATACTACAGAGGTTACGCGATAGTAGAGGGTTGGTGGAGCGTTTTTTTTGGTTTATTATTGTTAGCTAACATTGGATTTCCTTTAACATTAAATTTTTTTGGAGAAATTCAAATTTTATTTAATCTCTTTGGTCAATACACAGAATTACTTTTGTTAATTTTTATTGCTATAATGGCGAATGTTGTATATACTTTAAAGCTAGGCTATATCCTGTGGGGTACGCCACATAACTACTTATTAAATGACTTTAAATATTTTAGTGGTACAAATAAAAAGTTTTTCCGGGCTTTTACACTATGTGTACTTTTGGGTGTTCCGCTATTTTTAGTTATTGTTTCTGCACACCCAGAATATTATACTAAAATATCTATTTTACTCGATAATACACTTAGTTATTGACGAGTGGTTTCTAGGGCAACAACATGACCGTGGACAGCAATTCGGTGAATATAATAAGGGGGTATGGCAGAATGGTTAATGCACCAACTTGCTAAGTTGGCCTTAAAAAGGTTATGGGTTCGATTCCCATTGCTCCCTCAGTTTTGACATAATATTTTAGTATGAAGTTTGTCGTATATTTGAGCCGATTGATTTTTTTATTTGGGTTAATACTTTTGTTTTATATTTTTTTGGGATACAGTGTATCTTATATGAACTGAAATGGAGCGCTTTTTGATAGTATTTTTTATCCATTCGACAAGTTTTTAATTTTGCGCTTTTTTGATGCACTTTTAATTCCTGTATTCCCATTAATTTTATTAGGTATTTTCCTTGGCCATAAAAAAATAACTAATAGTTATGCATACAAAAATTTTTCAGCCAAGTTTGTCAATTTTCTAGCTTGCGGTGTTCCAATTCTTTTTATGTTAGCTTGTTCTTTAAGTTCGTTTTATTTGTTATTTTTTTTTAGATCAGACGTAAAATTATCCCTTGGGGCAAAGTATAAAGAAGTATTGCAAAGTTTGGAGAGTGGTGTTGACATTGATTCTATTATTTCCGAATTATGCACATGATCTATAAGTATTGGTGTAACAGAAATTTATCTTTTTGACAGACCTAGAGCATATTGATTTGTTCATCAGATTATGAGTTGCAAAGAAAATATTAACGATACTTACATGCAATACGAGTTTATAAATGATTATTTTAATTATTTTCTGTATCTTGCTGAAAGTGAGATGTTGGATACTGCGTCTCCTTATTCGATTTATCTTCCTGAGCTAACCGTAGAGTGAAAATTTTTATTTGACGATTTAACTATTTCAATATTTTTAGTTGTGTCTACTATTACATTTTTGGTAATACTATTCGCTTGGGTTTACATGTCTCAAGACGAGCGTCGACCTGTTTTTTTCTTTTTGTTAACTATCTTTGCGGGGTTTATAATAGTTTTGGTCGCTTCTTATAATTATTTAATACTATTCATTGGTTGAGAGGGGGTTGGTTTAAGCAGTTTTTTACTTATTAACTTTTGGTATACTAGAGCTCAAGCAAATAAAGCTGCGTCAAAAGCAGTTATTGTAAATAGAGTTGGGGACATTTTTTTAATTGCTGGATTATCACTTATTTATTATAATACCAATACCCTTGATTTTGGTTTAGTAGCTGAACGCTTGAGTTTATTAAATGATTCCTTGTTAAATGAATTTATTTTATTGTTTTTATTTGTGGCCGCTGTCGGTAAATCTGCTCAACTAGGACTACATACTTGATTGCCTGACGCCATGGAAGGTCCTACACCGGTTTCTGCTTTGTTACACGCAGCTACCATGGTAACGGCGGGTATTTATTTATTGTTACGGACTTCGTTCCTGTTTACAATATGCTCAGTGGTTCCAGTTATAGTATCTTTATTTGGGCTACTTACTGCTTTTTTTGCAGCTACTTCAGCTTTACTACAGTATGACCTAAAAAAAGTCATTGCTTACTCTACATGTAGTCAGCTCGGCTATATGATAATAAGTGTTGGCTTAAAACAGTTTAATATTGCGTTCTTTCATCTATTTAATCATGCCTTTTTTAAAGCGTTGCTATTTATTGCGGCTGGTTCAGTAATTCATAACTTGTTAAACGAGCAAGATATACGAAAAATAGGAGGTTTAGCGAATATTTCATTTTTTTTGTTTTTGAGTAATTCTGTTGGTGTTGCAGCTTTAGCAGGTTCACTATTTTTAAGTGGCTTTTATTCGAAAGATTTAATTTTGGAGACAAGTGCAGCGTCATTTACTTTTAACGGCTTACTTGTGTACTGAGGGGCAATAGTTACAGCTATTTTAACAGGAATTTATTCGAGCGATTCGTTAGACGACTCTTTTGTCGAGCAAGCGAATTCACGTCGTAGAGTAACCGAAAATATTCATCCATTATCATTTTTTGAAACGTTTGTTTTATGCGTCTTAGTGTTATTTAGTTTGTTTTCTGGGTATGTATTTAAAGATATATTCGTTGGTTTGGGCAGCCCTTTTTTAAGTTCTCAAAGTAACGTATGAAGTGAGCTTTATATTGATACTCTTTTTGTCGGTGTGAACAATGAATCAAGTTTAATTTTAGACGCTGAGTTACTACCGCCAAGTATTAAAGTTATTCCAGTTTTGTTTTCTTTCTTGGTTGGATTTCCATGCTTTAGGAGTGAGCAGCCAGCTTATCGAGTTCGTAAAGTGGTGCTGCTTATGTCTCACAAGTGGTATTTTGATATATTGCAAAATAAATATGTGGTGTTTAACTTTTTTAGGTTAAGCTATGCTGTATTTTGAATTTGGGATAAATATTTATTTGAGCAATTTAGATTTCCAAAATTTTTTTATAAATAAACATATAGTTTTTAAGTTGGGGCGTTAGTTTAAAAGTAAAATACGACTTTTGTAAAGTCTGAGATATTGGTGCAAGTCCGATACGCCCCTGTCGATACTTTCTTCTTCTAATATATATATATCTAATATACTGTAATTAATTTTGTTATTATGCCTTTTACGTATTATAAATTTTTTTTAAAAAATGATTGTTCAAGCTGCTAAATTAATCGGAGCCGGATTGGCTACTATTTCTATCGCTGGTGCTGGTATTGGTATCGGCATTATCTTCTCTAGTTTATTATCTGCAACTGCACGAAATCCTTCTCTAATGCGTCAGCTGTTTACGTACGCGTTATTAGGTTTTGCTTTAACAGAAGCGATTGCTCTTTTTGGGCTAATGATGGGTTTCCTAATTTTGTTCGGTTAATACTCTTATATAATAATGTATACTTTTATAAGTGGCTTAGTAGTTTAATAGGAGAACATCGGTCTTCAAAATCGGGAATACAGGTGCAAGTCCTGTCTAAGCCGGAAATTTGTTTACAATGAAGATAAGTTCTGTGCTATATTCAAATAATACTTTTTTTATTGAATCTGACAAAGAATTTACTAGTTCTCCTGGTCTCTACACAGAACGGCAAAATTCTTTGCAAACGTTTAATTCGAAATTTGTAAAACTGAATTTTGGACCTCAACACCCTTCGGCACATGGTGTTTTGCGGCTTCTGGTGCTTATAAAATCTGAAAATGTTTTGTCTGTAGATCCGCATATTGGATTATTACATCGAGGTACAGAAAAACTTATTGAGTATAAAACGTATACTCAAGCTTTACCTTATTTTGACCGATTAGACTATGTTTCTATGATAGTCCAAGAGCACGCGTTTGCTTTGGCCGTAGAGAAATTGATTCAACGGGAAATTCCAAATCGTGCGAAATGAATTCGCGTTCTTTTTTCTGAAATTACCCGCATTCTAAATCACATTATAGCTGTAACTACTCATGCAATGGATATTGGTGCTTTAACTCCGTTTTTATGAGGTTTTGAAGAACGCGAAAAATTAATGGAATTTTATGAGCGTGTTTCAGGCGCGCGGATGCATGCAAATTATTTTCGATACGGTGGGGTTAGCTTCGATCTACCAGAAGGTTTAATTGAGGATATTTATCTTTTTTTGCAGCAGTTCGGTTCGCGCGTTGATGAAATACAAGAGATATTAGATTCTAACCGCATTTGAAAACAGCGTACAGTAAATATTGGTGTTGTGTCTAAAGCGCAGGCTTTAGCCTGAGGGTTTTCTGGTGTGCTAATACGAGGTTCTGGTGTACAGTGAGATTTGCGAAAAACCCAACCGTACGAGATGTATACGCATACGAATTTTAAAATTCCGGTGGGTTTAAATGGTGACTGCTATGATCGGTACATAATTCGTGTTGAAGAAATACGGGAAAGTGCTTCTATTATGTTACAGTCACTGAACTCAATTACTCCGGGATCTACGCGTCTGCTTGATAAAAAATATTCGTTACCTACGCGTCTAATAATAAAAACAGACATAGAAAGCCTAATTCATCACTTTAAATTTGCCTCTTCTGGTCCATCGGTCGATCCTGATTTTTCTTATACGGCTGTCGAGGCACCAAAAGGAGAGTTTGGTGTTTTTTTGATGTCTGACGGTTCTAATAAACCTTATCGATGTAAAATTCGTTCGCCAGGTTTTTTACATTTGCAGGGAAGTAAACTATTTGTTGGACATTTACTAGCCGATGTTGTTGCTATTATTGGAACGTTAGACATTGTTTTTGGTGAAGTAGACCGGTAGAAAGTTAAAATTAGATTCTTTGTAGTATTTTAACGTAGTTGGTTAGGTTAGTGATAGACCGCCGAGTTCATACTTCGGAGGCATTGGTTTGATTCCGATACCAGCTATTTGTTTACATACTGTCGTTCAATGGCTAGGATGCACGTTTGTGGCACGTGAGATGTGAGTTCGATCCTCACCAGTATGACACCTTTGATTGTGTAAAATAAATTTAGTTTACCTTTTTGAGTTAGCTTATAAAAAAGTTCGAAATTTAATAAAAAAAATAAAAACTGGAGTGGTTGTTTCTGTCCTTTAGGTTTTTTAATGAGAAATGTATAAAATGTCACGCGGATTGTTTTATGAATCGGTTTTTTTTAATTACGTTACGTTTCATACTGTAAAAATTATACTTCAAAATAGTTTAATCTGAAATTAATCATCAGAAAGTAAATAGTAATGCTTGAAAGGAAGACGCCTTTGATATTTTGTTTTAATTTCTCTATTAGAATACGCAAAATTTTTATTATTAAAAAGTAACGGTTTTTACCAGGATTAAGGTTTAGCGTAAAGTGAATGTTATACAAATTCTTACTAGGGAATAAAAGTTTTTAAGAAAAAGATAAAAAGTAATAAAAAAGGAAGAAGAGTGAAGATAGGAATATTAGAAATGAATTAAAATATTTTTTATACAAAAAGATTGAGATCAAAAAAGTACGATAATATAATAATCAGAGAGTAGTGAGGGTTTGATAGTAATTTTATATAAAATAATATTACACCATAGTTTAATGATAAAACATATACTTATAAAGTATAAGAAATAGGTTTGATTCCTATTGGTGTATCTAATAGATTATCTTCTAAAAATAGTTGGAATGTGTTGAATAAATAAATATTTTTACAAAATAAAAATGACTTGTTTTTTAAAAAGTATTAAAAATTATATTCGGTGATATCCGAAAATCGTTAGTTTATTGATGAACTTCTTCTTTTTTAGCATTGCCGGAATGTTTTTAAGTCTTATTTTTTTACTGTACGTCAGTAACTGAACTATCCTAAGCTCAGTGTGCTGTTGCGGCGAACTACCAGAGTTTTTAACTCTACTTTTTATAAATATAGTAGCTGTTAACATAAATAATGTATTGTTAGAATTATTGTACAATACACCCAGACAGCTGGAAGACATCCTTTTTGTTAAAATTGATGCAAATGTGTATGGTTGGTTGATATTTGATGAATACATTTTTCAACCGATTTTTATTTTCGCTGGATTTATAGTTATTTTACTTTTATGAATAATTCGGTACAAGTGTAACCTTTTATGATCGATAGTGCTAATTCGTTTTCACACGTTAGCTATTTTTTTTATAGCTATCTACTTTATTACTAATTTTTTAGCGCATAAATTTTTTGTTATTTATATTATCCTACCCGATAACAAAGAAGTTTTAATTGACGACTGAGTTCCGCTTTGTTTATGCGGATTTTTCATTTTTCTATCTGAGTACTTATTTGAACATTTTGCTTTGCAAAGACGCTATTTTATTGCTTATTTTTTTGCGTTTACTTGATGCGCATTTTTCAGCGTTTTGCTGTATTTTTTTATCGCGTTAATAGCTATAAATACCTTTGAAATCGATTTGATTTCATTTATTCGTTTTAATAATTTCCAAGCTGGAGCGTACCGTTATTGAACGACGGAAGAATTATTTCAAAAATTAATTACAATTTTAAATTCTGACCCTCTACCACTTTCTATCTCCGAGAAAAAGGCGATGATAGTAGTAGAAAAGTGCCGCGGTTCTATGGACTGTTTACGGCGTGAGGCTAAGGTGCTCCTTGATGCACATTCTTACCGTATCTATATCACGCTATGGCCGTGAGACGACGTCGCACTTAATATGTGCTTCGTCCTGATATGAGGTGTAGTTCTTCTTTATTTTGGTCTTGGGGGTCAGTAATTCTAAAAGTTTAGTAGTAGTTAAAATGTAAGAATAAAAATTACAAATATAATTGTAATTAAGCACTATAGTTTAAACAGAGGATAAAAACATGTACCCTTTAAACATAGGTACAAAATATAGGTTCAAATCCTATTGGTGCTTTGTGCCTCAGTTAGACGTTATGTCGTTCGGCGCAGCTTCTGTATCTACCTTTTGTGTATTTAATATTGGCCTTATATTTGACGCATACCCGCATGATGAGTTTTTTTTGGAAGAGTTAGAATCTAAAGATTTGCTAAGAAGCAGTTTAATTCGAGCTGTTCAGTCATTTGTACCTGTTATATACATATCGCCGCTGGATCAATTTACTGATTTAGTAGCTGGGTTATCTTTTTTTAATGGGGATTACATTAATACGATTCCTGCTTTATTAGTAGGTTTAATGGCTGGCGCAGAGGATTGAGTCTTTTCCGAAAAAGAAGCTTCAGTTGAAGATGATCGTGGCGCTCTTGGTCCAGTTGAAGGTTATGATCATGTTTACGATACTTTGTTTAGTGTTGTTATTATTTATAATTTAATTGGTTTAGTACCTTACCAATCAACGGCTACAAGTTATATCGCAGTAACTTTTACACTGAGTTTCGGAGTATTTACTGCAATTAATATTGTTGGATCATCTGTTGGCGGTGTTAAACTTTTTGGTCATTTTTTTCCTAAAGGGGTTCCTGCGCTAGTGGGTCCGTTCTTAGTATTGATTGAACTAGTTTCGTACATTGCGCGAGGTTTTTCTTTGGGAATTCGTTTATTTGCGAATATGTTGGCGGGTCATGCATTATTAAAAATTTTGGCGTCATTCTCGTGAGCTTTGACAAAAAATTACGGGGCGCTACCATTTATTGTTTTACCCTGAATTATTGTTTTTAGTGTTTCGGGGCTGGAGTTACTAATTGCTTATTTACAGTCGTATGTTTTTGCGACACTGTCTACAATCTATACACAAGACGTTGTTGCGGGACACTAGTATTCCCTTTTATAGAATATTTTGTACCAATAAAATATGTCAGTTCTTTTATATTATTTAATTAGTATATTTTGCATTGTTTTTTTGGCCGGATCTTTACCGTTCCTGATTCAATCTTTTCCTTATACAGATTCTGAACGTGTATCAGCGTATGAGTGCGGTTTTGAGCCTTTTGGGGATGCGCGCGATACTTTTGACGTTCATTTTTATCTGGTGGGGTTAATATTCATTGTTTTCGACATTGAAATTGTATTTTTAATGCCTTGAGCATTAACTTATAATAACGATGTTGCTTCGTTCGAGCTTTTTGCTCTCCTAACTTTAATTTTTATTGCCGGATTTATTTTTGAATCACGAGCAAAAGTATTGGATTGAAATAAATTGTAATTGATTCAGTTAGCAATATATTAGTGTAATTGAAAAAAATGCAAAATCGTTTAATAACCGTAGGATTTATAACATTTTTTTTGCTGTGGGTAGTTAAAAAACTATGTTTTATTGTTTTGTTGTCTATCTTGACAATTTTATTGTTTGGGCCTGAAATATTAATTGTACTTGTTAGTGCGTTAGTAGTTATTGCTTTTTATGTTGTTTTAGAACGAAAATTCATAGGGTCTATACAACGTCGACGCGGTCCAAATGTCGTAGGGTTTTGAGGTCTACTCCAAGCTTTGGCTGACGGATTAAAATTAATTGTTAAGGAAGTATCTATTCCATCACGAGCAAATCGAGTTGTATTTATTATTGCTCCAATCTTATCAATTGTGATTAGCTTAGCGGTATTTTTTGTGCTTCCAATTTCTGCTTATACAAATGTTAATGTGGTTGATACTCCTGTTGACATTTTAATTTTGTTTTCGGTATCTTCGTTTGGCGTGTACGGTATTGTGTTATCCGGGTGGTCTAGTAATTCGAAGTATGCTTTTTTAGGCTCACTTCGTTCTGCTGCTCAGATGATTTCTTACGAAGTATTTTTTTCATTGGTTATTCTTGTTGTTTTATTACTCGCAAAATCGGCCAATTTCGTTGATATTGTGTTATCTCAGTATAATACAGTGTGGTATATTGTACCTTGTTTACCTTTGGCGGTTGTTTTTTTTATTGCAATTTTAGCGGAAACAAATCGAACACCTTTTGACCTGCCTGAGGCCGAAGCAGAAATTGTTGCTGGGTATAACGTTGAATATTCTTCAATATTATTTGCTCTGTTTTTTCTGGGAGAGTATGGCAACATATTTGCTTTGTCGTATTTGTTTACATTGCTGTTCTTGGGTGGTTGACTACCGCCGGTATGTTGTGTTACCGTGTTTCATGGGTTTTGAGCAGGAGTTAAGGCATTAATTGTGGCCGTTTTGTTTATTGTTGTGCGCGGGAATTTACCGCGATATCGATATGATCAACTTATAGGGGTTGGTTGAAAAGTGTTTTTGCCATTTGTTTTTAGTTATTTTATTTTGTTTGTTGCATTTATCACATTAATTTAATAAAAATGAATAATATTCTAACAAGTGATTTTTTATTTTTATGACCTTTTGGGTTATACTGTATTGTTTTTATTGGGTTATTATTTTACTTTAATAACTTAATTCGTTTATTAATTTTGTTGGAGCTATTTATACTCTCTAACAGTGTTTTATTAGTTGTTCTAGTTTATTTTAAAGGAGCAGTTGGAGTTGAACTGTACGGGTCAATCCCAATTTTTTTAGCAACGGCTGCGGCAGATGCCGCTGTTGGATTAGGTATTCTTGTCGTTCTTTATCGGCAGCGTAAAAATTTACATCCGGCAAAGATTGTACATACTTCAAAAAAAACTAGTGATATTAATGATCATTAGTTCTGTTTGAACTTTTTGCACTATTTTTAATTTAAATAGAATTAAAAAACATCTAAAAATGATAGAAGGTTACTTTCAATTTTTACGTATTTATTCTTCAAAGTTTGTTGACGTTCATCAAGGATACCCGCGGTTAGCTGGTCAGACTATTTTGAAAAATTTGCGGTATAGCAGCGATGGGTTGGTTGAAGATGATGTTTCAATTTTGTTTAATTTGGGTAGCTTGTCAGCTACATCTTCAATTTCCGTCGGATTTTCAAAAAAAAGAGTACAGCTGCAGGCGTCGGTAACAAACACTAGCAGCAACGAGTTGTTAGAGTACCTTTTTCAAAATCACGGAGCTAACGCTTGGGCTAAGGCTATGTTGTTACGTAATAGTCGTAGTAGCAAATGTGTTGTAGCTTCAAAAAAATATATTTTGAAAACACCTGTACTACTTATATTACGTAAGTTATTACGTCAGGAGGGTGTTGATTTTTATTTAGATCATGTACCGGTTGTCGTGTCTTGATGTTTGTTAGATGATTCTCAACGTCATAAAGTTTTAGAGGCGTTTATTCGCTTTTATGGATTTCCTTTGCGTATTACTCGAATTTAAAAAAAAATGCTTAATTGAATTTTTGATCTGAACCATATAAAAATGATTTTAATTAGTTTATTATTAGTTACTGCTTTTTTTGTTGTAGTCGCACGGTCTGCTATACATTCTATCTTATGGCTGATTTTACTTTTTGTTATATCAGCTCTAACATTTATTGGGGTTTTTAATTTATATTTTATTGGTGTTTTGTTTATTGTAGTGTATGTCGGGGCTGTTACAGTGCTGTTTTTATTTATTATTATAATGATTCCGCTGCGGGAAGTTAGTTTACATTCATCTCGTAATTTGCTATTGTCTTTCAGTGGTTTTGTATTTTGTGTGCTTTTGTTTAGTGTAAGCTACTACGGATGAGATTTTGATTTCGTTAATCAGGAGATTATTTCTTCTTATGATTTTGTTACCCGAGTTCGAGAATTATTTGATAGTGACTTGCATATTGTAAGTTATGTTTTATACTATCGATATTCCTTTGCTTTAGTGATTGCGGCTCTTTTGTTATTTATTGCGCTTGTGGTTGCTATTTTATTGTGCAAAATATAAATTTTAAGGCAGTTTTTTGTTACATTTTTGCTGTATTTTATTAAAATATACTTAAAGATGAAAGATCGTTTAGTTCGAGTACTTCGTTGAATTTTTGTAGATGGCGGGCTTTTGGGGTTAAAAGGTTACATAGAGTTTATTTTATTTTATTTCCCAAGTTTTGTATTTGCGAGAATTTTGATCGCTTATGGGTTTGATTTGTGAGTATGTCTTCTCGGGTTTTTCACCATGTGTGCGGGGCTTATTGCCATTTTTTGATGACATCGCGATGATTTACCGCGTTCGTGAATATTAGATGACAAAGACAAAAAAGATCAGAAAAAACGATAGTTTTTGGTCTCTTTTGTTTTTCGCGGTACTCTGTCTAGAGGTTCCGTTTACATAAATATATTGCGCACGTTTTTATTTTTTAGTGCGCAGTACTTTTTAAAACAGAAAATAAGTTAGGATGTTTTATTTTGTTTTTTATTTAATTTGTATGTTTATTTTTCTTATATTACATGCAGTTTAATTTAAAGTTTTACACTATTAGTGATGTTGGCGTCTATAAATAATAGAGATATGAATAACCTAGACCTTATATCTTGAAGTAAATTTTTTTCCTTACTTGGAACTTTGGATAGGCTTGATACAATTCTTATTGTCAGCGAAGCAAATTATGATTTCAAGAATAAGCAATTTTGATTAATTACGCACCGTCGCCAGTTTCAGTATTTAGAGACGTTGTCTTGTGATGCTGAAACATTACAGGTTTGAAGTAGCGTTGAATTTCCTACGTATAGCGGTGCTGCTGATGGCGATATTCAGCGTAGTTTGACTAACTTTCCGCAATTGGTTATTTTTATTCTTGGTAAGCAGCTTTATCAATTTTTGAGTTTTATTAGGTTTTTTGATAACTTATGTATTCCGTTTGCTCTTATTCAGGCTGGTTTTATACTAGATTTACGTTACGATTCACAGAAGTTTGCTGCGTATTTTTTGTTGAAAAGTAATATATCTTTAGTTCAGGTAAAAAATTTTGTACATTTTTTATTATCGATATTGAAGAGAAAAGAGTTTATTGTTGCTACGAATAATCTAGATCGGTTAAATGCTACTTTTACGACACGAGTTTCGTTTTTAGCGATGCTAGAGCGTTGAAGTTCTGTGACTCGAGGTATACAATTAGTGGACAAGAGGCAAAAGAAAAAAAGGTGGCGTCGGTTGACAAAAAATAAACGTAACTTTCGATTTTTAAATAAAGCGTAAGGATGAAGAAAAATTGAAGAATTCGAAAGCAGAAAAAAAAATTAATAAAGAACCTTAAGAGTCTTAAAAAATTTCGAACGTTAGTCCTTAGGTTGCGTCGTAAGAATTTTTTAAGATACCATTTCCGGTATATCAGGGTGCGCGCTTTTTTATTACACGTTATTCGTGCTAAATATAAAAAAAAAGGTTTATTAAAATTAAAAAAAAATATTAAATATTTTGCACGTCGCTGGTTACTGAAATTACGTCGCGTGAATCGTTACAAACAGGAGTACGTTTGGCGGTCTAAAAACATTTTACCCTCTTTGGGGCTTTATAAAGGATTGTTTCAGGTTCGGCAAGTTTTGTGTGAACGATATTCATTTTTAAAACAAAATCAAGCTATTAATTGTCATTTGCATTTGCTGAGTCGAGGTAAAACTAAAATATTATTACGATGAAAACGTAGGTTTCGAATAATGANGAAAAAAGGTAATAATATACAAAAATATGTACGTATGTTAAAAAAAGATAGATGGGTTTGATGTAAACGNCGTTTTCTTTTAAGTAAACGTCGAACTAGCTACATTCGAAAAAATATGAAAGTTTTTAATTCTAGTGTTATGAGTACTACTTTGATATTGCGAAAGGCGGGAGTAATTACGCAGCATATTCGTGAGTTTTCTACGTATTATCCTCGTAGAAGAAAATGAAAATGAAAGTGGAAATATAATAATAAAAAACAATATAATAGAAAAAAGTATAACAAAAAAAGACGACAGAAATTACAGTTTTTAGAATATAAAGCTAAATGAAAAAAAAATAAAAAGCTCATTCGTCGGTTAAGAAATTTTGCCAGTCAGTTTAAAAAAAGTTTAGGAAAGCGACGGTTTGTCAAAAAAAATCCTTTCAGGTTTATTGAAAAATTTTCGTATTTTTGACTTATAGGGCAAACTGATCTCTTTAGAAATAGTCGTTTGCGCCGACGTCGAAAGAAAAAACGACCAGTGAACTGAGACTTTTATGATTTTCCGATCGAGCGTCCGAGAAAATATCGTAGGCCGAAACGTCCAAAAGGAATTCTTGTGAAAAAAGGTAAAAAATGATTTGTAAAAATCAAAAAAGGTAGTCGAATTATTTTTCGTCCACTTAAATTAAGTGACTTTTTACCTAAAAATTCTATTTGAAGAACGAGACGTTCAATATCTAAAGTTCGGCTTCGGAAAACTGAAAAGCCTAAGTTACTACTGCGTGGCATACTAAGAGCTCGGAGTGAATACGACTTATTTTTATTGAGACGGCGTAAGCTTTATAAATACTATTTGAGATTTTTTAAGTTTATACGATGAAAATTTTTTCATTATCGGTCACTTTATAAAAAATATGCAATCTCGGTTACTAAATACAAAAGTTTTGTAAAAATATCTAATCAATTCAGTTGGTATTATTTTTCACACCAGCTAGGACAAGTAAAGGCTGTAAATTTAAAAGACAAGTTTAAGAATTTTGTAACTCATTTTTTAATCGCGAATTCTCGCCGCTTTTGGAAATTCGTTCCTTTTAGTTTTGTAAATAGCATGCTCCCCACAAGTTTTTATACACAAGCTGTTGAAACGGTTTACAAGCCTCAACTTAGGTCCGCTATATATCATTGAAAGAAGAGGTATTACTTGATCTTTAACAAGTATCACAACTCTATAGGTTACTTTCCGAAAGTTGCTTATGAAGTACCATCCATCTATTATAAAAGTACGCTTATACTTTCTGGTTACAGACTACGGTTTGGTGGAATGCTTTCAAATTCGCAGTATCATTTTATGCGGTAATTAAATTTTAATAAATGCAGCAGGTAAATCCAGTTGGCTTACGAGTAGGAGCTGTTCAAAATTGAACTTCTGATAAATTAGTACGCAGTAGAATAACTTTCGATATTAGTTGGCGTAGTTCCTTACCTATAAGGTATACTTTTGCTCGATACGGATGTTATTTACTAAACTTTTACACGTATCGATTATCAACTAGTAACTCATTAACAGCAGTATTTGTACATTATCGTTATATCCAACGCGGTCGACTAATACGGCATTTATCTGCGATACTACGTCGCGGTGATGCTGTTTTAGCACCGTTAGCAATTCGAGTGTATTTTAATAGACGTTTAGTAAACTTGCGTCCGCGTTCACATTTTTTAGACTTGTTATTTAATAAGAAATATTTCAGTGAAGTTTATCTTAGAGGTTGAGGTGATTTAGAGTTGCTTTACTTATTACCAACTGAGTATCTTTATCGTCGATCTATACATTATAAAATTCAAAGAGAGCTAGTTGCTGTTTTTCGTGAGCGGTGTTTTGTTTCAGTTTATAGTATTAATCAATTTTTTGCTCTGATAAATCCATTAGTTTTTAGTTCATACTACGTTTTTAAACGGTTTTCTGCTTTGCGTTATCTACACGATTTAATTCAAATTACTATAATCGCTACACGATTAGGTACATCGAAGTTATTAGGTCATGCCTTAGCAATTGGGATTGAAAAACATGAAACAAAACGAAAACAGCGATATTTTTTAAAAATATTTGAAAAAGTTCTGGATCGTGTTTTATCTTGAGAGTTGGTTTATCGTAAACCTCTTGACTGACGTGTTTCGATTTATGGTCGTTTAGATGGACGTATAAGACGGATGCATATACTGATCAAAGTTGGCTGCACTCGTTACCAGCACTTAGATAATCTTATTAATTACTCATATACTATTTCCAAAACTAAGTTTAGTACATCTTCTGTTCGGGTATGAATAAGAAATCTAAGTCATTGACGTTAGTTTGCTGCCAGGTTTTTAATATGGTACTATCGTCTAATAGTAAGACCCCGGTTTTGAAAACCGGTTATGTGGGTGCAAGTCCTACTAGTACCTATTACAAAGTATACTATTATTTGTAACGCTTAGAGCGAATTTATGGGTTCGTTTCTCAAAAATTTAGCTTAATAGTTTAATAGTAAAATTTTGGTCTTCGAAACCAAAGTTGTAGGTGCAAGTCCTACTTAAGCTAATTTAGTAAAAATAGTTTATACGTTTTGTTAATTTTTGCTGTATATTTAATATCTGAGAAGCGATCGAATATTAGTAGGATTTTAGTAAGGTTGCAAGTGCGGGTTAGGAAAGTCCTTTTTAGGAAAAATAAAAAAAATGAATATTGAAAATAATCAAATAAATTGAAACTCATACGGTGTTGTTGTTAAGTTAGCTGATGGTATCGCAACAATTGAAGGGTTAAATGATGTTATAGTGGGTGAGCGTGTTGTAATTGGTAATAGCAATATTGAAGCCTTAGTTCTGAACATTGAACACCGGTATAGCAAAGCTGTAGTTTTTGGTAACGAGCGTGAAATTGGTCAGGGTGACTTAGTTCAGCGAACTAATAGCATTTTAACTGTTCCTACAGGGCTAAGTTTACTAGGTCGCGTAGTTGACGCGTTAGGTTATCCTATTGATGGGCTAGGTGAAATTGAAGTTAATGAAGATGATTTCGCTGAGGTTGAAGTAAAAGCGCCTGGGATTATTACGCGTAAATCTGTTCACGAGCCACTTCAAACAGGGATTACAGCAATTGATGCTATAATTCCAGTAGGTCGTGGTCAACGTGAACTGATTATCGGAGATCGACAAGTAGGTAAAACTACAATTGCGGTTGACGTAATCTTAAACCATACTGGTATTGATGACGAAGAACCAAACAAACTTTATTGTATTTACGTAGCTGTTGGTCAAAAATGCTCAACAGTTGCCCGTATTGCTGAAACTTTAAGAATTCATAATGCATTTTCGTACACAACTGTTGTAGCAGCTACAGCTTCTGACGCTGCGTCATTACAGTTTTTAGCTCCGTATACTGGATGTACTATGGGTGAATTTTTCCGCGATAACCAAGCACATGCTCTAATTATTTATGATGACTTAAGTAAACACGCTGTTGCATATCGACAAATGTCCTTACTATTGCGACGACCGCCTGGTCGAGAAGCTTACCCTGGTGACGTATTTTACTTGCATAGTCGCTTGCTAGAACGTGCGGCTAAATTAAACGAAAATTTTGGATCAGGTTCGCTGACAGCGCTGCCTATTATCGAAACGCAAGCTGGCGATGTATCAGCGTATATTCCAACAAACGTTATCTCTATCACAGATGGACAAATTTTCCTTGAAAGCGAATTATTTTATAAAGGGGTACGCCCAGCTATTAATGTTGGTCTTTCGGTTAGCCGTGTTGGTTCAGCAGCGCAGCCTCGATCAATGCGTGCAGTGGCTGGGTCTTTAAAACTGGAACTAGCGCAGTACCGAGAAGTAGAGGCGTTCTCGTCATTCGGTAGTGAGTTAGATGAAACTACTCAACACATCTTAACACGCGGTGCACGTATTATTGAAATTTTAAATCAAGCACCAAATGATCCGCTAGATACATTAGTACAAATTGTTTGCGTTTTTGCCGCTACAAAAGGGTACTTGGACAGACTTGCAGTTGAAAAAATTGCTGAGTTTAAAAAATATGTTCGATTAAACTTATACGACAGTGTAATTTTAATGTTAGAACACACGGGCGTGGCTGATGGCGTATCATTTACTGATGGTGCGGTTTTTGACACTGCTTTTGCTACATTACAAAGTTTGCTGGACAGTCCAGAAATTGATGCTGAGTTCTTTGATTTAATTATTACTATGTCTTTACTCGACTAGGTTTATTAAAATAAATAGAGTGCGTAGTTCAGTCGGTTAGAACACCCGCTTGATAAGCGGGAGGTCGGCAGTTCGATTCTGCCCACACTCAAGCGGCTTCGATCGTCTAATGGTAAGATTCTGGTTTTCCAAACCGGCGATATGGGTTCAAATCCCATTCGAAGTAAAATATGCGCCAAAATCTTTTTTGGCAAAGTTTTGTTTAGTCTGTGGGGGGGTTTAATTTCAAAAAATGGGCTTCTAAGTGACTTATGACAACAAATCATAAGAGGATCGCGATTTTGTATTTTATTTTTGCAATGTTTTCGGGGGTACTAGGTACCGTGATATCTGTTCTTATCAGACTTGAGCTAGCTCAACCTGGTAATAAAGTGTTTTTAGGTAATCACCAATTATATAACTCTTTTGTTACAGCTCACGCATTTCTTATAATCTTTTTTATAGTTATGCCTGCGCTTATAGGTGGTTTCGGTAATTGGTTCGTGCCCATTTTGATTGGAGCTCCTGATATAGCTTTTCCACGACTAAACGCTTTGTCATTTTGGTTGCTACCTACGTCACTAGCTTTGCTGTTAGTTTCCGCGATTGTAGGAGAGGGTGTTGGTACTGGATGAACAGTATATCCTCCGTTAGCTGGTATTAGTTACCATCCCGGCCCTTCGGTTGACTTAGGTATTTTTTCACTACATATTGCTGGTATTAGTTCCATTGCCGGTTCAATTAATTTTATTGTTACAATTTTTAATATGCGAACTCGAGGTATGTATATGTACCGAATGCCTCTATTTCCTTGAGCAATTTTGATTACAGCTTTTTTACTTTTAATTTCGTTGCCTGTTTTAGCTGGCGGAATTACAATGCTATTAACGGATCGACACTTTAATACGAATTTTTTTGTACCTTCTGGCGGCGGTGATCCTGTATTGTATCAACACTTGTTTTGATTCTTCGGGCATCCAGAAGTATATATTCTTATTTTACCAGCTTTTGGTATTATTAGTCATGTTATTTCGCATCATTCTGGTAAACGTGTGTTTGGTTACGAAGCAATAGTTTACGCGATGGTAGGTATCGGGATCTTAGGTTTTCTAGTTTGAGCCCACCATATGTATACTGTTGGTATGGACGTAGATACTCGAATCTATTTTACAGCAGCAACGATGGTTATTGCGGTTCCGACAGGTGTGAAAATTTTTAGCTGATTGGCTACGATGTGAGGGGGTCGTCTTGAAACTCGCCGCCCTGCTATGATTTTTGCGTTAGGATTTCTGATTTTATTTACTATCGGTGGCGTTACGGGAGTTGTTTTAGCAAATGCTGGGTTAGACATTGCATTACATGATACGTACTATGTTGTAGCTCATTTTCACTATGTATTGTCAATGGGGGTAGTATTTGGAATGTTTTCTGGATGGTATCACTGATTTTCTAAAATATCCGGATTAGTAATGAGCCCATCTTACTTTTCTTCGCCAGAGCACCGCAGTGCTTCCGGTTTAATTATTGATGATTGACGCGGTGTTTACCATTTTTGATTAACTTTTGTAGGTGTAAATTTGACGTTCTTTCCAATACACTTCATGGGAATTGGTGGTATGCCGCGTCGTGTACCTGATTACCCTATTGCCTATTTTTACTGAAATGCCCTTTCCAGCGTTGGAAGTATTATTTCTGCTGTAGCTGCGTTATATTTCTTTTATTTAGTTTATAGTAACTTAACTGAGGGTTGTAGCTTTAAGTATAACTATAACCAATGAACTCGTACAGCAGCAGCTGGTTATACTTTGTCTCTACAAAAAGGCAAAATCTTAGAACCTGCTTTGGGTCCTTCGTTTCGACAATTTGTTCGAGTATCCTACACTGCGCAATTATCGGCCCGTAACTCATCAAGTAAAGGTAATCTACGCCAGTTATTTGAAAATAAGTCACTGTCCTCTGTGTTTTTACTTTCAACACTAGTAGAGACAGTTATAATGTTACCTGGCGAAGGAAGTCCTAAAAACTGACAAATGAATTTTCAAAAACCGGCAACATTGGTAATGGACTCTATTATTGATCTACATCACGATATTGCCACTTTTTTAGTTATTATTGCAACATTTGTTTTTTATATGTTTGCTTACATTGTATACTTTTTTCGTCACTCAGAGGAAGCTGAGACTTCGCTTCAACATATTAATCATAATGCTCCTTTAGAGATTGTTTGAACGCTAATTCCGGCCTTTATTTTAGTAGCAATTGCGGTTCCTTCATTCACTTTACTTTACGCTAGTGATGATATTGGCGAGCCTGCGCTGACTATTAAAGTTATTGGCCATCAGTGATACTGAAGTTACGAGTACAAAACTAAGTATGCTGGTATTAGCTACAACTTTAGCTACGACAGCTACTTAAAATTAGAAGAAGACTTTCAGCCAGGAGACATTCGATTGCTATCTACTGATAATCGCATATATATCCCATCTTGAACATCAGTTCGGCTTATTATTACAAGTGAGGATGTTATTCATGCGTGAGCTGTACCGTCGTTTGGTGTTAAAGTTGATGCCTGCCCTGGGCGGTTAAATCAAATTGGGTTAAATGTATACAAAGAAGGTAATTTTTATGGTCAATGTAGTGAGCTTTGCGGTGTAAATCATGGGTTTATACCTATCTCTGTAAAAGTTGTAGATGAATTACTTTTTGAAAATTGACTGCGTGAGATAGAAAGTCGAGCATAATTTTAATAAAGGGAGGTGGAGTAATAGTAAGCTCGTCGGACTCATGCTCCGAAGGTATTGGTGCAATTCCAGTCTTCCCAAGGTGTTTTAGGGTTGTTAGTTTAGTGTTAAAATTTCCGTTTTGCACGCGGAAGACAGGGGTTAGATTCCCTTACAATCCATTTAGCTTTCATAGTTCAGTGGCAGAACGTTCGGCTGTTAACCGAAAGACAAAGGTTCAATTCCTTTTGAGAGCTTTAGCTTAGCCAGCTGAGTAGTAAAATGGTATTACGTTAAATTGCAAATTTAAAGTAATGGGTTCGATTCCCATCTCAGCTTTATAATTATTGGTCTAGTATAGTGGCAGTACACTACCCTTTCAAGGTAGAAGCAGGCGTTCGATTCGCCTGATCAATGTCAGGTGGTTTTCGGTGTTATTTGTTTAAATGGTGTACATGGCTGGCACGTAGGGCTGAAAACTCTAAGGTAATGGTTCGATTCCATTTTTAAACAACAAACTAATAAATGAAGTTTAATGTGCTTAGTTACGGATTTCTTGACGTTATTCTTGGGGGAGTAAATAACTTTATGAACTTGAAAATATGTTTTTGATAAGTTCGTGCCCTAGCAGGAAACTGCGTAACTAGAAAGCTGTGAATTGAAACATCTAAGTAACAGTTTATAAGAAATCAACAGGAGAGGCCGAGAGTAGTGGTGAGCGAAATTGGTTAATAGGTGTGGCGACGGCTTAGTCGACGATGATTTAAAAAGAGTTTGTGTTTTCTCTGCGGCGACTGAAGTCATTGTTTTACTGTGGTAAGTACTGCGGATTGCTAGTCTGCGGGAATATTGGAGAACCGCCTTCATTTCCTTATTGGGATAGCGTCTATAGTGTACAAGTACTGTGAAGGAACGTATGAAATAGAACCGTTAACGGATTGAAAAAGATCGTTAAATAACTAAGCACTGATCAACTAAACGCTTGTTTAGAGCGATTGTGTACCTTTTGTATAATGGCGCAGCAACTTATTTCTGGTAGCAAGCTTAAGTAATTTTATGTAGGCGCAGAGGAATTGAAATAAAAGTTACCAGGAATACACCCGAAACTGAGTGATCTAATCTTAGGCAGAGTGAAGGTGATAATAAGCTGGAGGCTCGCACCGGTGGATGTTGCAAAATCCTCGGATGACTTAGGATTAGGGGCGAAAGACTAATCAAACTCAGTGATATCTGGTTTTCTACGAAATATATTTTAGTATAGTGGTATTGTATTAGATAAATAGTGTAGGGCGCTTTCTAAACGTAATGTTAGACTTGTTCTAATGTGATTTTGGGAAAACTTCGAAGCTATTCAAATACTAGACAGACTATAAGCGCGAAGGTTTATAGTCAAGAGGGAAACAGCCCAGACTGCGATTTAAGGTTTCTAAATGCTTAAAAGTATATCACAATAAAACTAATTTACACATTCATACTGATAATGGTTGGCTTGGAAGCAGCCGCTTAAATTGAAATCGTTTTAGATCAAAAAGTAAGATGTGCTAATTTTGGTTAGTGGAGAATTAGATGAAAATTAAAGCATACCGAATGTGCAGAGTGTATAGAGCTGGTAGTAGGACTTTATACTTATGGATTGGGATTTTAAAAAATACCTTACCATAGTATTACTGAATATGCTGCGATGAGTAACGTAAAATAATGTAGAAAACATTATCATCTTAAGCTCTCGGTTTTCGACATAAAGTTAATCTTTGTCGAGTTAGGCGATTCCTAAGTTTTAAATGCGACGGCATTCAACGAAGGAGTGTGAGTTTGGGTTCACTTTGAGTCAAATATTCACAGTAAAATTTTCAGTTATCTGTGTGTAGGTTTTGGCCAAGGTCTGGAAATATCTAAACTTTTATGAAATCGTACTTAATCAGACGCTTGTGAGTTCGGAGAAGATCCTAAGATGCTCGAAACAATAGTATTGAAGGAACTCGGCAACTTGACCCTGTAACTTTGGGAGAAGGGGTGCTGGTTTTTGCCAGCAGCATTAGCAAGAGAGGGACGACTGTTTATCAAAAACACAGGACTACGCAAATTTGTAAAAAGATGTATGTGGTCTGAAGTCTGCCCAGTGCTGTGATATAAAATTTAGAAATGAAAGTTTCAAATATAACCAACAGCAAATGGCTGCGATAACCCTGATCGTACTAAGGTAGCGAAGTTCCTTGACGTGTAAGTTACGTCCCGCATGAATGACGCAACGATTCCTCTGCTGTCTCCAATACTAATTCGGTGAAATTGACTTGTTCGTGAAGATGCGAACGAATGCTATAGGTAGGCGGGAAGACCCCGTGCACCTTAACTCAAATTCTGCGTGGTAAAAAAGGCTAAATTGTGTAGTAATAAGTGGGAGTATGATCAGTTTCGATTCCGGTCGGAACTAGTACGTCAGTGAAATGACCACTCGGTTTATGCTTTATTACTAAGAAGTTTTGACAGCGCAGGACGGAGAGTTTGACTGGGGCGGTCTCCTTCCAAAAAGTAACGAGGGAATCCATAAGATTAGTTCAAAATAGCTATAGGTTATTTGAAGAGCACAACAGTACATACTAATCTGATAGATAAGACTAACAAGTCTGTCTAGGTGATGTAAGTTTGGTGTAGTGACCCGGTAATGTTGTGCGGAAAATTTATCGATCAATGGATAAAAGGTACGCCGGGGATAACAGGCTGCTATTCGCTGAGAGTCCATATCGACGCGATTGTTGGGCACCTCGATGTTGGCTCATCACATCCTGGGGCAGAAAAAGGTCCCAAGGGTCGGGCTGTTCGCCCGTTAAAGTGGTACGTGCGCTGAGTTCAGAACGTTGTGAAACAGTTCGGTTCCTACCTTCTATAGCAGTAACAAAATTAGTAACAACCACAACAGTACGAGAGGACCTAATAGTTGTAACCGCTGGTAAACGGTTATTACTGATGAGTATGCCGTAATGCTAAGTTACTTATGGAGAATTGCTGAGTGCATATGAAGCAAGAAACCATGTTACGATTTTTGTAAAGTTTTAGCGTAGACTACGCTTGTCGTGGACTGTGGAAATTTTATTGCGAAATTTTTCTTACAGTTTTTCCAATAGAAACTTTTAGCTTCATTTATTAGGTGTCGAGTGGACACATAGTTAAATGGTATAACTTCGGTCTTTTAAATCGATATTCTTGGTTCGATTCCAAGTGTGTTCACGTCACTGTAGGTAAACAAGTATCACCGCTTGGCTCAAAACCAGGAGTTGTGGGTGCAAGTCCCGCCAGTGACAGGGAGTGCTATAGCGCTCCTTTGTTTTTTCAAATTAATAAAAATGTTAGGTATAACGACAAACATATATTTGTTGGTGCTTGACCGCGTTTATATTGGATTGCCTTTTTGGGGGGGCGAATTTTTTAACGCGTATAAATTGGATTTTTCTAAATATATTAGTGATGACATAACTGGTGTTAATTCTTTGAGCTTTGAATTTCCGCATTTAGGTGTTCCTGCGACTTTATTTGATGTTATCATACACTTCCCAGAAATGATTTTACTCGGAGTGTTAGTTTTAGTTTGGATTTGTTCGCCTTTAAATTGAGTATTATTAAGAAGTACACGCTGAGTTTATAATATAGCTTATCTTGTTTTAGTAAGTTACGTCGGGGCAGTTTGCTTGTTAGGTTTTGCAGCCTATTGCTATGATGTAGAGAAAGGTACGTTGTATGTTTGGTACGACGCTCTTATTTCTGACTATTATATTGTTGTAGTAAAACTTATTTTTACATGCTTGGGTCTAGTTGTTTTATTTTTTATGGCTGTAAGCTTTAATGATAGTGACGGGTATCTTATAAATAGGTATTGATTATTTATATTGACGGCGACGGTTTTATCTGGGTTTATATTATTATTGTCGACAAACGATTTTTTGTCGTTCTATGCAGTACTTGAATTTGTGTCGTTAATCACTTATGTTTTACCTATTGTTGCAAAACGAGATAGTGGTGGGGTTACAGCGAGTGTTGTATATTACTCATCAGGTGCGATCGCTTCTGCAATACTTTTATGAGGTAGTGTTTTGGTGTCTACTGAAGGCGCCGCTTTCAGTTTTGAGAAGTTAGAAACGCAGTGATATCAAGGTAACTTCACAGTTACTCAGATAATGGGGCTGATATTAATTTTATTTGCGTTTGCAATAAAAATTGCGAGTTTTCCTGCATTTTCGTGGGTTTACGACGTTTATGGGAACTCGGAGTACTCGGTATTGCTAGTTTATGCTATTATTGCGAAGTTTGGTATCCTGGGGTTTTTTATGCGGTGGTATATAATATTATGGCCTTGTTTGTTTCAACATTATGTTTTTCCGGTTGCGTGTTTATCAATTGTTACAATAGTTGTTGGAGTTTTAGGGGCGTTTTATTCTTTTACAAGGAATGACGTTAAAGCGTTTATTGGTTATACCGGTATTAATCAGATCGGGTATATTTTGATGGGGTTGTGCTTTGTTGATAACTTAGAAATCATCAACGCTACGATTTATTATTTTGTAGCGTATTTACTAGCGAATTTACTATTTATTGGTTCGCTTGTTTATCTGTCTGTAAATGGATTAAGAGTGACGCAGTTTAGTGAATTATCGTTAGCGTACTTAGGGCGCTACGGAACTTCTTATAGATATCCGATCATGGTGCTCGGTTTTTCTGTGTGAGCCATGGCAGGATTACCTCCGTTCGGCAATTTTTTCGCAAAAATTAGCCTATGATCAGCAATACTTGAATTATTAAATAACTTCTTCAATTTTAAATCAACTGGGTTTTTTTTAACTTTTGATTCGCATTTCTTTGTTAGTCTATTTAGTCATCAACTGTCAGCTCCTGTTGTGCTTTTGATTCTTCTTCTTTGTAGTGTAGTAACTTCTATTGTTAGTATATACTATTACATTGGCGTTATTGGTCATATTTTGTCAAAAGTTCCTACAGTTCTTAATAGTAAAGACAGGAGGGTTTTGTTACAAGATAGAGAAGTTTCATTTGGTTGATTAACTATTGTTCTTTTCATTGTTTTTTTGCTTTCGTTTTGAGGGATATTTCTTGATGATCCGTTTTTGGTTCCGTCATGGCTTGTATGTGTAATTTAAATATTAAATTAAAGAGGAATTATTAAAAAAATAAAAATTGTAATAGCCCCCCCCCCCTTTTTTTTTAGCAATCCAATGTCATTATTACGGTCGAAATTGCATCCTTTCCACGTAGTGAACCCGACCTATACTCCCCTCCTTGTGTCGCTTGCACTTTGAGGTGTTTTGTTTTTTGCTGTAATATTGTTAAATCCCGAAGTTTTTACATTTTCACTTTCAGCGAAAATTTTCGGTTTTTTTGTTTTTGTTATTTTTCTCCTTGTTTCTTTCTTTTTTTGAGGTAGCGAAATTTCAAACGAAGCTGTAGACGGATACCATACTTTTGATGTACGAAAAGGTTTGCGCTACGGTTTTATTTTATTTATCGCGTCCGAAGTAATATTTTTCGTTTCTGTTTTTTGAGCTTTTTTACACTTAGCTTCGATACCGTCAATTCATATAGGAGGTGTTTGACCGCCTATGGGAATTCACACTCTTGATCCTCGTGGTATTCCACTACTAAATACGGTAGTGCTACTATCATCAGGCATGTTTACTGTGTGAGCTCATCGAGCACTTTTAGCTGGTTATAAACGTGATGCTATGGTTTCAATTTTGGGCGCCTGTCTTCTAGGGTTGTATTTTAGTTGACTTCAGTTTTTAGAATATTCTCTAACTGATTTTTCAATTAATGATAGTGCGTACGGTTCTGTTTTTTTCTTTTCTACAGGATTTCACGGTATTCATGTGATTGTTGGTACTGTTCTTTTGTGGATTTCGTATTGCCGTTTGGCAAATAACTTGGTATCACGTGAACGACATTTAGGTTTTGAATTTGCTGCCTGATATTGACATTTCGTTGATGTTGTATGAATTTTCTTATATGTGCTGTTGTACTGATGAGGTTCTGCACGTGTAATTTAAGAAAGCTAACTAATTGGAAATAAGAGCGGAATATAAGAGCAATGGTAAACTACTCGTTTTGGGAACGAGAATTGAAGGTTCGAATCCTTCTATTCCGACGCTAAGGTTATTGAAAAGAAGTAGACCCAAACCCATTAGAACTTGATTAGTATTTCTTCTTTTCTGTACACATACTACGTATGGGAGCCGTATAAAATTTAACCTTTGCGCATTTTAAATAATTTAGACCATTGGTTATTATTTTGTAATCTTTTATTAATATTTATTTTAGTATGTTTCAATTAGTAAAAAATATTGAAAATCATATTCGCCATTATCCGACACCAATTAATTTAAATTATTTTTGAAGTATCGGAAGCGCTTTAGGTTTTTTTCTTGCTTTGCAGTTAGTAACTGGGTTGTTTTTAGCAATACACTATATTCCTCACGCTGACTATGCATTTTACAGTGTTGAAACGCACATTATGCGTGAAGTTAACGGCGGCTGGCTTGTACGTTATATACACTCAAACGGCGCCTCGATAATTTTTATTTTACTCTACAGCCATATAGCTCGTGGTTTGTATTTTCAGTCATATAAAACACCACGCGAAGCTGTTTGAATGTCTGGTGTTACTTCGTTCATTCTTATAGCAGGCGCTGCTTTTCTCGGATATGTTTTACCTTGAGGGCAGATGAGTTACTGAGGAGCTACTGTTATTACAAATATTATTACTTCGGTTCCAGTTATTGGTGAATCGCTTGTTATTTGAATTTGAGGGGGCTTTTCTGTAACATCTGCTACACTAACTCGATTTTTTGCTTTGCATTTTATTTTACCGTTTGCTATTGCTGGGTTAGCTTTAATTCATTTACTTTTATTACACCGTGTTGGTTCTACAAATCCAACAGGTTTACAGTTAGGGTCAACTGATATGACTCGATTTTACCCGTATTTTGGATTAAAAGATTTATTTGCATTTTTGCTTGTGTTAATTTTTTTTATTACAGTTGTCGGATACAGACCTAATATGTTTTCGCATCCAGATAACTATATCGCTGCCAATCCTATAGTCACACCTGCGCATATTGTTCCTGAGTGATATTTTTTACCTTTTTATGCAATTTTGCGTGCGATCCCTAGTAAATTAGGCGGTGCTGTGGCAATGGCAGGCGCTATGGTATTACTTTACTTAGTTCCGTTTCTTGATCGTAGTAAAGTTAGTAGCCCAGAGTTTAAATTTGGTTGAATAGTTATGACACTAGTATTTATTTTAGACGTTTTACTGTTGGGATGAATCGGCGGTAAAGCACCAACACCGTTTTTGGTTCTTGTTGATCAGATCGCAACATTTTATTACTTTGCACATTTCTTAGTTTTCCTTCCTTGCTACAGCTGATTTGAATCTCGGGTTTTTAATACGTTGAGTTAAATTTTAGGATCGTAGGAATGTAAGTTTTATATGCCGCGGTGGTGTAATGGTAACATTGTAGATTACGAATCTACCGTTGTCAGTTCGAGTCTGACTTGCGGTATTTTCAGTGTTTGTTTTGATAGTTTAGTGGTAAAATGTGCGCCTGTCACGCGCAAGTCTAGAGTTCGATTCTCTATCAAAACGGTGTACGGATTTAATGATTTTGATATTCTGTAGAGTTAGAGTATCTCGATAAAAACTTCGAGACGGAACATCCCAAATTAATAAGTTAAATGCTTTTTTAACAAAATTGGGGGTATATCTTTATACTTATTTGTTTATATTATAATGATCTATGCAAGTATATCGTTAGTATATAATAGTAATATCGATAGTATAGTGGTAGAATCCCTGATTGCCATTTAGGGGGCCGGAGTTCGATTCTCCGTCGATATATAAACTAAAACTTGATGTGATTCAGTCGTTTAACTGATAAGACGGATTTTTCCTAAAAATCAAATGTTGGTTTAATTCCAACCTGAATCAAAAACAAAATATTATGTGTTTAAGAGATTAATTCGTAATTAAATAATTTCGAATATCTGAAAATGGGTTATGATCCTGGCTCGAGGAGAATGCGTGGAATGAGCTTGACACATTGCGAGTCAATTTCTAAGATTTTTTTTAGAAATGGCGTACGGGTGAGTAAGATACTACTTTTATTTTTAAGTCTGGGATATGACTTTGTGTAAAAGAAATTCCAGATAATAAAAAGATTTATCGCTTAAAAGTATAGTAGTATGGTATTTAAATCGGTAGTTGGTGAGGTAACGGCTTACCAAGCCTAAGATGCCTAGCTGAAGCGATTTTTAGTCAGCCACAGGGGCAATGAGACAAGGGCCTCACCTCGTGATGGGGGCAGCAGTGCGGAATACTGGGCAATGCAGAAGAGCTGTGACCCGGCTCATTCCGTGGAGGAACTGAAGGCATCCATGCTGTAAACTTCACAGACAGGGTGTTAGAGGATTGACAGCACTCTGTTCGAAGATCTGGCCAACTCTGTGCCAGCAGCCGCGGGAAAACAGAGGGATCAAGCATTTCCTCTCATGACTAGGTTTTAAGGGTATGTAGATGGTTAGCTGTTATTATTTTTAAAATCCAGAGTAGTATGATGGCCTAACATATTTAATTAGCTGACTTGAGATTTGCACGGGATATCTTTATTTTTAGTTTAGGGATGGAATCCAACGAGACTAAAAGGACGGCCAAACGGTGAAAGCAGATGTCTGGTGTATTTCTGACATTGAGGTACGAAAGCGTGGGTATCAAACAGGAGCTCGCACCCTGGTAGTCCACGCTGTAAACGATATGTGCTGAATGCTGGAAATTTCGGTGTTTAATGTAATTGTTAAGCACATCACCTGGGGAGTACGATCGCAAGGTTGAAACTTAAATGGAATTGGCGGGGATTTTGGCAGGCAGTGGGACATGTGGCTTAATTCGACAAAGCGCGAATAATCTTACCAGTCTGTAAATGAGTACTGTTTGTTTTTATTTAGTACTTGTGGTGTTGCATGGCTATCGAAAGTCCGTGTTGCGAAATGTGTTTTTAAACGGACACAACCCAAACTTTTACTTAAAAAGATGATCCTTTTTAAGTTATTTTGGTCTACGTTAAGTCATCATGGCCTTTTAGGCTGGGCTGCACACGTGTCACAATGGGTGGAACATAAAGAATTTGTAAAGTTAAATTTATAAATTGTTTTAATATCATCCTTAGTTCGGATTATTTCCTGAAATTCGGAAATATGAAGTAGGAATTGCAGGTAATCGTGGATCATCGCGCTACGGTGAATATGCTGCAAAATCCTGCACACACCGCCCGTCACATGCTGGGAGTTAGTAGGTGCAAGGTGGTCTGAAATTCATATTAAAAGGTAGCTTTTATATGAATGGGTCGCTGGAACTTGCTAGCAACTGGGATGAAGTCGTAACAAGGTAGGGGTATGGGAACATGTCCCTGGAAAGACTGATAATTTATCATATATAAAATAATATAGAGTTTAAGCTTTCAATATGGTGGGTTAGGTTAATTCGGTAAGACCGTGGAGTTTATGATTCTGAAGTATCAGTTCGAGTCTGATACCCGCCAGGAAATGGGTAGATAGCTCAATTGGCAGAGCAATCGTCTTACACACGATAGGTTGTGAGTTCAAGTCTCACTCTACCCTTTTTAAGTTTTGCATGACTGATAGGATATAGTTGAGAGGTGCAACGTTGGACTTTGAATCCAAAAACGCTGGTTCGATTCCAGCTATCCTAAGGTATNTATTTACTTAAAATAATATATTATTATTAAAAGATANGCCGTAAATGNAAGAATATGGACGCAGGTAGCCGTTATGAGTGAAACGCCGGTTGGTAAGGCAACCCGTCTGTAAAACGGCTGCATTTTTTTTGCTACGTGGGTTCGAGTCCCTCTTCACTCAAAGTAGTTGCT
>Ga0065720_1003906_pt1 | contig 30625 bp, 29 predicted proteins | sample Thericmetagenome_FD_59107 | JGI IMG/M metagenome (GOLD analysis project Ga0065720, IMG submission 59107) | Thermophilic microbial communities from the Joint Bioenergy Institute, California, USA of rice/straw/compost enrichment - eDNA_2 v2... | ecosystem: Engineered > Solid waste > Grass >... | reverse complement strand
TTCGGCCAGCTCCACGGACGTCGCCGGGCCGGCCGCGGCCGCCTCGAACAGCCCGGTGCGGTGCCCGATGTCGATCATGTAGGCGAGCGAGGCGCTGGTGTAGAGGCCGAAGACGTGGCGCGCGAACTCGCGGACCTTGCGGCGGTCGGGTTCGGTCATGGGGTGATCATGCACAGAAATCGTTCAGAAGTCCGTGAAGGTGCAGTAGACGAAGGCGCCGGGCTTCTCGTCGGTCTCGGTCACGAGGACCTCACCGGTGTCGTTGTTGATGATCGTGCAGGTGAGGGTTGTGTCGCCCTTGGTCGAGATGGTGCCCGCAGCCACCTTCGGGTAGGCATCGGCTCCCCAGTCCGCGGTCGTGACGACCTCCGACCACGGGGCGGGCACGGACTGGCGGCGGACCTCGTCGCCCTTGCTGTCGTAGTACGTCAGCAGCGAGAGCTCGTAGTTGCCGTCGACTCGGAGTGTGAAGGAGCTCGGCCGCCCGCTCGGTTTGCGTGGCCGTGCGCTCGGTGTGGCCGGGGGTGATGCGGTCTCGGCCGAGATGGGCGCCGCGGCGGCGGAGGGCGAAGGCGTCGGGGCGGGTGCTGCGGCGTCGGTCGGCACCTGCCTCGGGGCCAGCAGCCCAGCGCCCAGGACCGCACCGACCGCACCCGCCACCACCGCGATGCCGGCTGCTGCAGCCAGCAGCACACCGGTCCGCATCGGCTGCCGCGCCGGCTGCTCCGGGACGGCCAGCGTGAGCATCTGAGTGCCGCCAGGGGCGTGGGCGGCGGCCCGGTGCAGATCGGCCGCGAACGTGCGGGCATCGGGGTGCCGGTCGCGCGGGTCCTTGCTCATCGCGCGGGTGACGACCTCGTCCAGCGCAGGCGGGATGCCCGGGCGGCGCAGGCTGGGCCGCGGCGGCGGCTCGCCGAGGTGGGCGCGCATGAGGCTCGGCAGGCTCTGGCCGGGGAACGGCCGGTAGCCGGTCAGGCACTCGACCAGCACGCAGGCGAGTGAGTAGAGGTCCGACCGCGCGTCCGGNGGCCCGCCCGCGAACCGCTCCGGCGCCATGTACGCGAGCGTGCCGATGGTCGATCCGGTGGAGGTGAGGCCGGTGCCGTCGTCGGCGGTGCGGGCGATGCCGAAGTCGACGAGGTAGGCGAAGCCGTCCGGCGCTACCAGCACGTTGGACGGCTTCACGTCGCGGTGGACGATGCCGTGGTCGTGCGCGTCGGCCAGGGCCTCGGCGATCTGCCCGACGATCCCGACGGCCTGCGGAACGGGCAGCGGTCCGTCCGCGACGAGCTGGTCGAGGCTGCGGCCCTCGATCAGCCGCATGTCCAGGAACAGCCGGCCGTCGATCTCGCCGAAGTCGTGGATCGGCACGATGTGCGGGCTGCTCAGGCGGGCGACCGCGTAGGACTCGCGGCGGAAGCGCTCACGGAACCCCTCGTCGTGGGCCAGCGCGGGGGAGAGGAGCTTGAGGGCGACGGTCCGGTCGCGCCGGGTGTCGTAGGCCCGGTGGACCTCGCCCATGGCGCCGCGGCCGAGCAACCCGTCGAGCCGGTAAGGACCGATCATCCCCGTTGTCTGCCCGGCTGTGTCCGTCATCCCTCTCCTCGTCGTCGATCTTCCCGCGATCGTGGTCGCCGTCCGGGCCCCCACCGTTACCGGCTCGCCACCGCGCGCGACGAACCGCTTGACGAAACGAAACGTTGCGTTCAGTATCTGTCTCCGACCTCGAGGGGAGCACGACCAACGAGGAGGACCCGCCGATGCGTCGTCGTACGACGGTTGCTTCCCTGACCTGTGCACTGCTCGCCGTCGCGCTCGGACTCGCGGCCTGCGCCGAGCCCGGCCGGCCGGACGCCGAGGCGCCGATCGTCATCGCCGAGATCGTCGACAAGACCGGACCGGCCAAGGACTTCAACGACGCGGCCAACCCCGGCTACGACATGGCCGTCGAGGACATCAACAAGGCCGGGGGGATCGGTGGCCGCCGGCTGGAGGTCGTCCAGCTGGACGCGGCCTCCCAGCCCAACCGCGCCCCGCTGGTGCTCCGCGACGCCACCCGGTCCGGCGCCGTCGCCGTCCTCGGCCCCTACAGCAGCAACGCCGCCTTCGCCGCAGCTCCGCTCGCCGAGCAGCTCACGGTGCCGATCGTGCTGCCGACCTCGTCGGCGGCGTGGAAAGGGGAGTTCAACGGGTTCACCTTCCGGCTCACCCCGACCCTGGAGAAGGTCGTCCCCGAGTTCGTCGAGCACGTCCTCACCGCGCTGCAGGTGACCCGGGTGGGCGCCGTCGTCGACCAGGCGAACGAGGCGAGCGTGACCGAGGTGCGGCAGCTGGCCGAGGCACTGCCTGCCGGCGTGGCGCTGGAGCCGGCGCCGCAGGCGTTCCAGACGGGCGACACGGACTTCACCGCCCAGGTGTCGAACGTGCTCGCCGCCGACCCGGACGTCGTGTGGATCGGCGCCCAGGCGACCGAGGCCAGCCTGCTCATGAAGCAGTTCCGCTCCCGCGGCTTCACCGGGCGGTTCATCTCGAGCTCGACGCTGAACAACCCGGCGCTGTACGAGCAGTCCGGCGGCGCGGCGGACGGCCTCATCACCTTCCAGCCGGTGCAGGACTACGACCCAGCGGGCCCGAACAGCATCGTCACGAGCATGCGGGAGCGGCTCGGCCGCGCCCCCACCGGGACGATGCTGCAGGCCTACTCGGCCGTGCAGGTCCTGGCCGACGCCCTGGCGCGGGCGGCGGACCCGGGATCCGGCGCGAGCGTCGCCGAGGCGCTGGGCGAGACGCGCGGATTCGCCTCGCTGATGGGGCCGATCAGCTGGAACGGCAGCGGCGACAACCAGCACACGTTCTTCACCCCGCTGGAACTGACCGCAACGGGGTTCGCGGTGTGGAAGCCGGGGGTCTAGGCGGCCCATGTCAGAGACATCGGGAACGACATCGGGAACGACATCGGGAACGACATCGGGAACGACATCGGGAACGACATGGGCAACGACAGAGTCGGCATCGGGAACCCGCCTCGTGGTCGACGGGCTGAACGTCCGCTACGGCGGTGTGCACGCGGTCCGGGACGTGTCGCTGACCGCCCGGGCCGGCCGGATCACGGCCCTCCTCGGCCCGAACGGCGCCGGGAAGTCGTCGCTGCTGAACGCCGTCATGGGGCTCGTCCCCACCGACGGCGGGGAGATCGCGGTGACGGTGGACGGCGCGCCCCGATCCCTCACCGCCCGCTCCGCCCCCGCCCGGGCGCGGGCCGGCATCGCCCTCGTCCCGGAGGGGCGCGGCGTGTTCGGCACGATGACGGTGCAGGAGAACCTCGAGGTCGGCGGTTACCTCCTGCACGGCAGGCGGGCCCGCGCGGCGCGGGCGGCGGAGCTGCTCGACCAGTTCCCCCGCCTCGGCGAACGGCGGACGCATCCGGCGGCCGCGTTGTCCGGCGGCGAGCAGCAGATGCTCGCGATCGCCAGGGCGCTGATGACCAAGCCGCGGATCATGCTGCTCGACGAGCCCTCGCTGGGCCTCGCGCCGGTCGTCGTCCGGGACGTCGTCGAGATCATCCGCGGGATCGCCCGCGACGGGACGGTGGTGCTGCTCGTCGAGCAGAACTCGCACATGGCGCTCGAGCTCGCCGACCACGCGTACGTGCTCAGCGCCGGGCGACTCGTCTACGACGGCGACGCCGCGGGGCTGCGCGGCGCCGGCCAGCTCGCCGACCTGTACCTCGCCGCGCCGGGAGCCGGGTGATGGACGTCTTCTTCCAGGCGCTGTGGGGCGGCACGGTCGTCGGGGTCACCTACGCGGTGCTCGCCCTCGGATTCACCCTGATCTTCGGGGTGCTGGGCGTGCTGCAGTTCTCGCACCCGCAGATCTTCGTCGCGGGCGGGTTCGTCGGCTACGCCGTCCAGACGCTGGTCGGCGGCGGTCTTCCGGTCGTCCTCCCGGCGACGATGATCGCGTGCGCCGCGATCGGGCTGCTCGTCGAACGGGTCGCCATCCGGCCGCTGAAGCAGTCCTCGTTCCTCGCGCCGGCGATCGCGACGATCGCCGCCGGGATCGCGATCCAGAACATCGTGATCGTGGTGCGCGGGCCGGATCCGGTGTCGTTCCCGCCCCTCGTCCCGCCGGCCGACCTGCAGGTGGGCGGCGTGACGCTGCGCAGCGCGGAGATCTGCGCGCTGGTCGTCGGGGTGCTGGTCATGGCGGGCCTGCACCTGCTCATCCACTCCACCCGCTTCGGGCAGGCCATCCGGGCCACCGCGGACCGGCCGGACGTCGCCCGGTCGTTCGGCATCGACACGCGGCTGGTCTCCGTGACGACGATGGCGTTGGCCAGTGCGCTCGCCGGGGTGGCGGCCGTGCTGCTCGCCTCCGTCTACGGCACGCTCTCGCCGTTCATGGACACCTCGCTGGGGTTCAAGGGCCTGGTCATCATGGTCGTCGCCGGGCTCGCGAGCGTGTCGGGCAGCATGCTGTGCGGCGTCGCGCTCGGTGTGCTGGAGACCTTGCTCTCCCAGTACGTCTCGCCCGCGTACCGCGACGTCTTCGTGTGGGCGCTGCTGCTGGTCGTCCTCGTGGCGCGGCCGACCGGGATCTTCGGCCGCCGGGTCGTGACGAAGGTGTGACGGCGATGGACTACTACGAATACCTGGTGGCGCTGGCCGCGGTGAACGGGCTGATCGCCATCTCCTACCAGCACGTCCTCAGCAGCGGGATCATGCAGGCGTGCCAGGCGGCGCTCGTCGGCGTCGGCGCGTACGCCAGCGCGTTCGCCACGCGGGACTGGGACTGGCCGTTCCTGCCCTCCCTCCTGCTCGCCGCCGCCGTCACCGTGGCGCTCGGTGTCCCGCTGTCGGTGCTGGCCTCGCGGCTCGGCGAGTTCTTCTTCGCCATCGCCACGCTCGGGTTCGCGCAGGTGCTCGTCGTCGTCCTCTACAACAGCGAGCAGGCGGGCGGAGCCGTCGGGTTCGTCGGCCAGCCCACCGCGACGACCGCCCCGGCGGCGCTCACCTTCTGCGGTGCCGCCCTCGCCCTGCTGGCGGTCCTGCAGAACTCGGGGTACGGGCACCGGTCCCGCGGCACCGCGGCGGACCCACTGGCCTGCTCGGCGCTGGGCNTCGACGTGAACCGGCACCGGGTGGTGGTCTTCGCCCTCGGCAGTGCGCTCGCCGGTCTCGCCGGAGGTCTGTACGCGCACCTCGTCGGTGTGCTCGTGCCGGGCGAGCTCGGGTTCGCGGCGACGGTGACGCTGTTGGTCATGGTCGTGCTCGGCGGCATCACGACCCCGTTCGGGGCCCTCCTCGGTGCGGTGGTGATCACCCTGCTGCCGGAGGTGTTGAGCGCCTCGGACAGCGTCCGGCTGCTGATCTACGCCGTCGTCGTCCTCGTGCTGATGATCGTGCGGCCGCGCGGGCTCGTGGGCCGCCGCCCGCTCCGTGCCCCCGCGATCGAGGCCGTCCCGGCCGCCGCGTCCGCGGTCGACCGCCCCGCCGGGCGGCTGGAGGTGTCCGGGATCGCCAAGGCGTTCGGCGGTCTGCAGGTGCTGCGCGACGTCGGAGTCGTGCTGACGCCGGGGGAGATCCACGGCGTGATCGGGCCGAACGGGGCCGGCAAGACGACGTTCCTCAACATCGTCTCCGGCCTGGAGACGCCCGACGCCGGCACCGTCGTGCTCGACGGGGTGCCCGCGACCACCGCCCCGCCGCACGCGCGCGCCCGCCTCGGAATCGCGCGCACCTTCCAGCACACCCGTCTGTTCCCGGAGCTGACCTGCTACGAGAACCTCCTGGTCGCGGCGGCGGCACCCGGCCGTAGCGGGCCGGTGCGCACACCCTGGGCGAGCCGCCGCGACGCCGCACGCCGGGCGGTCGCGATGCTGCACCGGTTCGGGCTCGCCGCCGTCGGCGACGTTCCGGCCGCTGCGCTGCCGTACGGTGTGCAGCGGCGGGTGGAGATCGCGCGCGCCCTCGTCACCCGGCCGCGGTTCCTGCTGCTGGACGAACCGTCGGCCGGCATCCCCGAGGAGGAGATCCCGGCCCTGGCGGCGCTGGTGCGTGAATTGGCCGACGACGGGATCGGTATCCTCATGATCGAGCACAACATTCCTCTGGTGCGGCAGCTGTGCGACAGCCTGTCGGTCATCAACGATGGAATCGTGGTCACGACAGGAAATGTCGAGGAGTGCCTGAGTCATCCGGCGACCGTCGCGGCGTACCTCGGGGTGCCGGAGGTCAGCGGTGCCTGAGATCACTCGTGAATCAGGTGGTGCAGCGATGCGGAATTCCCGGAGCTCGGCGAAGTCGAGCAGATTCGTGGGGGCGCGGGACCGCCCGAAGATCCTCGCTGCGACCATCGAACTGCTCAAGTCCAAGGGGTACGCCGCCGTCACGATCGAGGCCATCGCCAAGGCGACCGGTGTCAGCAAGGTCACGATCTACCGGTGGTGGCCGAACCGTGCCGCGGTCGTCATGGACGCGTTCCTGGAGTACAACTCGCTCAGCGTCCCCTTCGAGGACGCGGGCAGCGCCCGGGAGACGATCCGCAAGCAGATGTCGCGCGTCTCCGCCTTCTTCGCCGGCGTCGGCGGCGAGATGATGCGGGGCCTCATCGCCAACTGCCAGACTGACCCGGAGCTGGCCGAGGTCTTCCGCACGGATTTCCTCCAGATTCGCCATGAGGCTGGTGCTGCGGTGGTGAAGGCCGGTGTCGAGAACGGGGAACTGCGCCCCGACATCGACGTCCAGACGGTGCTCGACGCGCTCTACGCCCCGCTCTACCACCGGCTTCTGACCGGCCACGCGCCCATCGACGAAGAATTTCTCGACCGATTGGTGGACACTGTTTTCCGGGGAATCACCCGTAACGGCTGAGAATTCGGTCCCGTAAATCCGATTGGGGGACACTCATGTCTTCTCCGATCCCCGGCCGGGGAGTGATCGCCTGCCCGCTCACCCCGTTCGACTCGACGGGGCGCGTGCACCGCGCGACGTTCCGCCGCCAGCTCGAGTTCCTCGTCGACAACGGGGCGGCCGGCGTGTGCGTGTTCATGCACGCGGCCGAGTCGCTGTTGCTGACCGAGGCCGAGCGAGCGGAGATGCTCGACGACGCCGTCGCGACCCTCGCTGGGCGGGTGCCGATCCTGGTCCACGTCAGCAGCGCGTCCACGGCGCAGGCCCGCGACCGGGCCGCACGGGCGCACGAGCAGGGCGCCGACGGCGTCGTGTGCCTGCCGCCTTACCACGTCCACCTGGACGAGGTGGCGCTGGAACGGCACTTCGCGGCGGTGGCGGACGCGTCGCCGCTGCCCCTGGTCGTCTACTCCTACCCCGCGGCGGGCGCGCCGATCGGTCCCGAGCTCCTCGATCGGCTGCTGCAGAAGGTCCCGACCGTGCAGGGCATGAAGAACGCGGGCGGAGACGTCGCCGAGATGCTGCGCCTCGTGCACGTCGCCCGGGAGCGGCGCGAGGAGTTCTCGATCTTCCACGGCATCGAGTACCTGCTGCCGAACCTCGCGATGGGCGGCGCCGGCTGCTTCTCGATCACCGGCCTGGTCGCGCCGCGGCTCGTCCGGGAGCTGTGGCGGTCGGCCGTCGCCGCCGACCACGCGACCGCCCTGCAGCGCCAGCTCGAGGTGAGCGAACTGCTCCGCGCGCTGCTGCCGCTGTACCCGTCGACGATCAAGGCCGCTGCCGGGCTCATGGGCCGCGACGTCGGCCCGCCGCGGCCACCGCACCGGGAGCTGTGCGCGGGGGAGCTGGGTGCCCTGCGGCGAGCGCTCGACTCGCTGCCCGCGCTGCGCGGCGAGCTGCGCGGCTGGGAGCTGCAGCGCGCCGAGCAGGTGATGGCCCGATGAGCGCGAGCGACGTGGTGGAGGAGTACATCGCGCAGCTGAGCCGATGGGGCCGGTGGGGCCCCGACGACGAGCTGGGCGCCTTCAACTTCACCAGCGCCGAGACCGTCCGTGCCGCGGTCGCCGAGGTGCGCTCCGGTGAGGTGATCTCGTTGACCCTCCCCTACGACCAGCGCGGGCCGCAGCCCGGCGGGTTCCGCAGCAACCCGCAACTGATCACGACCGCCACCGGTACCGACCACGTCGCGGGGGCGCAGGAGCAGCTGCCGTGGGGCCCGGCGAAGGGATTCGGCTACGCCGATGACGTCGTCGTCATGCCGCTGCAGTGCGGCACGCAGTGGGACGCCCTCTCGCACATCTTCCACCGCGGGCAGATGTGGAACGGCTACAGCGCGGCCGAGCACTCCAGCGCCGGCGCGAAGCGCAACGGCATCGAGAGGTGGTGCGGCCGCATGGTCCTGCGGGGCGTCCTGCTCGACACCGCCCTGCTGCGGGGCGTGGCGGCGCTCGAACCCGGTTACGCCATCTCGGTCGCCGACCTGGAGGCGGCGGTGCAGGCGGAAGGGGTGGACGTCCGGCCCGGCGACGCCCTGCTCGTCCACACCGGGCACCTCGAGGCCCGCCGCAACCGGTGGGGCGACTACGCGGGCGGCCCCGCCCCCGGGCTGTCGCTGCACACCGCGCCGTGGCTCGCCGAACGGGAGATCGCCGCGATCGCGACCGACACCTGGGGGGTGGAGGTCCGGCCCAACGAGGTGGACCGGTTCCAGCCGCTGCACACCGTCGCGCTCGTCCACCTGGGGATCGCCTTCGGCGAGATGTTCGACCTCAGCCGGCTCGCGGCGGCCTGCCGGGCCGAGGGGCGCTGGAGCTTCCTGCTCGTCGCCGAGCCGCTCCCGATCACCGGCGCCGTGGGCTCCCCGGTCGCCGCCATCGCTGTTCGATGAGGGGGAATGGGATGAAAGCCGTCGTCGTCAGCCGGTTCGGTGGGCCGGAGGTCCTCGCCGTCGAGGAGCAGGCGGAGCCTCGCCCGGGCCCCGGCGAGATCACCATCGCGGTGCGCTACGCCGGGGTCGGCTTCGTCGACACCCTGTTCCGCAGCGGGCACTTCCGGTTCCTGGCCCCTCCGTTCACGCCGGGGATCGAGGTCGCCGGTGACGTGCTGGAGATCGGTGAGGACGTGACCGGCCTGGAGCCGGGGCAGGGCGTGGCCGCGCTGCTGAACGACTTCTTCCGCGGCGGCCGCGCCGGCGGCTACGCCGAGGTCGTCGCGGCGCGCGCCGACCTCGTCACTCCGCTGCCGGCCGAGATGGATCCCGCCGACGCCGCCGCGTTGCTGGCCAACGGCGTCACGGCGTGGATCGCGCTCACCGACGTCGCGCGGCTCGCGCCGTCCGACACCGTGGTGGTGCTCGGGGTCTCCGGCGGGGTCGGCGGGCAGGCGGCGCGGATCGCCCGCGCATCCGGGGCCGCGCGCGTGATCGGGATCGTCGGCTCACCGGAGCGGGCCGAGCTCGCGACGGTGAACGGCTGCGACGAGGTCCTGGTCGCCGGGGACGGGGCTGGACCTGACCCGCTCGCGCCCGACGTCGTCTTCGACCCGGTCGGGGGAGATCTCCGCCGGAGACTGATCGGCAGGCTCGCGCCGTTCGGCCGCTACGTCGTCGTCGGGAACGCCAGCGGCGACGACATCGAGGTCTCCACCGACGGGCTCTGGCACGCGTCCGCCACCGTGACCGGGTTCAGCCTCGGCGGCATCGCCCACCTGCGCCCCGGACTCGTGCGGGACGCGATGGCCGCGGTCCTGGACCGGCAGGCGAAGGGAGAGCTCGGTGAACTGACCCACACGGTGCTCGACATGGCGGAGGCGGCCACCGCGCACCGCTGGCTCGCGGAGCGCAGCGGGCCGGGGAAGGTGGTGCTGGCGGTCCGTCCGTAGGAGAGCGTTCGTCGCGGCGGGGGTGGGCACTAGGGTTCGGGCGAGAGATCACGAGCACGAGCGGTTCCTCCCCCACGTCCGCGGGCGGGGCTGTGGTGCAGGAAGCGGAGGGACCGCATGACCGACTCGTCCGAGCTGGCCGCGCTGGTACGCGAGGTCGAGCAGCACGCGGCCGAGGCCGGCTGGGACCGCCCAGCGCAGCTGTTCGCCGTCGTGCCCACCGCGGCGCTGCTCGCGGCCCAGCCACACCTGGCCGCGCACCTCGACGCCCGCTCCGCGTTCACCCCCATCGCGCAGGACGCGTTGCCCTCGCCGGACCTCGCGGCGGCACTGGCGTCGATCATGTGGCCGGACGAGGTGGCCGGCTGCGCCGTCGTCCAGGAGATCATGCTGGCCCCGCCGGACGCCGATCCCGACGGCGAGCCGACCCGGGAGGCCGGCTACCGGGAGGCCCGGCTCGTCGCCGCGGTCCTGCGCGACGGGCCCAGCGCGTGCGCGCTGCGCCTGCGCGACCCGCGCTCGGACGCGGAGGAGCAGCTGATCGAGGCGGCTGATCTCGCGCCGAACCTCGTGGGGGCGCTGCGCGAGACGTTCGCGCCGGCATGAGCGGCGGACGGCGGACGGTCGGCGGTTCACGTGGCCGTCGATGAGCCGCTCCTCGCCGCAGCCGTGCGCCGGCTCGGGCTGCGAACGGCGAGCGCGGCCGGGCGATCTCACCCTGCGCCGGTAGCTTCCGCGCGCGGCCCTCGCCCGAAGCCGTGGACAGCCTCTTCAGCGCCGGCTGGGGGCGTGGGCTGGGAGGGCGGCCTCACGACATGCGCGACAGCGACATCGCAGAGATCGACATCGCAGAGATCTGAGCACAGCGAGCGGCGTCCGCCTCGGCGCTGCGGCGTCACACCTCGGGCCCGGAGGACCGTGCTTCCACCGCGGGCCATTCCTTGACAGGGAGTGCGGCGGGCTTGCCCTGGTCGTCGAGCGCGTTTCCGGCGAAGGAGCTGACCCGGGTCGGGGCGATGCCCGGAGCCACCGAACGATCCGCGTTCCGGTGCGGGCAACGAGGACGACGTGGCCGGTGCTCGTCCGCCCGCAGAGTGCTCCGTGCCAGAGGCCGCGAACCTCCGGGCGATCCGGTCGTTGCCGGGATCGGGAAGGCTCCGCAGCTGCTCGCCGGTGGACCCGTCGTGCGCGACCAGCGTCGCCCCTGGTCCGGTCCGGCTGCAGACGATGACCGATTGTTCGTCGTAGGCGCACGGAATCCGGTTGCGAGGGCTGATCGACAGGTCCCGGCGACCGTGCATCGCCGCCCGGGCTTCGCCGTTCGCGGGTTCGAGGAAGAGCAGCTCGTCCGCCCGCTGCCGTAGTCGGTTCGGGCCGGCACGAACAGGCTGGGGCGGGCTTGGAGGGTCGACACGCTGGCCGATCGGTCGGCGGCCGTCCAGCGCTCTTCGCCGGTGATCATGGCCACCGCCGGTGGCCGGGACCCATCAGCGGATCGCCGCCGATGGTCGATCCGGTCCCCGGGATCGTGGTGTCGATCGCGGCTTCTGCGAGGTAGCGGGCACGCCGCCGCAGCACCCTACGGATCTCGGGGTCGATGCCCGTCGTGGACGTCTGATCGGTGCCGTGGTCGTAGGTCACGATCGCCGCGTCCTCCGACGCCGCGACCACTCGCGTGATCACGGGGCCGGTGTGCGAACCAAGCTGCGCGTCCGAGACGGCGACGAGCAGGGACCAGGCCGGTTCGCCGGACGCCGCATCCACGGCCAGGACGGAGACGCCGCTTCGGCCTGCTGGTGTCGAACGCTGAGCGGGTCCGCGCGGACGGCTCCGGCAGTCGCCGTTGCGCTGCTGTCGGCGATCTGGCCGCCGACGACCGTGTCGCTGGTGCCGGGGCCGCAGCTGGTGAGAGCCGGCGCGAGTGCTGTGCAGGCCACTGAGACGCGGATTCGCCGCATGCACGTCCCCGTCGACGAGCTGGGGCGGAGGGAGCTGAGCCGCGATCGCGGTGCGGGCGGGATCGGAGGATCCGCGCCGCGGGGTACGGGATCACCCGGCGGCCGGCGGCGTCAGGCCGGTAGCTCCCAGGTGTGCACCGGCTGGTTGGCGTGCATGTGCTCCACGTACCGCTCCAGCATCGCGTGCAGGGCCGGGACGCGCTCCAACCCGCGCTCCTGCAGCGCCTGCACGGTGCGGACCTGCCACGCCGCGCCGTTGATCCCGGTGAGGCAGCGCTGCTCGATGATCCCGAGGAGGCGTTCGCGATCGGCGTCGGCCACCCCGAACGCGGCGAGGCCCTCGTGCGCGAGGGGGAGCAGGCGCCGCAGCACCAGCTCCGTCGCCGGCACCTGGCCGACGCCCGGCCAGTACAGCTCCGCGTCGATGCCGTCGCGGGCACCCGCGTGGAAGTTCTCCTCCGCCGCGTGGAAGCTCATCTGCGTCCACACCGGGCGGGTCGACGTCGCGAGGGTGCGGACGAGCCCGTAGTAGAACGCGGCGTTGGCCAGCGCGTCGACGACGGTGGGACCGGCCGGCAGCACCCGGTTCTCCACGCGCAGGTGCGGGGTCGCCGCGTCCCCGCTGCCGACGACGGCGTAGATCGGCCGGTTCCAGCGGTAGATGGTGCCGTTGTGCAGCGCCAGCTCGGCCATCTCCGGGATCTCGCCGGCGGCCAGCTGCTCGATCGGGTCCTCCGGCTCGCAGATCGGCAGCAGCGCGGGGAAGTAGCGGGCGTTCTCCTCGAACAGATCGAACACCGACGTCACCCAGCGCTCTCCGAACCACACCCGCGGGCGCACCCCCTGCTCCTTCAGCTCCTCGGAGCGGGTGTCGGTGACCTGCTCGAACAGCGGGATGCGGGTCTCGCGCCACAGCTGCATCCCGAACAGGAACGGGGAGTTCGCGCCGACCGCGAGCTGGGCCCCGGCGATCGCCTGGGCGGCGTTCCAGTACGACGCGAACTCCGCCGGACTGACCTGCAGGTGCAGCTGCACGCTGGTGCACGCCGCCTCGGGGGTGATCGAGTCGGTGTAGGTGGACAGCGATTCCACCCCGCGGATCGACAGGTGCATGTCCTCGCCGCGGGCCGCGAGGATCTGCTCGTTGAGCAGCGCGTAGCGGGGGTTCTTCGACAACGAGTCGATCTTCACGTGGCGCGGCATCAGCGTGGGCAGCACGCCGATCATCACCATCCGCCCGCCCGAAGTGCGCGCCCGCTCGTCCGCCGAGTTCAGGCTCGCCCGCACCTCCTCCTCCAGGTCGGCGAAGGCCGGGCCGCCGAGCTCGCGCGGCGCCACGTTGATCTCGATGTTGAACTGGGCGATCTCGGTCTGGAACGCCGGGTCGGCGATGCTGGCGAGCACCTCGGCGTTGACGTTGGCCGGTTCGCCGGCGTCGTCGACGAGGTTGAGCTCGATCTCCAGGCCGGTCATCGGACGTTCGAAGTCGAACTTGGCCTCGCGCAGCATCACGGTGAGCGCGTCGAGGCTGCGGCGGATCTTGTCGCGGAACCGGCGGCGGTCCGCCCGAGTGAACTCGCGGTGATCCACGTCACGGCCCATCGCGTCATCGTGGAGAAACCGGGGGTCCGGGGCAAGGGATCGACGCATCCGCGATCGCGGCCTGGGATACCGTGCGGGCCGTCGGCTCACGAGAGGTCGGTCATGAGCGGTCGCTGGCTGCCAGGATGGCCGGAGGAGTTCTCCGGCAGGCTGCCCATTGCCAGCGACGTGAGCGCGGCGCTGGGCATCGATCCGCTGGCGGTGCTGCTGCGGTCCACGGCGGCCATGGCGCTGACGACGCTGCGCGGCCGGGAGTCGACGGTCACCGCCGGGTCGCTGCGGGTGCGCGGGGTGCTCGAGGAGCTGACCGTGGGGCCCGACCGGCGCGGCGAGCTGGGCCGCCTCGGCGAGGTGCGGCTGGCCGCCCGCGACGTCACGTCCCCCGGCGTCCCGCGGCTGCGCCGGGTGGTCCTCTCCGCCCGCGACGCGCGGCTGCGGCCGGCGCTGCCGGTCGTCGAGCTGGTCGCCACGCCGGTCCTCGTCGAGGTCGAGATCGATCCGGCGGACCTGCCGATGCGCCGGCGGATGCGGCTCGCCGTCGACCCGGCCGGGATCGCGACGCTGCACCTCGGCCGCATCGACCGCGTCCGGTTGGAGGTGGTGCTGCGCCGCACCGCGCGGACCGTGACGGTGGGAGCGCGGGCGCTGCGGGTGTTCGCCCTGCGCATCCCGCTGCCGGGGCGGGTGCTGCGGCGGCGGATCGCGATCGACCGGCTGCCGCAGGGCGTGCGGCTGACCGGGGTGCGCACCGGTGTCGGGGTGGTGCGGGTGTCCGCCGTGCTCGACCGGTGGAGCACCCCGATCACCGCGTCGGCGCTCGGCGACGTGGCCGCGGCGCTGGCTGCGGGGGCGACCGAGCTGGTGCTGCCCTGCGGCCGGGCTAGCGAGAGGTGAACTCCGGCGGGCCGTACGCCCGCACCGGCGGCGGGGTACCCGGGTAGCGCTCCACCTCCACCAGCGCGTGCTGGCCCGTGCAGCCCTGGCCCAGCGACGACGTGCCGCGGTCGCGGGTGAGCACGTTCGGGTTGCCGTTCGCGCACGTGCCGTCGGGCAGCGGGTCGTACCACGCCCCGGTGGGCAGCACGACCACGCCGCGGCGGACACCGTCGGAGATGCGGGCCCCGGCGAGGCAGGCGCCGCGGTCGTTGAACACCCGCACGACGTCGCCGTCGGAGATGCCGCGGACGGCCGCGTCCTGCGGGTGCAGGGTGATCGCGGCGCGCCCGGCGACCTTCGTGCGGGCGCTCTGCGGGCCGAAGTCCAGCTGGCTGTGCAGCTGCCCGCGCGGCTGGTGGGCGATCAGGTGCAGCGGATACCGCTGCGCCAAGGGGGAACCGAGCCACTCCTCGGGCTCGATCCACGTCGGATGGCCGGGGCAGTCGGCGTCGCCGAACCCGGCGATCCGCTCCGAGTACAGCTCGATCCGCCCGCTCGGTGTGCGCAGCGGGCGGCCGTCGGGATCGGCGCGGAACGCGGCGAGGAAGGCCCGGTCGGCGGGCTGCGCCGGCAGGGCGATCACGTCACCGGCGAAGAACTCCTCGGCGTCGGGCAGGTCGATCCCCAGCTTGCGCCGTGTCGTGTCGGCCCAGCCGGTGTAGAGGTGGACGAGCCACTCGCGGGCGGTCCGGCCCTCGGTGAACTCCTCCTCGACGCCGAGCACCCGAGCGAGGTCGGCGAAGACCTCGAAGTCGTCGCGCGCCTCGCCGTACGGGGCGGTGATCGGGTGCATGGGCACGATGTGCCGGTCGCTGGAGGCGGCGCCGATGTCGGTGCGCTCCAGCGGGGTGGTCACCGGCACGACGATGTCGGCGTGCTTGGCCATCGGCGTCCAGAACGGCTCGTGCACCACCACGGTCTCCGCCCGGCCCAGCGCCCGCCGCAGCCGGTTGAGGTCCTGGTGGTGGTGGAACGGGTTGCCGCCCGCCCAGTACACCAGTGCGATGTCCGGGTAGGTCAGCGTGCGCCCGTCGAAGCGGAACGGCTCACCGGGGTGCAGCAGCATGTCGGCGACCCGCGCGACCGGGATGCACTCCGCGACGGGGTTCTGGCCCTGCGGCACCCGGGGCATGCGGGTGCCGGCGCCGCGGATGCCGACGTCGCCCATCGAGCCGTAGCCGTGCCCGAAGCCCTGCCCGGGCAGCCCGATCCTGCCCAGGACCGCGGCGAGCGCCAGCCCGGCCCACGGCACCTGCTCGCCGTGCTCCGTGCGCTGCAGCGACCAGGTCACCGTGACCAACGTGCGCCGGGCCGCCATGCGCCGGGCCAGTGCGCGGATCTCGTCCGCCGCAACCTCGCACAGCGGCTCCGCCCACTCCGGTGGGGTGGTGGCGACGTAGGCCTCCAGCACGTCGGCGCCGGTGCAGTACCGCTGCAGGAACCCGCGATCGGCGAGCCCCTCGGCGAACAGCACGTGCATCAGCGCCAGCATCAGCGCGACGTCCGAGGCCGGGCGCACCGGCAGCCAGCGGGCGCCGCGGATGTCGGGGGTGTCCTCGTGCAGCGGGCTGATCGCGATCACCTCGACCCCGGCCGCGTCGAGCGCCCGGAGGTGCCCGGGCACGGCGTGCTCGGTGATCCCGCCCGACGCGACGAAGGTGTTCTTCCGCGGGATCCCGCCGAACGCGACGATCAGTTCGGTGTGCTCGACGATGACCGGCCAGTCGGTGAGGCCCGCGGTGACCGGGACGTCGGGGCCCACCACGTGCGGCATGATCACCGCGGAGGCGCCGAAGCTGTAGTTGTGCACGGAGCGGACGAAACCGCCGAGGCAGTTGAGGAACCGGTGCACCTGGCTCTGAGCGTGGTGGAAGCGTCCCGCGCTGGCCCAGCCGTACGAGCCGCCGAACACGCCCTGCGGGCCGCGCTCGGCGTAGACCCGGCGCAGCTCGCCGGCCAGCAGCTCGATCAGCTCCGGCCACTCCACCTCGACGAACGGTTCGCGGCCGCGGGCGTCCGACGGGCCCGGCCCGTTCCGCAGCCAGCCCGCGCGGACGGCCGGGCGGGCGATCCGCACGGCCGGGTCGCGCATCGCCGGGATGTTGTGCAGAAGGGGAGAGGGAGCCGGGTCGGCGGGGTGCGGCCGCACCTGCACGCCCGATTCCGTGTCGCGGGCGAGGAACGTGCCCCAGTGGGTGCTGCTCGGGACGAACGCGGCGCCGGTCACAGCACCATCCTCGCCCACCGCGCGGCGGGTGCGGGTGCACCGTGACGATCGGCTCGGGGCGCGGGACTGCGACTGGGCGATTCGACCGCCCCGGACGGCGTGTCCGCGCCCCTAGAATCCGTTCGATGTCCGTAGATCCCGCGGTCGACGCACTCGATCTCGCCCTGTTGACCGCGCTCAAGGAGAACCCCAGGGTCGGGGTGCTCGAGCTGTCGCGGATCCTGCACGTCGCCCGGGCCACCATCGCGGCTCGGCTGCAGCGACTGGAGCAGCGGGGCATCGTCACCGGCTACGGACCGGACATCGATCTCGCCCAGGCCGGTTACCCGGTGCAGGCGTTCGTCACGCTGGAGATCGCGCAGGGCTCCCTCGACGACGTGGCAGCCGATCTCGCCGCCGTGCCCGGGGTGCTGGAGGCGTACGCCACCACGGGTTCCGGCGACGTGCTGTGCAAGATCGCGGCGGTGTCGCACAGCGACCTGCAGGCCACCCTCGTGGAGCTCACCAGGGCCCGCTCCGTCGTCCGCTCCACCAGCGTCATCGTGCTCTCCACGCTCGTGGAACCGCGCACGCTGCCGCTGCTCGCATCGCGTTTGCGGACCACCGGGACCCGGGCGCCCGCCTACCGCGACGGCTGACGTCCCGGCCGCGACGGACCGTGCCACCATGGTCGCGTGGCGCAGGAGACCGAGGGCGGGCGGAAGCCGGAGATCCGGATCGGCGACGCCGAGCGACGCGCCGTCGACGCTCGGCTCCAGAAGGCGCAAGCCGAGGGCCGGATCACCCTCGTCGAGTACGACGAGCGAGCAGCGCGCTGCTGGGCCGCGCGCACCCAGGCCGAACTCGACGAGCTCACCGCGGACCTGCCGCCCGAACCCGTCAGCGCGTCGGAGGAACCCGTGAAGGTCGAGCCCGAACGCACGGAGGGGCAGCAGGGCGTGCTCGCCCGCATCGGCAACGCGATCGGCAGCGTCGCGGTGCTCGCCCTGCTCGGCTACGCGGCGGTGACCATCCTCGGTGCGGACGACGGCGCCGCGATCTTCGGCAACCTCAGTGTCTCCGTCCCGCCCGGCCAGCAGCGGGTCGAGGTCGGCATGCTCTTCGGCAACGCCGAGGTCGTCGTGCCCGACGGCGTACGGGCGCGCACCACCGGCACCGTCCTGTTCGGCAACCGCGTGTGCGAGGAGGCGTGCAGCCCGTCCGCCGCGAACGCCCCCACCGTCGTGGTGGACGCGACCGGCGCGTTCGGCAGCGTCCGCGTGCTCACCGAGTCGGAGAAGCGCGCGCACGCGGCCGATCGGGCCGGTGCCCGGTCGGACCGCGACGACGACTGAGCGGCGCCGATCCGATCCGCTCAGTGGACCAGCTTGAGCCCGACCACGCAGCCGACGATGCCGAGCAGGAGCAAGATCTTCACCAGTGACACCGGCTCAGCCCCCGTCGCCATCCCGTAGGCCACGGTGAGCGCGGCGCCGATGCCGACCCACACCGCGTACGAGGTACCGACCGGTAGCTCGCGCATCGCGTAGGCGAGCCCCGCCATGCTGCCGATGATCGCGACGAGGAAGACCACCGACGGCCAGAGCCGGGTGAACCCCTCCGAGCGGCTGAGCGCGACGGCCCACACGGCCTCGAGCACACCGGACAGGACCAGCACGATCCAGGACACGGCACACCTTCCATGAGCGCCGTCGTGTCGCACACCGGGTACGGCGCCCGCTCGTCCGGGAGGTCCGCAGCGGACCTCCCGGAGATCATCGCACCGCGGCGGGGGCGGGCACCGGGACGGGCGTGAGCACCGGCGCGGGAGGCGTCGCGCCGGCCAGGACCGGCGGATCGGCGCCGATCCCGGTCACCGCGAACTCGGTGGTCGTGAGCCCCTTGCCACCGACCCACGGCTCGAACCCGGCCTGGACGCTGGTCATGTACCACTCCGGCGGCAGCTTGCCGCGGGCCGTCGCGTCCTTCGCGAACGCCATCAGGTCGAGGTCGTCCACGCGGTCGATCGGCTCGACCCGCACGTACGACAGCACGTCGGCGCCGTTCTCACCTTCCCAGACCTCCCACTCGGCCCCGTCGACAGTCGCGGTGCCGGTGCGTTCCCCGATCGGGGCGGGCCCGGTGGTGCGCAGCCAGATCATCAGCTCCAGGCCGGTGACGGTGTCGTTCCGCCGCGGGGTGGGGTCGAACCAGATGTCGTAGGCCGCCACCCACGTCCCGTCCTCGGGAGCCTGGATCGCGAACGTGCTGGTCACCGGGCCGAGGTCCTGGACAGCGCGGGGGAGCACCGTCCCGGCCGTGCACGTGCCGTAGTGGCAGCCGGCGAAGATCGACGGGTACGCGGCCGGCATGGACGAGTTGTGGTGGGCGCCCTCGGTGACCTCGAAACCGACGTCGAAGGCGCGCACGCACTGGGGCTCGTCCGAACCCCAGACGTTGTTCTGCACCTCGTAGCGGCCGTCGGCGACCGGTGTGGAGCCGAACTTCTCGCACACCACGTCCCCGGGTGCCGCGCTCGCGGGGGCCGAGGCGACGGTCAGCAGCGCGAGCACGGTGCAGGCGAAGGTCAGCAGCGTTCGGCGCACCCGATCATGCTGGGGGCGGCGGGGCCGGCGGGGTGGGCACGACGCGCCGAGGAGTGCGTCACGATCAGGCGAACCGGTGGCGAGCCGGCGAACGCAGGGCCCGAGCCACGACCCCGTCCTGCGTGGGCCCGCCCTACGTGCGGGGCTGGCCGTAGCCGCGCAGCAGCTCCCCGACGCGGGCGATCTCCTCCGGCGGCAGCAGCCGGGGCGTCCCGGCCAGCTGCGCCTGGTGCCACAGCCGGCACAGCCACTCCAGCAGCACGGCCCGGTCGTACGCCTTCGCCAGGTCCGGTCCGATGGTGGTGGCGCCGTGGTTGGCGTGCAGCACCGCGGACCCCGTCGCCAGCGCGGCGACAGCGTGCGCCGCCAGTTGCGGCGTGCCGTACGTGGCGTAGGGCGCGACCGGCACCCGGCCCCCGAGCTCGGCGATCATGTAGTGGATCGGCGGGAGCTCGTCGACCAGGGTGGACACCGCGGTCGCGTAGAGCGGATGGGTGTGCACTACTGCACCCGCGTCCGTGGCCGCGTAGATCGCCGTGTGCATCGGCGCCTCGGAGGACGGGACCGGTCCGGGTCCGACGGTGCGCCCTTCGAGATCGATCACGCAGATCTGTTCGGGCGTCAGCTCCGGGTACGGCACGCCGGACGGGGTGATCGCGATGCGGTCGCCCATCCGCACCGAGATGTTCCCGGACGTGCCCAGCGTGAGCCCGTCGTCCGCCATGCGCCGGCACCGGTCGACGATCGCGGTCCGCGCTGCGTCGAGGAGATCCGCGTGGTCGTCTCCGCCGCCGAACCGGTGATCGGCCCGGTGATCAGCGCGGTGATCAGCGCGGTGATCGGTCATGGGCTCAGCCTGCCATCGGGCGGTTGTGGATGATCGCGCGGTCGATGGGCGTGACCTCGCTGAGGTCGCCGCCGGTCGGGCGCACCGGGCGCATGATCGGGGCGGTCCGCGCTGCCTCCGCTCACCCATGGCTCAGCCCACCGCCGTCCAGGTGGCGGGACGGCGGGCCACCGCGAACGCCGCGGCGACGTCGGCCCGGTTCCACACTGCGGGAAGCCTCCGCAGAGTGCTGACGAGCTCGGTGGCCGTGCACACGATGATCCCGCGCGGGGCGGCCTGCTCCCACAACAGGGCACCCACGAGCGCGACCACCGGCAGCACCGGCACCGGCGTGCCCAGCGCCACCGACAGGGCCTCGGCCGCGCGGCAGGCCTCGGCGCGCGCGGTGCCGAGGTGACGACCACGCGCCCGCCGACCAGCACCGTCTCGCCGTCCACGACGACCCGGCCCTCGGGATGGTGGTGGGTGTTGATCACGACCACGCCCGGCGGGCCGAGCACGAGATGATCGATGTCGCGGATCCGCCCGCCCACCTCACCGAGCGGCACGGAGTGCAGGACCCGCCAGCGCGGTTCCCGGCCGAACGCGCGGCCCAGCAGCCGGTCGAGCGTCGGTGCTCGGGCGAGCCGGGACAGGACCTCGGCGACCGCGACCTCCCCGTCGGCACCGAGGCGCCAGCTGCGGTCGGCACCCGGGCCCTCGGCCAGGCGGCGCCGAGCCGCCTCGTGAGCGACGTGGATGCCGGGCGGGGTGGCGGCGAGGTCGGTGGTCAAGCCGGTGGTCAGGACTGCGGGACGGGCGATCGGGAGGTTCGGCATGGCTGCATGGTTGCGGAGACCCCCGACAGGGATGGGCGGGCGCCGCCCGTCGTAGCCTCGGGAGGCGGGCAGCGCTGATCAGCTCCTTCGAGACGGAGGTGTCGGCAGGTGATCGAGGTCCCTCGGCCCGAGCATCCGCGCCCGACGGCGGTGCGCCCGCTGTGGCGCTGCTTGAACGGGCGCTGGGAGTTCGAGATCGACCAGGGCGACTCCGGGCTCGAGCGCGGGCTGCTCCACCGGCCGCTGAGCGGAGAGATCCTCGTGCCGTTCGCGCCGGAGTCGGCCGCCTCGGGGGTCGGCGTGACCGACTTCCTCGAGGCGGTCTGGTACGCCCGCGACGTCGAGATCCCGGCCGAGTGGACCGGACACCGGGTGCTGCTGCACTTCGGCGCCGTCGACCACGACGCCACTGTGTGGGCCGACGGCGTGGAGGTGACGCGCCACCGCGGCGGGTTCTCGTCGTTCACCGCCGACCTGGGGGAGCGGGCCGGGCAGACCGTGCGGATCGTCGTGCGGGCCCGCGACAGCCGGCACGGGGTGCAGGCCCGCGGCAAGCAGTCCACGCGGTACGCCAACGCGGACTGCCACTACACCCGCACGACCGGGATCTGGCAGACGGTCTGGCTGGAGGCGGTCCCGCCGCTGCACGTGCGGAGCCTGCGGATCACGCCGAACCTGGCGGCCGGCTCGGTCACCGTCGCCGCCCCGTTGAGCGCGAACCGGCCGGGGCACCGGCTCGTGGTCACGCTCGCCGACGACGCCGGACCGGTCGCGTCCGCCGAGTCGCGTGCCGACCTGGACCTGACCCCGACCGTCACGGTGATCGTGCCGCCGGAGCGGCTGCGGCCCTGGTCACCGCGCGACCCGCACCTCTACGACGTCACGGTGCGGCTCGTCGGCGCCGCGGGCGAGGTGATCGACGAAGTGCGCAGCTACACCGGCATCCGTTCGGTCGCCATCGACGGCAAGCGGCTGCTGCTCAACGGTGAGCCGGTGTTCCAGCGGCTCGTCCTCGACCAGGGCTGGTGGCCGGACACGTTGATGACCGCGCCGTCCGACGAGGCGCTCGTCCGGGACATCGAGCTGGCGCAGGCCGCCGGGTTCAACGGGGCCCGCCTGCACCAGAAGGTGTTCGAGGAGCGGTTCCTCTACCACGCCGACCGCCTCGGCTACCTCGTGTGGGGCGAGTTCGGCGACTGGGGCGCTGCGGGGCACGGGCCGGCCGGGGACAACCAGCAGCCGACCGCGTCGTACGTGACGCAGTGGCTGGAAGTGCTGGCCCGCGACCACAACCACCCGGCGATCGTCGGGTGGTGCCCCCTCAACGAGACCTACCAGGTGCTGCACGACCGCATCACCGTGCTCGACGACGTCACGCGCGCGATGTTCCTGGCCGCGAAGCTGGCCGACCCGACCCGGCCGGTGATCGACGCGTCCGGGTACTCGCACCGCGTCGCTGAAACAGACGTCTACGACGCCCACCTGTACGAGCAGGACCCGGCGCGGTTCGCCGAGCTGGTCGAGGGCCTCGCCGAGGACGCGCCGTTCGTCAACACCCACGAGGACCGCAGCATCTCCCTGCCGTACGCCGGGCAGCCGTACTTCATCTCGGAGTTCGGCGGGATCTGGTGGGACCCGGACGCCGCCCGCGACCCCGGTGCCGGCGCGGACCGGGAGCGGTCGTGGGGCTACGGCGACCGCGTGCGCGACGAGGAGGAGTGGCACGAGCGCTTCGCCGGGCTGACCGGGGTGCTGCTCGCCGATCCGGACATGTTCGGCTACTGCTACACCCAGCTCACCGACGTCATGCAGGAGCGCAACGGCATCTACCGGTTCGACCGCACGCCCAAGCTGGACGTCGAGCGGGTGCGGGCGGCCCAGCTGCGGCCTGCGGCGAGCGAGGCCCGGCGGCCGGAGGGCTGAGCCGGGCCGGCCCGGCTCCGGGCGCGCTGCGAATCCCGCACACCGTCTCGCGAGTCGCGCGTTTCGTCCGGCGAGTCCGGCACTCCAGCCGGCGAGTTCTGCGATTTGCCCGCTGAGTTCGGCGTCGCACACCCGGCGAGCCCGTACTCGCTCGGCCCGGCACAGCGGCCATGGGCCGCCGGAACGCGCAGGTCGTACGGCCGAACGGGGGACTCGACGGCAGGAGGCGATGCTCGCCGAACCGCACGACTCGACTCACGGAGCGCGGGGCCGGCGGGCAAGACGCGGCACTGGCTGTGCTGTGTGCGCGACTCGCTGGCCGAAACGCGCGACTCGCCGGGCGAGCTGCGGGACTCGCGTACCCGCCTGCGTCTCCACGACCCCCACCGCGGAGCAGGTGATCCACACTGCGGGGGAGTTCCGCCCTCGCCAGGACGCCGTAGGGTCGTCGCCGATGGACCCGCTGCTCCCCACCGATCCGCGCACCATCGGCCCGTTCCGGGTCGACGGGCGGATCGGCGCCGGGGGCATGGGACAGGTCTATCGCGGCACCGACCCCCACGGCCGCCGGGTCGCGATCAAGGTCGCGCACGCCGAGCTGGTCACCGACGCGAAGTTCCGCGAGCGGTTCCGCCGCGAGATCCGCATGGCTTCGGCGATCCCGCCGTGGTTCACCGCCGCGGTGCTCGCCGCCGATCCCGACGCCTCGCCGCCGTGGCTGGCCACGGCGTTCGTCGACGGCCCGTCGCTGGAGGACCGGGTCCGCGAGGGCGGGCCGCTCCCGTCCGCCCAGGCCACGCAGCTGGGGGCACGGCTGGCCGCCGGGCTCGCCATCGTCCACGCCACCGGCCTGGTCCACCGCGACCTCAAGCCGTCCAACGTGATCCTCTCCTCAGACGGCCCCCGGCTGATCGACTTCGGCATCGCCCGCGGTCTGTTCCCCGCGGGGCTCACCGGCACCGGGCACCTCATGGGCACCCCGTCGTTCATGTCGCCGGAACAGGCGGCGGGCGCCCGCGACGTCGGCCCGCCGTCCGATGTGTTCGCCCTCGGCACCCTCCTCGTCTACGCCGCCACCGGCGCCTCTCCGTTCGACGCCCCGACGGTCGCCGGCACGATCTACAAGATCGTCAACACCACGCCGGACCTCTCCGCCCTGCCCGAGCCGCTCCGCTCGACCGTGCAGCGCTGCCTCGTCCGCGATCCCGCCGCCCGCCCGACCGCTGTCCAGGTCCGCGACGCACTCGGCGGCGCCGCGTTCGAGCCGCCCCCGTCGGTGACGGTGCCGCTGGTCCGCCGTCCGGCCCCACCCGAGCCGCCCCCCGAGCGAACCCGTGCGCCCGACCCGCCGCCGCAGCGCCGCCGCACCTGGCTGATCGCGGTCGCCGCCCTGCTCGCCATCGTCGTGGCCGGCGCAGTCCTGGCGCTGCGCGGCTCGGCCGGCCCGGCCCCGGTCGACGCCCGACCCGGCACCGACGCCGTCGTGTTCCGCAGCCCGTCGGGCAACATCGGCTGCCGCATCGCCGCCGGAGAGGCCCGCTGCGACGTCGGCGAACACACCTGGACGGTGCCCGCCCGCCCCGCCGACTGCACCGGCGCCTGGGCGGCCGGTGCAGTCGTCACCGGTGACGCACCCGGCGCGCTGACCTGCGCCACCGACGCCATCGGCTTCGACGGCGCCGTCCTGGGCTACGGCGAGGCGGTGCGGCTCGACGCACTGACGTGCGTGAGCCGTCCGTCCGGCGTGCGCTGCGAGAACGCCGCCACCCTGCACGGGTTCACGGTCTCGCGCACCACCTTCGAACTGTTCTAGCTCGAGATCCGGTGGGTCACCCGCCCCGCCACCGTGGTGAGCAGCACCTCCGTCGCCCGCAGATCCGGGCTGACCGTGAGATCGCCGGTCACGACGGTGAGATCGGCGACGTCCCCCTCGGTCAGCGCCGCCCGGCCCCCGCACGACGCCGCCACCGCCACCGCCAGCGGCAGCGCCTGCTCGGGGTGCCACGGTGGGCGCTCGTCGTCGGTGCGCGTGACCGCCGACGCGATCCCGTCCCACGGGTCCAGCGGCGCGACGGGCGCGTCGGAGCCGAACAGGAGCGTCACCCCGGTCGCGTGCAGGCTCGCGTACGGGTACGCGTGCGCGGTGCGGTCGGCCCACCACCGGTCGGCGACGTCGCGGTCGTCCGGCTGGTGCGCGGGCTGCACGCTCGCGGTGATCCCGAGCTCCGCGAACCGCGCGACGTCGCGGGGGCGCACCAGCTGCGCATGCTCGATGCGCCCCCGGGTGCCGACGGCGGCGAACGCGTCCAGCGCGACCGCGGCCGCGGCGTCCCCGATCGCGTGCACGGCCGAGCTGATCCCGTGCGCTGCCGCGTGAGCGATCAGCGACGTGAGCTCGGGCAGCGGCAGCGCCAGATGGCCGCGGGAGTCCGTGCCCGGGTACGGCGTGCAGCACCACGCCGTGCGGGTGTTGAGCGACCCGTCGACGAACAGCTTCAACGGCCCCACCGTCACCAGCGGGTCGGTCAGCACGTGGCCGGTGCGGTGCCCGCGGGCGATCGCGGTGTCGAGCAGGTGCCGGGAGATCACGCAGCCCACCCGCGTGGCGAGCGGCCGCTGTTCCGCCCGCCGGACCCAGTCCGCGGCGGTGTCGCCGTACTCGAAGTCGTCGATCGCGGTCACCCCGCGCGCGGCTGCCGCAGCGAGCGCGTCGTGCACCCAGGCGTCGGTGGTGGCGGTGTCGGGCGCGGGCAGCGCCGCCGTGGCGCGGTAGCAGTCCTCCTCGACGAGCACACCGGTCGGGTGGTCGAGCCCGATCGCGACGAGCGCGGCGGGGGAGAGCCACAACGTGTGCAGGTCCTGGCTGGTCAGAGCCACCGGGCGGTCGGGGAGCGCCGCGGCCAGCAGGTCCTTGTGCGGCTCGTCGGGCCACAGCGCGTCGCGGAACCCGCTGCCGATGACGAAGTCCGTGCCGGGCCCCGCGGCCGCCGCCACCCGGGCCACCGCGTCGGCGGCGGAGCGGGCACCGTCCAGCGGGATGCGCCGGCGCGCGGACGCCCACTGCCCGAGGTGGACGTGCGCGTCGCGCAACCCCGGCAGGATCGTGCCGCCGTCGCCGTCGAACACCTCGGCAGCGCCGGACGCCCCGGTGCCGGCCGGCCGGATCGCGGTGATCACCCCGCCGTCCGCCCCGCCGCCCACCCTGTCGTCCACCTCGACGTCGACGACCGGTCCGCCCGGCCCGTTGCGGACGTTCCTGATCAGCACCAGGCGAGGTTAGACAGTGCGTCAGCGCACCGTGCAGGCCCGCTCCGCCTCCGCGGTGAGCTCTACCCGGCCGTCGGTCGCGCACAGTCCGCGCATCAGGCCGCTGCGCAGGATCTTCGCCGACGGCACGGTCAGCTCCACCGCCTGCAGATCGACCAGCATCTGCGAGTACGCGACGGACATGAGCCGCGTGCCGCACTTCGCCGTCATCTCCCGCGGCGCGTTCGAGGCCAGCACCCGCTGCAGCGCCTCCGCGCCCGCGACGAAGTCGGTCTCGGCCTGGCGCAGCGCCGCGACCAGCGAGTCGGTGATCGCGGTGCGGGCGGCGTCGCAGTCGCGCTTCTCCTGCTGCTCGGCCCGCACCGCCTGCGCCTCGGCGGTGTTCGCGGTGGGGGTGCCCTCGATCGCCCGGGCGCAGCCGCCCGATACCGCGGCGGCCAGCACTGCCGCGAGGACGGCTCGCGCGACCGGTTGGGCGGAGCGGGACGATCCGGCGGTGAACATGCGCAGAACCTACGACCCGAACGAGTGACGCGCCTGCGTATGCCTACGGGCGTCGAGGTGCTGCTGCACCCAGTCGGCGACGTCACCCCGGCGGAGCGCGACGGCCAGCAGATCGGGGAACGCGTCCGGGGTGCAGGCGAACACCGGGATGCCCAGCCCGGCCAGCGCCGCGGCGTTCTCCTTGTCGGAGACCGGCGCCCCGTCGTCGGACAGCGCGAGCAGCACCAGCACCTGCACCCCCGCGGCGTGCAGCGCGGCGATGCGGGGCAGCATCTGCTCCTCGTCCCCGCCCTCGAACAGATCGGTGACCAGAACGAACAGCGTGTCGCGGGGCTTGGTGATCAGCTCGGCGCAGTACGCGACGGCCAGGTTGATGTCGGTACCGCCGCCCAGCTGCGTGCCGAGCAGCAGCTCGACCGGATCGTCGAGGCGGTCGGACAGGTCCACGACCGCGGTGTCGAACACCACCAACGACGTCCGCAGGGTACGGATCGTCGCCAGCACCGCGCCGAACACCGCCGCGTACACCACGGAGGTGGCCATCGACCCGGACTGGTCGATCGCGAGTACGACCTCCCGCTCCAGCGCCTGTCGGCGACGCGGGTACCCGATCAGCCGCTCCGGCACCACCGTGCGGTGCTCGGGCAGGTAGTTCCGCAGGTTCGCCATCACCGTGGCGCCCAGGTCGATGTCCGACGGGCGGGGCCGGCGGGTGCGGGCGGCCCGGTCGAGCGCACCGCTCACCGCCGAGCGGGTGCGCTCGGCGATCCGCCGCTCGATCTCCTCGACGACGCGCGCCACCACCTGGCGGGCCGTCTCCCGCGTGGTCTCCGGCATCACCCGGTTCAGGCTCAGCAGGGTGCTCGCCAGGTGCACGTCCGGCTTCATCGCCGAGAGCAGCTCAGGTTCGAGTAGCAACCGGTGCAGGCCCAGCCGGTCGATCGCGTCGCGCTGCATCACCTGCACCACCGTCGACGGGAAGTAGGTGCGGATGTCGCCCAGCCAACGCGCCACCGACGGCGCGGACCGGCCGAGGCCACCCCTGCGGCGCTCAGCCGGGTCATCGCCGGAGAAGTCCTCGCCCGCGTCGGGTTCGGGCCGGTCGTAGAGGGCACCGAGGGCCTCGTCGATGCGGACGTCCTCGGGGCCGAGACCAGGGCCCTCTCCGAGCATCGGTCCGGTCGCCTCCCCGGCGTCGGCCTCGGTTCCGGCGCCGGGCTCGTCCTCGAGCCCCAGCTGCTCCTCCGTGCCGGGCCCGAGGAGCAGCCGCCACCGCCGTTTCCGCTCGGTCACCGCGCACCTCTCAGCAACGCCGCCACTGCGGCGACGGCCGGTGCGGCGCGGCGATCGTCCACCGCCTCGTCCGCCGGGCCCGCCTGCCTGCCGTCGAGCGCGCCCACCGCGCGCGCCACCTCCTCCCGCTCGGCCCGGGAGTACTGGCCGAACGTGCGGCGCAGCAGCGGCAGCACCACCACGAAGTCCTCCTCCGCCAGACCCGTCACCCACTCGTCGATCAGTGCGACGAGCTCCTGATCGTGGGCCAGCAGCAGCCCGCCGCCGGACAGCAGCCCCTCCACCCACGCGGCCTGCGCCGCCGGTGGCACGCCGATCGACAGCTGGGCGGACAGCCGTCGCGCCACCTCGTCGTGGCCGAGCACGCCGCCGTCGGCGAGCAGCCGCACGATCCGCCCGGCGAGCAGGCCGTGCACGTCGCGGCGATCGACGAGGCCGCGCAGCGCGGCGGTCCAGCGGGCGAGGTCCTCCCGCTCGTTGAACAGGGCCAGCGCGGCGTGGACCCCGTCGACGGCGGTGCGCATCTCGCGAGCCGCGTCTTCGCCGAGCCCGGTGACCGCCGCCGGTAGTCCCGCACAGATCCGCACGAGCAACGCCTCGACGATCCCGCGCAGCGCCGCGGTGTCGGTGCCGCGCACGTCGCCGTAGCGCTGCGCCCGCACCAGCGGCGGCAGCGCGGTCATCAGGTGCACGACGTCGACGTCCAGCGCGGCCTTCTCGTCGAGCGTCCGCAGCACGTCGGGCAGCGCCTCGGGCAGGTCGGTGAGCAGCACCTTCTCAACGGTGCGGGTGACCTCCACCAGGTCGGTGGCGGTCGCGGCGTCGTGGACGAGCCGGGCTGCGGCCGCACCCGCGACCGTGGTGCCGAACCGAGCCGCGTCGATCACCGCGACCGCCAGTTCCGGCCGCCAGCGCACGTCCCACGTCTCCCGGAACGTGCCGGTCGAGGCCACATCGTCCGCGGCGGGCGTGCCCCAGTCGATCCCCAGCACGGCGAGCCGGTGCAGCAGCTGGGAGCGGCCGCGGTCGGTGTCGCGGCGCAGGTCCAGCGCCAGCCTGCGGCCCACCGGCTCGCGCTTGAGCCGCAGCTTGCGCGCCTGCGCGACGAGGTCCACCTCCAGCGGCACGGCGGGGGTGTCCTGGGGCACCGAGCCCAGCCGCTCGCCGACCACCAGGTCGTTCGTCACGTACCGCAGCGGCACCGGATCGCCCTCGCACAGCACGGCCAGCGCGGCCTCCTGCACCTCCGCCAGCCCGGGCAGCGAACGGCCGCGCAGCGCGGCGAGCGCCTCCGCCAGCCGCACCGCCTCGATCACGTGCGCGGACGACACCGGCAGGTCCCGTTCCCGCAGCACCGCCGCCACCTTCGTGAACCACCGCGCCACCGGCTCGTCGGGCGCGGTGAACAGGTGGTCGTACCAGCCGGGGGAGTCGACGCCCGCCCCGTAGCCCGACGACGACGCGAGCCGCGCGTGCGTGAACGGAACCCAGGTCAACGCGGCCTTGCGCTTCGGCAGACCGCGCAGGATCCGGGTGTCGGCGGCCGCGGGCGGCAGCGGCTCGGCCAGCGCCGGGCCGTGCCAGGCGCCGCACACGACGGCGACCGGACCGTCGACCTCCTTCAGCACGGCGCGCAGCGTGCGCCGCATGTACGCCTCGCGCCGCTGCTCCCACACGTCCTCCTCGGGCGCGTCGCGGCGCAGCTCGGTCATCGCCTCCAGCAGCGCCGGGAACGGCGACTCGGCGTCGAGGGTGCGCGATTCGACGACCGCGTCCCACCAGCGTTCGGGATCGTCGTGGCCGGCGGCCCTGGCCAGCTCGGCGATCGGGTCGACGGGCCGGGCCCGCCGCCGCGGGGGCGGTTCGGTGACCCGCGCCAGCACCGACGCCGACGGCAGGTCGCAGAACCGCACCCCCACATCGTGCGCGAGTGCCCAGCGCAGCGCCTGCCACTCCGGGGAGAACCCGGCGAACGGCCAGAACACCGACGTCTGCGGTGCGTCCGGCGCGTAGGCCAGTAGTGCCACCGGAGGCGCCATGCCCTCGGCCGCGGCGAGGTGCGCGATCGGGTCGGCGTCGGCCGGACCCTCGATCACCACGGCGGCGGGCTGCAACCGATCCAGCTCGGCCAGCACCGAGCGGGCCGAACCGGGTCCGTGGTGGCGGACGCCGAGGACCACGATCCGGCTCACTCGTCGTCCCGGCAGGCCCGGTAGAAGTCGCCCCAGCCCTCCCGCTCGCGCACCACGGCCTCCAGGTACTCCGTCCACGCCACCTGGTCGCCGACCGGGTCCTTCACGACCGCACCGCGGATGCCGGAGGCCACGTCAGCGGCCCGCAGGACGCCGTCGCCGAAGTGCGTGGCCAGGGCCATGCCGCTGGTCACGACGGAGATCGCCTCGGCCGTCGAGAGCGTGCCCGACGGCGACTTGATCGCCGTGCGGCCGTCGGCCGTGACGCCGGAGCGCAGCTCGCGGAACACCCGCACGACCCGGCGGATCTCCTCCATCGCCGACGGCACCGGCGGCAGCTCCAGCGATGCGCCCAGCTCCGCGACCCGGCGGGCGACGATCTCGACCTCCTGGTCCTCGGTGGCGGGCAGCGGCAGCACGACCGTGTTGAAGCGGCGGCGCAGCGCCGAGGACAGCTCGTTGACGCCGCGGTCGCGGTCGTTCGCGGTGGCGATCACCGTGAAGCCCTTCACCGCCTGCACCTGGGTGCCCAGCTCGGGGATCGGCAGGGTCTTCTCCGACAGGATCGTGATCAGCGCGTCCTGGACCTCGGACGGGATGCGGGTCAACTCCTCGACGCGGGCGACGCGGCCCTCCGCCATCGCGGTGAGGATCGGCGACGGCACCAGCGCCTCCCGACTAG